>Ga0065711_1004638_pt1 | contig 22859 bp, 11 predicted proteins | sample Hoacrofraction12_FD_59098 | JGI IMG/M metagenome (GOLD analysis project Ga0065711, IMG submission 59098) | Hoatzin crop microbial communities from Cojedes, Venezuela - Epithelial fraction 12 v2 (version 2) | ecosystem: Host-associated > Birds > Digestive system > Esophagus > Crop | place... | reverse complement strand
AGACCCACCTGGACAAGATCCTGTGCAGCCTGCTGTAGGTGACCCTGCTTCGGCAGGGGGGTTGGACTAGATGACCCACAGAGGTCCCTTCCAACCCCTACTATTCTGTGATTCTGTGATTCTGAGTTACTGCCTGCTGCCTTGCTCTGGTTCCCGAGAGGCCAGTCCTTTGTGAAATGCCAAGTTTCACAGCTGTGCTTACGTTCCTGCTGATGTCCCTGCAGTTTGGCATGGATCTTGACCGGAGGGAATTGTAGTGATAATGTTGAGGGTTAGACAGGTTTTGGGGTAAGGTCAGGCAGCCTAACCTCCATAACATTGACTGTGTCACGTCCGGCCGTAGCAATAAAGCACTGGTGGAGGGTGGGCTGAAGGGTGAGTCTGAGCTCTGTGCTGCTTCTGTCAGGTGCAGCTAAGCCCTCAGCTAGTGTTCTAATTGTGAGACCTTCTTTGGAGATAGGAAGGATGCATAGTTCTCTGGCTAGACCAGTACTGGATTTAAACTTGAGCTTTTTGTTAGGACTGTGCAGCTAACCTTAAGACCTTCCGCTTTCACTGCAACACATACATTAGAGGCATATTGTATGGGTATAGCTGGCATACAGATTCTGGGGAGAAAGCTGCAGTAGGTATCTGTGCCCATAGTATTACAAGAGAAGTCTTACTAACTCCATTTTTGTCAAAAGTATCAGGAGATGTAGGGTTGGAGTAATTTTTCATAGACTGTCCTCCATGTTTCTAGGCATTGGGAGGTTCAGAAATACCATGAATAGGCCTAGATTTGAATTAGCCGTTAGCCCAGCAGAAAGTATAGCAAATACAAATGTCAGGGGAAAGATGAAATTTTAAGGGCTATAAAAAAAGAAATTACGAAGTTCAGTAACAAAGATTCTGTACTGCTTGAATTGTAAAGTCCAGCGTTGAGTTGTCTATTTGATGTACACAGCAGCCAAAAATGACAGAGGTAGTGTAGTCGTGTGTGTTGGCTCTAATACCCCAACGCAGCTTCTGTGGATGCAGATGAATGATGGGAAGGTTAACAGTACCAGGCTTTAAAGGGATTTAAAACCAGGTAGGCTTTTTGCTCTGCCCAGAAAGACTTGGCCGTAGGAACAGAAATCACCTCATCAACCCTGCGTGTTAACTGGGGTTTTGTGTTCCAGCTTAGTGTTTTAATGAAGTCTGTATATTACCGCTTATTGAAATGCTTCCCTTAAAAATACTTTTATTGGTAATTCCACTATGTGCACTTAATAATTGTCACCAAGCTATCACACTGCATACAGAAGTCCAGCCAATGAGGCTTGTTACGATACCATCCAATAGCTTTGGTAACCTCTTTTAGAGTAGAGGCAGGCGTAGAATTAAAGGACTTTCCTAATGAAGGCCTCCTTTAACCTCTGTCTGTGGAAAATGCAGCATACTTAGGGGGCTGTGGAAGTACCAGGGAAAACACTACTGTTGCCTGCTCAGTATCTTCTACGAGTGCAAGGCCACAGAAGCCAGGTACGAGTCCTTTTCCACCGTGTCTTTCTGCCATGGCGCTTTGAAGGAGCGGTGTCACCGTGTGCTGCCTTTGCTCCTCTCCTTGCCCAGGCGTCCGGAGGTGGGGGAACCCCTGCCCCAGGCAGCCGGCCCGATGTGGGGCTGCCCTCGCTCCTCTCCCCAGGGCAGCTCACGGAGCTGCCTCTCGCCCGGAAGGCAGCTTGAGTTACCCAGGAGCTTGCACAAGGTCATCTGGGGAACTTGTGGCAGAGCTGCAAACGTGGTGGTCTTAGCCTTAAACACAAGATCACTTTTCCCTGTTTTGTTTCTTACTTCTCTTTGAAGGAGCACAAAGGTGCTTGCTGCGAGATGCTTTCACTGCAACTATAAGGTTATTTTTGAGGCCTGTGGTGTGTGAGTGACTTCTTTGAGAGGTAGGTGCTTGCATTGCTTGCAAAGAAAGCCAGATATAGAGATTAAAATAAGTGATAGTAGCATCCACAGTTTCTGTGTTTACACAGTGTTTCTGGGGGAGTGAAATACAGTGCAGTTATGGAAATCAATGTACTTTGCTTGCAATAAACATGATGCAGTGCAGTAAACTGCAAAATATGTGTGCTTCTGCCATGCTATGCAGCGGCAGAATGATCTGATAGTGGTTAATGTGTAATTGGGAAAATCCCATTGATTGAAGAAATCAAATTAACTCTGTTTCAGTCTCTTTGCTGCTGCCATGGACACAGCCAGCCAGAATGGAGACAGTATGCTGCTTGTATGTAGTTTTTCTATATCTCCCTTGCATGAAAGTGGAAAGCACTCTTTTGGGGTGGTTTTTTACCCCCCCCCCCTTTTAATGTGACTTCACAGTGAATGGTGTCTGTTCTTTCTTTCTTCCCAGTGTCAGGTGCATTTCTTGATTCAGTCCCTTGCAGTAATGGTTGCAGTAATTTTCTATCCTTACGAGGTACAGACATCACCACTGTAGTAATAAACTGACTGCCTGGTTTTTGTGTGCACACCACTGTTGTCTGCTGGATGGAAAGAGTCCTGGGGACTGTGTCAGAGTCCTGCTGGTGCTGGTAGTTTCTGAGAGGTCAACATAATCGTGGAGTAGGGACATCTGATGATCTGTGACTTTCACTGGAAGAGGAGAAGGGTCTTGCAACTGTGAGGCCTGGAGCAGCTGTGGTTGCCAGGGAGATGTGTGATAGGGGGGAATTAAAAAAAAAAAATCCTTTCTCATTATTAACTGCAAAAATCTACTTGAAAATGAACTGATGGCCTTGGTTTGGGGGAAGCAGGTATTTAGAGAGTTGAAGGAAGGGGAGCATGACTTGAAGAAAGATCTGTATTAGTGTATTTGCAGTATGGTATACTTGGCAGCTTTATGAGCAGTAGTCCTTGTGTTTCGAGCAGTTTAAGTATACATTTGGAGGCTGCGCTTGCCTGAGGAGTGTGCTAAACTGTCAATAAGTATTGGATAGAATTCTTGAGTGTTGCAAGATTGTGAAGGTAGGTGGTGACCACAGCACAGAGGGGCTTTCTGCCCACGCTACTGGAGAGCTGCTGCTTAAGCCAGGTTTGTCTAAGGACAATGCATGAGAAAGGCAACCAGTGTCACCAGAAAACGGCTTTATACGGGTACATACATCCGACTGGCCTTGATAAGAACGCTGCTGTGCAGGACTTGTAGGCTGGAGCTGCAGCCAGGTTCTCACAAAAGCCTGGTATGTCAACCCTCACTGGCATTTGGGCTTCTTGGTGACTTCAGCAGGCAGCTCTTTCTCTCCATCTGTAACCAGAAGGTAATAAACAGCATCCTGTACCCTGCTGGCAAACTTTTTTCCTTGCCCTCCATGGAAGGACGCATTGCTGCTTCTGCTTCATTATTAGCCTTGTAAGAAGAGGCCGCTAGGCAGAAGCAGTCTGTGCCCAAAGATGTTTTACTCAAAGTGTGGGGAAGTTAGGAGGGAGAGCCAGATGCAAAAAGGCTCGCCCAAGGTCACGTAGCAGGTTGCCAGCAGAGCTAGGAACAGACTCTAGGTCTTCTCACTCCTGTGTAGTGGTGCGTGCTGAAGAGCAGCACAGAAATGCCATGCTGTTGCTTCTGAGAGAGATGTTTTTGAGATGGTTTTTCTCTGCGTATGAGTCTGAGCTATAGCTGTGCTAGTGATTGTGAAGGCATTCTACAGTAGTTACTGAAACAGAAAAATTTCTCAATCCATTTATCAAAATGTCTGCAGTTCCCATTTCAAGGCAGATAAAACAACAATGAATATCAAATAAAGGTGTCCTTATCCAGAACATTTTAAAACAAAAGAAAGAGAAGATTGGTTCTTTTGGCCTCTGGCTTGCACTAGCTCTCTCGAATGTTAAGTCTGTTCTGTCCTAATGAAATGGCTGTATTTGGGTTTCGTCCACCTGCCTTAGTGCCACCTACATTTCTTTCAGTGTAGAGTTCACCTGCTGCTCAGTTGTTGGTTTAGTGAGATGCAGATCAACGCGTTGTTTCACCAAACCATGGTCATAGCCTGATAGTCCTGGCCCCGTCAGTGTCCGAGCCAGCTGTATTAGAAGGTGGAAGGGGTACTGGAAAAGGCAAGAAAGATGGGTTAATCACAGCTGGAGAATTAACTACAACCGAGGGTTTCCTGGTTCAGTGCTCCTCTGTTATTTGCACACTCTCTCTCTTGACTTGCAGAAATCGTTAAAGCCCAGTTCTTGCAGTTTGCCATGTCTGTTGGCACTTACAGATCCTTGAGGGTGTGAGCTTTAGTCATTCTGTTTCGCTTCCCCATCTGTAAAATGGGGGTAAGTAGAATTTGCAAAACCCTAAAATGATTTACAGATTTATTCTGCAGAGAGATCTTAGGATGTTTGTGAAAAGCTTTCAGTGGATACGAATTGCACTAGGTTGATTAGCTACACAAGTTTTATGCTCTTAGATCTGTCCCTTGATTGCGTGGAGTGAATTCAACCATTTCATGTATAATTTAGGATTAATTGTGAATGACATTCTGAGGTGAAAGTTGTCTTTCTGCTGAACTTCAGGAAGTATTAATAGCAAGAAAAGTCGGAAATGTAATCAAATGCAGTTTCTGTTCCAGCAGGGATTTGCACAGGTTGCTCAGCTCCTTCTGTAATTCGTGCTGTACCACTTGTACAGTTTTTACAAGTTTATATCCATGTTTGTGCCTTATATCAAAAGACTGCAGCACAGCTTTTAAAAGTGTAGTGAACTCCAATGTAGAGGGGAAGGTAGGAGACTTGTACCGGACTAAGAATTTGCCAGAAGCATCAGGGAATTGGATATGGGTCTTTATCAAAAGCAGGGTGTTGGCAGTAGAAAGGATGCTCTGGACCATCAGAACTTAACCTGCCACCCACTCTTTGGCTTTGGAGCAGTTGCTTAAATTGTGTGAGCTTCAGCTTCTTGTCTGTGGAGTGGAAAAATAGTAGTATATGGTGTATTGTCAAGATGAATGTCTCAAGGACTGCAGAGATCAAATAGAGAACTTGTTTCTTAACTATAGTGCCTGTTATTTATCAGCAGTTTAGTGGGTTTTTTTTTTTTTAATAGTTCAACTAGTGAAAGCAGAATTTGAAAAATATATATATTTCTTTTAATGGCATCTATGTCACGGCTTTTGGAGCTAGAGGGCTTGAGGTGGAGCTTTTTGCCTGAAAGAGCAGGGTGATTGGATTTCCTTAAGGTCTGAGTTGGCTTTTTATGCACAGAAAGTTTACTGAAGAACTTCACAGTGGGGAATGATGTGCCTGTTGTGTAATGTCTTGCACGTTGTTACTGCTCTCCCCTTGCTTTGCTTCTGTTCCCAGTGTATGTGTGTGTTCCCAGACTCTTGAGATGTGATCACCTGTGAGGAGGACTCTTTCGCTGCTCTCCTAGCTGAAATGAGCAACGCTAGCTGGCCATTTAAGTGTCTTGCAGCTTGAAAATGTAAGGATGTCCTGCGTCTGCTTCGGTTCTCCAGTCCGGCCTCCTTCATGTTTCTGTAACTCTGATACCACAGCAGGATTCTTCCCCCTTCTCATTGCTGCAGGGCAAGGGAGGATCTGGTCCTTTGTTAGGCAGAGGCTTGATCTGACATTGGTGAGCAGTTAAAGCCAAGTTGGAGGTACAGAAAATGGAAGCTCATTTCTTCCGTAACAAAGGCACAATTCAATGTTCCTTTTCCATTTGATGCACCGAATAATAATATCGAGAAAAAAGAAATTTCCTCCCAGAAAGGAATTCTCCTTATTCAGAAGGATAATGAAGCCTGGTTCTTTTCCAAAGCTGATGCCATTTTTAGAGATGCTACTTGTGTTGTGCAGCATATTGTTTATTGTTTTTTATATGCCGACCTTTCCCTAATGAAGACAAAACAACACTAGAGGTTGCTGTCTTGTCTCCATTAGGGAAAGGTGAGGCACTGATTGTGGACACTGGACATCTGTCAGCAACTGTCCTGGGACGTTTTCATTGAAGTCAAGCACCACTTGGAGAGGGACTCAGCCTGTTCATGATAAAGTAATCTCCGTCTGCTGAAATAATAAACATTTGAAGGATGGGGAGTTTGTCCCTGATGGTGCTGGGGCTTTATTCCTAATGTTGGGTTTAACACAGAACCTCTGAAGGCAGCGGTCCTGGAATGATCAGAGGGACAACCTGTCACTCGCACGCTGATGTCTCTGCAGGGTTGCTCCCTTTTCTGAGGGCTCCAGTTCCCCTTCTGCAGGCTGTGTTGCAGCATCATGTAGCTTTTCAGAGGATGGTAAAGAGCTGTACTGGAATTTCTGTGCTCTGGTGGGGTGCTTTAATGAAAATGCATTAAAAAACCAAACTGTTAGGTCCTCGTTGAAACCATTGTGGCTTTTTGAGTGAAGTTTGTAGGTCTTGATCATGGAGATCAATCATGTACTGTCTTGCCATGGGTGTCTCATAGACCAAGGTATCTTCTTGCCAGTAGCACATGGAGTGCTGGTTTCTTTACCTTGGCAAGATTTAAGAGACAACCCTGCAAGGCCCATGCTGTTGTTACCTCTTCATAAGGGGCTGAATCTGTTCAAACTGAAAGAAGTTGTCTTAGGAAGAGCAAGTTAATTTCACTGGATTTGAAGTGCTCCAGAAAATAATGTTGTTATGGGAGGATTTGTCATTTATTCCTACTAAGTGCTGTGACAGTCTTAAATTAGAGGACAAATTATGACCTTTCTTGCCTAGGAATCTAACACTGAGGGCTATTATGGGGAGTTTTCTCCCTTCTTTTTCACAAGTGCAGTTAACAAATTAGACTTTTTACAAAAAATACCTGATTTGAACCTAGAAGTCAATTTGATTCACTCCTTATTAACTCTGAGAGCTGTGTGGATTGAAGAGGAAAGGTATTGATCTACTTTTGGGATCGAAAGCTAAGATTAAATAGAATACGTCTAAGGGTGAAAACGAGGTTTTAAATGAGTGGAGGAGGTAAAAGAAAAATAAGATACTACAATATAATGTTAATGGTAATGGAAATATGTTTGAAGTTTCTTTCTTAGACATAGAGAGAATATTTCTGAATTGGATTAGAACAGGATAAAAATAAGTCTGGTTTTGTAATTTCAGAGCATCCATCAGTTGCCAAGATTATATTTGCACAGAGGGACATTTATCGTTAGAACAGAGCTGATAGTTTTCAGTGAAGAATGTAGCTTTTGCTGTTGTATACGTGAAATTCTTGTGTAAAAGGATGGAAAATGTCAAGATAATGGAAATGTTTCACTTTTTCTACAGGTAATCTGTTGGAAATCTTTTGTAGCTATTTATTGTCTAGAATGTGTGGCTGGTTTTGTTGCTGGTTTTTTTTTTGTCCCCTTGGGTTGAGTGAGTTGTTAACTTTTCTATGTACCATCAATGTCTGGTGACTTTCACTGATTGCTCAAGGTGACAAGTAGGCATTAGGTAATAAATATCAAGTGCAGCAAGACTTAAAGGAAGTGAATGAAAGTGCTGTTAACGGAATCAAGTAAAAATTGGATTTATATCCCAACAAAAATTCCCACGAGAAATTGCCTTGTGTTTGCCTCTTTTTGTAATTCAAATATGATAATACAAGTGCAAGCTGTTATAATACAAATGCCTCTGAGTGTTTTGTTGGAGGATCTCAAAGCACTCGTAAACGCACTGTAGGTTTCTCGTTAGAGAGCATGGGGAAATGAGAACTGTGGTAGAAGAGTGAAGAGCTTTTAATAAGTGGAGGCTCTGCTTACTCGGGGTGATTTTTTTGGTTTTTAATATCTCAAGGTGTACGATTCTGGTCACTGTAGTGCCAGCTAGTTAGCTGGTTATGGCGTTAGCTGAGTAGCTGAAGTCAGTTCTTCTGTGTTGTCTTCAGCAGAACTTCTCTGTGTCTCCTTTCTGTTCTGAGCCCTAGGTGCTGTAAAGAGAAGGTGTCCCCCCTGCAACTACCAAGAGTATGTAGTAGATTTGTGCAACTTCTGTGCTTTCTGTGTAGTTGTAAGTGTGTGAAAATATAACCAGATTACTCTGCTGATGTTTAAAGATTTAAGCTAGAAACTGAAATGTGGTGGGAAGGGGAAGAAAAACCACTTGCAAATCCCTCTGAGTTTAGGGCAGACTGACTTCTTTAGAAGAATCTATATCCACTGCGTTACTCTTTAAACTGTCAGTTCTCTATCAGGGTAATGATGAAATTGTTAATATTCTGACAATTTCAAGGACTGAGGTCTTCTAAATTATTAGTGAGATGAGATTTGTAGCTAGGTCAAAGATCTCTCTTGGGGCAGGTTCCATTCTTGCTGGCCTTGAGGGAGCGTTGAACTTTATAGGTGGACACACAGCTTCATAACTAATAATGGCAAATGGAATTGCAGCTACTTTTAAGTCTTTTTGTGATGACATGGATTTGGCAACAGGGGGAATGGAGACTAATAATGAAAATTTATTGTGAGGAAATCTTTAAATTAGGCCTTCACTCTGATTTGTGAGATGGGTTTCACCTTGAACCTTATTTCACCTTTCTTGCATTGTTTTGAGATAAAGGAGTCCTAACACCGGAGATGAAAATGAGTTTGTGTTTGAGCACAGTGGATAAACCATTTAAATGCAAATATTATTTTACTGGAAAATAATTGAAACACAAATTGAAAAATTTGTTTTGGAGATAATAATTAGCACCTTATAAATGAGACTGAGTAAAAATGCTGCTTATAAGTGAAGTCTATTTGCAGGGGTTTGTACAAATGTTTTTCATCAAATTAGCTTCCCTTTTCTGAATTTTCATTTCAGTTGTGGGTTGACATGAACTGCCAAGTGAAACACCAGACTTGTAGGAGACAGATAAAATCTGAGATTCGTGAGATTTGCATATTGGGAATCACAGACATAGCGGAAAACTGTGCCTGCCCTGTGTCATTTTTATGGTTGTGTGGACTGAAGGTGGGGAAAGATGAAATCTTCACTGTGTTCATTTTACAGGTGCAGAGTAAAAGAGAGAAAATAAGAGTAAAACTTTAAGAAGCTTTTGAATCATTCTGAACATTTTCATTGAGTCTTGGACTCCTGGGGCAAGATTTGCAAGGATGTTTAGATGCCTAAATAAGTGTATACTTGCCCAGTGGGGTTTTATAAGAGAATATGTTAGCTGCAGAACTCGGGTGCATTTGTAAAGGCTATGAGGTACCTGTCTGTAGTTCTAAGGTTATAAAAAAAGTTTGTAAATCTGGTCCACTTAAGTTTCTTTTGAAAAGGGACTTCTGGTCCCCTGGTGAATTAATTTTGGTTTCTGTGTGAAAGTGAAATCTTGCGCAAAGGAGTTGGCTAATCTTTGACACCTTGTCATGGGTCCAGGGTCAAACGGAGGCCTCCCAAGTTCCAGCTTAGTGCCTTAACCATGTGGTAAACTGTTTTCTTAGGCTGACTCTTAGTTTCGGATAAACAGTGTGCAAGCTTGTATGGTGTGTTGCAAAGCCATTCTCCTGTTACCGGAGCAGGATGCAGCACTTCTGTGGCTCGCTTTGGAACTTGATGCATAAAGACTCCAAAGGAGACTGACAGTGGGATTCCATTAAAGGATACTGGGACAACTGAAGAGCCATGAAGGGAAGTCACAGGAAAACCCAGTGAGGCTGTTACACTAGAGACAGCATGGGAAGAGTATGCATTAATTGGTTAATGCTTGTGAAGTGCTGTGAAGATGGAAATAGCTATGTAAGTGCTTGGTATTATTATTATGCTGACAATGGCTATGTAGAAGAGTCGTGGTGCTAAGGGAGCAGTCAAAATTGATTGAGACACAATTTTGAAAAAGAAAGTTTTGAAGGAAGAAAATTACATCGCTTGAGAAGAGGCCATTCTGGCTGAATGTTGGGATAACTGTGTTATTTCTCTGAGCTGAGCAAATGATTTCAAGTAATGGATGGTCTGCACAAGATTCCCAGTTTCATCAGGAATTATGCAGCTGTGAACTTTTGCAGATAATTACTGTTCTTTAGGTTGTTAATGAGTGGCTGCTTGTGAGGGGTGGAATTGTTGCAAGCATTAGGAAACCCGGTTGTTTAGGCTTGTTTGGGGTGTGCAGGTCAGGTGGTGTTTAGTTAGAAACTCAACTCGTGAAATCTGGTTCCACTAGGAGCAGCAGGAAAACCCTGGAGTTTCTGGATTATGAATCTCAAAAGCTTTAGCAAGTGTTGACAGCTTTGGTGGATTTTCCAGCGGAGATGAGAAAGAGTTGATGTGACTTTTTATAAGGCATTGAGGAACCTTCATTGGAGTGGAGTGGTCTGAGGTCCTTTGCAGAGCAGGAATTCAAACTGAAGCAGGTTGAGTTTGGCAGGGAGATGATCAGAGGGGTGGAGGGTGTATCTTAGAAAAAGCACAGGCTTGATTTAGCTTGGCCAGTAGGGTTGCAAGGGACTCTAATTGTATGAGTGTAAACGGGTCATGAATGAATTTTACATTGGAAATTAGAATAATGTTTATAATCATTGAAGCAGTAAGGCTCTAATGCAGATCCTCCAGTGTGAAGTACAGGACAGGAGAGTGAACATATTTATGTATGGGATTGTATAGTGTGATTGCCAAGCCTGGAAGGAGGCAGGGTGTAGTAACCAGGAGAGCCTTTTAGCTCTTTAACTTTTTATCTTGTATGTGTGCATATATACACATGAACACATACCCATATATATGCTTTACAGTACAATTTGTAGTCACTTGCTGTATCTCTGCATTTTTCTAACTGATGACTATAATAGTGAATGTGATTAAGGAAAACTAACTCAAGAGTTTTGCTGGAGACTTTGAGCACAGGCCCAGCTGTCGGTCAGCGTGTTTAAGGCTCAGCAAACTTAAAAGCTGGACTCATGAACATTTGCTTTCAGTTGCTGTTTTTGCGCCTTGTCCACCCTGTCTGAACCAGTCAGGCGGTAAGGCTTGTCTGAAAGTCTCGTGTGTGTTCCCGTTTGGTGTGAATTATTTTAAACTCTGAACACTGATATTATTTTAAGTTTCTGCCAGAGAATATCAGTGTTAAAACATGTACTTCATGCACCTGGTAGATCTGTCCGGTGTAGAGCAGGAGCAGATCCAGTGTGCTAGCAACGCAGTTCATGGTGAACTGAAGCAGGAATTGTCCAGGGTCAGTCAGTGGCATAGTGAGGAAGCTGTTAACTGATAAACCAAGGTGTGCAGCTGTGCTTGAAGGAGAGGAGCATGTTTTTTTGCATTCTTTGAATATAGCTTTACTCTTGTCTTGGTGTTGTGGCAGCCTATCTCTGAGGTATGCTAGCATCAGTACTACCTTGAAAGGGAAATAGCAGTAGTATGTGTTTGATTTATTGAATAGCATTGGCCATGGCAATACATACAGTGACTTCTGCATTTATCCCAGAAATTTGTAAGAAACGACTCTGGGGTTTTATCTCCTCACAGATCTGTGGGTTTGCAGGTGGTTTTCAGAGGTTGCACCCCTAATGACTGGATAGTAGAGGAGACCTCAAGGTGACTTATAGCAGTGTAAGCCAAGTGTGAAACTGCCCCTCAGCTGGTGGTTCGATTCGTTTTTGCGGTGCTGTAAATGGCTGGTCCAAGGAGCGCAGTAGCTGTGCAAGCCCTGTCACACCCGTTTTGCTTGGCAGAGCATGGTAGTTGGGGCAGAAGAGGGCAGGGGCACTGTATGTGTGCTTTTGCTGCTGTGTGCTGAATGGCAGAAGTATTGCCTGGTGATGCCATGAATCTCCCTCTTTCCAGCACAGAAACTTTCTTCTCTTTGTAGCAGGTGTTACAAGGATAAACTGTACTTTTAAGTGGGTCTGGCTAATGTGGTCTGGAATATTCTAGTTAAAATCTGTTGCGGGTAAGTGGTGAGCAGTGTGTTAGGCCAAGGGATAGACCCCATTCCTATCTGATTATTTCTATAAGTGCTTGTTCATTTATCTGCTCTTTGTATTAGTGACTCATCATGGCTCTAACCTTTATGCTGAGTTTTCAGTTATTTCTGTTTAAGAAGCATCCTGTACTTATGGTCCTGGAGGTGGCCAGTATTGTCTCATCAAGATAAAATACTTGATTCCAAGCAGATGGACGAGAGCTTCTCTGTTCCTGTGTCTAGTGCTAGAGAGAAGAGGCCACATCCTGTGTCCTGGAGATGCATGGGAACACCTGCAGCTCTGGCTTTGCTTAAAACATTGCTGTTGGGCTCATCTCAGCGCCTTGTTGCTAAGAAGCCCTAGGCCAAAATTCAGGTTCAAATTGTGTGTGTAAGGCTCATTGCTGAGAGTAGTCACGCCTGCTTGCTTTGGTCTGGGGATTTCACTTCTCTTTCCTTGTGTCTCCTGCTGCCTCTTCCAGACCACTTTCCTTGGATTCCTGCAATGCCCAGTATTCAGCAGAAAACCCTGGACAGTTGGTGTTACTGAATAGCAAAGACGTGAATGTTTTGAAGGAAAGAAAGGAAATGAGTTGTGACTCTTAGTGAAAGCCACACAGTAGAAAGCTAGTTTGTCTGCAATATTACCGAACTCTATTAACCACTGTTTAGCATTCAGAGAAATTTCTGTGTATATATAAAATCAAGGGGGTTGTTTTCCTCCTCTTTCTTTTTTTTGTTAAGGCTGCCCTGTAATGAAGTCGCAGTTGAGCTGTTGCATGTGTGCCTTTGCCTAGCAACTGTGCCTGGCAACGTCACGGCATCGCAGCGAACCCTGCGTTGGGGATGGAGCTGCTGGCTGGCGGGGAGCTGGTTAGAATGGTAATTTGTGATGAAAGATTCTAGAGCCTCTTTTCATGAGGCTTGCAAAGCCTTGTTCTTAATTTCTTGACTTTCAGGCTTCCTTGAATACCTACAGACAGCTTTCTGCCACTGCCCTGCAAAAATCAGACGAGCTGAGAGTTGCCTTGTAGCTAAACCTTTATATGGTGTGTGGAGCTTTGAAATCTTTTTCATTAGTCTTTCAGCCGAGTCACATTGCCTTGCACTTGAGGTGGGGTAAACTTACGTGCATGTGAGCAATTCCTGTGACGCAGCCAATGCACCATCGTTTCAGCTGCATCTGAAGCTGCTGTGTGTAACGCTGTCCCGCAGGAACAGAGGGGCAAGACTTAAAACATGTAACATCTGCACTAGGAAATGGATCTGCTTCTCTTAGAAGCAACTCTGGGGCAGAAACTGGAGAGTGTGCTTAAAGCATAGCCAGCTGTGGCTGCTTAATTTGTTTTTGAAGCATTTAAAGCTCTTGTCTCTTCCTGGAGTATTCAGCTTGGAGGCTTTTTGTTTGATTGGGGTTTTCAAAATCTTATTTCGTGAGCGATTTCAGCCAAGGTTCCTTAGAGCCCCATTAAGATAAGTTGACAGTTAACTTGTGAATTGCAATGAAAGAATGACTTTTCTTCATTCGAATGCAAGCAAAGGACATGAAATAAAACACCTCTCGTCGCTGTTGTCCTAGGACAGATGTGCGTGTAGTTGGAACAGGGTCAAGTTGAGATCTGGAGCAGCACAAGCGAAGTTGGCTGGTTTGGCCTGCCCGGTGAAAGCTCGCAGCAGTGGGTGTTGGGCTCTGTAGCAGATGTGTGAATCTTGAACGTGTCTGGATATGTACGCTGGGCAGATGAAAGGGTCTCTCCCTTGTTGAAGGCTCCGAGTGCATTAGTGCAAGACTCCTGCCTGCTGCCTCACAAAGTGTGGGGTTTTTTTTCCTCTTATCACCTGTGAAGCAAGTCACCAGGTTTTTTTTATGCTCATCTGAGGTAGGGTGGTCAGCTCATGCTGAAGAATGCTGATGGGAGGGACAGAAGAGTGAGGACCTTCTGTAACCGGGCTTGTCTCTGGCATGGATTTGCAGTCATCAGGCATGTTCACACTGTGTAGCTGAGTAAAGTGCAAGACATTCTCCTCCTGGCGCTGACAGTGCTGCTGTCTGTGTGTGGCCCAGGGCTCTGGAGAGGCCAGCTCGAATCCCGTAGGGTACAGCTGTGTTGGCACCGTGGTGTGTTCAGGCTGCAGTCAGGGACGGTGTTCTGGATACCACTGCTGGGCTGAGACTTCCCTACTGCCAGCAAAGATGGCCCCACTGCAGGCTCGGCAGCTTGGTTCCACTTTGTCTTGTTGATGTTGTCTGTTGAGTGATTCCGTGACACGTTGGTGGCAGTGGCCCAGCGTCAGTTCCAGGCGGGGCTCTGCAGTCTGGCTCCACATATGCTCCAGCTCCCCCTGTATTCAGGTGAATGGCTGCGTGAAAGACCAGGATCGAAGTGGAGCACAGCAATTGAACTCGATGTGTTTCACGGGAAGTGCAGCTCCTTTTCCAGGTGCTTCTTTCAGATCTGGGGAAGGGAAAAATGTGCTAGTTCCCCACGGGATTAGAGGGGAGGATCATCATCCTTTTGCAGAGAAAGCACAGTCTGGAGGTGTGTGGGGTGCGAGATGTTCCTGAGACTGCGAATGCTTCCCGTAGCCATGCCACAGCCTTTGGATTTACATGGTTTCTGTTGTATGGGATAGAGTGGGAAGAAACGTAGGTCTTCAGTTTACGTGAGGAATCTTATTCTTGAGTCCTCTACTCTGGCTTCAAGCAAGCACAAAGATGCCAGTGTGGCAAATCTTCACCAGTAACTGCACAGGTAAAGCTCAGCTTAAAGCAGGGTGAGCTGTGGTGTATTTGGCCTTGCTGACAAGATTCCTGTGCTTTGTTCGTTGTTGAAAGGTTTGGGGTTTTCTTTCTTTCTGTGTACGTTCCTTGCTCAACAAACTGCTTGCTTGGCTGAACGCGATCTCTGTAGGTCAGCAGAGCGTGGAAACAATCTCTTCTTTTGCGTTAAGGTCAGAGCAGGCAGAGCTGGTTTCACTGCTTTGTTGGACACATGCGTGCTTCAGGAGCCTTCCAGATGAAGCAATCAACGTAGTCTTTTGTCACCATGTTTTCAAGGAAGGTGGAGAAAACTATGATTTGTTGAGGAGATACTGAGGCATTCTGTGTTGCGGAGTAATTAGTAATTTAGCAGTTTAAATTCCTCATCACTACTGGCCAAGCAGAGTTTTCTTTGTGATGCATGTTTGAAACGTTTTCTCACTTTGTGTCCGTTGTTATCCACTGGATATTGGATCAGGTGGTGTATGAAGCAGGGTGCATGCCTGAGCCTCTCCAGCTAGCGAACTTGAGTTAGTGCAAACAAAAAGCAGTATTTTTTAGGATCACTGCTGTAAATAGGGAAGATATATAGTCATTAATGTGTCTTGATGAACACAGACTTCTCTAGTATTTACTTTGGTACTGCTTATATTAAAAAGAATGCGTTAGCAGAGATTTTTTTAGATGCTTATTAAAATAACTCCCAAGTAATTTTTTAGTATCTTCTGTTATTAGTCCTTAAGCCCTGCTGCCTCCTCTTCTAACAGTAAAATAGGAGGGAATCCATCTCCCTTTCCCCTCACAATGTGCAAGTCTTTACTCCTAAACACTTGTCCTGTTTTCTAGCTTGCTTTGATTCCATTTTAATTGTAAGCTTTACAGATGGTAAAGTGGTATAGAAATCTTCAGGAGTGATTGAGAAAGTTAGATCATGCACCTGGGGAGAGCCAGCATGGTGCTGTGATGTCTGTTTGATAACCCATCAGGAGGACGTATTCCCTGCAGAGCTGCTCAAGTTCTTACCTGCTGCACAACAGGTAGTGTGGTTTTTGCATCCCTCCTTTTTAATTAAGAAGAACGAAAAAAAAAAATATCTGATGACGGTCTTGAAGGCTGAAGTCCCTTCTGTTTCCAGGCCATTCCAGGATAGGGATGAAGCAAGCTGGCAGGGGACAGCCTGGGTCAGGTCAGCGTGCCATGCTACCCTCCCTCTCTCCCTCTGTTACAAACAGAGGCCTTTAGCCTCGAGGGAACATCTGGCAGCGGCTGCTGTGACCAGTGTACTCACTTGGGCAATTTCTAGCTTAACCAAATGAGGCATCGCTTTGCAGCAGCTGAAGTCTTTGGCCTCTCAGCATGTCAGGGGATTGCAGTGCAGCTGTAAGACAGGACATATGTGCAGTGTCATGTTCTTGGGATTTCAAGTTTTGTGCTGCAACGGCTTTTGATGTTACCTGAAATTGGACGTGTCCTTTTATCTTTACAGCGTGTCAGAACTCCTTTGACCTTGCTATCAGAAGTATATGCCCTTTCAAGGTTCAGTAATGAAACACAAACTGGAAGTACAATAAAGCAGAGATGACTTACTTTGAAGGAGAAGGTTAGCTGGGCATAGAGGAGGGAATGTACCAGTGCGGGTGACAGTTGGCATCCCAACCGGATCGATGAGGCAGTGGTCAGCTCGGCCTTGGGCTTAGCTGAAGCACTCTGTCCAGTTTTGGACTTTACACTTCAGGACAGATACAGAAGGCTGAGGAGAGTCCAGAACCTCACTGGGGGTTCAGAAACATCATTGAACAGGTTGGGTTCATTTATTCTATAATAGTGCTTTGCAAAATTTTTGGGTCTGTTGACCTCAACATCTCCAGTCTTTGGTGCCTTTGTTTCTGTGTAGGTGCTCGTTGCAGTGTGACTAGAAATCCCAAACGTGTTGGAAATTTGCATAATCTTCCAAGACAAATTTTTTGGTTGGAAGAGGAAGGGAGGGCACGTGTGGTAAAAACAAAGTACATTATTACAGCATCTTCACTATCATATTTTCTGTTCCTCTCTTCTTTCTACTTGGGACGCCCTTAAAATTGAATTGTTATGCTAATGTTGGAACAATGCCTAAATGTAACAGATCTCTGCAATAACAGTCTATGAGCCTGGGCAGCACTGAAAGGGGCAGAAAGTGATGACAGAGTGGGAGTGAAAGACTGTTGGAATGAAATGGAAGTAATGTCTCTCTCCAGAGAGCTGGAGGTGACTAAGTTGGTTTCAAGAACGATATGTTTGATTTGCAGTATCACAGTATTGTGCCGTCCTGCTGAAAAGTCACATACTGCTTTTGATTTGAGGTGGATGTTATAATTCTTTCTGGACTTGGCAGTAGTGGCATGAGCTGGATTCAGATAAAATGCATGTTCTTTGACCTCCCATTCTTCAAGTCATCACTCCGTGTGTTCAGAGAGAAAAAGGCACTGGCTATCTGAGATGTAAATCATCCCCTTGATGATGTTCGTGGATCCACTGGCTTTTGATTAAAAGTTATAGTTAATGGAATGTCTCTGTATTATTTATTACCCAGAAGGCTTTGATATAAGATTGTAGGTTAAGTTAAAATTATGAAAAGGTGAATACTTAGGGAAACAAGGCTTAGATTTATGAAGTGTGAAGGTACTTCCCCTGTTTGTTCGCTTGAAGTGTGTGAGCAAGAGAAGCAAAGCTAGGCCATGGGTAAACTACATGCTGTTTGTGATTGCCTGTAATGAGTTAGAAGACTGCTGCTTAAGGAAGCATAAGTAGTTGCTGATAGATCATTCAAAACAGTAAACATTGGGAAAAGGAACATTTTTCCTATTTAGATGGCAGATCAAACAGTGTTTTAAAAAAAAGAGTTCTCAAAGATGATCTGTTCAATACAGAGGGTGAGTTTTTAGAGTGTTCTTTCTGGGGAGAGGGTAGTGAAAAGACCTGCGTGAAGAAGCTGGCTGTGACCATGTCACAACCCGCTCCTGACACCCCCTGTTCCGAGGTCTCTTCCGAACAGGGTTTGTGCCATCACGCGAAGGGGAGTGCTCAGTGCGGACCTGAGGCGTTGATCCTGTGCTGTGACGTGTACCCACTTGTGTGAGAAGCTGAACGAGTCTTAGTTTCACGGGTGTCATCCCACAAAGAAAGCTGGGACACTCCTGCCCGGAGTTTGGCTCTTCTAACTGCGTCTCCATCTGTGAGCTCCACCCTGCTCATCACAGCCTCCAGACGTGCCCTTGGGGGAGGCTGAAAACCTGTGTCAGCGTTTGAGAGCTGCTCCCGAGTTGGGATCTAGCGTCTTGGGGTGAAGAACTTTATGCAGTGAGGTTGAGTGACTCTGGCCAGTAATGTGAATAGAACAAATTTGGAAGTTGCTGATGTGTGAGCAGGACTTGCTCCTGGAATTTTAGGCTGGGATGGAATGTGTTTGTGTGTTGGCAGGATATGGATTTCGGTTGTCTTGAGGAAAGGCTTTTTGTTTGTTTCATTGAATAGGCTAGAACAACACAAAACAGAAACATTTGTGCTTAAGTAACAATAACTAAAGAAAATGACAATACCAAAACCTGCTGCATTAAGGAGAAGACAGCCGTGTATCACCAATAGATGTTACTGCTGAGAGCAAGCTGGTGTATGTGATTTGATGTTTGTTGCTTTCGAATTGTGCAGTGACCATACATCAGTGTTGGCAAAATTAGGTTTCTGCTGAGAAACAAAGTGCATCAACTTATATTTTAGGAAGTACTTCAGAAGTAAATTCGGTTTCCCTCTGTATAAAGTATTGCTTCCTTAGATATTAATATGGTGTAAATCAACATGGCTAAAATACTTTCTTGATTTATACCGGCGTGGATCTGGCCTGGTAAGTTTAATGAATTGAAAGTACGTGGAAGATGATGTTTTGTACCTTTGCACTTCTGTGTCAGACAGCACCTTTGTTACTTAGCTTCTGACATCTTAGTGAAAATTTGTCGTGACAGAATTTGAATGTACAGGTTTATCTGAGCCTGCAGAGCTGTTCAAATTCTATGTCGAGTGACGAAACCCTGTCCCAGCCAAGGGCTCGAAGGGTACGGCAGCCAAGGCAGCTCGCTCCTGGGTGTAAATGTTGCTTATTTGAATGACAACAGAATTCTGTTGCTATGAATGTGGTTGAATGATTGAATCTCCCCTTTCATAAGTGTAACCTGGTCAATGTGCAGTGACCATCGTGACTGCCAGCCATGGGACGCTGACGACGTGAGACCCAGTTAATACTACCCACACTGCAGTCCCTGGGGGGTGACCTGGGTCTGCTCCAGAGCTCAGCTAGCCAGGTGGCATTAGACAGAGGCCGCCCTAAAGCTGGAGTGACTGACACGAGAACGCTCCCATGCACACGTGTCTAAACTTGAGGTACACGGTGTAAGTAAACCTCCCACTAGGTTCTGTCTCTAGTCATGTAGTTTGTGCTGTCAAAAGAAGTCTTGGATTTTGAGTGCAAGGACATTCTTCCTGCCCTCCTTGTGGCAAGAGGCTGATCGATACCCGGAATGAAGCTTATAGGGTTTGCAGCTTTCCTGTTTCAGCAAGAGGCAGACAGAGTTGTATTCAACTGATATTTTTTTTTTGGTTAAGTGTTCAGTCATGTTAAGTTTTGTGGCATTTAGATTAGCTGTGTATTATAAAATGCTGTAGGCAGCCCATATTTCTGTTAGAAATCCAGTTCTGTGAGCATATTGCAAAATAAATATTTCATCATTTTCCTGGTGCAGATGAACCAGAAATGAAGCTGAGTAGTCTGTTTACCTTGTTCAAGCAGTGTATATTGCACAAAACAAGTTTTGTAGGTGGAGTCTGGTAAAGCTGACCTTTAAGCTCTTATCGCTGAGGNAGTGGTTGTGCCCCTGGGTAAAGATGTTTTTCTGCAGAGCTCCAAGCTCTCCACTAGTGTGGGTTTCCTTGAGTTGTGTTTTCTTCTTCCCACTTAGACTGTGATCCCTTTGGAGAAGGGCTCTGCCCGCTACACAGTGCCAAGTATGGTAATGCATTTGTCCTTGTGTGGAAACTTTAAGAGCTACTGCAATAAAACTACTGATGCATTCATTAAAAAGGTATACTCTCGTCATAAACCACTTTCCAGAATTGAAAATAGTAGGTTGATTTGGCACAGTACAAGTTGGAATTAGCTCCATTCTCAGACTGGTCATCTCCATCGCAAAGTAGGACATGTGCCCACAAACGCATATCCACTGATGGGTTTCATGTTGGTGTTACACCTTCAGAAAGTATGAGTCTGTGGGTAATAGTAGGAGACGCTGGAATATCTACATAAAGATTTGCACTGCCACACCGAGCCTGCTGGCGACTGACCTCTGCTCACTTAGCTTTGTGTATTTACCGTTCTCATTCACTGTTGTAGCTTTTGAAGGAAGAGTGGCAATTGAGAGGGGGAAAGGCGGCCCTGCTGGAAGGGCTGTAGTTCCTCTGATGCCAGGGCTGATGGCTGATCTACAGAGGGTGAGAAGGCAGCGGGCCCCGGGTGCAGCTTGTCCTGGCATTGCCGCTGGTTCTTGGGGTCGCCTGGCATAGCCCCATCAGAGCTGAGGTGAAGAGCAGGGCCGGCGGCTGACTGATCCGTGAGGGTAGCTGCTGCGTTCCCCTTGCTTGAGTGCAGAGCGTGGAGGTGCCTCCTGCCAAGCTTCTGGGTTGGAGAGAACGCTCTGGAAATTTTAGAAGACTGTTGTCCTCTGTCAAATCTGAATTCACCTGGAACTTTATGGCGCAGACTCTGGCATTGTCCTTTCACACCTTTCTACTTATTCACGCTCCTTGGCCAAAGGGATAAAGAGAAATGTTTTTGCAAGTCTTCAGAGGAGAAATGGGGTGTTTCCTTTTCGTGTACCTTAGATTTTAGGTAAGGTTTTGTCAGTCAAGCCTGAGCTGAGCTAACTCAAACCTGAAAGCAAATTAGAGAGTATGCAGAAGTTCTTTAGGGCTTCCTGGATCTCTTTCCCATGCCTGCTGACTTCTTCCCGCAGTGTCCAATGTAAATGAAGTTCCCTGCTATTACAGTTGACAAAGAATATATTGTTTTCCAGTTTGCCAGCTTTTGGAAAACAAATTTTGGTTCACAATAAGCAATTTTATTCTAGCTGTGTCCAAAGCACATCTTGATCAAAATCGTGAACATGTAAATAGCTTCAGTAGATTGATTTGATATGTCGTAAGACTGTGCCCTTATTTCCTGTTATTTATTTGTATCTTCAGTTAGGTTTAAGATTACGTACATTTTTTTGGCCTTTGTTTGTTCTTTGTTTTAATCACTAGTTATGTGCGGATGGCATCAATTTATATTGATCTTAAAGCTTGTTGCCTTTCATATGACCTTGGAAGTGTTTGAAACATGATGTCTCTGACCTTGAATTTATTTTCTGAACTTTGTGCAGCGTCAGTAGCTTTTATACCATCAGGAAACTGAGAGATACAGCCTCTTTAATTTCCCAATTTCCTTAAATTATTCTGATGACATTTACTTATGATTAAAATAAAAAATAGGCAGTAGAGACAGATTCAGTATCCCCACATTGCCTACTGAGTGCCAGTCTGGTTGAAGGAAAGAGGATGTGATAGAATTTTAGAGAACTGAAGCTTATGGATCTTTGGCAGTCTCCAAGTTATTGAACCAAACTGGGCCTAATTTTACCACTCCGTGATAAGGTAATATTCCCAGTCCCGTGCAGCTTTCTGGCATCGAGCTAATACATCCTTTCAGTGAACTGTACAAATAAATGGAACTAAGTGGAGGAGGGAGATAGATTTCACTCTTGTATCTATTATATATTGACAAAATGCGCTGAGAGCAGCAGATGCCAGGTGCTATAGAAATGCAAAGTACTTTAGTCTGCCCTTGTCAACGAGTTATGTGTCTAGCTCAGTTTTAGTCCCAGGTGGATTATGGGGCTGTCGTAACTCTCATTGATGTGATAAACATGATACAAAAAGGTTCTCTGGGTAGTAAATATGATTGACCATTTTAGATTCATAAAGGTGTAAACCCTGTCTTGCAGAGAGTAGTCCCACTAAGCGTTTTTGCACCAAAGTAGGTCAATCTAATTATAATTGGCTTTAATGAGCACTAGTCTGCAGTTCTTTACCTGTAGCTGGTTGGCACTCAGAAGTGCAAATGCCATTGCAGCCCTTGAAAAAAGCAATGAGAAATCAAAGAAGTAATTTTTAATCTAATTCATTTCAACTTGAAAGCCTTGGTTATGTAAATAAGCAGGGGTAAACAAACCAGCATCGGTAAGAAAAGCTGGAGCCAATGCAGGCAGCAGTGATCAGCAGCTCTGATGCTGGCTATAGGAAAAAGGTGAAATTCTGCTTTGGGCCTCTCAACAGTTGCCTTGCAAACTGTCTGCAGTTTGGTTTTGGTGTGGGGGAGTTATTCCCTTAAAGCCAGTAGGAGTCATACCACTTTGTTTGGAGTGAATTTTAATTTGTGCCTCAAAAGACATTTGCGTAAAGCAGCAGTGAAGAGAGGGGAAAACACTAAGGAGAATTTGTCATTTAGGCTGTTCCCAAAACATATTTATATACCTCTTTCCCCAGAGGAAAGAAAATATCATATATCCAGAAATTGTACATCATGGCAGTTGATCTTCATCTTTGGGATGGAGTGTTCACAGTTGCTGCTTTGGGGAAGGAAAATGGATTTGAGGGAGGTTTTAAGTGCTTAGCTGGTGGGTACAGGACTGGGCTTTTGTTCTCAGAATGTGTAGCTCTACACAGGTCTTTAGGAATACTTATTGGAAGACATTTGCTATGTGTTGAGCCTGCCTGAGGAGGGGAAACCTTCCAGAACTAGGTGAGAGAAAACAGAGCAGCCTGAGAAGGCTGGGTCTACCCAACAGTTTCTTCCCTGTGTCCCCGTATCAGGTCTAACAGGGGGGTGTAGTGTTACTGGTGATGGCAGCTCTTGGCTCTGGGCCACAGTCCAGATTGCTTTGCAGTGGAACGGTTTCCAGTTTGGGGTACGCAGACCAGAGACCCAAGTGGGAACACGCCCCTTGCTTATGGCAGTCTGTGTGGAAAGGCCCTGTACAAAAACCATCGGCTCTTCTCCCTGCTCAGAGGGAGTTTCAGGCTAGTGAGCAGTGGTTACTTGAAAGAATGTGGACGGGGAAAAAAGAACTGCTATTCCAGGAAGCTGCAAAGATTTGGGTGTAGGTTTTTTTTTTTTTTTTTTCATT
>Ga0065711_1004636_pt1 | contig 22860 bp, 20 predicted proteins | sample Hoacrofraction12_FD_59098 | JGI IMG/M metagenome (GOLD analysis project Ga0065711, IMG submission 59098) | Hoatzin crop microbial communities from Cojedes, Venezuela - Epithelial fraction 12 v2 (version 2) | ecosystem: Host-associated > Birds > Digestive system > Esophagus > Crop | place... | reverse complement strand
CCCCCCCCGACACACACCGGGGGTCTCCGCGCTGCTGCTCAGGGATCCGATCCCCCCCCCTAAACCCCCGTTCCCACGGGTGCCGCCGTCCCTGATCCCTCCGTCCCCAAAAACCGGCTCCGGGGAGATCGGCCCCGCTGCGGTCTCCCCGACGGGGGGGTGGGGGGAAATTCGCTGAAACTCCCGTTCTTGACGCGGAATTTGCCGCGCGGCTCCCAGCAGCCGGGCCCGAGCTCGCGGTTAATTAGCTTTGGAGAAGGGAATTGCCCGAAATTAAGCAAACAACCGGCATCCCTCGTCCTGCGGGAGGGACGGGCTGGCGGGGGCCGGGCGCGATTTAACGAATAAAAGTTGATTTTTCGCCTCCGTGCTTCGAGAAAGCGCGTCCTTTCTGCGGAGAAAAAGCTGTCGGCGCTGCGGGTCCGCCACGGGGACCGGCTCCCGCAAACCCCGCTCGTCCGGGGCAAGCGCACGGCTGCCGAGATAGAAACCCTCGGTGGTGCGGGGGAGCTGCGGGTCCGCGTCGGCTTGCGAGGTGTGAAACCCCCCGGGTCTTAAACGAGATCGGTGCCCTGGTTCCTGCTGGTGAAAACGGGTGAAAAAAAGCCCTTTCGGGGTGCGGGGTGCGAAGCGCTCTCCGCGGGGTCGCAAGGTTTCTCGGTTTGCCGTCGGGGTTTTGGGGGGAGAGGGGAGCGTTTGGGGAAAGCCTTTGCGTTTGGTGCCTGCGATAAAGGAGTCCTAAGCGGACGCGTGAGTCAGTGGAGCCGGAGCGGGGCAGCTCTCCCGCGCTAGCTCCGGTCCCAGATTTTCATCCCTCGTGCGATCTAAGCAGAGATGCTGTAACTGGAGGATTTGCACCATTATATTTCGTTTTAAAACAAGCGGACAGACAGTTTGGAGGCAGAGAATAGCTTAAAAGCGAGTACGATAAAGAACTACAATTTTGTGTTTCCTCCCTTAATCGTATGGGGAGGTGTTTGGGGGTTTTTTGGTTTTTTGGTGTTTTGGGTCGTTTTAGGCGTTTTGTTTTTGTTTTTTTTTTCTGTTGTTATTTTGTTCCTGTCACTGTTGCTGCTGCTGATTTTATATTGCATCTTTTGGGGAAAGAGCTCGCCGTGTGTGTTTGGATAGCCGGAACAGCAGCAGAAGATTTTACATTACGTTTCACAAGGTGCCTTTTCCCTTCTCAGCTTTCTTCCCTTTGTTATTTATAACAGCTCCGCGTCTCTTTGGGGAAAGGGTCGCACTGGAAAATGCTGATGTGAAGGCTGCCCATGCAACGGGCATCTAAGACAAGCAGTTTGTGGGGAAATCACAGCTAGAAAGGGCATCTGAAGGACAAGAAGCAGGTAGATTTTTAAAGNTTTTTAAAAAGCAACTTTCCTCTGTGTTTGAAGAGCTCAGCCGAAAACATTATTCTCCAAAATCAGAACACATCTGTGTTTATCCGTTTGCTCAAAACCCTCACGATTGTCGCGGGAGGGAGCAGAGCGCTCAGTGGCATCGCTGTATCGCTCGAAATTGCGATTTTTGCTTCAGGGATTTGATGTATTTGGGCAAAGGCAGAGCCATCTAGAGGAACAGCCCGGCCAGGGCGAGGCGGGGAAGGCAGTTTCCCTCACAGGCACTGTATGCTGCCTTCGAGTTTTCTTTACTTGCTTCCAACAAAGGCAACGGGTGAGAAAATAATGCTGAATTAGCTCTAATAAAAATGACTGTCCTCAGAAAACTCCAGCTCACTTTACCAAACGGCAGGGAATGGGAAACAAAAATAGCTTTAGAGAGGTTATTACATAGCTGGGATGGCACGGATATGAAAACCAACACTTAATTTAAAGAGTGGAGAGAGTAAAGCTTTGATGGTGTGACGGCTGTAAAAATGTTTAATTTTCTTAATGCGTTTATGCTACAAGTAGCGTGCAGTGTTGCCTCGAAACGTCGTCAGCTCTCAGTGCAAGCCTGTTGCCGTTCCCTTCTGCCAAGGCACGAGGAGAGCGGTGTGAAGAGATCCAGCACTCTGCCTCTCTGCTGTCTAAACCCTGCTTTTTTCCAGACAGGTCCCGGAGCCGTCTCTTTTCAGAAACGCACCGAGAAGCTGGCAAGCGAGGTGTCGAAACGCGAAACTGAAATCAGTTTCAAGGTAAGAGTCTGAGGCTGCTGCCCATCACCGTGAGCAGGTTTAGGGTCGGGCTTGAGCAACGCCGTGGAATTACTCGGTTATTGTCAATCTGCTGGGATATTCGTTAGCACTGGCGTTACGAGCGTGGCAGTGAGGTCTGCTGGGTGGGGGAGCCCATGGCACCTGGGAGTCGGGGCTGAGCCGCGTCCCCAGCCAGCTGCGATTCCCTGCGAACCTCTCCAGCCAGCTGCCTCGGAAAGCCTCTGAGACTTCCCAAGGAAAAGTGCCGTGGGAGAGCGAGGTCCTCCATGTCCTTGCCTTGTGCTAGCCGCGCCGTTCGCTTGGGTGTTGTGCTTGTCCTTGTCGTGCACGTGGCGACCGCTTCTCCCCCTGCTAGGAAGACGCTGTCTTTGCCTCTAAGGCCCTGCTGCTCTGAACATGTAGGTACAGGCTGAACTTCCCTGCTGTGAATCTCAGGTGCGTACAGCTGAATGCGGAAACCTGAAAACGCTTCAGACCCGAGCGCCCAGCCTCGCAGCGGGAACCGATACCTGCACCCACCTGGGTCTCTCTCCCTTTGCCAAGGATGCTGAGTTCTAGGCACAGGGAACGTGTTGGAGGATCGGGACATAATAACCCGTATTGGCCGCTATGGGCTTTACTAATAGAAGAGAGACCAGGATCCCTTCGATGGCTCCGAATTGCTGCAGTGGAGCAGGAACCACAGGTCTGGTTTGTTTTGGCTGCGTTTGCAATAGAAGTCTCACTTTCTCCTTAGGGCTGGCAGGAGGCGAAGCTGTAACTCGATGGCCCATGTATGAAAGAATTCTTCATGTGCAGATTCTATCTTTCTCCAGAGTCATCAATGAAATTGGGAATGAGTTCTTCATCCTTTGGGACACGACAGGAGAATTATCTTTTTTTCTTGCAGTGGCCCAGGACCCTGGCTCCACTCTCAAGAATATAAAGGAATTGACTAGGAACAGCTCAAATCAAACTTAAGCTGTAGTAGTAGTAGTGTTCCTTCCTAGGCTGGGTACTTTACACCTATTAATATGCTCTAAGAAAGTCTCTTTTTTCACTCACCCTCTGATTTGTCCAGCAAGTGGGTAACAGAGAGTGTCTGATGGTGTGCAATAGATGTGTCACTGCCATGAATTTGGGAAGAGTGTTCCGTGTGTGTGGATACAGGCTGAAGAAATTTCTATCCCTTACCTTAGGAGAATAATGTATATTCCTGCCTGCCTGTATCTAGTCATCTGTTGGACTGAAGTTCTGGCGATCAAATTTTGCCAACTTGTGATAAGATCAGAGGTTTTCAAGTCTTTCTTGATTTTTCAGACCCTACAACGTTTCCTGGGGAGGTGTCCTCGTTCCATGATTTTTCAGGCTACCGACAAAGGCTTGGTTTGGTTTTGTTTCTAGTTCATGGTCTTGGTAAAAGCACTGGAGGCTGCAGACTGAGGGTTAGCACTTTGGAACAGCAAATGTTTTACTGGTGCGTTTATACGGTGCTGAGCATGGTGGAGCCCCTGGACTCTGCCACAAAGCAAGGAATAAATCGAGGTTTATCCCAAGCCGTGGTTACTTCCAGCACTTCAGGCTGTTGCGAGTGAGCACCATCGCTGAAAGCAGCAGTTCTGCTCTGTGTCCGCTCCTGGCTGCTTTTTCTGTCTGCTGTGCTCACACAAGTGTTTCTGTGGCTGTGGAGTGAGGCACTGGTCCAGCTCTAAAGGAACAGCCTCTCCCCAGTTGTGGTTTTATTTCTTTTTTTCCTTTTTTTACCCCCTCAGGTTAGTTTCAGCCTGGGCCAGCCTAGCCCCTTCCCGAATGAGAGCTTGTTAGCGACAGATTAGCCAGAGTTTTGATAAAAGCTTCACTGTCTGTAGCCTCTGTAACCTACCCGGAGCTGTGCTCCTAATAAAAGTGGGGTTAAATAGGCACCTTGGGAGTGAGACAGTTGCAAGTGGGAATCTCAGGGTTTTTGGGGACAAGGGGATGTGGCCAGGCTTCGATAGCTCTGTGTGCCGGACGTGATTTTACCAAAACTGGGAAAGAAGCCTGACTTTTGGGATTTTGGGGGAAGAGGAGCCTGGTGGGAGACAGAAGGAAGTCAGCTGTTTGAGGGTGGATTAAGCACACGCTCCAGGTGGTTGGAAGCAAGTTTGCAGACGCTCTTGGCGCCCTGCATTCCTCCTGCCTCTCCTCAGGTTTAAGAGTCATAAAAAGCATTTAAAAATCCCCACTCTGATCTCATGAATTTAATCCTTCTTCAGTTTCTTTTTGTGACAACAAAAAAATCCACCTGACGACAAGATGTGACTAACTTGGTGCCATCGGATAGTGTCTTTTCTGGGAGCAGTGTTACGCAGGGGCCTTCATCCCTCCTGCTTAAAGCTAGAAGCTGACCTGGGCTGTACTAAAGCAACATCTTTGTGCTTTTTACATGTTTCTGATGTGTCATGGGGTATTTGAAGTGGAGCTTGGTGCTCTGGGCTGGTTGCCCTATAGTGATCACTCCTATAGAGTAAGGTAAAAGCCAATATCTTCTGGTCTTCATTCATCTGGATAGGCCACCTCTGCCCTGGAATGATTCATGGGAGTAAAAGAACAAAAAGATAAATTTATGGTCAGCTAAGGTAAAAATAATCAAAACTTTTAGTAGATAAATACGGTACCTACCTTCACCACTGCCACCACGACGAAACGGAGGAGTATCAGATTAATATTTCTTTTCCGTGTTTTTCTGACGGAGAAAATCGAATAGTGTATTACTATCAGGCACTGGTGAACGAGTGTTTTGGGCTCCATTAATAACTAGGGATTATGTTAAATAGCATCCACATAAATTAATATTTTAAGATCAGCCAGTCCTGGTAATTCACAGCCAAGAGTTTCAGAACTTTTGGAAACAAGAACACAGCGAGTGGGACATTAATGATGACTTTTCATTTTGGGGCACTGGAAAGGTTTTAGAGGACTGCTGATATTGGCTCATTATTTAAAAGGTTTGGGCAAATTATTTGGGTAATGCTAAGACTGTCAGCCCATCACTGTTTAAAGGCAAGAAATAGCAGGCGCATCACTTGATTAATGAATTCTTAAAGGAAGGCAATGAAATTAATGCAAATGAGTGTGCGTATATAGAAAATAGGCCTTGTCAAATCAATTTGCTGTTGTTCTCCAGTAAGAGTGAGCAACTCCTGACGTAACTGATTTCTGAAAGTGTTTGGTTAATACCCTGTTGGAGGTGGATTTTTAAAAAAGAGTATAAAATCCACTCAGTGCAAATTAAATGGATCTAAATGGTTAAACAGAGATCTCCAAATGGCACTGTGAAAAATGAATCCTTGAGTCTCCTTGCAGGGAAATCCTGTGGAAACTGGCTCGTTATTCTGTTTCTGTCATTGATCTGGGGGGAAAATAAAGAATCGTTGTAGACCAAATGTGTAGGAGTCAAAAACTGGGTCTATGGAGTGTTAAATAATGCAGAGGACAGTTCACTGACACAGAGCTACCTCGATCTCTGCATGGCCACTGGGAGCAAATGGGCAGGGTGTATTTTGATATGGAGAGGCAAAAGGACACATTTAGGAAAAAAATCTGATTGATGAAGCGATGGAGTCTGTCTCGGAAATTAATAATTGTTTAAAAAGTTGTTGTGGTCCTTGTGAATAGTCAGTGTTCCTGTGATCTTGGGTTAAATGAGGCAGAGGAATAAGCAATTACAATAATTTTGTATTGGTACTGTGTCAAATTGTGATAGCACCTATAAAATTGTGGGTAGTAGGGTGAAGTGACAGGAATGAAGTTGTTTGTTATCCAGTCAAATACAAGAGCTATGGGACATCAAATAAAACCGGTAGGAACCATGTTGCTGAGAAGATACTGCCGCACACAATGTACAGCTAAGCCTTGAAGCTTCTCAAGGAACTCTAATTACTTACAGAAAGGGAATATTATGGTTGGCTTGTTTACAATCTATAAATATCTGTGCAGGAGCAGAAGCATGAGGATGAAGGACAAAGTCAGAACAGGAATCAGTGACCAGAACTGAAGCAAGACAGATAGAAGGGGCTCCATTCAGCTTCTCACACAGGGATTTCTGGGGCTATTGGAGGTGCTTTGCAGTCTCCAGTGGTCTCCCACTGCTACTGTTTCAAATATGTCAGGCACTGCAGGCATCTCAGATATCCTCGGGAACCGCAGTCAGCTCTAAACACCCTTGTGTGCAACTGAATAAAGTACAAAGTATCAATTTTTACTGTCGTGCAAATTATCAGAACAATTTACCAGGGCTTATTGTGGATTCTCCACCAATTTGAAAATCAATACAGGACTTTTTTTTTCTAATACATCCTTAAAAGAAGACAGCTACTAAGAGAAACCTTGGCCTGTATCCTTCGGCACGTGTGTGGGCTGTCCACAGTGATCTCTCGTGTTCCTGTTTTCCCACCTGCAGTCCTACCTTGAACATTGCGCTGTACTCCAGCTCCGGACTCAGAGCTTTCCTCGGCTGGTTTGCTGCCTTTGCGCTGTGCTTAATTCTGCCCAGTACAGACTAGGTCAGTGGTATTTCTGCCCAGGTTTTATTGGCCAGCCAGGCAGGTGATTTTGGTAATCTAAGTGCTGCTGTGATGCCTAAATAAGAACTGCTCTCTCTTGGAAGAGTGGCTCTTATGAGAAGGGCTGAGCACCCTGTTATCACCTAAGCTAAAATCCCACTCACCAGAAGTGCTCAAAAGATGCAAAGCAACATGTGCTGAGACCCACAGGGCTGTGTCTGCCAGGAAGGCTACTGGCAAGAAACGTTTTGAGCTCTGTTCAGTCGTCTTGGCCGTGTAGATGCTATCTGATATCTATAACTAGGTCAGCGTCTGATGAGGGGAAGTGGTCCAGTGAAAGGACTGCTGCTAATGGAAGCTTTGGCCAGCACAAACAGGAATCTGAGATCTCTTTGGGTAAAATCTCACTGCTAATGAGCAAGTTAGAGATGTACCAGCATAATACTGTACGCCTTTTGAAAATGAGGTGGACAGACAAGGTAGCGATGCTGTATAGGAAAACCTTGTTTTAAGGCAGTGATGCAAAACACAAGAGAGGCATCAGCAGGAATCACAGCAGTAAAAAGAAAACCCTGGTCAGCTCACCGTTTGTCATCTTTCAGAAATTAGCCCTTCCGTTTAGGGCTGTGAAACAGGTTCTGTAGCGCTTATAGACATATGGGCTTCTATGACAGATACCGAGGAAGAATTTCCTTAATTTCTTTGCAGAATTTTAGGCGATTTTGTGACAAGTCAAGGCATGCCTAAGCCATACCTTGGGAGTGAACCATTCATGTACCCAGTGGGTGATGTTCGTGACTGATTGGCACATGGCAAAGATTGGCAAAGACAATACTAACAAGGAGCAAATACGGCAAGTGCCTGCAGGCTTTCATGAGGCTCTACAAATGCAAAAAGAGGTGCAAGTGCAAACTACACAGGCAGCAGAGCTGAAAAGCTCTGACTGGCACTTCGGAAGACAAAAATTAGCGATTAGAGGAAAGGCAAGCACTGGGTATCCCCAGGAGCAGTGGTCTTCTGCGGTCATAACCTCATCATCTGTATCAATAACATTTATTTAACATGGCTTGGTGAGAAAGAAAGAAGGCAGCCACTGATCCTGGGTGTTGGAAGACATTCTCTGCCTGGCCAGTGATAAGCAGAATGCATAGGTGAGAAGACAAGCCCTGAGCAGGCATACCCAGAGCTGGGCAAAAGTCAAATAGCAAGGGCAGTCAAGGAGAATTGGTTTAAAAAGCAAGGCAGCATTCAGACGTTCTTGGGAAAGTCCAAATCAAGATGGCCTTTTATAATAGATGCTAAAGAAGAACAAGTGTACTCTCCACAACACTCAGTTTGAGGAGAGCCCCTTGCTTTCAGGAAAGGACAGGCTGAAGAGATGGGTGAAATACTGCCAGTCTTTGCAGTCAACCGATCAAGAGATAAAGAGATTCTCAGCGTTTGGGAGATTATAACGCTTCAGGAGCAGAATGGCAAGAAGAATCTTGCTGGCAGAGGCTGCAAAGAAGGGTCAGGAGACTGAAGAAATCTGAGGGGCTGAGAATGGATCGCTAGGGTGATTAACCCAGTCAGGATGTTACCAGGAAAGAAAAGATCCCCTAAACAAGGAAAAGTGGATCCTAGTAAGTGAATTCCCACAATGATGACCTTCCAATATCTGTGCGTTTCCTGATACCTAAGCAAATTCCTCACTGTGTTCCTTGCTGGAGGATTCAGAAGGTAGATTCAGTTTCCACAAAGCAGGAGGGACAGTATAGCAATACCAGCGCAAGAGGCTGGTCACTGGCAAGTTCAGAGATACCCAGAAGAACTTTTGTTGCACAATTTCAAAAAGTCATTTGGCCCGGTATGTTGCAATAGGTGTGTGGAGTGTCCTAGGGCTATATGATATGTGTAAGAAGCTGCTGAAAAACATTATGAAGAGGTGAGGTCAGCAGTCCTGGTCAAGAGCAAGCTGAACAACTGGTTCAACTCAATGACTGGTAGCAGACAGGATGACTTGATAATTCATAGTAACTTCTGGAGCTGCCTGTAGAAAGTGAAGGATGGAGTTACAGTCACCAAAGACTTTGGGCAAAGTCAGGCAAGGAGATCAAAAGCCTGAGGATGATCACATCTTCAGTGGTGGTGCCAGTTCATCAGATGTGCCAAGTCATGTTGCTGTGTCCGATGATGAATAGTGCAGATCAAACATTGGCGTGAGCCAAAGACCGGGAGGAAAGGGAGTAAGAATGACAACTACACAGGCAGGTAGCAGCAGGGTGGACAAGGTGGACCACCCGATTTATCTGAGAGATTTCACCACACAGGGCAGCAACTGATCCCTCCACAGAGATCTGAAGGAGGATGTAGCTGGCACATGTGGGCATAGATCGTCTGACACAGTCATGAAAAGCCACAGACAAATCATGAAAGCAAATATTAGTCTACTCAGTAGGTCCCTGTTCTTACTCTACGTGCAGAGAAATGGATGGTCAGGAAGGCAAAACAAAAAAAAGACAGCTGGTATTTGCAATGAAATGTTACAGATTGTGAGACCATGTCAGAAATGGGACAGTCAGCAGTGGGGTTTACAAAAGGGACAGTCATCTGTGTGAGGGAGCTCTGGCTGCTGGCTGGCTGGATAATCACTTTCAAGGTACCCTGTTCTTTGTTTTGGTGAAGGGAAGAGGATTAAGATGCTAATGGTAGGAGAAACTAGATTATTGGTTTTTTAATTTTGATTTTTTTTTTGCTTTACAATTTTCTCAACAGAGGTGTGCACCCCTACGGACTGAATTTACACCTGCCTCTGTAAGCTGGTACTTCCAAATCTTCCTTCATAGACCCTTGGAGTCTGCAGTCTGTGGACCTGAAGAGGTGGATGACATAAAATGAGTCTGTATTTGCTGAACCCAGTGGAGCACTTGGGAATGACTTGTAACTGTCCTCTGTGGTCATTAGTCTGCAGGCAAAAAAAATAAGGGACAAACCTTTCTGAAAATGGAGGTGGCAAAGACAAGGGAACTGAGAGGGAAAAGGGGTAAACGGAAGGTTTACGCATGCAGCAATTTCAAGTTCATCCTTGAGCAATGAAGCCACTTTGAGTTTCCAAACATTGGACCTATGGCACCAGATCACTCTAATGGTCCAGGTAGACAAAGCCCTGCCAGACAGCAACCAGCACCAAGCGTGCAGAAGAAGAGGCAAAACCCAACTCCAATTTCCACACTTTCCTCTTGACGGGTAGTCTGGCTCTTTACAAGTCAGGAGGTTTCTGCGAAGCGGTGAATTCACATTGTGTAGTCCCAAAGTTTTGGATGGGATCCCTAAAAAAAAAAAAATCAAATTGAATGCACAAGATGGAGAGAACCAGATGATTTAATCTGGGCTGTAGGAAGGATGAGTGAGATAGAGGTGATTGAGCAGCATCAAAGGGTGACAATCAATTTGAATTTCCCCAGAAGTGATGTTGATGCCTGTGTTGCTTCTCTCTGTGCTTTTTCTTTAATTAAATACTGAATGTTCCATTAGTAGTTGGAATAACACGCTGTTCTTGGGGAAAAGAAAACCCAAGTAATCCCTTCATCTGCTAAAATAGATGATTTCTAGTAGATTAAACAATGGCCTTTTGGCTAGCAGAGCATAGTTCAGGCCATAATTGAAGTCCTCTCCTCGGCCTCTCCTCGGTCCCTTGCAGCCAGTAGTCCGTAGAGCCTCATCATCAGAGATAACCTCGGTGACTCTTGTCTGCAGTGAGTGTTTCTCCAGATGAGATTAGTCGGAGATAAAGCATATTACCTGAAAATAATAAGTGATTACAGTCCCGGACTGTCTCTCCACATTCATTTCATGCTGGTTAACCCTTGTAAAACTGGCTGTTGGTAGGGCTTAGGTCTTTAAAGAGGAGGGAGGGTGAAGGGAGGTTTCCCGTCTCTGAGTGGGAAAGGAGAAATTTTGCCTTTTGCTTTCTGTTTCTTGCCCTGGGCGGGGGTTTCTGGGCATGGCAGGAGGCACTTGCCTTGCTGCAGCCTGCGGTTCATGGAGGAGCCGGGGCTGTGCCTTGCAGTGTCCTTGAGGGATGCTGCCGAGTGCTTGAAGACACGAGGTCTGAAAACTCCTTTGCAAGTCATCTACCATTTACTTGATAGCAACCTAGAAAAATACTGGATGCTCAGTACGTACACACTGGCTGTATTTCCACCGCTGTATTAAACAGGACCAGACCGTGGGCCCGGCCAGTGACCTGCAGTAGCCCATAAAGTTAAATTATTAGCGTGGGCCAGGCATATTTTGGGGTGAGCAGTACTCTCCCATGCCCAGGCATGGCTCAGAGGCCATAAACTTCTCGGTGCGCAGTTGCCATGGGATCGGTCTGCTGTGGGGAGTGCTGGCTGGGCTGTGTGGGTGTGAGCTCAGGGCCAAAGAACAGTCCCTGGTGTTTTCTCCAGCATGGATGTATTCACTCTGACTCGACAGCGTAAAACCATTCAGAGCTTTCATATTCATCCATCGACAGAAGATCCAGAGAAATACAAAAACCTCACAAAGTTTTTATGACAAATTATCTGCATGTCTAGGAGAAAAAAAAATAACAGATTGTGGTTTTCTAGAAATTCAGGTTGTTTGCCTAGGTAGGATGGAGAAAAGAAATGTAAAAGAAAACTCAGGTTGAAGAAATGCTTTGAAATCTGCTTATGGGGCATCGTTGTTGTGATCACCGCTGGGAGTAAGCTCCTACGCTGTAGAAAGCAGTGTCCGGGTGGGAAGATCTTTTCCTTGGTCTCCCTGCAAATATTATAGGTGAAGCCCTGGCCCCGTTCAAGTCACTGGGAGTTTTGTTAACGACTTCATTAGGACCACTGCCGTTTCATTCATAAAAGGCGTCTTCCCAGCTCTCGTGCCATTACAGCATCCCCCGTCTGTCATCGGGCTGGTCTCCGTGAGTGAGGGACGAGCGGGTTCGTCCTTCTTCCTCTAAATGCTTCATCGGCCGCTCCCTTGAAAACTGTAAATAAAGGCCGCTGGGGATAGCTTTTCTGCTTGACCCCTCACCTGAAATGAAAATAAAGGTGGCTGAATTTCATCCTGGCGCGGAGCTCCTTCCCGGGCTGGCTCTTTCCCGTAGCTGTTGACAGTTACCTGCCAAGCCCCATGGTTACCTTTGATTTTGCTGTAATGACATCTCGGTACTTAGGATGGCTCTGGGACTGTAATCCTCTCTGCAGCCTTAACCAGTTTATGGGGTAACCTGAGACCAGGCTCTCGCTTCCCCCTGATTTTGCCTCTTGTTAACACTCACCAAACGTATCAACAACCTAAATGCAAAGGGTTTCTTTTATTGCATGCCCAGGGTTGGCAAATATCTGCTATATATATCTGCTAATATCTGTACACCTGCTGTAAATCTCTGCTTTTAGAGGGTAGCTGCACGCCCTTGCCACATTAAAACTGCACAGTGTTTTATTTCCCCAAAGTGTGCTGCTAAAACAAATGCTTCGTTAGCAGTAACCAGGCAGCGCTCCAAGGAGCTGTTAAGAGCAGAAGTGAGGATTCAGCAAAGTGGGATTTATCCACAGTTTTGCCACAGATTTTCTCTGTGATCTGCTTTGTCTCGGAGTGCTTCGTCTTTAAAATCCTCGACGTCAAAGTCCTTTATCTGTCTGCTGTGTTTAGACTGTAAGCTCTTCAGGGCCAGGGCTTTTTTTTTTTTGTTGGCATAACAGCTTTTATAGTAACTCTCCTCTGATCTCTAGAGGACCTACCTGTGTGTGTATAATGCAGTTATAAAACAGCAGTCTCAGCTTCATCGCAGTGAATGATCCTGGCGTTAGAGGAGGACACAAGTCCTGGGCTCTGCACCCTAACCTGTATTAATTGGCTTTTCTAAAGGAAATTTCGGGGCGGATGATTTACACGACGGCGGAAGTAGGAGGAGGATCCCCGGGGAAAGCAAACACTTGAGACTTCAAGGTGGGATGACTTTGGTGGCACACTTCTCCAATGGCCATCTGATCCAGGAGGTGCCTGCTTCCTAAGCACAGATCAAAGACAAAAGGTGACTTCTGAAATGACATGCAGCCACCTCTTGCATTGCTTAAATTCTCTCCTCCTGCTACCGTTTGATCTCCCTTTACTTTTCCTGTCACTGGAAGCAGGTGTTTGCTTTATTCTCCCTGACAAGTTTAGATCAGCTGAACAGCTAATGGCTGCAGTGGGAAAATAGCCCAGTTGCAGATCCAGCCCAAACCTTGGTGCAGTCAATGGAAAGGTTCCTCTTCACTGTAGTCAGTTGTGGATGAGGTCTAGATGAGCTGATTTGGAGTGGTCGTTATCCTGCCAAACTTGCCTTTAAGAAGTAGATGTGACTGTATTGCGAGGTGAGCCTCAAGGAAAATCCAGCCAGGTGAAATCCTCCAGACGTGTGGGGATATGGCTTGAGGATTTTCCATGATGTGCTATAAATGCACGGTCCCCCTGTATTTATTGCTAGAAAGGGCTCGTGCTTGTTATTCTGGGCTCTGTATGGTGGCTCCACTGACTGCTGGTGAAAATGTCAGGCTCTCAGCCACCATGAGATCTGTGGTGAGTGTGACTGCAAGTGACAGGCATCAGTCAAGCCAGTGTCATATTGTAACCAGAGTTATCTCAGACCAAGAGCCTCCCTGCAGCTTGGGTCACTTGCGTGCGCTGCTCTGAATTTTGCCTGTTATTCCAATACGTCTGTAATGCACAATGCTATTCTGCGTACTCCTGTGAGCCTACCTCCAATTTTAACCTTCTCCTTCCAAGGAGAAAGAGAAGCAGAATTTACCTAACAGGCAAGCTCTTAGCAAAGCCTCGGATATCTGATACACATAATGGTCCCAGAGGCATGTTTACTTTGGACTGAGGGAGTGAGTGAGTGAAAACCATTTTGGAAGGGCTTTTTCACCTCTAGCAACTTAACCTAATGAGGAGAAAAGTGATGTGGTTAAAGGGCTATTTAAACAGAAGCATTAGTGAGCAGATTTCGGTTCTCCAACAATACATATATGTATTTGCCTGACACAGGTGCATAAATATGCATTGATTTGTATCAGAGGACACATCACATAGGCAGTGATGGGATTTCAGCTGTCCTCTGCTGATAGATGCTTTTTTTTGGGGGGGGAGGGCAACCATGAGCAAACAGCTGATTGTTTTGGGAGGCTACAGAGGAGCTGCCCAAAGATCTGGGACACCACTGTTGAATTCACCAGCTGCCCTTATCTTCTGTGGAGAGGAGCATCTGTGCAACAAGGAGTTTGACTGTGAGGGCTCAGTCCTGTAAGGGATTTAGCTGGCTGGAGGAGAGCTACAGGCGCCTCAGATTTAGGTTGAAGAATACAGCTTATTTCTGCCCACAAGGTGCCATAAATGCCCCCACTAATTTATCAAGAAAACTAGAGATAAGTGTGAAATAAATAACTCCATAGGAAGCCTTCCCATGCTGGGCTGCTGCACTGCCACGAAAGTTCATGTTTTTAGACCCAAATGGATGAGTGACCTCATGCTGACAGAATGGGCTGTCAACACTCATCCCTTGAAGAAGAGTCTCCCCTTTGCGCTTTGTCTCCCCGTGGTGATAGCCTGAATAGAGATTCACAGATTACGCCCTGCATCTTTCACGCGATGGGGGTCCTGCTTACCGATCGCTTCCCTCTTTCAACATCCTCACGGGGGCAATGAATCTTATTCCTAGCCCAAAGAGCACTTGTCAAGAGCTGGCTTGACAGGGAGGTATGTCCTCCTTGGCCATATTTTCTTGCACTGAATTGTTTATAGCTGAGTTGGGTGACCTGAACCCTGCTGGTACCCAGTGCAGCACCTTGCACAAGAGCGATGCAGGCTTAGATTGCACAGTTGCCATTTCACAAGTGGAAAAAGACAACAGATATCGGAAGTTAGGGCCAAACTGAGGTGAAATTCATCTCTGTATCACATGCTGTATGCTACTGCAGTCTTACTGAGGCTGTGAGATCGACTTTCCAGAGGTACATAGGTACCTCTAAGCACAGGGAAATGTCCAGCAGGATGCTGGGAAGGACCTGCACAGATCAGGTACACAAATCTCATTGTTTTACATTATAATTAAGATCCTTGACTTTAATTTGAACTCTTCCCATCTGATTTTAAAGCCCTGAACTCATCTGTCACACATTTGGGCCCACTGGAAAATTTTCCCTACTAAAACATGTAATTGTCTGCCTTTGGCAACCTGCTCCCGACTGGCTTTTTGTAATTTCCTTCTATCCATGCACACAGCATGATGTGGAGAGGTCCAAAGCAGCAGCACCCTCTGAAAACCTCTCTGGATGTTTGGGGTGATCATTGCCTTGAGAAACAGGCGCGATTCCATTCAGGTACGCGGTTTAGGCTCCTGACCCTGGGAATCTCAGCCATCGCCTCCCTGGAGTATTGTGAAAATCAATCATTTATTAAAGAGCAATTTTCTCCTGCAGTTGTTTATAGCACGGTGTTGGTCTTCAGCATTAACTTCTGTCCTAGGGATGTGCAGACACTGCACGGGCGGCAGCCATGCAGGGTACTGCGAGCCCTCTTCAATGAACTGCTCCTAGGGCAGGGAAGCTTTAGAAAAACATATAGAAAGTGTTTAGTTGGGGGAAGGTGAGTAGGAGAAGGCACAGGATAAGCTGCCTGCTCAAAAAACTGCTGACAAAGCAACCCCGTGGCTGAGATTCACAGGTAACACTGAAGTGCCCGGTGCTGCTTTGTGTAGCCCAGCAGAGTCTGAACGATCGTGCAGTGGTTAATGCTGCAGGGAAGGGGCAATCCCAGCTTGTGTGAGGCCAACACAATATTTCCATTCATTCCAGTGGGATGTCTCCCTCCTGGTGCTCCTCATGTGCAGCCCGCGCTGAGCACTCTGTGCCGGGACGCCGGGGAGGGATCTGAGGTGCAGGAGCATCTGTCTGCCGAGTTTCCTTGTATCAGGGGGCTCAGTGGGAATCTGGGACCATTGCAGGGGACTGGTATGGCAGGAGAGATGGTGGCACTGCAGCCCACAGGTGTCTGTGAAAGGAGGTAAAAAAACTCCATATGTATGAAATCACTTAGAAAAGAAAGGCATGTGGCTGGTTTACTTTTTCTCCATATCTGCATTCAAAATGAGGAGGCAGATAACCTCCCTTGGAGGCAGAGGAAGGTGAGAGCTGGAAGTTTGGTTCCTACCCGTTTCTAATTGAAAGCACGTTGGTAGTTATCAGCCCCATCGTTTGGTATTTGGGAAGAAGAAATGGGAAGCTGAACAGCAATAGTGGGCTGCTCCTGCATGAACTATCCTGGCAAAATGCCTTTTAATTTCATGTGAGTTGCGCCTGCGAGAAGACGGAAGGATCAAGCCATCATCAAGGAAGATTAGGATTTGGAGCCAGGTTTTGGAAGTTGTCTCCTATCTCAGTAATGAATCAGACACCTTAGGTGAAATTTGGATCCTACTGATTAAGCATTTTGCTTTTTGAGTTTAGCAGGGCCAGGGTTTCACCCCTAACTTCAAATATATCCAAACACTGCTGTGCCTGCAGCTTGGAGCTAGTTACCAATGTTACATCCTAAAACTGTATTTCATTTGTGTGAGTCTTATACAACCTGATTCTGCTCCCCCTGCAACTGATGGGAGTTCAGATGCTGAGTTCAAGGTGGTGGCACTGTCCCTCCTTTACTGTGCTGCTTCACAGAACACCGATATTTTAAAAATCAATCTTCTTAATTTATGTTATTCCTGGTAATTTTAGAGTGCAGACTTGGTTTCATTTACATTAGAAATAGGATCCATTTTCCCTGCCCTGGAAGGAAGACACTCTTAAGGGCTTACTGATATTTGTGTGTTTGACTTTAAGGCAGAAGTTTGTTCCTAATTAATTGAATAAGTGCTTTAATCCCTGGCCTGAGGGCTTCCCATAGAGCATTAGCTGTATTAAGAAGGAAATGGAGTGTAATCCCTTTAATATAAGCACAGGAGAACACGACAGTTTCACATTTCTGGAAATAATTTCTTTCCTTGTTGCATCATTTATTCTAATCTTAATTTGCATAAAATACCATGGGGATGAAGGGCTTCTCCTTCTGCCTGACTTCAGTGCTGAGCTGGTAGCAGCACACGACCCTTGCCAGAGCGTTAGCATCCTCAGGCTCCAGTTATAGACTGGTGCATAACAGGGTGCAAAGAGAAGTAACTTGAGAAATTCAGCTCATTCCGATGGTGCTTGTGAACCCAGGTCTGTGACCGGCTCTGCTCTGTGGAGGATCCTGGAGCCGAGACCTTTCTGACTCATGCATCATCACCGGCATTCACTACTCTTTGCGTTACTGTAGTGCCAGAGAATCTTGTTTCTGATCCGACAGCCAGGCTCACGTGTAGCTACAGAAATTGGACTGTTGGATGAGACTCAGCTGATCAAATCCGGGCATTCTGAGAAAGCAGCTGATTTCATCCCAAAGTACATATCTACACTGGTCACATGAATTGGGCTAAATGAGCCAGGCAGCTCATTTGGAAGGGTCAGCTCAGAGGGAAACGTCCTCTTTGTAGACATCTAAAAATAGGTGAGATTAGTCTTGGATGAAGTGGGTCCAAACCTGGTTAATGCTTGACATTTTTAAAGGAGTAAGTCCTGCTTTGTGGATCTGGTCTGGCATTCCTGTCCATTCATGGGACAGAAGACAATCTGAGCATCCCCTTGCTGTCTTATGTTGCAGGTCATCAGAGGAAGGGGGCTGCAACATCTGGATGGGACAGTTCAGGTGTACTTGGCCACCCTCCAAGGCCAAGTGGAGAACCCTGCCTGCCTTACATCTGCAATGTTTCCCACCCCTCCATGCAGTGTGGTGAGGATGCTGTTTTCTTCCACTCCCCACAGTGCACCGCAAAGTGGGTCCTTTCCTCCCATTTCCACATTTTTTCCTCCCAGCTTTATCATTAGCAGGAGCTGGGGAGGCTTTTAGTCCTCACAAAGGGCGGGCTTTGCCACTCTCCTGGCCCCATGTCCCCAGTATGGCTGGCTGCAGCTGAAAGAGCAGGTCGCAGCTCCCCAGCTATGACTGTGGGGTGGCTTCTCCTCCAAGAAGCCCTCACCCAACATCTTCGTGGGGACCCCCCTCCCTCCAAGGCCTCCAGGGTCCTGGAGCACGTGTGTCTTACAAGGGGACAGAGGTTTCCGTTGTCCCTGAAAACACTGTGGCCATGCAGATGCTGGTGGATCCCATTGCACATGTACCCTGTCCCATGAGGGGACAGCCGTGTTCGCCTCCTGGCTGGCTCTGAGGCTGCTGGTGGTGGGATGCTGCCATCTCCTCACTGGTGTGTCCCACCAAGCTGCATCCCCTGAGGTGTCCAGCTCCATACGTACTGGTTGCTGGGCAGGACGGAGACATTTTTCATTGCTTAAGTTGGATGAAGTCAATCGTACTCTGTCTGCCAATCTGGAGTGCACATGGGGTCCTGTAGCCCCAGCTGAATCCGCTTTCTCCTGCCAGTACCCAGCCCCAGGTCTCTAGATCCCTTATCCCTTGGGGCGGTGCGGAGGAGAGGATCTGGTTTGCTGGTTGTTAATTGAGTGACTTGTCTGGTGCAGGTTCCTGGCTCACCATGGTGGACACAGCGAGGAAAATAGCACACTCGAAGGTGAGGTACACACAGGACTCTTGTCCTCACTAGTGTTTGAATTTGCAGGGTCTGCTGGGCTGTGAAGATAGTAGGAGCTGGTGACAAAGAAATTGTGGCCAAAGGCAGCCACTGGTCTGGGAATCTCAGAGGGGGAAAAGAGTGAGGTGTTAGAAAAAAGGAACGAGACTATAAAATATATACTTAGCCATAATGGAAGACATTTTTGGCAAGGCACAAGGAGCCCTCACTAAGGAGCTGTGTGCCAGTACAGTTACTGGTTCCTTTTTATCACGAGGCATGGGAGTGCAGACCTGTGCCGTGGCCGGCCAAGCCACCTCTGCGTGGTGGACATGTTCATGTAGCAGCGGAGCAACACCTTCAATTACCGCACAAGACCTCGTCTCCGCCAGCCCTCTGCCGTGCGTTGACAAGTTAGCACCCTTAATGTTTTAGCATAAAGCCAGCTCTCTCGGGTTAGCCTGAAGGCTCATCTCACCCCATTTCCTGCCTTCAGCAGCACTCATGGTGGACGCCAAGATAGTAGCACAGGAAACCAGGCACGTGCATAGTCCTTCTTCCTTAAAATCCTCTCCCCATCTCCACCAGTTTGCACTGCGATGGGTTTCAGTGTTAGAGCAGGTGTCACTGTCGGAGTATCCCTTGGCAGAGTTTTCCTCCATCATCCTCCAGTCGCTTTGCGGATTGAGTACTGACAATAGCTAGCACTTAACTTTAAATATGTGATAAGCGCATGGGAATTATTACTGAAATAGGAGATGGAAGCACATGCTGATTTAACCTGAGTGACACTGGACCTCGGCAGCTGATCAAAGTGTTTCGGCAGCTTTATGTTACTGCTCTGCCCGGGGGCATCTGAGCAGTCAGAGGAGGCCTGAGAAAGGTGGGAGGAAGGTGTTTGTTGCAAGGGACACCCCGGGACTAGGAGACCCCCAGAAACCATTGCTAAAAAAGTGTGGGACCTTCCTGGCCGCCCTGCTCGAGGCTCGACTGAGCAAGTGGTTGCCCCTGTTGGACTGGCCCCAGATGGCCCAGGGAACAGAGGCTGTGCACAGAAGAGCAGCTTGTCCTCTCCTGAGCTATGAGGGATCATTTTGGGTTTGTATCACCGTTTTTGAAGGCTTCCTCCATGTCCTAGCAGCTCATTGTGTTTGCCTCCTCTCATTTCAGCTGCCTGTGTCACCAGGCATGTACAGGAGTTTGCACAAGAGAGACTATGGGTGCTGTGAGGAGTGCAAGCCACCCAGCGAGGAGGACATGCAGGTTCCACGGGCTTTTCCTTGCTTGGCTCTGTAGCTCGTGGTGCCAGTTCCCCTCTCATGGCTGTGTGACAGCCGGGGACGGGGCCGATGCCGAGGGGGCAGGAGACGTCGGTGCCATCTGCACTGGCAGGGTCTGCTTCGGTCCCCACCGCTGTGACCCACCAGCACGTCACATCACACCCAACTGCCCTTGGCTTGTGTCCCCATCCCTTCTGTGGGAAATCCCCCTCCCGCCCTCTGGTAAAAGCTGTTTTGGGCGGGCGGTGCTAATTACACTCATTAAGTCAGGGCACTAACGACTGCTTGCTGAACCGGCGCCTGAGCCTTGGACTCCTGTTGCTCCCCGTGGGGCTGATGGAGGGCGTCAGGATTAGACCCATCCCGCTACCGCCTTGAGGAGGGGGATTGCGTTTGGGGTGGAGATGTCTCCTTGCCCTGACGCGGGCCTGGGAAGACTTCTGCAGGGAAGCTGAGGCTGTTTTTTTTCTAATCTCCTTGCAGGGCGAGCAACCCCCTGAGCTATTTAATCTGATTTGCCTCGCTCTGCCTGTCCTGGCTTAATTGCTTGTGGCAGCCCAGTGGGGACAGCTGCGGCTTGCACTGGGCCACTGCGGAGAAGTGGCGGGGGGCATGTTCGGTTGCGAGAGTGCTTTGGGCTCGTACGCTCACGGGAGAGGGGGGAGAAAAAAGTTCAGGCTGGGGAGGAAAAGGGGGGGATAACAACAGAGAAATCATTGTGTGAAGGTGCCCGCTGGGGCAGAGGGACTGTCTGCGGCCTCCGCTGCCATCCTTGCCTGGGCAGCAGCCTGGGGAGCCCTCTCCTCTCCTCTCCTCTCCTCTCCTCTCCTCCCTGCTCCTGGCCCAGGGGAGCGCTCCCGCTGCCAGCAGCCTTCATTAACGGTCCCGCTCGGGGCTCCTGCTGTTCTCCCGGGCTGGCGAGGGCTTCCCGGGCAGCCCCAGCCTTAGGTGGCTGCTCCGCTTCCAGGAGCCGAGATCCTGGCTGGGAGGGCAGGGTTTAACCCCTGCCTTCTGGAGCACAATTTCCAAGCCGTGCATCTCAACTTCTTTTTCTTCTCCGTTTTTCCTTTTTTTTTTTAATTGTAATTTTTTCTTTTTTTGAAGGCTGCACGCTTCGTGTGGAGGTCCTGATGTATTTTGGGAGATAAGAAGGGAGGGAGCACCTGAGACATGTCTGATTTCCTTGGGTTGCAGCTCCCTTTGACTCCTTATCACCTATTTATTAACTCCCAAGGCCTGCAGAAGAAAGCTGTCCCCCTGGGTAGCGTGCTGATGAGGTACTCAGCAGGCCCAGGTTTCCCTTTTAGCCCTGCTGGGATTTGAGAGTTTTTTAAGAGGATAAAACCACTGTGGTGTTTTTTTTCTGTGAAATTTTGGATAGTAGCCTTCTTCCAAGGGGAAGGTAGGAAGATCCCTGGGTTAAGGCAGAAAACACTGGCTGGTGAACTGTCCCCACCATGGGCTCCTGGGGCTCCTGTCCTTCTGGAGATGCCTCGTGAAGAGCTCTGGCCATCCTTGGTGGGGTAAGCGCCTAGATACAAATAATTCCCATATCTCTGCAGCTGCCACCTGCCCTACTGTCAGCACAGCAAAGGAGAAGCCACCTTGGGGAGAGCCATGTGGACCTTGGAGGTTGAGGGACAAACAGAAAGCCATGGAGGCCCAAAACAATGGTGGACAAATGGTGTGAGATGGTCCTCACTGGCCCCAGCAGCCTGGCAGAGCTCACAGCTGGAGAGTCCCTGAGCCCCTAGAAAGGAGTAACTGGCTTGTGGTGGAGCTGCAGTGCACAGCTGAAGAGGCTGGAGCCACCAGACCCCCCAGAGCAGCCATGCCAGCAGCCCCGTTAGCCTTTCCCCGACATGAACCTTGGAACCATTCCCTCTCCCACCAGCAAACAGCTGCTTGTGCTGGAGCTCCCTCCCTCCCTCCTGCTGTCCACCTGGGGCCCAGCAGAGTCCCAAGCCATAAGATGGGCAGAAACAGGAAGCCGTGGTGGTCCGTGCATTTTTAATGACAGTTATGGAGCTGCTCTGTGGCCGTTGTGTCCCCAGGGGTGTTGACCCCAGCAAAGCCCAGGCTTTGCTATGGGTGGGTAGCATTGCTTGATGGTGCTTCAGCAGCTGCCCTTCCCACTCACTGCCTCTCCCTTCACATGGGACCTCTTTCTGCAGAAGCTGCAGGTCACAGACTCCCAGCTCAACGCCAAGGAGTTGGCCATACCCCGGGAATGACCTACAGCTACAGCGTGTTCTGGCAGGGGAGAGAAGTCATCCCAGCACCGAGCATCAAAACCAGCAGTCATGCCGATGACACGGGAGGGAGAAAGGCAGAAGGTAGAACCTCCAGCCCCAAAGCCTTACGGAAGAGAAAGAACTTCACTTCAGTCCTTCCTGCTGCAGAAAGCTACCTACCAAAGTGCTACCCTACCACCGAACTGGCAGCAACCCAGGCGGAGAAATCGGAGAGGCCGCCTGCTCTCGCCGAGCCGGAGAGCGAGCTGTCTTCTTGCCAGCGTCTTCCAGCTGCTGCTCAGACTGCTGGAACAGCAGGTAACCCCCGAGCTGGCGCCGGCTGCTCATCAGCAGCTGGCTGCCCGTACCCAGCTCCCCGAGGGGCTGTCTGCCAGGGCTTTTGCCAGCTGAGCCCCCCCCTGCCCGTGGTCCACGCTGGCTGGACGCGCTCGAATGGCAACATCCCGGTGAAGCATCGGTGCTGGCCTGAGCCCGGTGAGGATTAGCATTGTGGGCACAGCACCCGGTTACCATGAATATGCAGCTCCCAGGCCAACTCAAAGGGCAGACATAGTGAGCTGGAGTCTTAGAAACATCTGCAGAACCACGCTTGGTGCATGAAGAGCCCCTGCTAGCAAGGCGTCAAGCGCTGCAAAGTCTCTAGGAGTTTTATCTTCGAAGCTCCTTTGTGACGGAGGGAGATGCAGTTAACCCCTTGCTGCAGGTGGCAAACAGAAGCACAGGGAGGCAAAAGGACTCTGTGGTTGAGCACGAGGGACTTGGGTGGTTCAAACCAGCAGCCCTTAGTGTCCCTCTGCCAAGGATAACTGTCTGGCAAGTGCAGCAAAGGAACTGGTAGCCAGACCTCAGCCACACCATTTAATATCTTGCTTGCATGGATTAAAATGCTGGTGGAAGTCAGGAAAACAAAATTAGTGGTGAACAAACATCACCCAGCCATGCCCAACCTTCCCAAAGTAGTGGAGATCTTTCTCTGAGCTTCTGTGTGAGAGAGTGC
>Ga0065711_1035067_pt1 | contig 22862 bp, 12 predicted proteins | sample Hoacrofraction12_FD_59098 | JGI IMG/M metagenome (GOLD analysis project Ga0065711, IMG submission 59098) | Hoatzin crop microbial communities from Cojedes, Venezuela - Epithelial fraction 12 v2 (version 2) | ecosystem: Host-associated > Birds > Digestive system > Esophagus > Crop | place... | reverse complement strand
CCTCTACACTGCCCTAGTGAGGCCCCATCTGGAGTACTCTGTCCAGTTCTGGGCTCCCCAGTTCAAGAAAGATGAGGAGCTACTGGAGAGAGTCCAGCGGAGGGCTACAAGGATGAGGAGGGGACTGGAGCATCTCCCCTACGAGGACAGGCTGAGGGAGCTGGGCTTGTTCAGCCTGAAGAAGAGAAGGCTGAGCGGGGACCTTATAAATGTTTATAAATATCTCAAGGGTGGGTGTCAGGAGGATGGGGCCAAGCTCTTTTCAGTGGTGCCCAGCGACAAGACAAGGGGCAATGGGCACAAACTGAAGCAGAGGAAGCTCCATCTGAACATGAGGAAGAACTTCATCACTCTGAGGGTGACGGAGCACTGGAACAGGCTGCCCAGGGAGGTTGTGGAGTCTCCTTCTCTGGAGATATGCAAGACCCGCCTGTACAAGGTCCTGTACAGCCTGCTGTAGGTGACCCTGCTTCAGCAGATGACCCACAAAGATCCCTTCCAACCCCTACCATTCTGTGATTCTTTGATTCTGCGATTCTGTGATCTAATCCTCAAAATGCCCTTTATTTGATGATTTAGTGGTTAGAGCTTCTTGCTTCAAATTACACAAATTTTTTTTCATTCAGAAGCCAGAACTGGAGGATCTGTTCTTCAAGGTGAAAAATGCTGCAGCTTAATGGCACAAGAAGGTTATCATCTGTGCGTAATGAATCTTTTGATTACCTGTCTTTGGCACAGCTTCAGTAAAAAGCACAGAAAATCCCTATGGTTTGAGAGTCTGAGTGTTCTTCGAGGACACACGAGACATGGTTTTCAATCTCCTCAGGCAGAAGACAGAAACATGAGCTTCCTACTTCCTTAACATGTGCTTCCTGTATTTATTGTACAAAGCTATGTTTAAAAAGTGACTCATTCTTTGCTTTTCAAATAAAATGAGCTAGCCCACTTGCTGGTTGCAGCATCTGGATCTTGACTGGATATAATTCTCTGCAATGCTGATTTTACCATGCAGAAGATGGATTTTAGAGAGATTTTGGCTAACTGTAAGCAAGTGCCTGCTAAGTAAGTGGAATTTGTTGATTTTTTTTATTCTGCATATTGAACTGAAGTCCCATTTTCTATCGCTTTCTGAGTCTGTCTCTCAATTATGTGGTATCCTATGGGTATCCCTCTATATTCTTTCTCGGTTTTGTCAGAAGTTAAAACCCTCATTTTAGCACCTAAACATTTATGATGTAATATTTTAGTCATATTACAATATAAATATATTTAGTTAGTTACATCATTTTTAACAAAAAGATGTGAAAGCACCAGTTGATGAAATACTTGTAAACCATCAAATAGCATAAATTAAGGATATTTGACCACACAAATAATTCTTGTTTATTGTGGAATCATAGAATGGTACGGGTTGGAAGGGGCCTTACAGACCTTATAGTTCTAACCTCCCCGCCATAGCAGGGACACCTTCCACTAGACCAGGTTGCTCAAAGCGCCATCCAACCTAGCCCTGAACATGTCCAGGGAGGGGCCATATACAGCTTCTCTAGGCAATCTGTTCCAGTGTCTCACCACTCTCATGGTAAAGAATTTCTTTCTTATATATAATCTAAAACTACCCTCTTTCAGCTTAAAGCCATTACCTCTTGTCCTATCCTTATTAAAAGTCCCTCTCCGGCTTTTTTGTAGCCCCACTTCAGGTACTGGAAGGCTGCTGTAAGGTTTCCCCGGAATCTTCTCTTCTCCAGGCTGAACAGCCCCAACTCTCTCAGCCTTTCCTCATAGGAGAGGTCTTCCATCCCTCCATAGGAGGGCATTTTCTGGCCCTGCTCTGGGCCTGCTCGAACAGGTCCATGTCTTTCCTGTACTGAGGACTCCAGAGCTGGATGCAGGACTCCAGGTGGGGTCTCACCAGAGCAGAGCAGAGGGGCAGAATCCCCTCCCTTTCCCTGCTGACCACACTTCTTTTGATGCAGCCCGGGATACGGTTGGCCTTCTGGGCTGCGAGCACACATTGCCGGGTCATGTCGAGCTTCTCATCAACCAGCACTCCCATGTCCTTCTCCTCAGAGCTGCTCTCAGTCCATTCTCTGCCCAGCCTGTATTGATAGTGGGGTTGCCCTGACCCAGGTGTAGGGCCTTGCACCTGGCTTTGTTGAACTTTATGAGGTTCGCATGGGCCCATCTCTCAAGGCTGTCCAAGTCCCTCTGGATTGCATCCCTTCCCTCCAGCGTGTCAACTGCACCACACCGCTTGGTGTTGTTGGCAAACTTGCTGAGGGTGCCCTCAATCCCAGTCTCTGTGGCCAACAAAGATGTTAAACAGCACCGGTCCCAGTACTGACCCCTGAGGAACACGACTCATCACTGGTCTCCACTTGGACATCAAGCCATTGACCACAACTCTTTGAGTGCAACCATTCAGCTAATTCTTTATCCACTGAGTAGTCCAAACATCTGATCAAAGTCTCTTCAATTTAGAGACAAGGATGTTGTGTGGGACAGTGTCAAATGCGTTGCGCAAGTCCAGGTAGATGACATCAGTTGCTTTTCCCTTATCCACCAATGCACTAACCCCATTGTAGAAGGCTACATTAAGACTGGTGTTAACATGACTGTCATTAAGACTAGCATTATGTTGCTCAAGCATTTGGATGGAAATTAGGACCAAGTCAATACAGGATAAATTTAATTTCAGCATGCTTTTAGGCCTAGATGGTGGTTTTGATATGAAAATAGTTAAACCTATTCCTAAAATGGAACATACTTAATATAATCCTAAAATGGTGTTCACATTCAAAGTCTTTGCTTTGTTAAGACTCTAGTATTGTACAAATGTTAATAAAACTGCATTTACTGCTTTCACTTTTTTTCTGTCATTTTCTTTCTTTGATCTTTATGTAGGCAACAGTCAATATTCACATCAACTTGGACTCAGATATTCAGTATACACAGGACGATTTTGCCGCTTCAATCCCTGAGTTTTACTTCTGGCTGAACATGTAACAGTCAGAACAGCATCAGAAAAATTTATCCTGTTCGATCTAAAAGGCTAAAATGCTAAGAAAGAGGCACTCTGACTCTGCTGCTGTCCACTTGGTGAACTGTCTTGGTGTCAAGGAAACTCTGAACTTTTCCTTCATCTGCCAGGGTGGATTCTGAGATGCTACCAGATACGTCAGCAAAATTTCTGCCAGAAAATTTATGGAGTTTTGGTAAATTTAAGCTGCTTCCCCAAGATATTTAGTCTTTGCTGAATCAACATCTTCTGGTAGAAACATCTTATCAATCTTACTTGTGTGCTGCTGTTTCTAATCATGTAAATTTACAACTAACTCAGCTCTGTGCTTAGTCTCCTCTATATTAATTTGCAATTTCTAACTGTTTGGAAACGTATGTAATTTATATAAAAAATGGATTTTATACCTTCATACTTGTGTACCGTAAAGATATTTTCTTGACATGTAGAAATTTATTTCACAATGACTTTTTCCACATAATTTTAAACCCAATGATTCTGCTTTTCAGTAGTCTCCAGCTGTCACACTGGCAAATACAAATTCATAGCTTACAAATCAGGTCTATTCTGCCATCAGTGGAAACTCTGAAAGCAAAACTAGACAAAAAGCTTGAAAAAAACCACGAGCTTTAAATCTTGGTTCTGCATTAAAAGCTTGAAAAAAGAGTATCATATAGTATTTAGTATTTTGTAAACATACTGTTCTCTAGTTTGGTATGTCTTATTAGTAAAATGTGAAATCGAAATTAAAAACAAAGAATGTGATCTAGTTCCATAACCCCTTTTAAAAAAATAGGGTCTTATAAGGATTGTCATGAGCTGTCCCATAAAAACATCTTGGGGAACGCATTTGAACTGCTTTGTCAAGCATATATCGGATGCATTCAGATCATTATCAAAATAATTGCCACTTTGTGCACAGATATGACAGAAGAAGGTATAATCACATACAGTCTCTAACTGACTGTCAAACTTCAGAGATGTGGAGATCAAAATAGGTTTTTCAATCCTGATTGTGAGTTCAAACATCCCAAATACAGATACCAATGATGATTTTATTATCTAATTCTGAATGCCCAAGAGAAGGAGGATCACATTAACGTCCATGACATAAGAACCAGGAAGGTATTCTCATCATAAAAAGCAATTCTACCTTTTTTTTTTTTATTTATTCTGGTCTATCCTTTAGATTCAACTTGCATGGCTTCATAACCAACTTTTTAGTTGTCAATCCAATTTACTACTGTCTGTATTCAATGCTAGCTATATTTCTACTATTACCCCCAGGACATGTTTGAACAAACTGTTTCCTTCTTAACAAAGAGGAAACCCAAGCAACAACCCTTTGACAGAAAACGACTTTCTTCCCTTTGGATGCCTTTGGATAAAACAGGAAAGTCCTATGAACTGTGTTATACAGAAATCACTAAAAAAATTTGTAAAAGTCTCTTCTGATTTTCAACTCTAAGAAGCTATACCAATTTGAAAAGAAAGAAAAAAAAGAAGTCTGCATTTAAACATCATATTTGTCTTTCTTGCATTGAAATGTATTTGTATTCGTGATTGTTTGGCTTGTAGGTCACCTAGGGCAATGAATGGAAGCTACAAAGACGTAGTAATGGACAAAAGCCAGGTTGGTGAAGGTGTATTGCCCAGCACTTTGATTCGCTTTTCTAGATCCTAAGAAAATACTAGTTTCCTTTAAGGTGTTGGCATTAGGCAGTACAGTGGGTCCTGGAATTGGGCCATGTTACCTGGAAGGTTGACATGACCTTCATGATCACAAAATATGTGCCAATCATAAAGTAAACCACAAGTTAAAGAAACAGAGAGACTGCAACTCAAAAAATTAGAACTTGTCTCTCCGAGGACAAGAAGGATCTGGTTTTGAGAAGAGTTAACAACTGATGCTCTTAACTTCTTGTAAATTCCCAGTGTTAAGGGTTTTGAAGGTCAGACTTTAAACAGAATCACTTTGATCCAGCAACAGTCTAACAGCTGCCCTGGGAGACTGTAAAAACTTCAGCCCCTGAAGTTTTCAAGACTTGGCTCGACAAGTGGTCCTACTTCAGGTGGAAAGTTGGGCTAGAAGTTTCTTCCAGCAAACATCTCCACGGTTCCACAAGATTAACATATTTTTATGTATACTTTGTGGGGTAAACTCCTGTCAACACTGAATTCAATGGCAAGACTTTCAATGATTAATCAAAAGCAAGATTTAATTATGAGAAAAAAAGTATCCACTGCTGTTAAAATGGACTTCTCAAGTATCCAAAATACATGCACTTGTTTTTATATTTGGCTGTCCTGGCTGTGAGTAGAAGTGATACTGTACAAATGGTTTATGCTGATGAAACAAAAATAAATACCTAACAAAATACAAAGGGATAAAAATGTTTTTCATTATTTAATTTGATAATTTAATTTTCATTCCATTGGACTTAATTATCTACTTAATCTTCCACAAATTTAATGTTGATAGAGGGAAAATTAAATTCTAACACATCAGCATAAAAACATTGTAGCCAGCTGAAATACAAAATCTGCTAGTGGAAATAGGTATCAGGTCACATCTGATTTTCTATGTTGCACTATATCTTCCTTCGTTAGTAAAAGGATATGGCTATCTTTGTAGCTGATAAGGCATTTTAATTGATTTTAGCATTTTCTCTTAGCATTAATTTCTGGCAGATTCACTCCTTTTTTCATTATACAAATTGATGTGAAATTAAACCATGCCCTGAGGAGAGAAAAAGGATGAATCAATAACATTGATATTTTATGCAGAACTTGAAACTAAGGATTTTAAGGGAATTAAAAATATGTTTAGTAAGGTTAGTGCAGAAAATGTGGACAGTATGAATGCTAAAATCAAAAGGCTGTAAAGGTCATTGTGAATAGGATACATGCTTACAGGATATTTTAATAAATTTTTCTTAAACAGCTATTTACCTTACTTTATAAAGTAAATGTACACATGCTTTTGCTGACTTTCTACCATATAGCCACAATCTCAAGATCTGAAGGCCAGACAGAAGCCTCCTGTATCACACAGTCATCACACAGTTTTATTTTAATACCTCTACAATGAATCCAATAGTTTTCTTCATAACTGTGGCTTTCTATCAGAGGGGTATCCTTCTCAGCCTTATTTCCAAATATTTTCATACTATGGAATGACAATGCATACTCCAGGTGTGAACATGTCCATAGGTTAATACTTGTATACATAGCTGGGGCAGGTCTGAGTAACAACAGTGTAGCACAGAATCACAGAATGGTAGCGGTTGGAAGGTAGATGTTGGAAGGGACCTCTGTGGATCATCTAGTCCAACCCCCCCGCCAAAGTACACTCTGGAGGAAACTTCCAGGGAACACGCAGACTGGGCTAACCACATCGGTGCTTTCCACTTGCCTCAAGAAGGTGTCATTTGCCAAACTATTCAATATCTTTTGTGCTGAAGCATCCATGACAACAAAATGGGACAGTTGTTATCTGTCCTACCTAGTATTCACATGGCTCTGGAAACCTGTGGTAAGTATCAGGGGACAATGCTGAGTGCAGGGATGGGGAACATATAGTCTGATTGAAGGTGAGGTGGCCCACAACTTCTCATACAATCATAGAATAGTTTGGGTTGGAAAGGACCTTTAAAGGTCATCTAATCCAACCCCCTGCAGTGAGCAGGGATATCTACCACTAGGGCAGGTTGCTTCGAATCCTGTCCAACCTGACTTTGAATGTTTCCAGGGCTGGGGCATCTACTGTCTCTCTGAGCAACCTCTTCCAGTGTTTCACCACTTTCATTGTAAAAAATTTCTTCCTTATATCCAGCCTAAATTTACCCTCTTTCAGTTTAAAACCATTACCCCGTGTCCTATGGCAACAGGCTCTGCTAAAAAGCCTGTCCCCATCTTTCATGTAGGCCCCCATTAAGTACTGGAAGGCTGCTCTAAGGTCTCCCCGCAGCCTTCTCTTCTCCGGGCTGAACAGCCCCAACTCTCTCAGCCTCTCCTCACAAGAGAGGTGCGTCATCCCTCTGATCATTTCTGTGGCCCTCCTCTGGACCTGCTCCAGCAGCTCCATGTCTTTCTTGTACTGGGGACCCCGGAGATGGACACGGTATTCCAGGTGGGGTCTCACCAGAGACTCATAATAACTTCAGTTATTATAACCTGTGGCCACTTTCATATTACCTCATAAGAAATTGAAGAAAACGATAAATTACATGTGGCCAACCAAAGGTGTTTGAAAGGCCTATTTGAATTAGTCTAGCCAAGAGTGTAGAATATTACTTCATCATCTCTCCTGCACGGACGTGTAGCCTGGGTCACAATTTGCACCCCCTTTTGTAACCTTTCAAACAGTACTCTCTGTTTCCTGCAGCAAAATTATAAAGCAGCTTTTAGTAGAAAATATCTGAGTATGGAACTGGACCACAGCGCTGAAGAGAACAGTCACACAATTTGGTGTAAAGATATTTAAAAGAAACCAGTTCACTGCTGTATAGTAAGGCATTTATAGTGTGATTTAGCAAATTCAGCCTTTTAGAGGATTCCCTGACACGGACATCAACTACTTTTGTTCTAGTTTGAGCAACTATATAAGCCGTGTTCCACTGTGGTGGGTTGAGATTGGCCAACAGCCAAGCACCCACACAGCTGCTTGCTCGCTCCCTCCTATAGCATGGGGAGAAAGTAGGAGGAAAGAGAGAGGACTTATGGATGGAAATGGTGATGGTTTAATAAGTAAAGAAAAAGCTGCACGTGCAAGCAAAGCAAAATGAGGACTTTATTCACTGCTTCCTGTGGGCAGGCAAATGTCCAGATGCTTCCTGTCAAGCAGGGCCTCAGCATTTGTAACAATTACTTAGGAAAACAAATGCTGTAACCTTGACTGTTCCCCCTTCTTCCTCCTTTCCCTGAGCTTTTATGGCAGAGCACAACATCATATAGTATGGAATATGCCTTTGTTCAATTCAGGTCAGCTGTCCCAGCTGTGTCCCCTGCCAGCTTCTTGCCCAACTCCAGCTCACTCGTTGGAAGCAGGGGCAGAATGTGAAAAAGAGGAAAAACCTCCAGGCTGTGCAAACACTGCTCAGCAATAGCCAAAACACCAGTGTGTTATCAACACTATTTTAGCTACAAAGCCGTAACACAGCACCACGCCACTGCTATGAAGAAAATTAACTCCATCCCAGATCCAGTATACCTGTCCATATGAAAAGACAGAAGTGATTCCCCTCATAACATCTTGGCAATATATTAGACATGGTGGGGCTTCCAGAGAAGACTGTGTATCAGGCTGAGAAGAAGGGACTTAGTGTAGCTCTGTCAGCATCACAGCATCTGACCAGTCACCAGCAGAACCTCAGACCTTTGAAAGCATCGCAATACTGTTTTGATTTCTGCACTTTGATAATGCTTTTAAAATACTCGAGAACTATTATAAAAACATATGTGGTTCTTCTACTGTTGCCATGCTTTGAAGTCTGATCCTTGTCCTCACTTCAGCCTGAATTCAATGGCAAAGTGCTGTTGAGTTTAACGATTTCAGTGTCTCATTATTTATATTTACAACTCGATATGCTCCATCTGTATTGTTCCTGTCAAGCCAGTCATGTTATATGTCTGATAAATATTTATAAACACAAATTAATAAACTGAAATCATTTGGAAATAGAGTATGGAGCAGTGATCTTCAATGCTGCTTTTGTATATGGATATCGTTACACTGAAGTTGCTTATTACATGTACATATGATCACAGGAAACAGGGAAAGGAATTAGCTCTGCACATCTGCTTGCTGTCACATGCATCTTTCTTCCATAATTACGTTAATCTTCAAATGGCTTATGATCATTGCCTATTAAAAGGCATATTTCTGTTTCAGCCAATTTCATAATTTCAGTGCCTTCTTATTTCACCCTCATTTTTCTAATGGCTAGTTCATACCCACGTATTCCTCTGCCAGCCTGTCCCCTGACGTCAGTTTTAGGTCCTTCCTTCACATTTATATCCCCCCCAACAGTGTGTAGATAACAGCTATAACGATAGGCTTCATTCTGTTCATCTTCCCTGCTTGAAGGTGACTAGAGTGACACACACTGTTTCAGATGATCACTTAAGGAGCTTCTCTCGAGCTAAGGCTATTCTAGAACAAGACAACTTCTGTAATTTCTCTGATATGGCAAAATATGGGAATAAGAAAGAAAATTATAAAAGAGTGAAATATTACCATTCATTAAGCAGAATGAAATGTTAGTGAGCTTGTGAGAATGCTGATATGTCTTTCAGCTATTAAATATCATGCAAAGGAGACAAAGTCTGTGAGTCTTTTATGATCAGTATCAGAGTAAGTACCTGAGAGACTCAATTACTGTAGCTGCACTTGCAGGTATTAAGAAGCACACCTAACAACAATTCTCTTTCATAAACACGTTCTAAGCTCCTCCTGACCTACATTTGTCATTTTACTAATTCAGAAAATTAAGATTTCATCACCCTGAGGAACAGTTTTTGACTGGGAGGCCAGAACTACTGTGGGATGTGAAGGTTACATTTTATACTGCTGTGTCTCTCTCCTTTTGCTTATAGCCCAGGAACATTAACTGAGGTTGATAAACAAAATGCTGCTCTTACTGTAGTGAATGGATGGGATGTGAACAGGGCACAAACAACAATTATTTCAGTTACCCTTTTGTTTTCCTTCATTGGTGTCCCTATTTCTTGTTATATTGTTGTCACTTGCTACTTCATCTCATTCTTACATTCTCACATGCTGCAGAAAAATTAGTAACTTTTCTTGGGATTTTATACAAACAGTTTTAAAATATGGTATTTTTTTTTACTCTATTTGTGTTTCCTGTTCATTCTGAGTTAAAAATCAAATAAACAAAACTTGAAACTGTAAATGGTTCCATACACATTTTCTCTTTATGTTAAAACTGGACTTGATAAACTTGAGTAAATTTACTACAACAGCAATGCACAGGGCTGGTTGTTACTGAAGTCTTTTTTAGGGATTTTACAAAAAATTTCATTTTTTCCTACATGTTTGGCAGCTCTGGAAGGTAACATAATGATCATGAAGGGTACTTTGAGAGTTCTGTGTGTTTTATAGGTTTTTGAAAAATAGCCACTATATCAAAGAATGACTAGTAAGTATTTTTAATGATGTTCAAAGAAGTAAAGCTTACACCTTCTTTCTCTATTTATCCCTACACATTAGTTCTCTATCCCTTCTTGAATAACTTTTCAATCTGCTGAGCAATTTCAGCAAAACATGTCAGAGGACTAAAGTTCTTAAAATGTTCATGCATATTTCATGAGAAAGAGCTTTGTGGTCCTTATAAGAGACTCACAAATAGCTTTGAGTTGATGCTACCAAATCGTATCAGCCACCAGAGAGTCTTCATGGGAAAATTTCATTATGCATACCTCATTTATGGAAAAAGCAGGTGGGCGTTGCAATCAAAAGTGAGACATGATCCATGGGAAAACAGGTTCCATTAGCTGTGCTGCTCAGGAAACCACTTTAGTGTGCCTGTTAAGAATCACAAACATGTAAAGGTTATGGTTGATAAAAAATGTTTTCTGCTCCTGGGTTGTGGATAACGTACAATATTGACTTTACTGGCCCTTTGACTTCCAACTGCTACTTCCAAGTGTTAAATTTTCATTGCAAGAAAGGATGATTCTCTTGTCCCTTTCTGAGAAATGTAAGAAAAGGTTTAGTTTTTGTGGGTGTGAATGGACATATTCTTGCTGTTGTTGCCAAGTGTCTTTTCCCAACTCTTCTGTTTATATCCTGTTGCTATATACCCTTTCTCACTTCAAAACACTGTTTCTGTTAATTAGATAACTCTCAAAACACAGATATGTGTTTCTCATTCTCAGGTATTACTCAGTTCTAGGAGCTACCTACTGCTGGTTCTCACAGTAAGTAACAGACTGAATTCATTCAATGGCTGCATAGCTTGGAACGCAGCAAGTTCCACAATGTTTGTGTTCTGACTATGAAACCCAGTACAGAACGTGTCCAAAGTAACTAGCAGAATGTTTCAGTTTACTGGTAGGTCTGAAAACTATGCCATCAACACCATGCAACAACAGAGCTGTGGCTCACTCTTTAAATTTTTTCCACTTTAACAAGAAATACAACAGAGCTGATTTTAAAGAGAGGAACTTTATTTTGAAAATGTAGCTTTCCTGGGAAAATGTCAAACTTTTATGAAAAAACTGAAAACCAGAACTATTTTTTCATTAAAAAATAGGCAAAGTGTTGATATTTTCTGCAAAAAATGTCAACTAAAATTATTTTTAGTGAATAAAACTTCCTGTTTCTTGACAAACTGTAGTCAGTAATATCAAGGCTCAAGAGAGAAGAAATTCCAAAAATACTTTTTTTCAGCTGAAAGGATGAACAGAGATTTGACTTGATACCTCTTTGCAAGTTCGTGGGGGCAGGAATTAATAATTGGATGAACTTAGTTTCAGTCCTCATATAACTCATTTGACTTAATTTGATCCTACAAAGAAAGGTTTTTGCCTGTTCCTCTGTAATTTTTAAGGATTTGCATCATATCAAAGTTCTTTGAGGGTCTGTATTCTGGCACCCACTGATTAAGTACTTTTTAATTTGGTTTTGAACAAAGGAAAATTAATTACTACAGCTGTTGCATTAGTTCTTCCATAGAGTCCTAGCACCTTGGGGAAAACGTACAGATCTACTGAAATACCTCGGCTAGGAGTGTGAACAGCTCAATCCATTATTTTACACAAAATATTTCAAAATGTTGTGAGCCTTTATTAATGCCAGAAACATAACCAGGTTTTGTGAACTATACGTGTATTAAATGATATATGTAACTGTGTCTGGTAAAAATAGCCACTAGCCTTTTTTTCCCAACTCTAAACCAGTTAGCATACATCATCACATTTTTCTGCACCATTGTGAAGAGTGACCTAGTTGTCTTTTTTTTCCAGTATCTTCTTTTTGTTATGAGATTAGAAATTATGAGGTTTTGTGCTAATATAAATTACATTTTGCCCACTCTGTGCTCTGTGATTGTCAGAATGAAGTTTCCTGTGATGTTTGAAAAAATTGGTGATTACATCTATTAAAAATCCTTGTCCTGTTATGTAAGCTTTTGAGAATTTACATTGAGAAAAGACTATTCACTTCTACACCTGCAAAAATGATGACTTCTTTAATTTTTGGTGCTTCTAATACTTCCATTGCTAAGATATCTGCTGCAGAGGGAGTGAATGGAAGTTTTCCAACATCTGAGCTTGTACAAAATAACATTATCCGTCTAAGCCATTGGCCTTTACTTGCACAAGTGAAGTATGATCTCATGCTGGATTACTAGCAGCGTAAACTTGTCTTAAAACATTCAGAGAAGGTTCTGGCAGAATTATTCTTGTGCAGACATATGAATTCTTCTTGCTTCTTACACAAATTAATATCTGGATGGAAGCTGAATTTATGGGCCATGTCCAGTTGGATGTAAAGGTAAGAAAGGCTTTTCTTGGACAAAACATGTATCGGACAGTAAGAATTTCCTGAAATGTCATATGTTATTGTGGGAATTATGGCCTTATCTGTAGTATTAAATTCATAAAAATTGAGTTGGGTGGCTATGCAACAGGTTTCGTGGCCACTCCTTCCATCCCACACATAGCTGAGACAGAGCGAAGAATCAGCATTTGTCAGCTGTCATCAAGATTATATAAACTTGTTTTTTCACTCACAGAAAAGAAGTCAGATTCTGAAACATGCTGCCAGTTTTTAACTGAGAGCACCAAGCTCTAGCTGCCATTGTTATGGTTCGGCTGTGGCCGGCAACAAAAGCGCCACGCGGCCGCCCCTCCACCCGCCCAGGTGCAGAGGAGAATGGGAAGAAACAGGCCGAAACTGGTGGGTTGGGATAAGGGCAGTTTAACAGAACAGCAAACAAAGGGAACAGGAACAACAATGATACAGATAAGGAGAAAACACAACACAAACCACACAACCCACAGAGCCGCTCTCCTAGACCGGACTGGCGCTGCGTGCTCCGCGAGAGATTTCTTCCCGCCCCGCTCCCCCCACCAGAACCCAGCATGACGGCACATGGTATGGAATACCCTGCTCTGTTTGGCCAGGTGGGGTCAGCCCGCCCGGCTGTGTCCCTTCCTGGATTGCGGTGAAAATTAACCCTGTCCTGGCCGAACCCAGGACAGCCATATAAATCACAGCTATGTATTTTATTTTTGTGAATTATGAAGCAAATTCTTGTAGGAGATGTCCCGGTTCAGATTAGAGTTTGGTGATTGAGACTGGGGGGAGTGGAGGGAGGGAGGGGGAGCAAGGAGGAGTTTCAGATTTAACAAATGAGAATCCTGTAAACTGGAAATGTTCTGTCCCAAGAAACTGCAATCTCAGTACTTTTGCATCACAGGTTTCAAATCCAAAGACACCTACTGAAACTCCAGAGGGATTGAGACAAGTATTATCACTGACCAGCACTTATCTTAGGTGAAGCCTGACACAAGAGCCCCTGTGTGTTTTCCATGTGCCTTAGCACAGTTTCCAGGAGGATGTGCTCTATGATCCTGCTGGGCACAGAGTTGAGACCAGCCTGTGGCTCCCTGGGTCTTCCTTTTTTTCCTTTTCAAAAATGGGTGTTGTTTCCCCTTTTCTAGTCACTGGGAACTTCACATGTCTGCCACGACTTCTCAAATATTGTGGGTAGTGACTTAGCAACTTCATCTGCCAGTTCCCTCAGATGCATGTCATCAGGTCCAATGGACTTAAGCACATTCTGGTTCCCTAGATGGTCTCAAACCTGATCTTCTCTTATTGTGGGCAGTTCTTCATTCTCTCAGTCCCTGCCTTTGGATTCTGTGAATTGGGTGGTGTGGCTGGAGCACTTGCTAGTGAAGACTGAGGCAAAACAGTCATCAAGTACCTCAGCCTTCTCTATGTATATTGTAGCCAGATCTCCTCTTTTGCTTATCAGGGGAGTACAGTTCCTTTCATCTTTCTTTGTTGTCCTACATACCTGGAGAAACCCTTCTTGTTATTTTTTTATATCTCTAGCCAAGTTCAGCTCTATCTGTGCCTTGACTTTCCTGATCCCCTCCTTGCATTCTTGGGCCGCATTCCTGTAATCTCCCCAGGACATATATCCCTGTCTCCACTGCCTATGCATTTTGGTTTTGTGTTTTAGATTGGCTAAGAGCTCTTGATTTATTCAAGCTGCCCTCCTGCCTCACTTGCCCAGCTTCTTGCTGGATGTGATTGAGACCTCTTGCGCCCTAAGAAAAACGTCTTTAAACATCTCCCAGCTCTCATGTGCTCCTTTGTCTCTGAGGGCAGTTTCCCAAGAGATCCCAAGCACTAATGCCCTAAACAGCCCAAAGTTTGCCTTTCTGAGCTTTAGGGTCCTGGCTCTAGTTTTTACCCATTACATACCCCTTAAGACTGAGAATTCTACCAGGACATGATCATTGCAGCCCAGGTTACTTCCAACCTTGACCTCTGCGAGAAGTTCTTCTGCATTAGTGAGCAACAGGTCTAGAAGTGCATCTGCTCTGGTTAGACTCTCCATTACCTGTACTAAGAAGTTTTCCTCAACATACTCCAGTAGTTTACTGGACTGCTTGTAGTTTGCTGTGCTACTTCCCCAGGAGACGTCTGGGTGGTTGAAGTCCCCTGTCAGGTTCAGGGTCTGTGAGAATGATGCTTGCTGCAGTTGAAGAAAAAACTCTTCAGCAACCTCCTCTCCTTGATCAGGTGTCCTGTAGTATACACCAACCACAAAGTTTCCTTTGTTGGATTCGTCTCTAATTTTCACCCATAAGCTCTCAACCTGCTGATTGCTTGCTGTTCTTCAAAGATAGCTCTATGCAATTAATCCCATTTTTGGCATAGAGAACAACTCCCTCATGACTCCTTCCTTGCCTGTGCCTTCTGTATAGTTTATAGCCCTCAATCACAGCACTCCAATCATGTGATTCATCCCATCATGTTTCTGTGACAGCAATCATGTCATCGTTTTCCATCTGGGCAGCAGCTACCAGCTACCAATTTCCCATGCATCGTGCATTGGTATAGAGGCACTTCAGCTGGGCTATTTGCCACATGACCTTTTTAGAGGAGTTTGCCCTAATCCATTAATACAATTCACAGGTGTTTCCCTGTTGCTTCCTAATGCCTCAGTAGCCCCTGACTCTTTTCTAGCACTTAGAAATCCCTCCCCTTCCCCTGTTAAATCTAGTTTAAAGCTCTGTTTATAAGCTAAGCCAGCTTGTCACCCAGGTCACTCTAGCCCCTCTTGGTCAGTTGAGCCCCCTTGGCTGGCCTGGTTTCTGAACAGTATGCCCAAGATCATGGAAGCTGAGACCTTGAGCGTGGCACCAGCTTAGTCCATGCTAAGCATTGGCATCTCTTTTTCTGAAAATTGCAGAGTGAGTTATAGTGACTTGATTCCAATCACAGGGGTGGAGGAAAATCTGTTGGATCAGTGATAGAGTATTACAAACAAAATTGGGTAAATGAGGGTTATGGATGATAAAAAATCAGCAAAGGCTTTTTTGATGTACTTGATTAGTCTCCTCGGAAGATTCAGAGCAGACCCAGGTTTTTTATTTCCAAATTAGGCAAGTCAAAATGCTGAGAAAATGAATACCAATGTCTCTGTCCTGCATTTCCTAGAGTAAATAAAATCTCTGTAATCTCCTTTGGCTAATATGAAACTGAATAAATATTTACTAAATTTAGTAGACTCCTCGGATTACTAAGCTCCTCAGTAGTTAAAGAGTTAACACAATCTGTTATTCTTGGCTTCAAAGTCAATAGTGGACTAAGTTGGACTGAGGAAGTTTCCAGTAGTTATTCTTTCATCCTGTTTGTTTGCACACTTATGAAAATCTCATTATAAAGGACACATTCAATTCCTTTCTGAAAGTTATGTTCACATAGATGGGAGGCAACGGTGTTATTTTCAAATTTTGTAAATTCAAGTTAGTGGATCCAGCAAAGGCAAACAGAGATTGCAAAACAGCTTGTTGTCAGCTTCTGTGCTTTATGAGCAAAACACTGGTAAATGCAGTTTGAGCAATGCTCAAATGTTTTGGTTATCTTTAGCAAGTTTTAATGATGTTTAAAATGCTAACTGAAATTTAAAATGCTGCAATAGGTAGCTAGAAAGTGTAAAGTTGTTTACTACCACCTATACACAAATGATTTTAGTTTAATTTTCCAAACTAATTTGGAAAATTTACTAAGCTAATTTGGAGAGATTTATCCTCTGAAGGATAATAATGTATACTCTAATTCAGTTTGGAACAGTTGCTAATAATTTTAGGATAGATTGAAATTAATATTCTGGAATTAATTGGTTTTTTCTGTTATTGTTACTTAGATTTATTGAATATGTGTTTTCCTTTAGAATCTGATGGTTGCTAAGGAAACCACTTGCATTATATCTGTGAGCATGGCATAGACCTTAACTATAAAAAAAAAATAGGCAAATGTGTTTACGACTACCTTCTATTCAGAAAGAATCATACATTTTAATCAGCAAGTGATCTTCATCCATCTTAATTTCTGTATTTTAACAGAACAAAAATTTACATTGAATACACTTTTCCAGGAGGATTTGTCCATAGTTAGTGTTTTGAAGTACAGAAAGTTAACCTCACAATAAGAGTTCAATGCACAGTTAAATAAATAGAGACTGGGTTGAGGTGTGGATGAGAAACCAGATTGGGACATACAGTTGGTCCTGGATTTAAATATAGCCAAATACTGTCATGTTTCCTGCCCAAACAGAAGTGCAGGACATCATTTGGTGGGAGGTACTGCCCTTTGTGAGGGAATTAAAATTAATGTTCTGAATGCTCACAGCCATCAAAGACTGTGACACTTGATGTAAAGTTACCTTTGAGGGCATGGCCATGTGATAGCTTGGATTAGCTCTTAGCTTTATGGAGGGAGCCCATCTTTGGGAATCTAGCCACTAAATAAAATAAGCTTTGGATTAGAGACTTGAGCAAGTGATGTAATTTACCCTAAAGATGGCTGAATTTAGGTAGCCTATATAGGTTATATTTATATAGCTTTAGAGAGATTATAGAAGATGGGAGAGGAGGAAAGGAGAGACTGATAATCAGTCCACAAATGACTTCCTAGTATCCACTGAACAAAAGATGCTGAATAAAGGTAAGAGTGTTGTGATCACAGTTAGGAATTTTTAAATTTTGTAACGAGGATCTGGGCGATGTTTATGAGTTCCCTGTTGCCTGATGGCAAATACCAAGATGAATATAATGAATCTCTTATCTTCATTTGGTGCTTAGGTAACAGTGTGGCTGAGCCCTGAGGGCCCTGCCAGCCCTGACTATCCTTGCCAGCCGCTCTGAGACTCCTCCACCCTGCCTAGGGCCCAGGACCCCACCTCAGCCCCTCCCCCGGGGTCATCAGTTCCTGCCCCATTGACACTGCAGCAGGGCTGATCCCAGCTTCCCGCAGCTGGGGCCTGGCCATGGGCCCTGTGGAGTCAGGCCCACCCCCAGGCCCCAGTCACCACCTGGGCTTGTCCTTTTCCCATCCCCAGGGAGGTAACCGATGCCTGGGGCTATACCTGAGCCCAGCTCCTCTTGACAGGCCTGATCCTGACCCCTACACACACACTGGCAGCCCAGCCTGGTCTTGGCCCTGTTGTCACCACAGGACTTGCCTGATGATCTGGGAACTTTCTTGGATCCAGTTGCAGACTCCGGGCCTGCCCGGCTTGGGCGCCCTCTGCCAGGGGGTGCCCACCTCCAGGCACGGTGTGTATGCCTGAGTTGCTTCACTTGATCTGCGCTCTTCCAGTTAAAAACCCCTAAGCTGAGAGCAAAAGGAAGATTTCCCTTGATTACAGTAAAAGCCTGAATCTAACCTCCGGCACAGACGCGGACATGACAGCTCCAGGACGATGCAGTCCATGAGGGAGGAGCGGCCAGGCAGAGAACAAGCAGGTGGGCGCACGCTGCACCCATCAGAAGTCTTGTCCTGCTTCTCCGGAAGGTATTATAAGTTGTTTATCTAATGTTACATCTACAAAGGCACAGACAAAAAGTACTGAAGAGAAAGCTTGGTGTTGCGAGACAGCTTTGGCCCCGCAGCCTCAGGAAGGCCTTGGGGCCTGCTGGTGCTGTGCGGGCCCTAAAAGCCCAGCTTGAGGAGCAGGGCGCGTCAGACTGAGCACACAGCCGAGGTACGGTGGCTAGTTCCCTAACCCGACCTGAGTACAGGTGCCTGAGCCTCCGGTGGGGAAGACAGCACGGACTTTGTGGAAGAATTCAAGCCCTGAAACAGAATTGTGAGAGGGTCAATGAGAGGAACTCAGGAAGCAAGCTGCAGCGTCTCTGAGCCCAGCCACCACCCTGTGTTTAAGTAAAGGGCAGGATTTTGATCCCGTTTAGTTATTACTCTATCACCCATAGCTGCTTTCTGCATCTGGGAATTCACTTTTCCTACGCTTTCACCCATTCCTGATTAACATTCTTATCTGAAAGGCTACATTTATAGTGAGAGCCACCTCAGTTGTTAAACAGCTCTAATACCAGAGACAAGCAGTAGGTTACAAGAGACTGCCTTCCCAACCTTTGTGACACATTGGGTATCTCGCTGAAGTATAATCAAGAGTTTCAGAAAGGGTCTGCAAAGCCACATGTGGGCACAGGGTTTATAGAAGGGTTATTACCAGCTATTGTGAATAGCTGCTTCTGAAATTTCAAGGAGTTGAGGGCAGCTTTCTCCTTTTGAAGAATAAGGTTATGGCTGGAATACAGTTACAGGGAATTGCTTCTGCAGAGCTGATGTAGCTGCTAAAGTGAATTTAATTAATTCAGATGTGCTGGAAGATATAATTTGGGAGATGCTACCTGCAGCTGTGACTCACTTCCCATCAATTTTCTAGTAGTCCTGGGTTTCCTACCCATCTGGAAGCTATTATTTAGGATTATAGTTGGTGTTAAAGTCCTAGTGACTAGGAGCTGTGATGTTGACAGGAGTCTAAGTAGGCCAGCCATATGAATAGGGAGTTGTTATAGGGTAATAAAAATAGTCTTATTCTCAGTTTTCAAGGTGTTCAGAGATCTTTTCCTATGGATGAGTCCAGTAATGGCTTAAGAGTTTTGTTTACACAGAATCTGGTCCATTCTGTCATAAAACTGTCATGCTCAAAGAGGTAGTGGACCAAAGATGGTTCAAGCTGAGCCATTTCTTTTTCTCAATACAAAGAAATCCTGAGCTCAGATTGTGGCTGATGTCGTTTTTTCCCCATATAAAGAATACATTCAGATAAATTCAATAATGACTAAAAAACTATTTCCAGAAGAAGCTTCCTCTCAATTTGCAGTTTCCTTGATCACTTGAAATAGTAGGTATAGACTTAGGGTTAGGGATGGATTCCAGACCGATGTGTTGAATAAAGCTCATGCTTTAAACTAACAAACAAAAAAATGCTGCCAATTGGTATAAGAATGTTATCTTCAGTTTTCAGACAACTACTAGTATCTTGCTTATATGGAAAGCTATGAAAGCCCATACGGAAGAATAAAAACTTTGGTGTGAAGGGTTTAGAGAGTCTGTTTGCTAACTGCTGAATTTCAGTTCATTCTCTGTAAGCAAATCAGAAACTGTTATCACTCAGTGTCACTGCTTTTTCCTCCTACCTTTTTTTTTGGTGCTGTGTTGCTTGCCTGAGTAGAATGATATTGCTAAGGTTGGGGTTTGGATTACAGCTGCACAAGTATGGTCTCGCTGAAGTTCTCACTTGCACATCGGCATGCTCTCTGGGGTTCATAGATGAGCACACAGAGAAGCAGTTACTGTGGAGTAGCTAACACAAACCCAGGAAAATGTCTATGCCAGGTTAAACCCACAGTCTGTCTTGTCCAGTTTTCTGTTAATGAAGCTGGCCAACACAATACTGTCTAAGAAACAAAAAGAACAGGGAAAGTTTTTAGAGACTTCCCCCAGAATACTTTTGCAGCTCCAGAAATTTGTGATTCAGAGGTTTCCTGTGCCAGAAGCATTGCCTTTGGCTTCAAATATGCTATGCAATATACATGTTCTTACTTTACCCTAACTAGAAGCCAAGGTTCAACTACTACTGTGGGGAATACTTCTGTTTTCTTCAGTGATAATAACGTTGGATACTGGGCCAAGTCAGTCTGAAAGAAAATGGAAGGTTAAAGGTGCTTTCCAAAGCAGAAATATAACGCTTCAGTTTAATTGAATGTTGTAATCCAGTGCTGTTGATAATCAGCTTATGGAACAAGAATGAAATACCCTGATACAACTATTCCTGGAAAAACACATAGCCTTGCAGCAGAAAGGTTGTTTGGCAGGTAGCTCCGTAGTACGTGCTGAAGCAATAGAAGTCACCTTGAGAGCAGATGGAATACAATCAAAGATTAATGGCAAATTTATGATCCTTTTAAGAACAAGAGCCAAATAAAGTCAAATTGAATTATAAATTTAGAGGCTATATACAATCAGAACATGTAAAAGTAGACGTTATTGATAAAATCAATTTGGCTACATGACTAAGAACAGAGAGCACTCTGAAACGCTGCAGGATGAGTTCTGGGCCAGTTTTGCTAATCTCCCTAAGCAATTAAAAGGGAGGAGGAGGGGAACTGAAACACAGCACGGCAAAAGCTGTAGGCTTTTTAAGTTTGAAAAAGAGACATTTCTGTCTATAGGCTTTGGGAATTACAGATAGGATATGGAATAGCACTTAAACCTTCTGTCACAGCAGAATAACTTTACATTCCCTGTGTAGCACTGAGCGCATATATAACAGTTTATGTGAGAGGCACCGTAGAAGTCTAAGCTCTCCTAATCATGCAGCACTTGAAACTTTTTATTGTTTACTCCTGATTTATTGAAAGAAAGCTGTAAAAGAAATTTGTCTATAAAATATTGATGTCTGAGATGTGATGTTTATTCATAAATATTTTTTATACAATGTTTATTATATATTGTGCTAGCAGTAAAGCTGTATTACCTTCAGGTATGCTAGCCAAAATTTTGTCAGTTTCTTTGTACTATCTAGTTCCTTTAACTTCTAGATAAACCAAGATATTTCAGAAGCAAATGACTTTTAATGTTACCTTGTTTTATGCAGTGGGGAGTCTGTAAACAGTAACAACTGGGTAGAAGAATGGGAAGAGGAAATTAAGCATTAGTACAGTGTTTCATCAATTTTACTTACGTGTTGCCTTTCAGCACGAAGTACTGCTTGAGAAATAAGAAATGAAATTAATCCAGAAAATGAAGTATCGTAGCTGTAGGAAGTAGACTGAATTAAAAAAATATTTTTTCTTGTAAATAAATCTCATAGTAGTAAAATTAAGTAAGGCTTTTTTGATCAAATTCTACAATACAATTACTGCAGCTAAAGGGTCTCCAAAGGAGCTTTTGCTGAATTTTATCACCTGAGACTCAGGTGAAAAGTAGTTCTGCTCATTTCTAGAAATCCATAGAATAGAATCATATAACAGTTTGGGTTGGAAGGGGCCTCTAAAGGTCATCTAGCCCTACCCCCCTGCAGTGAGCAGGGACACCTACCACTAGGGCAGGTTGCTCAGAGCCCCATCTAACCTGACCTTGAATGCTTCTAGGGATGGGGCCTCCACTGCCTCTGTGGGCAACCTGTCCCAGTGTTTCACCACCCTCACTGTAAAAAAATTCTTCCTTATATCCAGTCTAAATCTAACCTCCCTTAGTTTAAAAATGTTACTCCTTGTCCTGTCACAACAGGCCTTGCTAGAAAGATTGTCCCAATCTCTCCTATAGGCCCCCTTTAAGAATTGAAAGGCCACAAGAAGGTCTTCTTGCAGCCTTCTCTTCTCCAGGCTGAATAGCCCCAACTCTCGCAGCCTTTCCTCAGAGGAGAGGTGCTCCAGCCCTCTGATCATTCTTGTGGCCTCCTCCGGACCCACTCCAACAGCTCCATGTCCTTCTTATCATAGACTAGTAGATTGGAAAAGATCTCTAAGATGATCAAGTCCAACCATTACCCCAACACCACCATGCCTACTAAACCATATCCCGAAGTGCCACATCTGTACGTTTTTTGAACACCTCCAGGGTCGGTGACTCAACCACTTCCCTGGGCAGCCTATTCCAATGCCTGACCACTCTTTCAGCAAAGAAATTTTTCCTAATATCCAATCGAAACCTCCCCTGATGCAACTTGAGGCCATTTTTTCTCGTCCTATCGCTAGTTACTTGGGAGACCAACACCCGCCTCACTACAATCTCCTTTCAGGGAGTTGTAGAGAGCGATAAGGTCCCCCGTCAGCCTCCTCTTCTCCAGACTAAACAAACACAGTTCCCTCAGCCGCTCCTCACAAGACTTGTTCTCTAGACCCTTCACCAGCCTTGTTGCTCTTCTCTGGACATGCACCAGCAACTCAATGTCCTTCTTGTAGTGAAGGGCCCAAAACTGAACACAGTACTCGAAGTGTGGCCTCGCCAGTGCCAAGTACAGGGGCACAATCACCTCACTACTCCTGCTGGCCACACTATTCCTGACACAAGCCAGGATGACGTTGGCCGCCTTGGCCACCTGGGCACACTGCTGGCTCATGTTCAGCCGGCTGTCAACCAACACCCCAAAGTCCTTTTCTGCCGGGCAGTTTTCCAGCCATTCTTTCCCAAGCCTGCAGCATTGCATGAGGTTGTAGTGACCAAAGTGCAGGACCCAACACTTGGCCTTGTTGAAACTCATACAGTTATCCTCGGCCCATCGATCCAGCCTGTCCAGATCTCTCTGCAGAGTCTTTCTACCTT
>Ga0065711_1035066_pt1 | contig 22862 bp, 8 predicted proteins | sample Hoacrofraction12_FD_59098 | JGI IMG/M metagenome (GOLD analysis project Ga0065711, IMG submission 59098) | Hoatzin crop microbial communities from Cojedes, Venezuela - Epithelial fraction 12 v2 (version 2) | ecosystem: Host-associated > Birds > Digestive system > Esophagus > Crop | place... | reverse complement strand
TAGGTGACCCTGCTTCGGCAGGGGGGTTGGACTAGATGACCCACAGAGGTCCCTTCCAACCCCGAACATTCTGTGATTCTGTGATTCTGTGAATGCTGGTTACGTGTGTTCATTTGTGCTAGCAGGGTCAAATCCTGGGATAGTTCTGTTGCATTTTGTACAGTTAGAGCTATATATGTACATTGTCAGAGGCATAGGTTGTGCGCTGGCCTGCAAAGAATTTTGCGCAGTGTAATTTTGTTTGCAGAACGTAAAACTCAGCAAACTGAGTATGGAGCTGTCTAAATCCTACAGCAGACTGATGTGTCTCCACCAATCTTCTGTTACAGGGTGCTTGTAAGCCACTAGTTAGATGCCAGAGGATGACACTAGGGAAGATACAGTATAGTTATAAATGTTTTCATTTATGCAACTGATAACATGATCAGAAGAAAAAGAGATTTATTAACATATCTCAGGATAAGGTTCACCATCGCAGTGCAGTTAGTTTTATTTTTATATGCTGTGTAACTGTCTGGAAAATAAAAATAATTTTATTGTCAGCTTTCCTTGGTAAGAAAAAAGGTTTGCCAGAGCCAGCTGGCTTGTGACTGGTATTCAGAGAATTCCACTAGGTAACAAAGATGACAGTCATCAGCTTGCTTGCTTCTTGTCTACTGTGGGCAGGACAAGAAGTAATGTTCTTTATATATAGCAATGAAAATTTAACTTAGAGGGAAAAAAATCTGACTGCATAGAAGTTTCACAAGGTTATTAAAGAGCAGGTTATTAAAGAGACTGTGAAATCCTTGTCATCACTTAATCTGTAAAACCTCCAAAAATATCTAGAGGTTGAGCTACACATACTTGATTCTGTTGTGGAGCAGAGGGATGGATTAGGAGGACCGTGGAGGTGCCTTTCAGCCAGATTATGGTGGCGGAAGAGATGCAGCTGTACCCACCTACGTTTGTGGTGTGCACTCACAGGATGTTAACAGTCTTTGTTCTTGTGAATCATAGATACTTTTACATAATATAGTGTCTTTAGATTTTCCTTGCAGTCTGTGATAGCAGAAGGCAAGAACTTGAAACAGTGGCTGCCTGCCACCAGACTTCAAGTTCTTGCTCCCAAGTGTGGTGTTACTAGACCTCTTCAAAGAAAAGGTCCTTAGATTTGGGGGGGAGGGGGTTAAAAAAAAAAATCTCAGAACCAGCTGAACTACTCTGACTCAAAAAAAAGAAAAAAAAAATAGCCTGAGGCAGACACCTGGAATGGAGAGTCTCAGCATCTACGGTTAAAGCATGGTAAAGTTACAAGCTATTAAAAACAGTATCTGGTGAAGAGACGTCAGCTGACCCCTGTTCTGTCTTTGCTGCTTAGCTTGTACTACCACAAGATTGCCAACTTCATGCATTCAAAAATCACTTGTCAGCTCTTGCCCTTACCACACAAAAGTGGCTGAAGATCATGAGATTTGAAAACAAATAATTTAGGGTGGACTTCCCTTCCCTTCATTTGGCTTTTGAGCATTAGGTTTGTAGAGGTCACATTTCTAAACGGTTTTTTTTGTGACCATGGAGGTTTTATTAAAAACAAAAGATTATCATGTAGTCGTCGGTTGCCAGAGCCTGCATCTTTACATAAAATCACATGGTTCAGAGTAAAATCATCACATAGCATTGCATTCAAGTTGTTGCTTTTAAAAAGACAACTTGGAAACATTGGTTTTTGTGGGACATTTTTGAGGAAATATGTTCAAGAAACGTTCTGAGATGAACAGGGAGAAACGGATAAAGTTGAGTAGAAAGGGCCTGAGTACAAAAGGAACTGGGCCAAAGTCCAGTCCTGCCTAGCAGTGCCTGTTTCAGATACCTGGCAGCGCGGGCTGCTGTTGTACACTGGATCTGAGCACCCCAGACTCAGATTTCCCAGGTTTTAGAGAAAAAGTTAAAATCTGCACAGCACGAGTTGCACATTAAACTCTGCCCATCCTCTGTGTCTGCTGCCTGCCTCTGCTCAGGACTGAAACCTTGAGTCAGCTGCTAGATATTTAGGTATTTGAAGCTTTTAGTCTAAAAGCTTACCACCTACCACAGGCAAAATGTGAGAGCCCTGAGTTCAGTTCCCTCCTCTGCCTTTGGAGATACCAGCTAGACTTCTATCTCTCTTGGGACCATTATTGAGAGAATTATTTCCTCCTTTGCAAAGCGAACCAAAATACTTGCTGGGGTGGAGAATGCCTGGAACAAAGCTGTGAGGTGTTCTTGATGTGGGAAGCGCCCTTTTGTGAAAATACCCAAATATTCAGTGACTCAGAGAGAGCAAGAGCAAGCTTAACTATTCAGACCAGTAACGAAGAAACTTAAGTGCGGTGGCAGCTCTGGGTTTCAGAGCCAGCGCCAGAGATGTTTTTCTGTGTTTTATGCTAAGCAGATGTTAGATCCAGCAAAGTAGCCGCCACTGAGGCTAGAAATGGAGGAGCCAAGTGGCTGTTGCACCCTGCTCGGATGAGTGTCCTGATCTCGGTCTCTTTCTAGCTAAACTAATGTTTATGTCCTTGAACAGAGAATAATCTCACTCTGCTCACGAGAGGGGAGAGATTTTTTTTTTTTTTTTTCTCATCTAGAAGAAGATTTTGAACCTGGATTTCCCATATTCTTGCTGAATCACTGAACTTGGGGCAGGGTGGAGGACAAGACAGGAGAGAAATACCAGAGCTGCCTCTTCTAGCTGTTGCATTTTCTGTGGAGTGCTTTAAGCTCACCTGTTGGGTTAAGCCCCTTGGCTGATGAAGATGGAGAGATTTGCCAGTTTTATGGATCCTGATGGAGTTAGGCAGGAGTTTAGGAGCATAGTTTCTTAGCAGGTTTCACGCTCAGCACACCCAGAAGCAGAATTCAGGCACCAAAATGGGAGTAAGCACATCAAAAGGTGTGTGGCAGGCTGGTTGAAGGGAAAGCACAAAGTGGTGCAAGTTAGGGAGGCCCAACCGAGCAGGAGCACGGTGGGTTAGGCTAGCGTGAGGCAGTTCAGCTTCCAGACCTGGGCTGTGTGGCATCGTTCGCTATACTGTGGAGTAAGTTGGCTCAGATATCTTCCTCGGATGTTTAATTAAGACCTGGTGACACACCCTTAACCACCCAAATCCTTTTATGTCTGATTCATCTTTTGTTACTGATTTCACTGAAAAGTTCTGAAGTTAACTCGCTGGAAAAAATAGAACAAAGCAGCAGCTAATACGACCATTGGCTTTTAATTTGCATTAATAAAAGAACATTAAAAAAAAACCCAAAGACAAACTTAAATTCCATTTGAGATTTTTTTCTAGTGACATCTCAACCACTCAGTCTTTGCTTCCTTGGTATTTAATATTACCAGAGCCCCTTAATGGTGCATAATAGCCTTTTAATTCCTATTCGGTCATAATTTATTCAGCATATTGTTCTTAGTGTAAGAGGCAAGCATACAGTGGTGTGGAAAATACCACCTTTAAAGAAAAGTTCATCCCAGGATCAGGCATTTCTGCGATTGGATGGCCAGAGATGTAGTTCCTTAAAAAAGTCTTTCACATACTCTGTGTACATAAAATGCTTTTTGTGTTAAAGTTTGGGATGGTCTGGGAATGAGTCAGGGAATTATTAATTCCACTGCAAAGTATATTTCTGTTTGATTTAATGATGGATATCCAAAATATTTCTTGTAAAGCTTTCCAAATCTAACTACTGTACGGAAAGGATTAGTGTGTATTTATGCCAATGCCCTTTACTAGACGAAATCAGAAATGGCTAATTGTATGTCATCGACTCCATATTTCTAATATACAATGGAAATTTTATTTTAGACTAGCACCTGTTTGTGTAGTGGCATAATCTGAATCACAATAGATTTATTACGTTAGTCTAAAATACCCTATTAGCGTATGTAGATTTTAGATACAGTGAAGATTTTCAACATCAGTTAAGGTATAATTTCTTTTCGTTTGCAAACAATTTCTGAGGCATGAGCACTAATAGGATTTGGTTCTTTTCCAGGCTCTGCTGTGGACAGTGAAGACTCGATTTCATTAAAAGTAGTGGCAAACAATAATATTTCTTTTAATTAGATGATCTCATGATTTCCACACGCATTTGTTCTGTGCATTATTGTTCGTTGGCAAAACTAGGCTGCTCGGTAGCGTGTGAAACCATATGTCTCAATAACATCTTATGGCAAGTGAGAGAGGATTTGCAAAACAGCATTTGCTGACAGGACACAATGCATTTTACTTTGATGGAGAAGTTTTCCGAAGTGAACTTTATGGCTTAGTCCTCTCATGCAAAGTCAAACCTACATGAGGCTTAGCGGGCCTTACAGGTCTCCCTTGAACTCAAAGAGGAGTCGTGTGTATGAACCAAAGACTGTATAGCACTATGTACTCTGTGCGTGGCTCAATTATTCATCACTAAAAAAAGAGACCACCTAATGCCTGTAGTCTGTCTAGCTGTTTCACATTCTTTCTTCTTTTTTTAATAACTCTTAAATTAGGTTTTACTGGTGTTTTACCTGCAGATCCAATACTGATCTTCCCCTTTGAGCTTAGCAGAAATTATTACAAATAATTCCAGACATTGCTTTTCTCTTACTCTCCACTATTTAATATTGCATTTGAGTTCTCAGCACCATTTTGGGATGCAAGCTGAAGAGGGGAAAGAGTGTGACAAATAGCAGTCAATCTTTTAAAAGACTTTTACAACAGCATGAAGTAGTAATACTTTCAGTCAGGTCCATTTTCTTGAATTTTTTTTTCTTATATCATTTACACTTTCAAACAGATCTCAGAATACTCGGTGAAAATAAGGGAAGTATTTCTGGTTTTATAAATGGTCAGCTGGAAGAGAAAGTAGATCAAGGCAAATAGCAAGACATAGCCCTGCAGAGTTCTTAAACAGGTGAGTAGCTGTAGGTGTAGGAGTTGGACCCACTGACTTTTTCAGAGTCATACCAAGCACCTGTTTTAAATGTTCTGCTGGTTCAGTACCTCAGTGACCTGGTGAGAGAGTCAGGCAAGACCAATGCCTAGGACATGAGCTGCGTAGGCAGTTTCTGAAGTACACTGGCACAGAGAGATAGAGAGATTGCCGGTCGATTTATGAATGTTAGAGTTTGATTCCCCCACACCCCTCTCCTCTGATGACAGCATTTTCGTCTTTCCATCCCAGCAAATGCTCAAGTACCCAGCTTGATCTTGGTCTCTTGCAGTTTCAGCATAGAGTTCGTGTGATTTCATTGGCTCTAAATGGAACTTGTTCTTATTTACAGTTGTTTGCATAGGACAAGAGTAAGGCCAGTAAAGTGCACTGTGGAGGTTTGCCTTGTAAAAGCGTAATGGCAGTGGATTTGATGGAAGGGGGAAGGGAAGAAGAAACATCTAAGACTATTTGTTAATCAAGAATTCCAGCAACAAGGCTTTTCTTGCCTTGATTCTGGCAAATGTACAGATGAGAGATACTGTGCAGAGACCATTTCTGCACAGAGAAGGCCCTTGAGATGTAAACATTTGAGCAGCTGGCATGGGAAATCAGTGCAGCAGCAGTGGGAGGAGGGTAATAGTGGTTAGTGGCGCTGTCTAAATTTAACAAACGTTAAACAAGGTCTTTGTTCTAGTTTAAGGGTTACAGATCAAAAAGACAGTATCAACTAAAAATACTGGCAACTGTACAAGTCAGTCAAAGTCGTTCACTAGTGTTTAATTAACAGCAACTTGCCTTTCCAAAGTAGTGACACCTTCTCCCCCCTCTGCAAAATGGAGAGGCCAAAAAAAAAGAAATTTGGTGAGAAAGTATTCTATTCAACCTGTTCGAATTAAGAAAAAAAATCCACTTTATCCTCTATCTATGGAAAGACAGTGCTTTGAGACTTCTTAATGTTTTTGCTTCGGATTGTGGACTGTCTTAATATATTGTTTTAATTTTCCGTGGCTGAATAGTACATCAAAGGAAAGCATCATGCTGAGAGTGAAAGCAGTGTAGGGTCTGTTAGCTTTATAGATGTGTTGATATTCTGTTTAACATCATCGGGGGAGGGGGTGTGTTTTTGGTTTTTTAAACCCTCAACAAATAGTTACACTACTAAGCGGCTATGCATCAGGGTATCCCGTCATGCATTAGGTTTTTTAGATTTTGGTTTTTAACTTGCGTTTTGATCATGCTTCTAAAACAACTCCTTGACTATTGGTTATGATTCATTTCACGTGTGTTTTGTTGGCAGTGCTTTGCTTTCTTCATTTCTTTAGCAGTAGAGACTGAAGTATGGGTATCTGGAGCCAAATCTTGTGTTTAAAAATCAGAGCTATGCTTTCTCTGCTGGCGTTGTTATGATTTTTGTTGAGTCTGAAGGTATACTGAAGAAAAAGATTTCGTGGAGAAATGACAGCGGCAGCATAGTTCAGAGCATTGCTGTCTTTTGGCATCGTGAAGTTAGAGTGACCATCGGAGACTTGATGCAGAACTCACAAGCGCCAGTGGAAAAATTCCTGCTGGTTTCAACTGGCTTTGGACCATGTCCTTCATTAGTTGTTAGCCATTATCTATACTAGGCCATTTTAAAATCATTCTTTCTTGTGCTACTTCAGGTTCTCTTTTGCGTGGACAAAGAGCTTGTGACACTTTCACTGTCATCTTTGAAAACGTAAGACCTTTGTTCCTTTTTGATGGACAGTTGACACAGATAAACCCCTTGAAGTTGCTTAATTTATAGAGCATTTTCTCACTGGGGAAGGAGAAAACTCCAAAGTAAACATGTTAAGTCTTGTAGAAGATGAATTGCAAACGGTGGCAAAGGAAGGGAGTGGCTTTCACCAACCAATAATTTCTTGCAAAAGCAGGTTTTTCTTTGTTATCTGAAGCAGTGCATACCCAGAGAAGTAAGCAGGATTCTCAGTACCAGTTGCCCTGATTAAGATGTAATTGAGCCAGTGCAAGTCCAAGTGTAGGTTGATGTTGTATCTGTTTCCACAGTTTTTAACTTCAGTGTCAGTTAAATTTGGGACTGAGCTTGAAAAGTTTCTGCCACAGCTCCTCAGTGGGGAGTACACTCCAATGGATAGGAATAATTCAGTCAGTGGGAAGAAATAGATCAGAGAACTGTGTTTCTTAGTATTTCACACTAGATTTGCAAAGAAAATAAGGCTGTACACAGTGGGAAAATTAGTTCCTTATGTATAACAGACATTCACAAGTGAAACTCTGGTGTCCTAACGATATAGTACTGAATTTTTAGACTTGGAGACACTTAGTTGACTATAGTATACTGCAAAGGAAGAGAAAAATATGAAATTATACACACATATATATATATATAAAGTGGGAAAAAGCTGAAGTAGGTCAGGCTCCAGCACAGCTGTACTACCAGTCACTTTGCAGTAACTTATATTCTCACTTCACTTCTATTTAGAAGGTGGGCTGGCATAGACAAAGTTAAGAGTTAAAAGGATAATAAGGAGTGCTCACATTGGGAAAAAAGTAAAAGGCCAAGGATGTTTTGAAGTAATATTTGAGTATAATTCTAAGGAAATTCAGAGGCGAGGTCTGCTTCTTTACTGTTAACCTGTTTTTCTGTGCCCAGTTATTGAACTTGTGTGATTTTTGCTGGCACATTCAGGATATTTGTTGTTCTCCAAAGAGGGTAGCCTTTGGAGAATCCTCCAGGATGAAGAGTAAGCTCACATCTGAATTTCATGCTCTTGAAAGATTCAAATCCTGAATATGAAATGAATTTGCTTGTGACTTCTTTAAGCAAATGTATTTTCTATGCAAATTGTTCATCTCCTTTAATGGGACAAGCTTCATTTCTGTAGGTATTGACCTGTAGGTATTATGAAACAGAAGATGGATGTGTACAATGCCTGGATGTGCTCTATCCATTGCCCAGCAGGAGAGTGCAGCAGTGTCTTCTGCGGCAAGCTGTCACATTTCCTTAAAGAACTGGTCCACTTCAGTGCCGTGCTTGCTGCCAGAAATTCTTGATCTGGAAGCTGCAAGATGCAGTTTGGGGTCTTGATTAAGACACACCTTAGGGTTTCAGACTCAGCCTGTTGTACTCAGTGTGTAGAAGTATCTGTATGTACACACACAAACCTGCATCTGAAAGAGCCAAGTAGTAAGTTTTGTGTGTGTCTACGTACCTGTGTTTGTACCTAGGTACATGTATGTACACACACACGTGTGCATCCAGACATCTGAAAGAGCCAACCGAAACAGTAGAATTCCTGGCTGTTGACTTCTGATTCATGTTGCTAGAATCCTCTTAGTGACTCTGTAATTAGGATTTGTGTTAAGATTTGCACTAATTTGAGAGTTCAAAAGCTGATTTGTTCTTCTAATTTAAGTTTTTAAATCCTCAGAGGTTGCATTGTTTTTCAGTAATATTTTTGGCACTGTTTTATCATTAAGAAGTGTAAAGCTTCCTTTTTGAAAATTTGCTTTGACAGTTGGATGATTTTATTTATCTCTCTCTAGCTAAACACGTACAGTTACCATAGACTTCAAAGGGAAAAGTAGTTGCACAACTTCATTTGAAATTAACAAAGTATTTGTGTGGGAATTGGATTATAGGGACTAGAGCTAGAAGTCAGTTCCCTAAGCTTGAGTAAATCAGAGCAACTGCTTTGACTTTAGAGAAGTTCTGCGGATCTTGGTGAAAATTTGCCTTCGAACTTCAGTACAAATTTTCTCTATTCATCAACAGCTATAAGAAGTAGAGATTTTCAGAGACCAAAAGTCACATGTGTTAGAATTTCTAGCAGACACTGAAAGATAAGGAGAATTGATTGTTAATGTCTCTTCTCTATGGGAAAACTTGCATAAGGACAACACTTTCATTAAAGTGTGGGGGAGGAAAACCCTTTTTAATTTAACTGGAACAAAAACACTTCCAGTAAAAAACAGAAATTATTTCTTAAAAACAAAGCAAGTGCACACCCAAAAAACTCATGCCAGGAACTATTCCATTCATAATTCTGGTCCACATAAAAATTGGCTATGCAGACATTACAGCAGATATTTTTAAAACTGTATGTCTTTTGTGATGTTTCCATCTCCTCCTCTAGTATAAATTGGCATATATACAATGAAAATATATTGAAGATGATCAGCTCTAGTGGTTTGATAGTTCCTGTGTGCTAAAAGAATTTATTGCAGCAGAAGTTCTCAGTAGTTTTTCAAAATATATGTCCTTCTGAAATTCAAAATATCGCAAATATAACAACTCCTGTCTTCTATGAACCAAACACGTTGGCTGATTGATTTAACAGAATTAGTAAGCCTAGAGAAAACAAACTCTTACTGCAATGATGAATTCATTTAGCTCAAGACCTCTGATCCTTTTTGTGGTTATTTATGATTGATGAATGCTTAACACCAGTGGAAATTATGAAAATGTCTTTCTTGCTGTTGTTAGTCTTTGACCTTTGGAACCCCCGATTTCCTGAAGCCTGTTTCCAGACCATTAATAAAGACAGATTTTGATTTTTGGCTTGGTTGTTCATCACGTTGATTGAGCTAAGCTGTTCTCACATGGTGCAAAAGTGTAAGTGAAAGGAGGAACCAGGCTTTTCAGGCTTACAAAAAATTTGGCTTTTTCCATCTGCACTCTTCCAAGATTTCTCTCACTAGATCTGCTAAATGACCTCTTTTCAAATGTTCTTTCCTTGTTTTCCTTCTGGCTTGGTAAGTTTCTGTCATCTTTCTATGCTGGGATTGGATTGAATTGAATTTTGGAGTCCGTGTGAATTTTCCCCGGTAATTCTTTCTTCTTGAGGTTTCTTTAAAATGCGTTTTTCCATTAGGGTCTGTCATTGGCTTTTAGACCTCTCTTGGTAGGTTTTAAGATGTTTCTTTGGTTATTTGCGTTCATCTGTCTTTGTATGCATTAAATCCCTACCAGAGAAATATTTATTACACATGCACAAATCTATGTATTAATCCCCCTCAAGTATGGAATCTTTACCTGTTTGAGTTCCGTTCATGTGACTTTTCCCCCCCACTGTCTTCATGTCAACAAATGAGCATTATCATCACCATCTTTCTGGGCTAATGTGAGCAATCATGGAGTTTTCTTGCAGAATATGGTTTCTGTCCTGCACAGTCCCCTTAGTTCATTGTTCCTTCCCCAGCATATGAGCCAGTACTCTTTATCGTCACATTTGCTGAAGTCTGCTGCTTTTTATTTTACTCCTCTCCTTTTCCAGATCTTTGTCTTTGAATTTCTGCAAGGACTTCCTCTCCGGTCAAATCTAGTGAATGTATTCGCTTCGTTTTTCACCATAATGACTGTGTTTCTGTTTCTTTCCTCACTTCTTCGTGTGTTCTTTCCTCCTCCTTTCTCATGCTTTTGTATCACTTGGACAAATATGGAAAGGAAACTTGTAGTCTTTTCCACATTTTTTCCCCATTTCCTTTTATAATTCACAACCCTCCCTCCGTGTCTGTCTTTACAAGCCCGTCTTCTTCATCTTGAACAGATAAACCTTTCCTTTTCTTTGTAGATTAGCTCTTCCTTTTTTTTTGCTTCGGCATAGTGTGTGACAAAAATTTTTCTTTGTCATCTATCTGTTTCATTATCAGGTAATGACACGCTTATTTAGCATGTATGCACGCAGCTATCAAAAAATTGAAAGTAATGTGAGTAACTGACTTTGCCGACTGCCTATGTTTTGTTAGCCGTTCCCTTTTGGGAATATTTTGAATTTAATCTTTCTCCCCTTATTGCCTTTACATATTTGTATTTTTGACAGTTATAAAAAATCTGTTTTCAAAATACAGTCTTTTTAATAGGCATTTTGACAGTGCACTGTGACAAGAAGAGGTGGACTTGTGGGAGGTGAGTTTTTAGCAATCTAACCAGAAAGATGTAAATCAGCCCTGAGAGGGTGCATTTTATATATAAATTGATTCTGGTATTTTCCCAAAATGATATTTTATTTATTTTATATTAAAAAAAGAAGTAAAAAGAAGACAGCATTCTAGCAAATGAGACACCAAGTTGTCCACATACTTCTGAAAGTCAAGATAAATCATTTTATAGTTGTATGGAATGCAAACAAACCCTATTCTAAGTGTCTGACAGTGTTCCAGACTGTCACGCATGGTTCAGCTTGACTTTGGCATTCACTTCAGATTGTGTCTGCAACCTGCACTCCTACTTCCCACCCGAGTGACAGACAGTGAAGTTCCCATTAAACTATGAAGTAGCATAGAAAATATCTGATGCAGAAAATGTTTTCTGTGCTATGTTAACGATGGTGTTGTCTCACTAAGTTTTACATATCCAAAACAAAAGCAAGAATATATACTACATTTTAGGGGTATTGAAAATGCATCTGTCATCCAGAAAGGGGAAAAAAAGAAAAAAAAAAAAAAAGCAAAATCACATACTTTGTGTGCTGTCATTTAGCCTAATGGTATCAGGTGCATAGCACAAGGGCATGAGGGAAGTTGTCATGTTCTGGAAGCTTGTGCATCTATGTGTATGGTTTCTGTAATGTCTGTCACCTTAATGTGGCATTTTAAGGGATTGGACATGCATGTGTTTTTTAAAAAACATGGTCATTTTAGTATATCCCCTTACAGAGACCTGTAATGCACACATGCTGAAGCTTGTGGCTGTTTCATGGATGTAGTTGGGTTTACACCAATGTTGAGCTATCTTCTAATAATTCTGTGTTTCATAGCTTTCTAGCTGTATTTCTGGAAATAGAGAATCTGGTGGAAAGCAGAATATTAAGTGGAAAATATATCGGCTTGTGTGGTTATGAGCTGAAGTTCGCTTTTTCAACATATATCTACTTGATGTGCTGATCGCATTTGTTCAGAAAAGAGTGTTTAGCAAACTAAGTTTCTTTCCTTTATGGCTAAACAGCTGCAGATTTCAGCAAAACATTTTTTCATCGTTCATAGGCCACATAGTGACAGAAATTAAACAGATTATGTATTAGAAAGATTTGTATCAAGTGTATTTTCACTGCATTATGTTGCTGGCAGCTCTGAATCAAAGAAGATCCATTTCTTTTCTTTTTGACAAGTTCCTCAGCTCTGATGCACAAGGTACACAGAGAACGTGCTTCATGGATACTGCGATGACTTAAGTGTCCAGATCGATAGGAGAGGACACAAACGATTTCTGTGTGCATTCCAAACACTGATTTATACACTTTGGTCTTCTCATTCGCACCAGGCAGCATGCTGTCTGCTCCCACCTTCTGAGTTGTGTAGCTCAGCCTACTTTCCCTCTGTCCCACCATTCAGAAAAGGTAGCGTCTACTCTCTCTTGTCAATAGAGGTTATTTTTGCTAATTCTGTTGGGATGCTACTTTTTAAAAACACTATGAATCTGTTTGAAATACACTATCACTTAAACAGAAGAGATACCACAAGCACATAAATGTAAATTAAGTTAGCTTGTCTTCCCTTTTCTGCATGTATTGCTGTGATGGAAAAAAATCATTGCATCCATTTCCCTTGATACTATGACTGTCTTTTTCGTTCCACCAGGGGGACTTCCTTAGATTCACATGAGTGATGTTGGGTGGCAGTGACAGACAAAGGGTTTTTTAAGTATGAACTGCAGTGTGACTTGGGAAGATCTGAAGAGTGAAACATGGAAACAGGAGATATTATTTGGAGGAAGTACACTGAATTTTAAATCACCAGAGGCGATTCAAAAGCTTTTATCCTCAAAGCATTGAGGAATCACATCTATCATAAATATCTTGAAAAACTATGAATGATTTGGTAATCTCCGAGTTGCTTAAATATTATATATACATTGTTGAATTCACAGCTCTGTATTCCAGTGCTTTATATGTGCAGTCGTAGTTTATTCACTTTTGGACAACTCGGATTAAATTTGTGATCTCAGACTGGCTGAATGATGAGGGAAGTGGTAGTAGTAGGTGATACTGACAATAGCAGTTAAGCTTGGTTTTACTGTGTCTAATTCTTTATGTTTGCAAGAGTTTACAGACATGTTGATATTTAGCTGGAATGCATGTATTCCCAATCCATGTTTTCTAACCTACTAATAATTTAGTAAAAATTTTCTATTCCTAAACATCAGAGTAAAATATTTGATTGATCAGAAGAGATTTGACTGGTCATAACATATTTGACTGATCATAAAAAAAGTAATCAACTTATTTGCAATTTTTGCCATATTCATTTAATAGCCACCTGATTTTCAGATAGAAAATGAGTTCTGAATATTGCTTTACACACAAGAAGTGTAACAAAAACTACAGAAGATTCTCGGAAGCGCTCTGTGGTTGGGCACCCTCTTTGTCTTCAGTGTAGTGCAAGGGGCTAGAGTTAATACTCACACTTGTTCCCTGCTTAGAAGTTCTCAAACAGTGAATCTAAGCCCCTTGGTCTGTTTTGGAAAGCTTTTCTCTGGGAGGCTTCCTCTGTTATAGGTTTTTCCTTGGAAAGGGAGAACTGGCAAGGAGGTTGGACACCATTGGAGGTGCAAAGTGAACATACAGCAGCTGAGCTGGAAACCAAGGTAGCGCTCCTAGCTGTGGAGACATAGTGATCCTTTATGTCCCATGACCTTACCTAAGTGTGGACAAGAAGTAGTCAGGTAAACTTCTAGGAAGGGAAATTGTAGTTAAGGTGCCAGGAAGAAAATCGTAATGATAAGGATAGCTAAGCAACAAAACAGCATAATTGTGAATGGTGTGGACCTGTGTCATAGGAAGGTCTTAGTAACCTCTGCAGGGACAGATCGGTCTTGCTACTTCAGTGCTGGGAGATCAAGTAGATGCCTTTGTAAAGCAGGTGACCTCCTCGCACCTGGTACTGCTAGGATTTCTGATCAACAAACTTTGTACTAAAATGAGAGAATCATGGTTGGCCACAGTGAGGGAGAACTGGCAGGGGCACAGGAGAGAGAAGGTGCTCAGCCATTTCTAATTCTGGCTATGTAAGTTGCAGAATCCACCAAATGGGCCCTGACCGCAGGATTTGGAATTACTAGCTACATTCTAAAATAGACTTACACAAGCATAAGATAGCACTGTAGTTGGACAGACTTCAAAGTATAACTCAAAACTTATACAGTAAAACCTTGAAAACCTACTTGCAGACATAATAGATCAACGTGGTACTGCCTGTACGAGTTACTGTTGTGGAAACGAAATAGTTGCTTCTGTTTCAATATTGTGATGGGTGGCCAGGTCATTTCCTACCAACAGCAAAATGCAATGAGATAATAAAGCAGCATAAAGTAAACTGCATAAAAATGCATTGGTTTTTTTTTTAGTTTAGAGCAGGAAAAGGTTAACCTTTTTTTCCTTTCTGACTGCGGACAGTATGCAAGTACCAGAATCACAAGTGCTTCAGGGAGTACAAAAACCAAACTGTATTCAGTGTGGCTGGTTAAAAAGGAAAATCTGAGTAGTCACAATTTTTTTGTTTTTTTAAACTATGTCTCCAAGCAAGCTCATGACCGCAGTATTATGCTTTGGCTTTAAAGCAGGAGCTTGGATTAATTCAGTTTTGGTGTTGTCAAATTTAGTGCTAGTATAAGGAATTTCAGTATCACGTCAAGGAAAGCAGCCTCTGACTTTAATTTGTGCAGTAGGTCTGACACAACCTGTCTGGCGTTTCAAATGGTCAGTTCTAATCAGTAGTGGTGTCATTCAGCAAATCAATAAAAGTTTGCATTAATGGAGTTTAAATGTCCAACAGGCATAAATATTCTTGCTGTCACTGACTAGATGGATTTGTCTGCCTGCTCCAGATCTTACCTTCTGCATTTACCCGCGGTACACTTGCAAACAAAAAAAAAAAAAAAAAAAAATCCTTTCTGATACTTTTACTGTTATTTTTTGTCTCTGTTTTGGAAAAAAATAAAACCCGTTTTTGCTGATACATCTGGTACTTTGAGTGCTTAAAAACAGCTCCATTGATTACTTTTGATTTAGAAACTTCTCAGAAGGAAATTGCATAACAAGACTGGGAGCTCAAATATGTGAGTTTTGGCAAAGAGCTGCGGAAGAAAGGCCTGGCTGTAGCAACCTCACAAGAAAAGAACTTGACATTTTGAAAAATTTTTATTGACCGGTGTGGACAGGGAACAGGAAGTCAGATCACTCTCACAGGCAAGCTGCAGTCTCTTCCTTGCTGACCTTTAAATGCCACTTAGTGTCATCAGAAAATCAAGGAAATGCTAATAACAGGGCTTTGGGTAAGAGAGTTATGTGTGAGGGATGCCTTTTGAAAACAAACATAAGCTGACTTCCATTTTGATACACATCTATTTTTGTAAAGTGGAATTCTCACATCAGTACCGTTATATTTTGAATAGATTAATCTCATACTACTAATACTAAAATTTTCAGAAGGATCCGTAAGATATCAGAGCTTCTGTTCATCCTTAAAAAGGGAGTAGTTTGCAGAAGATGATTTATAATTGCGTTCTAGGTTGATGACATTGGAACACAGAGTGGCCTCTGCTTCAGACTCTCAGTCCAGCTTGTGTTGAGTTCAGCGGGCTGTGGACATTGGTAGTCTTGTAGCAAGTTGACTTCTCAGTGTCATTTGAAAATGGAACTGGTATGCCTAAGTTACCAGGTTACTCTGAGCCTTCATACTTCTGTGTTTTTAACAGCCCTTCCAAAAAATCTTTGAAAGCTATATTTCAACTACAAGAACTAGTAGGAAAAAATCCTAAAATTAAATTACTTAACCCCAAAGAAAGCATCTTGTACACTAGAAAAAAGAAAGTTCCTTCGATTTTGCGAGTTTAATGAGAGGGGAAAAAACTAGCTAGCAAGTATAACATGAAAAATGAATCCATGAAACCTGACGGCACCATATGTAGATACTGCGGCTGTCTCTTGCCTCCTTCCACCATCTGCTTCGTGAAATTGAAATGGACTTTAGTCCGTGGTTATGGTTCAGTACATGTTCAGGAGCCTTCCTCAACTAGAGTTTAACTTGACTGCTGACCTATGCTGGTGTATCTCTGTGCTGGGTTTGCTTTGTCTCTGTTCAAGGTGTGGGGGGGGGAGGAGGAAACTTTCTTTTTTCTTGCAAGTTTGCTTTACTAGTAGTCTACCAAAGACTATGATTTTAGAATGAGACTGTTTTTTTTTTAATGCAGTTACAAAACACATGGATCGTAGGAACTGATTTTGATTCTGAGCAGAACATTCGTGCTAATGTGTTTGTCAAATGAAACAGAGGACAGGGCTGATTTTTTAGCCAGCTACATTGTCTGCAGTATTTGAGCTTGGCTGTCCTCTCACTTGCACTGCTGTAGTGTGTGTGGTTCCACTGAAATTGAGCCGTTGATAACAAATTAAAACAAGAAGAAATGAGAGATGGTTTGGGTAAATGGCATGTACATATCAGGTTGCTGGAAGCTGGCTTAATTAATGTTGTATTCTCTTAATAGTTGCCTTGCTAACCTGCCTGAAAACCAAACCTCCAAAATCCAGTGATTTGGAAAGAAGCTGCACTGCATCTGACACAACGCAAAATATAAAAGCTGAGTAAGGCGTTGTCTCTCTAGATTAGGTTAAGAACAAAAGACTAGTCATGCCAAATACACTCATGTTAGTGGTTTATGTACAACGTTTGGTTTTTCCTCTTAAAGCTAATGAAAAGGACTACACACATGGGAGAGCTTGAAGGTCTGCCTCCAGTTAGGCAAAGCTCTCATTGCTGAATGATGGGGCTTTCAAAACTACTTTGAAGTTGTCCTCATTCCATTCCCCTGGAAGCTGTAGCGAGTTTTTATTTTAGGGGAAGAGTCTTAACATGAACATTCTTGAAATGCTCACTCAGTAAATAATGGGCTTGATACAAAGGTTGGACTTGGAAAAGAAAACATAGATGAATATCCAAGGTTTTAATTTTTTCTTTCATTAAAATCTTTTTATTATAAACTATTTATAGTTTCTTGTATTACATTTTTTTCCTGCATCTTCTGTTAGGAAATCCAAGCTTTAAAAAAACAGCTTAAAATGTGCAGTTGTTCATCACTGTATTCCTTCACAGTGACCTGTTGCCTGGAAAAGGATTCTGATTGCTCTTCAGCCTCGAGACCCTGACGTAGAATTGAATAGGGTACTAACTGAAAACTGGACGCATTCTATCTTCTTAGCGGTGTCCTGTATTTGTAATGCTGGGAGGGAAGTCTTAGGGGTTTTTTTATTATTAATATACATCTTTCAGTCTCTTAGCAAAACTGCTCAACCTTTTTACCCAGCAAGGAAAATCAAAGAATTAAACAGTCACAAAAGCACCTCTGTGGAATACACTTTAAAATTATTTTGTTCAGTCATTTTAGAAGTGTGTGAAAAGAGGAGGCCACTGTATATTTCACCAGATGAACCCTGTCATTTCTTTAGGAGTAAACAAACTTTATTTGATAGAACCAGGTACAACATGCACTAAGAATGACTTAATACTTCTAGGTTACAGATGAGATCATTAGTTTTTTCCACTGCCCAAGATAGAAGGCCAAGAAAAAAGTAGATTTCTTTATAAGATTTGACCTAATCTTATAAACTCCACCTTCCACTTCGAATTTTTTTCTTCATTTGCTCGAAAGGTGAAGAAGCTATTGATGCTATGTGGCAAATACTGCTTTAATCCTTGAGTAAAACTCTAGTCAGTCAGAGAAGACCAGTAACATGCCCTGTTTCTGCTAAATATACTATTCCAACATGAAGTCTGCTGTGCTATGTGCAACATAAAAGATAACAAAAGCATCCAGCTGATAGTTTGAAGTCAGTGACAGTTATCACACATGTAGTAAATGCAGGAAAGACACAAATCAGTTTGCTATCTGCATTTAGCTTTTTCGGTTGCTTTCACAGGAATCTATAGAACATTGAACTTTCCTAGGCAGTAAGGAACCTGTATTACGTACATCCTTTTGCATTGCTAGCTGTTTATACTTCACCAGTGCTTCCTCAACAGCGTTAAAATTAAATTAATTGTCTTTTTGAGCTTGCTGCCCCATGTTTTTAGTTTTTATCTAAGATTGCTCTTGGTGCTTGTGGAAAGGGAATGTCATGCAGTGTCATGAGTCAAATTCACTGCAGGTTACGCTCCTACAGAAACCCAGATATCTACCACAACGATGAGGCAGCCAAACAATTGAGGCAATGCATTTTCCAGCACTTTCTACGTTGAAAAACTTAGGTTCAGAGAACTACCTGTTTTATTTGGAAGGTGATTGGATTTGTGATGGCTTTTAGTTTCCTGCCAGTGTCTATTCTGCAGCCTGGGACAAAATTCTCACTGAGGGCTTTATGTCCTTGATGGGTGATTTTTGCAAGTGCGGTAGCATGTTCTGTTGTAATAAGAACAGCATTGTCAACCATGGTCATCAGCCTGCGCGTCCAGAATAGGTATCCTTCTCCAGCTCATGGTGGATTGGTATTGGTGATTTCATGAAAGCCATTTCTGAGAAGAAATGACAATCTCATAACTTAATTAAAAAGTAAAATCTTCAATTTAGTATGGAAGCTTCTGTTAATTAAGAATAGCAAAAGGTGACTCAGGTTTTGAGGGAAAAGTATTTGCAAGATCTTTATTAGCAGATTGAAAAAGTAATGTTGAATTTAAGTGACAGAACTAAACTCAAAATGCACATTTTCAAGCAATCATATTTCCTAGTCTTTCCTATTTGTAGATTTACTACTGTATGACTCCATATATTTCTATTTCTGTATTAATATAAAAATGTATTAAGGCCTTCATCTGCTCATCCCACTCATCGTGCCTCCTGAGTTATTAGTATTGCCTGAAAGCTTTGTTCCAGTTGACCTTTAGAAGTATCCAAAAGTTACAGTTTGCGATTCAGCAAGTTTGGCAGAGGAACATACGTGATTATTCATATCATTGTTTAAACGGTAACCAGATGTGTGTTGTTTTTCTTCTTTCTTTCCCATTGTTTTTAGAAAGTGATGTTAATCCAAGATGTTAATCCATTTACAGGGTTTTTCCACAGCACCAAATTCCCCTTCGGTGAATTCTCGTTCCAGTAGCCTGGGTCCATCCCTGTCTCTTGGTAACATCTCAGGAATGACAGCAAACCCAGAAGTGAAAAAGCGCCGAGCACCTCCTCCACCAGTTGTGACACCTGCGTTGCAGAACATGGAGATGAGTGGACAAGAAAAGACGGCAGCACAGGTAACAGTGACAGCACAGAATAGCATTCTTTGCTTGATGTGCTGGCTACCATCAGTTCATTCATCAGAGTTCAAGGAATTCACAGATATTTTGTGTAGCTGTTAACTAAAGCTCACCAAAACTCTTGATCTTATAAAATTCTCGAAAGTCTTGGAACTTTGTACATATTTACTGAGTTTTATTGAGACTGCCCCTAGCTTTTTCCCATGTCGAGAATCTTTCTAGATCAGAAAAGTTTTTGTGAGACATGGTGCTAAAAGAAAGAAGGTGAAGAAAAAGTAAGGCAGAAAAGCTGGAAATTGTATAGGGTGACAAAGTGCCGTTATTGGCCAGGGCAGTCCTGGAAAATGGGTGACATTTCTAATGACTGATGAAAATCTTCAGCGTGCTGTTTTGCCTAGATATTTGTCAGGCTGTCGCCTACATCCCAATTTCCTGTGCTGCCGTGGGATACCAGAAGATCTGCTCTGCTTTCTGAGTTGGACCATGTGACCTTTTAAAGCAGTGCTCTGTTTTTGCTTTTAGAAAAGGTCACCGTTCCACAATACAGTTGCTGAGAATTTAACAGAAATGGGGGGAAACCATTCTGAAGACCTAATCCTTTGAAAAGAATAGAGTTAAGGAAAAAGAAAATTGTTCTTGTTTTTATAGTGACATTCAAGTATGTATGTTACTAAACATGCGCAAGCACGTGAAGACTTCTGGTTCCACCATCAACAAAAAATATCGCATTCTAAATGTAAACTGTAGAAGTCACTGTGTAAAGCTATATCTGGATGCCAGATAAGAATGCAAGGAACCAATACCTTCAAGGTTGTGTAATGTGGACTTACTCTGATCTGTTTAGGGCTTGTCACCTCTGCAGCAGACTGACCTTTGGAATGTGAACTGTATTAGTGTGAAATGGAGTCAGGAAGTAATCTTTTAGTTCGCTATAGTGGAGGAGGATTCATCAAGTGCTCAATCTCCCTCTTTTATTTATCTGTGTTAATACATACGTTAAATGCCTCTGCAGTGAAGCATTATGTAAGCAAAGCTGATGCATGCTCTTGGTAAAGGAGTGTGGAATCTTATTTCCCTATTCTTAGTATATCTAAAAGTGTGATTGCTGGAACATAGTGGTGTTTCATCTTTCAAAATTTTAATAGGTGGCTTTGAAATAGCACTTACTTACAGATGCAGCTGAAGAGAAACAATGTTTTCTTGCAGCATTAGGTGCACTTTCTTTTTAAAGATTTCCTTTTGAAATTCCTACTGTAAACATTTTGATGAGGTTTCTTGTGTCCCCCAGAGTTACACATTTAATATGTTTAAGATAAATAGATCTTTTCATACAAAGATACTATGGCATTGTAACTCTGAAGTTTATACAAGTGTGGTAATCACAGACTATATTACTCTGCCATTCTCTTAGGCTTATCTACATGCAGTGTGACACTGAGATTTTAAATTGTGTTGCACAAAACCACTGAAAGTCTAAACTCTCTTTAAAAATGTGAACATTTTTATTTTCGGTATTGTTGCAAATAGATTAAAGTGCTGACTTTCTGAAGCCATTGGGAGAAAAGTGTTTATTTTATTTATCACAAGTAGCATACAGTACAATGTCAACTTGAAGTTCTTTTAGTCTAAAGGTAAAGCTATTTTGAAGAAGGAAACAGATGAAGATTGCGTCACAAGATTTTCCATTATGGAGTTAATTTTGGGCGGTAGAAATGTCTTTTGTAGCTGACAAAACCAGTGAAGAGCACAGTAGATTATGAGCACAGTTGCTAGGGTCTGGCTGCATTTGTTGTGTATGGGACATCTTACTGAAAATGGCTGCACAGGTCAAAATATTAAACAGTTATGGTGTGCTTCTGAAACTCCGAGGCTGAAAGTTGCTCACAGACTGCCCTGTAGTTTGAATGAGAACGTGTGGCATACAGTTGAAATGAAGCACAAGTTCCATGAAGCAATCAAAAACTGAGAGAAGAGATTAATTATTCGGTATTATGTGGCAAGGTAGCAACAGGGATACTGTTTATAAGAAAACCCAAACAGTACTGGTTTATCTATGTGCAGACTATCCAGTTTGCTGTGAAAATAGAGTGAAAAATCTCAGGGTGTAAGCTTATTTCTTTAGTTTATGGGAAAGAATTAGCACTGATCTTTTTTTTTCAGGGAAGGACGTCAATTGCTTATTAATGGACTTCCTTCCATAAAAAGATAAGATGTTTGTTTAGAAAACTTTATTTATGTGCAACTGTTACTAACAGGAAGATCCTGCAAAAGGGGAACATGTTTATTTCCAGTAGTACATTAATAGAAAATGGAAAAGGTGGTATTCTGAACTTTCAGAAGGTTTTTTCTTTTTTAACTATCTGGTTCCATAAAGTTGTGTAGAAAACCGCATACTGCAGCTGTTATGAATACCTGTAGTTTGACTTTCTAACCCAATAAGCATGTTATTTTTAACTTGTTGTCAAGCTCCAGGGCGTTCAGTTTTCTGTACAGCATAGATGATACTTTAGGAATATATATCTCATCTCCCTGCCTAGTGGTTGCAAGCAAAAATTTCCACTTGTATGAAGACTGGGGTGTTTTAATTTATGCTTTAGATTCAGATTTTCTCCATTCACTTTTCTAGATAGGTGGATTACTGCAATACAGTTTTACCATACAGCAGCTTTTGTTTCTGTGGGGCTTACAGTGATTTACCTCCTGGAGCGTAAGGCTCCCGCAGTAACTTTAATTACTTTTTAGTGCAGTATCATTAGTTTTCCATGTCTCTTTAGAGGTAGTGTTCCCTCTGTAACTGGTGTAAGTCTCCGCTAGAAAATACTCCTTTCTATTCAGAGCATAATTGAGCAATGTTTCAGAGTGTGCTGAACATGCACTAAGTAGTTTGCAAAGGAATGTGGAGTCAAATAAAAGAGTCTACAGATTTCTTCCCTGGGCACTTCCCTCCCCAAACCCCCATTTATTTAAACATCTCCCAAATGATGATGATTAGAATAATGAGAAATCACTTGAAAAAAAAATATTCTTCAAAAGACCGGGGTATGGTAACATTTCCAGTATGAAGCCCAGAAGGTTGGATGCTTCAGAAGTGAGGTGGTCCCTCCGGTTCTTAAGTTGCAACACGGAGCCCGCACCATTCGGCAAGTAGAGCAGAACAGTTAAAAAAAGGAGCAAACTGATTTGATTGTTTGCAAACAATCCCTGTTCTCTGCCACAGCATTTTAGATGATGTGGGAGCAGAATTTGGGGCCACCTTACAGTAGGCATAGTGTAAACTGAGTGCCCACCCCAAAAAGCAAGCACCTTATAGACGAAATATATAAAACTGTACGAGTATGCCATTACAGATAGAGCACACAGAGAAAAGCCACACGTGAAGCCTGACAGAATGAAACACCTCTTCTCAGAGACTTATTCATTGACCTCTCTTAAAAAGAGAAGGAAGTGTGTTTGGGTCATTTCTTGGAAGAAGTATAGAATTGACTGTTTGAGTCTTTTGGAGGTCCAGAGAATTGTGCAGTGGTGAATTAGTTTATGGGAATATCTACTTCTTTTTTTTTTTAGTCAGTTTGTATGGGGAAATTGAGAAATTGGGGTGAGGGGGGATGATCACAGAATCACAGAATGGTAGGGGTTGCAAGGGACCTCTGTGGGTCATCTAGTCCAACCCTCCTGCCGAAGCAGGGTCACCTACAGTA
>Ga0065711_1035065_pt1 | contig 22862 bp, 16 predicted proteins | sample Hoacrofraction12_FD_59098 | JGI IMG/M metagenome (GOLD analysis project Ga0065711, IMG submission 59098) | Hoatzin crop microbial communities from Cojedes, Venezuela - Epithelial fraction 12 v2 (version 2) | ecosystem: Host-associated > Birds > Digestive system > Esophagus > Crop | place... | reverse complement strand
AGCGTGACGTCACACGGTATGGAATACCGGGCTCTGTTTGGCCAGGTGGGGTCAGCCCCCACCCCCCGGCTGTGCCCCTTCCTGGAGTCCGGTGAAAATTAACCCTGTCCTGGCCAAACCCAGGACAGAGAGGCTGAGACCTAGAGAAGTAAAATGGCTTGCCCAAATTCATGTAGGACAGACCCAGACTTTTTATTCACAGCTGCCTCCTGCATTATATCACATGGAGCATCCACGCCTTTTTTTCACAATGAAGAGACAACACGTGCACATGAAGGCTTTTACTAAAACAAATCTGTGTAAAAACTCATCCAGAAGAAAAAAAGCCTTTTTTTTCCTCTTGTTTGCAAAAGTAACTTCCTTCCTTTTTACACACTCTCCTGGCTCAATTTGCACTGGTCCTAATGTCCCCTTCAAATAAAATCGTTGTAGTGATGTTTTGAAAGAAATCATCTATTGTTGGAATTAAGTCTAGGAAATGAGAATTTGTTACATGTGAACAAGTTTCATGAAAACTAAAGTACAGTGGCACTTTTAAATATTACAGGCACATTCTTGAAACCTTTAAAACATATGCTCAGCTTTAAGCTTGTGAAAAGTGCCTTAGGACTTAAAGTTAATGATGCGAGTAATGTGTTGTCGCGGCGCAGACCTGGAATCATAAGATAGTAATTCATACCCAGAAGTGAAAATGCTCAATTTTTTTCTTCCTATAGTAAACACAGGAGCATCACTGGTTGTGAACACCAGTGGCTAAAATTTCAGGAGATCTGAGTTCCTTCTGTTCTGAGTTATATTTGTATTGTGAGCCAAAGACAGCTTAGTTTTGCTGTACTTTGTGCAAACATGGAATGAAATAACAGCCTTTTTAGAGCTGATAAAGCACAGCAAGACAATGACACAGAAGCAGCTATCACGCTACTAGAGTGAGACAGGTGATAGTGCATCCCACTGATGTGGTTTGCTGGTCTCCTCCACATGGAAAAGACAATGAGAGAGAAAGTCTGAAGATGTTTGTTTACCTGAAAATGAAATGGAGATAACTGGCACTGTGAACTACTCTGCAGTATCAATCATCTTATTGATACAAAAAGAGAGAGAAAGGGAGAGACTGGAATATGCAGAACCTTGAAAGTGACAAGAAGTCACCTGTACTTGCTGAGAAAGAAGAAGGGGGAAGCAGTGTTGTGGTACAAAGAGTGAGGCTGTCAAAGCTACTGTCTAAGAGAGTCATCTTTTGCAGCAGCAAAAAGGAGTGGAAAGGATTGATCTAAGCCCCTGCTTGCCAAAGTCAGGGATGATAAATGTTGTGATGAAGGTGTGGGATTTGAAGAGTGGGAGAAATGAAACGTGTAATTTCAAATGGCTATATCCTTGAGAAAGAGAAAACATTGCACAGCGTAAGTGCCCAAGATTCATAAGAGCAGAGATTGATACTGTCAATTCCATATTACAGACTGAGAGTCTGTGTGTCAGGTATGTTGTCTCACCTGACTACAGGCAAACATAAAGAAAGGAAAGTGAGGAAAGCCTGCCAAGACTGAGAGATGGTTCAAAACCTTGTTGAACTGGAGCCAACAGTCGATCACACAGAAAGACATGTGAGAGAGACAGGACAAGAATGAAACTGGCCTGGAGTAGTCTGTGGTTGCCTTGTCTCTCTCATGTAGCCTTGTCTTTGTGTAACCTTGAGGGTTAAACAGGAACATCTCTTATAAAAACATTAAAAAAGAAAAAATCTACAGACTACTGTCAACTCAAGTGCTCCTAATCAGACATAGCATCTTTTTACTCATTTGAGGATGCATGTGTGAGACAACCCCATACAGGAGCTCAGTGATCACAAGTGGAAGGTGCTCAACGATGTTTTAACCAGGCAACGCTACTGGAAGAAAAACTGCTTAATGGGAGATGTGCTGAAAGCAGTAGAGGGGACAAAGAGTTGCACCCTGTCCTGGTTCACAAAAGGCCATGCATGTACAGCACTGGAGAGTCTTGCAGGGACACTGCAGCTCTCTGGCCTCTTTCACTCCACAGCCTCACTTGTTTTAGCTATGCAGGCACTGGTTCTGTATACATAGCCTGGTTTCCCTCAGGAGACAGAGCAGAAGCCACCCTGATTAATAACAACTGTATTAATTCCTCTCTTTGCCCATTCCTGAATAACTCTTCGACCAAATCCGAGCCAGTGCAGTGAGGGTGAGATGTGTTTCACACAGGCAGTGGAGGGAGGCTGACAGTGACACTGCAGAGAGGGCATTGCAGACCCCAGCCATCACTTGCAACTGTTCAGGTAATGCACTGGGGGCCTCTTGGCCACATACTGTTCTCTGCCCAGGGAGGGAGTGGGGGTCCCATCAGAACCAGGGAACTTCCCTCCCGGGAGAGGATGGAGCGTGAGGGGAGGGGGCAAAGCGGACATAGCACCCCACACCATGCAAAACTGGCCTTGAATAGCTGTGCTGCTCACAGGGCTACTACTCCAAAGCAGCAGTTTTATATCAAGGGTGAGGATTCCCAGGGCGCTTGGACTGATATGTACTGCCAAGTATTCCATCTTTAAAAGGGACCACGTCTCTGTTCCAGACTCCGTTCCTGTGATCAGTTTCACTTATCTTGCCATCATCATGTCACTGAAATCACACACTCTGAGGCACCTAGTAAAATGTACAAAGTTCTGTTCAAAGCAAGTTTTACAGCCAGACATGTATCCAGATGGCTTATAAACACATGCTTGAAAAGAGGAATTTTTCAGGCCATTAGCCCCTCACATTTTTTGCTGTATGCAGCAGCTGTGCTGACATCACAGGCGTTTGTGGCTTTGGAAGACCCGATGTAGCTAGGTTGTCAACATCAGAAACACGGGAGTGACTGCCTCAGAGGGCTGAGGGCTCCACGCTGCCTGCCACTTGCTTGGTTCAGAGAAGGCATTGTTTGCCTCTGGCTCCTGCTCTCCCCTTCATCTGCCTTTTGGAGGATTCAGCACCCTTTGCCCAGACATACAGCCATGGAAAAACAAATACAATTTTTTTAACTTCAAACATCATTATGGAACAAATTCACACAGATTTGAGAGGTCAGGACTAACTCCAGTCTCCCTCCTCAAAGCCATGCCCTTTTGCACACTCACCAAATTGCATTTTGTACCAGTTTTTCTGCAAACACACAGGAGTATTATACACTATGGATATACATCTGGTGATAAGAGAGGCAGTTACAGAGGCAGGAACAGCCTGAGCACGTGCATGAACTTCTTGTGAAAGTGAAGTGCTGTAATTGTTCTTCAGAATAGAAAATCCAGTACTCATCTTCCTTATCCCCAGAGGAGTTTCTCCCAAGAGAGCCAGTAAATACTGGCAGGTGGCAAGGTGAGGAGGGAATATGTCGCAGACTGAAGAAGCCAGAGGACATCGCTGGCTGTGGACCTTTTAGTAGACAGCAAACCACAGCAGAAGCTGCACTCCTGTAGTGCGCCCAGCTCCCAGAAGTATTTCTAGACCCTTTTCTCAGTTAAGTTAATGATGTCAAGCAGGTCCAGTACTGGAGAACAAGAAAGGGAAAGCATTACACTTCAGTTCGTGGCTCCTGCCCCAAGTTATCCCAGTGGCTGAGAGACACGGTTACTGGGGAATGGATGGTTTCGAGGAAGAAAATAGCTGTGGATGTGCCATATATGATACTGCAAACTAACTGATCACGACATGATTTTTGAACCCATGCATACAAAGATAATCCCCCACTTACAGATGATTGTCTTGCTCTGTATGCATTGACACACACACAGATATACGCTAATGTGTGTACACATGGCCATCAGGTACTCTTAGGAGGGCTTAGGAGTCCTCTTAGGAGGACTATAGAGCAAACTTCCCAAACAAGTGAAGGTGTATGTTTTGGGCTCTTCTCCTATCACCTGCTCTACTTCTCTGTAGTCATGATGCTATGGGTATTGTTCACTCCAAAGCAGACGTAACATTTCCTCTGAACTGGAAACACATATAGCTCCAGGATAAGCAGCACATTGAATTTAACTCAATTCCAGTTACTAAATCTAATCCATCTGATAAATACAATTATTGATGCTTTTAATTTATGCTATACAATGGTGGTGAACTGCTACATAAATAAAGATCAGAGAAATTTAGACACATGTGGAACAAGACACTTGCAAATATGCAGGCATGTATTGGGTTTTATATGACGTGTGTTTTCTCAGGTAAGAGGTGACTGTCTAACACTTTCAATATTCAGGCGAGAAACTCAGTATCACCAATTCACAGACCCTCAGCCATTTCAATCTGAAAATACTATTTTTGCAAATTAAAAGATCCTTGCTTCTGCTTTTAAATACTTTGGCTCAGCTTCTCTTTATGGTACGCCCTAGGCATTTTTGCTATTCTGGCAGTGCCAAGCACACCTGAAGTTGATGGTTTGCTGTGAGGAAGCAGATATGGCCATGGTATTTCTGTGTCCTGGCAGTGCTTGACTGGGTGACTGGGATGTCCCTTGGAAAGATGGACAGAGAGGTAAAGCCATCCTCTACTTCGCAGCGGTTGATTGTAATGCCAAGACTCCTTTCCCTCACTCTAGCAGACACAGATTGGATAAGTGTGAGGAGCCAGGCCTTTTCTTAAGGGTGCTGGGGTTCATTATGAAAACTAAATGAGTTCTGAACATGCAAAGATATTTCCAACGTGAAACAGTAATTATACATAAAATATTTGTGGTTTGATCCACATTTTCATTTGTCTGGCAGGAACAGGCAGAACATCCATAGCTCCAGATGGCTAGGAATCTTTCCGTCTCTTTCTTCATTTTTCCCCTTTTTTTTTTTCCTTCTGTAGGCAGAGTGCTGTTTGATTTTATACTTTCTTGATTCCTTTTGTATTAGTTTTTGGCTTCCTTTATCTCTGGGTGAGAATTCTTCAGGCATGAATTTCTACAACTGAAGCATCTGGTGCATGATTATTTTTGTCTTAATTTTTGTATTGTTCACAAGAAAGGTAAAAGGCATAAGTATGCAAGGACTCCTAAATGAAGCTTAGCTGAGTCCTTCAGTGTTCTCTGAGGAACTGGAGAGACTACTTAACTGTTAATAGGACATCTTATGTATTCAGTAGAATTGCAAAGGAACATTTGTTACATCAAGCATTTTCCACGTTTTCCATAAGACAGACTTTTCTCAAGCACTCTAAACCGTCAGGAAATTTTGGTCCCTCCTTTGATCATTTAAGAGGAGAGGAGAGCATCCACAAATGTCAAATTGTCTCTAAGCAAGACAGAGAATAAGGGGGTTACTCGTATTTTCAGCACCTCACTACTCCATTATCATGTTGAAGATGGAGCCAAAATTTCCTGCCAAGTCTCAGATTTGGTTGTGGAACAATCAAATGTTGGTATTACTCTATGAAAGTCTGTGGTTAGCTTTACTTAGCCATTCCCTTCTGCTCTGTGGCAGTACTGGAATGGAAATTGTTTCATTCAGATGTCCTTGGGTTTTAATATCTCTCAGGCAAGTGGAAAGCTCAGCAGACAATTTTGTTGCTGGAGTCAGAACTGTATATTGGCGTAAAAAAAGTCTCAGTCTGCTACTCAGTGAGCAATGCTACAAGGGCAATGTATTAGCCTCTAAATGGCTATCCCAGAAACTAGTTGGCTTAAGAGTTATTTGGTCAAGGCACTGAGACTGTTAAAATTTCTACCTGTCACAGAGAAAAGTTGCCAAGTTGTTGTAAATTTTCAAGTTATATTTATGCATCAGGAGCCTCTCTTCATAGATAAGAGCAAATAACACACCTGTCCAAACAAGAGGCATTTGAGTGTTACTTTCATGTCAGTATTTGCAACTCCTCCATCAGAACAAGTTTCTCTAGTTATTCAGAACTAGTTGATAAATTTAACATGCCATGAAACAAAACAGTAGGTCCAACCCTAGTATTCACAGCATACCTTCTTCTGTTACTCTTTTTGCTTAATAGTTTTATTTTGTTTTGTTTTTTTAGTTTGATGGGTTTACATCTCCCTTTTTAGACCACCCGGGGCCCTTTGGAAAGACAGACTTTGTTTACAAACCATCTGCCCACTCTGGCCTGTTGAAATGTCACTGCTCATTGCTGACACAGTAAAGGGGGCATAATTTACAGGTGCCTCTGGGGGTAGATGGAGGAGCCACAGGCAGAAATTTTCACATAGTTTGTCGTGGATATTAACTGTGTTGTAGAAGTAGCAAGAGAAGTTCTGGTAGCAGGCAGGCAAGAGCATGCAGAGGCAGTACCCAGCAAGAAAAGAGACCGTGACTAAGTCTGTATAATGAAGTTTAATAGCATGTCCAGTGTGATAGTGTTTACAACTGTAACATATTCCAATGCAAGCACAACAGTAGGGGTTACAGTTACGGTTTAGCAGTATTCAGCTGTAAGATAACTATGAGATAACTATGGTGATGGCAGTGGATAGCTACAGTAAGCTTAGCAGCATGCAGTCATGGAAAAGTTAGCAGTACACTGCTATGGTTATGATGGCTGCTCCCAAATCCCTCGATTCTCCAGGTGCTACAAGATCTGCAAGACCCTGCATTTGTCTCTGAGCATCCGCACTGATGGCACGGGGCCTCAGGGTGTCGCACGTGATCAGGGTGATCTGAAAAAGAAGACGGCCATGGGAGCAGCTGATGCTTATGACCCAGTGTCACCAACGCCGGCCCTCTTCTACTGACCCCACCCTTGTCATCCTTGGGTTGTCCATTTAGCTGCTCAGGGCACCATGACCTATGGCCCTCTGGGCTTCGTTTCCTCCATTTTCTGGGCAGATTCATCATTACTGAGTCACTTGTTGAGCCGATCCATAAGTGACCGGTCACAGCATCCTCGTATCACCGTGTCTCCATCCTGCAGCTCTTCCCCAGGCCACTCCGTTCCCTGAAACCGGCTCAGAGGTGACCACTGCTTTCATCATTGCCCTAGGCATCCTAACCATGCCATTATTGCACTTTTTGTCCCAAGTTCTACAAATCATGTTAAATGAGTGTGATGCTAAAACTCTTCATGAAAATGCATGTCATCAATTTCATTTGGGTCTTACACATATGCTCAGGCTTTATACTTAAACTGGGCCAATGGTTACATTAGTACTTTAGTCTTTCAGCACAGACAATGCTAAACCTATTTGTTATGTTTGTTATGGAATATAAGCTAAGATACATTAAGGCCTTATCACAGCTTAGCAGTCCCCTCTCCTCTGCTTTGGACTGAGACCTCTGCAGCCGTTGGGTTTCCTCCTACAAATTTACACAAGGATTGTTCCTTTGCTTTAGTTCTTTGTCCCTATCATTTGCAATTTACAAAGTATGTATCACCTTATTCGCTACGTGACATAGCATGGACCGTTTAAAGTGGTCCGAGTTTCTTCTCAGAAGAAGTATGCATCACCGTGTTCTTCCACTAACCCAGCGGGGCTGATACCACCAGCATAAAGAGGTGAAAGGGTATTTCTGCCACTTGCTTGAGTACTGTATTTCAGTAAGGAACACCTAAGTGAGACAGGATTTTTCAAATGCCTTCATCCTCGGTCATTTCTGCTGCCATGAGGATCACCCCAATATAAAAACAAACTGATTTCATGGCAAAGTAGCTAAATGAACAGAATTAGGAACCTCCTCATTTCCTGAGGCAGACGTAGTTAAAGTTTGGCCATGGGTGGCAAACCGTGGTGCCTCCCCTTCATTCATTTTGTTTGCTGACTATCACACTTCAGTGTGGACATCAAATCCTTAACCTACTTGACACCTGGGCACTGAATGCTAGGTTCTCAGATAGCTGTAAATGGTATTCATCAAAGATACCAGGGTTTATTTTAAGTTCAGGCACTTTATACTGTTTGGAGGGGAGGGGGTGGGGGTGGTTATGTAGGGATTTTTCTCCAATTTTGCGTTAATATGTATTGCTTGAGCTGGGGCTGTTTGATGCAGCCCAGAACTTTGAGTACTGAAGCTAACACAACAGCTACCATGTTTAAACATCAACGTGGATGTAATACTTGTGCTGACTCAGTCATATAAAACAATCATCTGGACAGGCAAGTAAAAATAATTTTGGCTCCCACTCTTGTTACCAGTCTTATTCCAAAATCCTTGACAAGTGCCAAATATTTTAGAAGAAACCTAATAGATCTAATCTGAATCTCATAGGTGTTCATGATTTCAGAGATTTCATAAAAAGAATGATTTTTGCAGTGACTAGGCTTGAACAAAAGTAATGTAAGGCATATGTGTGCAATTTAAGCTGCGCAAGAGGTCAATAAAGAAATGATTCAGCTCCTAATTTGAAGTAATATCATTCTCATCTGCAGCCGGGGACATGAAACCAAAGGAACTCACAAATAGTGCTGACTGCTTTCAGTAATACAGCATTACAAAATTAATACTATTAATGGATGCATAGCAAATGTGGCTGAGCTTAGTGCCAAAGGATTGGGAAGGTGAAATATTTTGGGATTTTTCTTTTTTTATGGAATAAAATTTAAGACAATTCTGTCTTTGTTTTCTACTTTGACTTTCAAGTTACAGAAATTATTAAGATTTGGAGAAGCAGATCCTGAAGGTTGCTAATCATTCATCTTGTAAAAAGTTTTTCTTGAATGTTAGATACCCTCAGTTCAAAGGCGAAAGAGCATCGTTCTTCTTCACACAAGCAGTTAATGGACTGTGCTCGAAAAGTTTCACATAACATTGTTGCTCTTCACCCACACAAATGTAGTCCATTATTAAGAATGGTCTCTGTATCTCTGCTATACATGCATAAGACCAAATTACGTACTAAAGAAATAGCCTGAGACCTCTTTACCACAAGTCTTTACCGTGGCTTTTATACTGTGTTTATGTGGACAGAAGCCTGCTTTATGTTCTTTACACCAGCTATTTCCCTTAACGCATCATTTGATTCTTCACATGTGTGAATTGAGCTGCAGATGTTAATAGACTGATCACACTTCATAAATGAATGACAGGTACGTGCCATATTTGTTTGAATAGATAAGAAAATATTTCTGTTTCTATTTCTATCTCTACTCCTATTTATATTTATAGGGGGATGTGGGTTTTGTGTCTGTTTGATAAACTATCATTCCAGCATGAGGAATACAGTCACGCTGGCATTATTAACCATGAAGGGTTAGCCTGGCTGGATACCAGGTGCCCACCAAAGCAGTTCTATCACTCTCACGCTTCAGCTGGACAGGGGAGAGAAAATACAATAAAAGCCTCATGGGTCAAGATAAGGACAGGGAAAGATCACTCACCAGTTACCACCGTGGGTGAAACAGATTCAGCCTGGGGAAATTAGTTTCTTTTATGACTAATCAAATCAGAGCAGGATAATGAGAGATAAAACCAAATCTTAAACACACCTTCCTTCCAGCCCTCCCTTCTTCCCAGGCTCAACTTCACTCCCAGGTTTCTCTCCCTGCCCCGCCCCGAGCAGCACAGGGGGACAGGGAATGGGGGTTACGGTCAGCTTATCACACATTCTCTCTGCCGCTCCTTCCTCCTCAGGGGGAGGACTCCTCACACGCTGCCCCTGCTCCAGCATGGGGTCCTTCCCACGCGAGACAGTTCTGCACAAACTTCTCCAGTGTGAGTCCTTCCCACGGACTCCAGCTCTTCACAAACTGCCCCAGTGTGGGTCTTTCCCACGGGCTCCAGCTCTTCACGAACTGCCCGAGTGTGGGTCCTTCCCACGGGGTGCAGTCCTTCAGGAACAGGCTGCTCCAGCATGGGTCCCCCACGGGTCACAATACCTGTCAGGAAACCCGCTCCAGCGTGGGTTCCTTTCACCATGAGGCCACAGGTCCTGCCAGGAGCCTGCTCCAGTGTGGCCTTCCCACAGGGTCACTGTGGAGATGAAAGGCACCGACTCTGGCAGGGTGCTAGACAAAGACCTTTATTATTTACAAAGTTGCCCTTATATACTACTTGCTATTGTTCATGTGCTATCAGAAGCATTCCGATAGGGTACTGCCTTAGTTGCGTGTGGCTTTGTTCATAACGTGATTGGTGAATTCTACCGTTCACGCATCCTGCACGAGCAGGATACCTTCCTTCTTTGGGTCGACAGATGTCCCCTTAGTTGTTACTTTCTCAATCAGGGGCACAGGACCAGATCATCAAGGTCGAACTCGCTGAGGCCCTGCTCCACAGGTCATAGCAGCCTTTGGGCATCCAGCTGCTCCAATGTGGGGTCCTCCACAGGCTGCAGGTGGATATCTGCTCCACCATGGACCGCCATGGGCTGCAGTGGGACAGCCTGCCTCACCACAGTCTGCTCCACAGGCTGCAGGGGAATCTCTGCTCCAGAGCCTGGAGTAGCTTCTCCCCCTCCTTCTTCACTGACCTTGGTGTCTGCAGAGTTGTTTCTCTTCACTGCTTTCTCCCGCTGCAGTTTTTTCTTTTCCCCTTCTTAACTATCTTATCCCAGAGGATCTACCACTGTCCCTGATGGGCTCAGCATTGGCCGGCAGTGGGTACGTCTTGGATCTGGCTGACTTTGGCTCTGTCAGACACAGCCAAAGCTTCTGGCAGGTTCTGATAGAAGCCACCCCTGTCACCCCCCCACTACCAAAACCTTGCCACGCAACCTCAGTACACTAAGCAGTATTTAAGTTAACTATGAAATTCATTTAAGGTCTGCTAATAGTGGATGGTTGTATGTCTTATTTTGCAAGATCCCAAATCTGTCTAACTTCCCTACTGCTACCCACCAGCTAGATATGAGTGTTAGACACCCACTTACCTTTAAAAATCTTAGATTTAACCAGCAGGCAAGTTGTGAGCTGATTAACTGCTTGGGTTAATATTGTTCTATGTTATAACGAGCCATTTTGACCAACAATTGCCTTCAAATTTGCCTGGAATTTTGTCATCTTCCGGGTTTAACATGAGCCCTTCTTTAGAAGAGTTGCTCTAGTATAGCAAAGTAAAAATTATTGAGTTTATTGGTCATATAATAATAAGAGAGAATTGTACACTTATTTTAACTACCCCTATAACAAATATCTTGACTAGAGAAAGCCTTATTTCTAACTGTTGAGCAAAGACCTTATCCCTTGGATATTTCTCTTTTTAAAGTCTGACGAGTGTTTTCCTGGGTCTGAAGTGAAAGAAAACAAACCCACTGAAATAAGAACATACATTATATGAGTCAATTCCCCTTAAAGCAACAGCTTTCCCTGAAAACATTTTCCTTAAAAAGTGTTCCTTAAGAAGAGATCTTCTGCTCATGCAAAGTAGCATGTTGTTATTCACATCTATGAATAATCACCTTACATTTTACTAACTGTTATCAGCAAATACTAATTAATCAGCCAAACGGCAGCTACACATTCTCTTTAGCATGATATTATGATATCGCAACCCAGCTGACAGCTGATTCGAGAGACAGACAGCATATTTAAATGGAATGTCCACTCTCTTTCTTCAGCCTAATCGGAAAAGGTGTTGTGTAACAACAAGAAGCATTTCCCAGGCTGGAAGAGCCAGCCAGACAATGTCAGGAAAGTTTGCTGAAAGCAAGGCAGTGAGCTGCTTGCTTAGACTCAGTATGACCAAAAATCAACACAGTATGAACAGAGAATGGTGAAGTTACAGGAAATTGTTCTAGCAAACAATCCAAACTAAAACTTATTTCAGTACATAATTTATTCGAGAAAGCTTGCTGCACATATGTATTTGCCACTGTACTGGAAGTAGAGTAAGGCACAGTGACATTAAATAGTTACAAGAAGACTTGTTTTTTTCAGAGTTTCTTGGGCTTTTACTTCCTTTTTTTTTCTTTTTTTTCCTTTTTTTTTTTTTCCCCCCAGAAACTCAAAATAAAGGTAGAAGAATTCATCAGGCAGATTGGGAAGGCAGAATGAGATGGGCAAAGCAAAAGTCTAGAAACAAAGGAGAATTAGAGGAATATAGAAATATAGGATCTAAGCTTTACAATGAAAGAGAAGGAAAAAAGTACGAAAAGGAATAAAAGGTGCTACTAAAAAAAAAATCATAATGTGGTAAATCTGCAATCCTTGTGCCCAAGGATATATTTTTTTTCTCCAAGTGCCTCTTAGCTTGTGGTTTAAATAATAAGAAATGAGATTTCCAGACTTTCCACTTCCTTTCCTGTTGTCCAGTCATTATATCCTCTAGAGATGAAAAAGATTACTGCTGTTGAGAAAGGGTAAAGAGAATTCAGACTGGAAGCATCTCTCTAAAACCGAGTCTGACACAACAAGCCCATCCTCTCAAAGTAGCTATCCCTAGTCTTAGTAATGAGCATGCACATACTGCTGTTGACTTCAGCTTAATGTCTTTTAATTCAGTTGCACTGTTATAGGTGAATTTTAAAAATACGCATTGGTACCCAGTTGCTTTTTTGGCCAGTATGTAATTAACTAAAAAACAAACATAATGAACTAACAGAAATACTGAAGCCTCATTTCCAGTACATTTCAGAAGGATTTTCTGCTTGACATTAAAAGGACAGTTTTTAGCCTTTTCCTTTGGAAGAAGAGCTGGGAAAGAGGGGATTATTAGCTGGCTCTCTCTCTTCTGCCCAGCCACATGTTTTGACATATCTTAAAGGAATCAGTATCTTTGAGACTTCTTCTCCTCCTGGACTGGATTGATATTGGACAGGAATGTCAAAAGTTAATGGGAGGGGGTAAGAAAAGAGGGTGCAGATACACACATAGGCAGGATGGTCAAATATGTCCAGTTCTCCCTAGGAAAATTGGATAAAATAACTATGTGAAGCTTAAGCATTACTTTGAATTTTTCTATCCTCATGTCCTTCTTTTCTCTTTGTAGAGGAATGTACAGGCCAAAAGCTATTAAATGGCTATATTCATCTATAAGGATCACAAGTTTCTTTTCTCCCTCTGTGTGTGGTGCAAATATCCTCTCGCGGGGAACCACCATGCTCTCTGTTTCCATAGGCTTTATCATGTTCTAGTGTGGTCCAGAACAACAGAGCACACACAGTGAAAAGCATTAACTCACGGTAAGAATACTTTGTTTGCTTTCTTTTCATTTCCTTACTGACTTACAGAGGTAACTAAACAGAAATTTCCCCTAACAAGAATATCAGCTGAAAAACAGATTAGACAATCAGGCCAATGTAGCTAGACATATTAGCTGTCTATTCTAGTTTGTTGCTTGTTTTTTTTCCTTCCACAGCCATTATTTTCTTTGTCTTATACAAAAAGCTATTACCATGAAGCTAACTGCACTCAAAAGTCTGTGACACAGCTGTTAATAATACCAAAGACAATGGAGCACTTACGGCTGGCTTTCAGATGGGTTTGAAGTTATTTTGTTCCCACTGAGTCAGTAGTTCTTTGCCAAGAGCTTTTGAAACCCTCCGCTTCTCTCCTGCCATTTTTTTAAACTAGCACCTTTTTCACAACAATAGTAAGCAGCACATTCAGACCATCAGTATGCACACCCACACACAATAGCACTGTGTCCTGCCTGTTCACACATCAATTTATATTTATTTTGTTATTCTGCCAATCTTTCTGTATTCTCCTAGTCAACCTTCCTTTCTGTAATTCAAATCCCATGACTCATGGGATCACGCAATCAGTTGTATTGTAAGCAGTTTTCCTACATGCTTGTTGAAAATGGTTTCCTCCAAGCCCCGCCAAAGGCAGTGACTTTAAGGACTTTCTTAATTGGACATTGAGAATTTCTTCTTTAGATGTCTCTTCATTTAGCAGCTGAAGTACCCCAGCTCCATAATGCATCCTTCCAGCAATATTTTTGTCTTTTAGCTCCTACCTAAATCCATAAAATGCGGTATACCCTGTTTCAGGACTGCCAAGAAACTCTCTTCAACCATGTGGTCTCTCCGACTGCACAGCTCTTAATTTTGCAGAAATCCCAATCACAGGCCCACTGCAAACATCCCTACAGAGGTCCACAGTATGTCTATGCAGTGCATTGTTTACTCTAGCCCTCTGCTTTTTCTTCATGGCAGGATTATCAACACACGAAGCCTCTTTATAGCTGCAGGGTTTTACATTGCTAACAGCTTTTGACAGTTTGCTAAAGCTTGTTAAACTCAAATGATTTTGATAATACACTATAGTGACAAGACAAATCAGTTACCCCGGCATAACCCTTCCCCTTTCTTCATCCACAGATTTATACTAATTGCTTACAAAAAGAAGCTGATCTTGTTATATAAATAGACTCTTATTAAATCAGAAAATAGGAAAAAAGACATTTTTAGAAGCATAGTGGTGATTCCACAGAGCTCACGAACCTGTTAAACAGTTCATTTTATTCATGTGGGTTTTTTTTGTTCCTAAAACTATTCCCATTTCATTTAATTCAGGCTGATTAACTCTAGAGACCATCATGGTCGTCTTCTGCTTTCCGTTTGCTTTCCACACTTGTTCAGAAATCTCCGAAGTCATTAAATTTATATCTGTTCTTATTCATTGTCCTGAGGAAAGTTGGGGAAGCTTTGGCAAAGTCCTTTTCTTAAGCAGGGAGGGGTGCAGATTGTTGAGCTGTTAGGAGGGTGGAGGGACAATGAGTGCATAGCAGCATCAGGATGAATTCTTAATGTAAATGAGCTCAAAACTAAGATTTGGACCACTACAACTTGTCATTGGTTGAGGAAACTCAGTGGCTGTAACTTACTCTGGCTCAGACTGGACATGTGCAAAGCATTTGACACTGTCCTACATGACATCCTTGACTCTAAATTGAAGAGGCATGGATTTGATGTATGGACAACACAGTGGATAAGGAGTTGCCTGGGTGGTCACACTCAAAGAGTTGTGATCAGAGGCTTAATGTCCAAGCGGAGACTAGTGATGACTGGAAGTCCTCAGGGATTGGTATTGCGACTGACCATCTTTGTTGGTGACTTGGTGTCCTGGATTTAGCTGAGATAGGGTTACTTTTCATAAGAATCTAGGAATGCATGAAGCTGGGCCTGCTGACCTGAACTAGCCAAGCAAATGGGGTATTCGATACCATGTCACATCATGCTTGGGACTTTAGAGTGGAAGCAGCACAAATACAGGCTGGACACTAGTATCAGGCTCCAGTGGGCACTGGTGCACACTGCACTTTAATATCATCAGATTGCAAAGGAGCAGAACGCGTCGGTATTTCTAGAGTGACAGAGAGCTCCCAACAGCTAAGTGTATTGGAGGCAGAAGTGAAGCTAACTGGGAATGAGTGGCAAAAGTGCCCCATAGTGACTGGCCCCGAGGCTCCAGGCATCCTTGGCATAGACTGCCTCAGGAGAGGGTATTTCAAGGGCCCAAGAGGGTACTGGTGTGCTTTTGGCATAGCTGCTTTGGAGACAGAAGAAATTAAACAGCTGCCTGATCTGCCTGGTCTTTCAAAGGATCCTTCTGTTGTGGGGTTGCTGAGGGTTGAAGAACAACAAGTGCCAATTGTAACCACAACGGTGAACCGGCAACACTATTGCACCAACCAAGACTCCCTGATCACCATCCAGAAGCTGATTCGTCAACTGGAGAGTCAAGTAGTGATCAGCAAAACTCAGTCACCCTTTTACAGTCTCATATGGCCAGTGCGAAAATCTACTGGAGAGTGGAGACTGATAGTTGATTATCATGGCCTGAATGAAGTCATGTCGCCTCTGACAGCTGCTGCGTCAGACACGCCAGAACTTCAATACAAACTGGAGTCAAAGGCAGCCAAGTGACATGCCACCATTGATACCATTAATATGTTCTTCTTGATCCTTTTGGCAGCAGAGTGCAGGCCACAGTTTGCTTTCACTTGGAGGGGCATCCAGTACATCTCGAATCGACTGCCCCAAGGAAGCACAGACCCACCACTTGCCATGGGCTGATCCATACTGTGCTGGAATAAGGTGAAGCTCTGGAACACCTGCAATACTTTAACAACATCTTTGTGTGGGGCAACTTAGCAGAAGCTGTTTTTGAGAAAACAAAGAAAACTGTCCAAATCCTTCCAAAAGCCAATTTTGGTGCTCTACACCGCAGCTGGGGAGAATGGCCCTACCTGGAGTCTCTGGCAGAAAGCAGCAGGGGAGATTCAAGGTTGACCCCTGGGGTTTTGGAGTAGGGGATACAGAGGATCTGGGGCCAGCTATAGTCCAACTGAAAAAGAGATTCTGGCAGCATATGAAGGAATTCGAGGTGCTTCCAAAGTGGTTGGCACTGAAGCACAGCGCCTCTGAGCACCACGACTGCCAGTCCTGGGCTGGATGTTCAGAGAGAGGGTCCCCTCTATGGTTCATAGGGATGGTTCATAGACAAAGGGAATGTTATCTCTCTGTATGTGTATATAGATACCTATCTCAAAGACAGGAAAAGTGTTGGTGATTAATTGGAAGGTGTGGGACCTGGTCATGATGTCGTTGGTGTAGAATAAGGGGTTGAGCTGGGATAGGGTTAATCTTCACAAGTAGCTGAGAGGGGACACAGCCGGGACTGCTGACCTGAACTAGACAAACAAATGGGGTATTCGATGCCATGTCACATCACGCTTGGGACTTACGGGGAGGAGTTGGCGGAGGAGAATCACTGCTCGGGACTGAGCTGGGTGTCAGGCAGTGAGAAAACTGCACTGTGTGTTTCTTGCTTTGTATATTCTTTTTATCAGTATTAATGCTGTTATTGTTCTCATCTTCTACTGTTCATTTAAACTGTCTTTGTTCCAATCCACGAGTTTTGGCTTTTTCATCCAACTCTCCTGCCCACCCCATGGTGGGGGAGGAGTAAGCGAGTGGCTGCGTGGTTCTTTGTTCGCGGCCAGGGCTAAACCATGACACATGGACAGTGGGATCAAGTGAACCCTCAGCAATTTTGCTGACAACACCAAGCTGTGTGGTGCAGTCGACACACTGGAGGGAAGGGATATCGTCCAGAGAGACCTGGACAGGCTTGAGAGGTGGGCCCGTGCGAACCTCATAAAGTTCAACATGGTCACGTGTAAGGTCAGGCACATGGGTTGGGGCAATCCCAAGCACAAATACAGGCTGGGCAAAGAATGGATCGAGAGCAGGCCTGAGGAGAAGGATTTGGCGGTGCTGGTTGACAAGAAGCTCAACATGAGTTGGCAATGTGCGCTCGCAGCCAAGAAGGCCAACCGTACCCTGGGCTGCATCAAAAGAAGCGTGGCCAGAAGGTCAAAGGAGGTGATTCTGCCCCTCTACTCTGCTCTGGTGAGTTCTGCATCCAGCTCTGGAGCCCCCAACATAAGAAGGACATGGACCTGTTGGACTGAGTCCAGAGGAGGGCCACAAAGATGATTAGAGGGCTGGAACACCTCTTCTATGGAGTTGGAGTTATTCAGCCTGGAGAAGATAAGGCTCCAGGGAGACCTTGTAGCAGCCTTCCAGTAACTGAAGGGGGCCTACAAGAAAGCTGTAGAAGGAGTTTTTACAAGAGCATGTACAGATAGGACAAGGAGTAATAACTTTAAACTAAAAGATGGTAGGTTTAGATTAGATAGAAGGAAGAAAATCTTTACTATGAGGCTGGTGAGGCACTGGAACAGGTTGCCCAGAGAAGTTGTGGCTGCCTTCTCCCTCGAAGTGTTCAAGGCCAGGTTGGATGGGGCTTCGACCTGGTCTGGTGGAAGGTGTCTCTGCCCATGGCAGGGGGGGTTGGAACCAGATGATCTATAAGCTCCCTTCCAACCCAAACCATTCTATGATTCTGTTATTCAATGGAAAAAGTATGCGACTAGGAGTCAGGAGACCTGTATTCTGTTTCTGTGTTTTCATTGCTCAAGTAGCTTCGGTTGCTTCTGTTTCTGTCCCATGTCATCTCTTCATGTTTGTATCTGTGTAAACAGTAAGCTCTTTGAAGCGAAGACCTTCTCAATACGTGCTGTGCAGTTGCAAAGCACTGCCCTTATAATTAATAGCACTTTTGCTTGTCTACACTTAAGATTTTTCTTTGCAAAGGTACACTCATGGCTACAGCGAGGAATAGTTTCAGAATAGAGACACCCTGCACAATAATACTCTTCTTAATCATGTTCTACTTACTACAGCAGCTAAAACACAACAAAGGATGTTGATCCCAAGACACCTGGGCAGTGATGTCTCAGGATGCACCTCTGTGTTCACTTGAGACCCAGAGAATTCTTTCGCAAAAGGCTTTTTGCAAAATTCTTTCCCTTCTCTTTGCAGATGAGACATGGCAGAACTACTTGCTGCGATTGCACCGCCCTTCTGCTTGTGTTTGCCAAAAGACTCAACTTGTAGCAGGCACAACACAGAAAATACTCTACAAGCTCTGGGTGATGTCTCTCTTGGCATTTGGGATACCTCCATCTCACTACGAGGTGCGCAGCTTTCCCCATTAACCGATCTCACATGCAGAGACACAGGTACCAGCTGAGGTCTTCAGTATTTCAACACCCTGACCCCTTTCTTTATCAGGCCTTTAGCCTATCATCTGTAAGCAGTTTTCCCATCTCTTTTGGGTGTTGTTAGAAGAAATACTTTTGAATTACTGCATGTCTCTCACATACAATAAGATGAATGCCATACACACAATGGATACCAGCAGACACGAGCCCTTAGTTCAAAGCATTGTCCCTTTACTAAGCTGGAAAGTAATATGTCCCTTGATTTCAGGGTTTTACTCTACTCCTCTTACTACATTGTGTTAGTCATCATATACTGAGGCCAGCTAAAATATTAGGTATAGACTTCCAAATACCTCTTTAGCTTCACTCCAAATTTTTTCCAGTAGTTACTGAATTAAACTCGTTTTTAAGTTGTCACATTCTTAGCTCAAGCCTCTTTTATTATTTTGGAAGATGGCAATATAAAGAAGATATATAAAACTCCTCTTTTTCAGGTAACATGCTTGGACCTATTTTTTAATTGCTGTTCAAAGCTGGGTGATGAGCTAGAAGAGGACATATACATCAAGGTTTAACCAGTGTTGCCACACAGGCTATATTAGTGAAGAAGCTGCTCATACCAGGAAAAGGAGCTATTCTGCTGCTAGAGTTAAATCACATTGCTGAAGGACATTGGCCGTACCGGCAATGGACTCACATGAAAGAGTGATGTGGGTTTTACTTGGCACAGTGTAGCCAGATGTTGGCTAGCAGCACCAGCAAACCTCAGAATGTTCATTAAGCGCCCTCGTACCTACTCACCCACATGAAGGACCTGCCGGACCAGGGGTCTAACCGCAGAGAAATGGGGCTGCGAGACCCCTTAATGGGAGCAGGCAGAGGCACGAATGAGGTGAGGATCTGGCCCCACTCCCGCCACTCACCGTCCACAGCAAGGCTGCGTGGGATGGCGGGTAGTAACTGAAGGGTGTGTTAGGCCGGCAGTGAGTACTTGCACGCCCCGCAGCCAGGAGGAAATGGGGAGGCAGGCTGCATCAGACACCTCTGAGTCACCATATCTCCCAGGCCAGGCCCCCGGGGTGCACTTTACAGTCACTGGGACCTCACTTGTAGCCATCAAAGTCATACAGAAGCGATGCCTGAGCAGAGCCAAGGAAGGCACCTGAAGTCAAGACGCAGTTGAAGCCGAGTTACAGGTAAACAAAATCTAGCTGGGGTTCAGATAACTACACCTCAACACAAACTAAGCGAAAATCTATGGCAGTCTTTTTCATTCTTCCCCTTTTAATATATGTGTGAGGCAGGCAGAGCTAAGCTGACACATACGTTGAAAAAAACGCTGGAAGTAGAAAAATGTGGTAGATGAGCAAGTTCCAGCAGAGCCTTATGGGGAGGTAGCCCATACTATAGCTACCTAGATTAATTTTATAAGCACTTCTATGCCCGGGTGACACTGATGCACTCACATACTTCATGCAAAAAAACTAATTAACTGTCACAGGGCCAGTGTTAGGGAGAAGGACACACCTCTAACTCTAGCAGACAAGAGCAGCTGATAATTGAAATAAAGCTCATCTTCTGTAATCATTTCCTACATGCTTTGGGGTTCCCTTTTCTCTGTGGCATCATTGAAGATAAAGGGGACTGAGGCCATTCACTGCTATCAGGAAGAACAGTATGACTGCCTAGTTGCAGTATGGATCTTATTTTCTGAAGTAACTCCTGTCAGTAACATCAAATGTCAAGGTTCTGGACTTTATCTTCTGTTGCAGTAGGTTTTATATACCTGATCACATACAGTGTGCATTTCTTTGAATGGAGGATTTCCAAAATACTATATCAGTATATTATCTGTAAAATGAAAAATTCTCCTCTTTTCACCTGCGATTGGCAGAGTTGCTCTGTGTGTGGACTGTGCAATCTTCACCTCATTAAGGTTATTCAGTGCTCAAGGAGCACATCACAGCTTTGAAACTGATGAGGTCAGCTTCTTGATGGTTCCTCCTTGAGAAAAAAATCATGCTAGGGAAGGGATTTTCTGGTACTTCTGTGTTGTTAAAATGGTCTCTTGAGGATACATCCACTTGCTGCAAACTAGGGGAAAGCCAACAGTTCATTTTGCAAATGGATGGACCAATGTGAAGTGTTCCAGTCCCACAGTAGAGTCAATGTAAAGACAGCCATTTTCACTTCAGCTACTGATAAGGGTTGCTTGAACTTCCTTGGTTACCCTTTTGCTGGCATGCTTTTGAGAGTTCACAAACCTTTCTGCTCAACAAGAGAGCTGTAGAAACAATAAATCGAGGTAGTGGATCATAATAAACAGCTGGAAACTTAGGTTTTCAAACATTCCCAAACGCGATGATTGGATGTTTCCACACAGTAGCCTTGAAGCTTATTTATGCTTAAAAATCATTTTGAAATTTCAAATTATTACTTTGGGGACACGGTCAAGAAAATTGTTTACAGTATACAGGAGAAAATATAAAATTTAGATGGACTGTGCAAGAGAATATGTTAAATTTGGGCTTCCTCTTTGGGTCAAGTCTTGGCTCTTTCCATGTGTCACCGTTCAGCGGCAGTAAAGTGAGTGGCAGATGCTTTCTATTAACCCCCGCCCTCCCACCAGAGGAAGGGAAAAGGAGCAAAAGGGAGAGCGGCTGTCTGGAGCTTAGTTGCCGGCTGCCAGGTTAAACCACGACAGTAGGATACAGACAATGGTCTTCTTTTAACATGGATGCAATACTTCATCACTATTGAAATACATTTTGTGAATTTGTAGGACAGAAACGACAAAGTCTACAACCAGTGCAGCATACAGGGAACTCTTGACACCGAGATCTGCATGAATGAAGGCAGACGGTAAACTATACTTGACTGAGCCTTTACTTTCCCCTCTCTTGATTGCAAATGTCTTTTCTTTGAAGTAACATCAGCAAGAGCAATTCAAAGCTCAGCTATGTGTACACAGCACTGTTACTTCTTTGCAGCAACTTCTGCTGTAATCAAAAAATAAGACCTTTTACCTTGATGCAGTGCTTTTCATCTTCAAAGCACTTTCACAAATACACTCTAGCTAATCTGAACACCCCTTTAACATAGTTAAGGTTGATTATCATCATGATTATGACTTTACAGGAGGGACAGAGTTTAAATTACCTAAATGCACAGAAGTATTTGATGTCAGAAGAGGGATTAAAACTCAAGGGTCACTATGTCCTAATTATCTGCCCACATTAGACCCTCTTCTCCCAACCTTGGTTTGCACTGTGGAGAATTACCTTTTTATACACAGATTGTTTTCTATATTTAACTAAATAACACAGCATTTGTGTAATTAAAGTGCTTCTTACACAAACAAGAACATTTCAGTTAGTTTTGCCAAGATTTGACAACTATGCCAGGCCAAACCTGCTAGAAAGTTGAGGGGATCCTGAATTGTCAGACCTTCCCATCAGTACTTCTAGGAAGGGCAGCATTTTCAGATATTGCCTACATATGGACTTTTCACCACAGTTCTCTCAAGGCATAAAAAATGGCACTTAATACATTTAAGTTTGAAGTGCCTTAATGTGGTGTATAAATTACTTATTTTCATCTAAAAGGTTCTTCTGTAATTTTTGAGTGGTGTAAGGTATAAATGAGACTTAGTTTTTAAGCATTATTTTAACTTAAGCCAAGAAAACACCTCCCATGAGACACAGCCAACCGAAATATTGAGAAATTAAAGCAGAGACTCCAAGTCATTATGCATTGATTTTATTTTTGAAAAAGTGGAATGAAACTCCACTAAATGACTCATTTTATTCAGACAAATGGATTTACATTCCACCATTTAGAATACGAAGTACAAAGTACATCCTCTGTGTAAATACAAAGCTATCACCTTATTTCAAGGTTTTCTGTAAGTCATAAATGGAATTGTGAACTGAAACTGCAGCCTGTCTAGTAATTTTGTAACTGGTGTCTTTGTAACAGTGTACGCTCATCGTGAACATCCACGTTCACAACGTTTTCCAGAGTATTATGGCGGTGGTTTTGGTGGGGTGCTGTCTGATCACCTGCTTCCAATTTCAAATGCTGCTGTAGCAAGCTGACTACTCATAATGATAAATGCTGTGTTAACAATTTCTAGATTACAGTTTACTGATGAAGAGCCACTGAATTGGATTACAGAATCACAGAATCAAAGAATGGTAGGGGTTGGAAGGGACCTCTGTGGGTCATCTAGTCCAACCCCCCCTGTCAAAGCAGGATCACCTACAGCAGGCTGCACAGGACCTTGTCCAGACAGGTCTTGAATATCTCTAGAGAAGGAGACTCCACAGCCTCCCTGGGCAGCCTGTTCCAGTGCTCTGTCACCCTCAGAGAGAAGTTCTTCCTCATGTTCAGACGGAACTTCCTGTGCCTCAGTTTGTGCCCATTGCCCCTTGTCCTGTCGCTGGGCACTACTGAAAAGAGTTTGGCCCCATCCTCCTGACACCCACCCTTC
>Ga0065711_1035064_pt1 | contig 22862 bp, 13 predicted proteins | sample Hoacrofraction12_FD_59098 | JGI IMG/M metagenome (GOLD analysis project Ga0065711, IMG submission 59098) | Hoatzin crop microbial communities from Cojedes, Venezuela - Epithelial fraction 12 v2 (version 2) | ecosystem: Host-associated > Birds > Digestive system > Esophagus > Crop | place... | reverse complement strand
CCACTATTTATAGGAAAACAGTAAGGATAATGATGATTATCATTAGTGGGAAGAGAGCACTTTTCTATTTCATCAGCTTACTCATCACTGATCCTTCCTCCACCCTGAACAGCAGCATACCTGAGAATTAATACCCAAAAAGTCAGGTTTACTGTCTCTTTTCCTGTTTGCTGTAAAGGAGAGAGGCTGCAGCTGACAATCAGAACAGCAGTTTTGAAAAGCAGGATCATCCCCTTGATCAGCTGGGAAAAAGGTGAAAATAGGAAGAGATCATTGAAGAGCAGAGTGGCTTTCCCACTGGCATAGTCTAAGGGAAGCTTGGGTTTGTGCTTCTTCAAGAACAGACATACTGAGCTGTCTCACTCTCCCGTTTGTATTTAATTTGTCTAGTGTTTGTAAGGTAGTCCAGGCCTTGCCCTGAGCCAGAGCAGAGATTGTTACAGGTGCAGCTTTCAACATATCATCAAAAAAAGTATCATTAGGCATTGCTGTCATGATGGCTAGTTGTGTTGCATCCATAGCCAGTTGTGCTGCTTTGTGGTTCTGAATACCTGTGAGGTTCTAACCTGGCCAGAGCAATACGGTGGGGCAATATGAAGTCAAGCAGCTGCTTGTGAACTACATTTCCTCAGAACAGCTTCACAGTGTTCCTGTACCTCTGTATCTTTGAGGTTTCTCCAGCTTCTGGTGACAGCCTGGCCATGCTGTGGTGGCAGGTTGTCTGGTGGGCAGTCTTGAGGTCCTCAGAGCTGGTGTGGTAGCAGCAGGACACCAGCCACATGAGTAGCTCTGAAAAACTGCATGGTCTGAAGAGGGTAATCTTTAATATGACTCCTCTTTTCCAATACCTGCATTTTAGTGCAAAATGCATTCTAAATAAACAGAAGATTGATGTAATTGTTCTTAACCAAAACTCTTCAGATAGTCTCATCTGCATGAGGTGGTCATACCCATTGGGTAGTCTCATACAGGCTTCTCATCTGTATTCTCTTCAGAACATAGCCCTAGCTCAAACTGAGCAATTTATTTCATAAAATCTTCAAATAACTGAAGCGTAAAGGCTTGATAAAAACGAAGCCAGAGCATTTTTCTTATTGCTTTTTTTCTTGTGCCATCTTTCACAAAAAGTAAAAAAGTTTTTCTAAATGCAGGGTTTTTTTTTAAAACTCACGTGTCTTCTTATCTTCACTGAAGTAGGGACTCAAAGAGAGAAAGCTGATTGCAGTGTGGTTTCTTTTAAATCCAGGTTAGGTAAATTACCGAACTTAATGAGGCTTCCATGCTGCCCAAGGGTGCCCGCTGCTGTTCACCACGCGTTTCTAACCCTTTCTGTGACTGTAAAGGCCATCTCTTCCCTTTTGTTTTTCTTTCTTCTTTTCCTGTGTCTTGAAGATCCAAGGAGTACTGGTAAGCTGGACCTGGACATGTGACAGTAGGATGCCTGAGCAGGACTACACTGAAGCAAAAGTGTGGCACATGGCAACTGCATCATTAATAGTTTGAGTCTAGGAGCAGAACAGAAGGAGAACTGGGACAAATTCGCCTTTTGCTAGTGTGTAAGAAGGAAAGTGACAGTAGGTCAGAGTTACGCTTTTTTTTTCTTACCTAAAGGAAATCTTCTCTATATTCCCAGGAAGTCCATGAGTAAACTGTTGCGTCATCTTTGAGATACTGTAAAATAATGCATAGATCATCTGAAAACTTTTCTTTTTTTTTTTTCTTTATTTTTGCTTTGGTGGCGAGTAGTCCTCAAATGTGTCAGCTCCAGTGCAGGAAAACTTGAGTTGATCAAATTCTAAGAGCCATGTTACAACTGGCTGCAGCTGTTCATATTTAGAATTTCAATTTACACTTAATAATGTATCATACTAGTGTATCTGTCAGTTCTACTCAGAACTTTCCTTGCTAATTTAATTAATTCACTTCAGCTTAGCTTTTTTGCCCAGAAGCAGAAGAAACAAAAGTGAGTAAGGTCTGCGGTTCTGCTGAGATGATTATCAGCCCAATTAAGTCAGAGTAGTGATGTACACTAGACACACTTTCATTCAATGTAGCAATCTAACCTGTCAGAAACCAGATTTTCATATATATTTGAGATGAATAAAGGTGACTTCAAATTTCTAATTGGCAGAGCACATAAACAGAACTATGTGGATCAAGGAAGTGTTCTTACATCTGTAATTTGTCATGGTTTTATTTTTCTTCTACCCACCATTTACAAGATAGTATTGTCATTTTTGTGTTTGTATTCGTGACATTCCACCAATGTTACTTATAAAGTGTGGACAGGAAAGGATGGACCACTTTCATGCAACTCTGAACATGTCAGAATCTCACACTTGGGCCTTCTGGGTTACCCAGCATCAACAAAGAGCTCCGGTTTATTGACTGTAGACTCGTGTGTGTGTGTGTGTGTGTGCGTGCGTGTGTGTGTATACATACACACATGCCTGAAAATACATTTTAGAGTGATGGTAAGGCTGCATAGTTAATCACATGGGAAACTATGCTCTGGGGTATGGCCCCGGCCCAGAAAGCAGACATAGTCTGCTCTGTCTTGACCTAGAGCATGATCTCATTGCAAACAGAGTTTTCTAATTCTGGAGCTGCTAAACTGGAAAGAAGTGGGTATTGCATTTATGCAAACCTGAGGTTTTTCTGCGATGCGTTTAAGATCGGTAGAATTTTACAGAAACAAAATATTTCTAACACAATAGCTGGCCACTTGCTGAGCTACATGTCCTTCTTGCAAGGCATAGAGATCCATGATCTTCTGAAGATAGTGTTGCTAGATTTTTTTTTTTGTATTGCAAAATAATTTGTTCTGTAGCTTCATTTTTGGGAAGAGCTGAACTATTTTCTGGAACTTAAACTAAACAAAGATATCAAACCAAAAACATTATTCTGAGAAAAGTTCCTGTCATGGAAATCCTCTGTTTAAATAACTAAAGGTTGGCAAAGTTTTAAGCATCAGAAAGCATTGCCAAAAATGCCTGCTAGCTCCTCTCATAATCTGTTTTTTCATGTTGTTGGTTGGGGTTGTTTTTGTCTGATGAATGTTCAGCTGGCTGTACTTGATCATGGCCTAAGGGCAAGAAAAAAAAAAAAGTAGACTGTGTAGCAGACCAGGGGACATTGTCCCAGTGTGCTGGAGGGAGGAGTAAACACTCCAAGCTCGCATGTTGTATTTATTTGGGATTGCTGCCGTGATTATCAGCAGGGATAGGACTAGGAATTGAGCTCCTTGTGTGCACAAAGGGCAAGTGTCTGCCAGCTCCCAGCCCATTCCCTGGCTGTCCCGTGTCCTTTGGCTGTTCTGTGTCCAGGCTGGAGTGGAGGGGAAGGGTCAGAGTCTTAGCTGAAACGGGATCGCTCCTTTGGGAGTGCTGGGGCAGTGTTTCTGAAGGAGGGCCCAGGTAACTGCAGCATGCTTAGGCAGACAGCCAGCCCAGGGAGATGAGTGGAGGCACTGACCTGGGACACCTCACACTGAAGAGGAGGCTGAGGAGGAACCTGGCTTTTAGGGATTTCTGCTCACAGAAGAGACATGACCCGAGGATTTTTTCCATCTAGCACAAGAGAGGTTCAGGAACTAAACCATGAGCTCACTGTTCACGCTGCAAGACCAAATCAGTGAATGTTAGTTAGGACAAAATCAACCGTGAAATGAGATGGACCGTGTTTTGAATCAATGAAAGCAGCTAAAGGCTGGAAAAAAAGAGGGTGCTTCTTAGCTGAATTGAAATATGGCTAAGTGAATTTTTTGTGTTAAAATGCCGTCAACAGTTTGCTGTTGGCCTTTTTGTTTTTGTGGGGACTAAAAGAACATCTGGGAAGAGGCACTAATGGATTTCACTGTGTGATTTAACTACAGATGTGAAGTATTAATGTTGTAAACACAGATATTTGCAGAGGGTGGCCATCACATGTCATAACTTTTCAACTACCACTAAAACATGGCAAAGAGCTGGTGCAGAAGTCAGAAGACAGGCAGAAAGCAAGTCCTTCATCCTGGCTGACTGCAGACTGGTGCAGGAGCACTGAGGGGAAACCCCAGGGACTATGTTCAAAACAACAAAACAAAACAACAGTCATAAAGATCAGATTTTGGGCATCTAGACCACACATTTCTGTGGGAGAAAGATGCCTGAATTCTTGTGAAAGCCTTGTTTAAAATGATTGTGGCTGTGCTTCCTGTGAAGGCTCTGAATCATAGCTTTGGAGGGTATCTATTCTGTCTTTTGGCTCTGGGACAGGTTTTACCTAGTCATACGAAAATTGATCACTCTCTGGGTAGAACAAAATTTGTAACTAACTTGTAAATAAAGTTTACCTTCAAAAGCCTTTAATATCCTATCTTTTTCATTCTGTTGTTGCAGGTTTGGTTCTGATGAGTTGAAAAAACAGTTTCTTGCACCAACTATAGCTGGAGATTTTGTGGCTTGCTTGGGAGTCAGTGAAGCTGGAGCTGGGTCAGATGTCGCAAGTAAGTTAACCTAGCAAATTGCCAATTTTAGACAGCCTGATATTTTAATGGAAAGAATCTGCTTTCCCTGACCCTTCCCTTTGCTGCTATCATTTTTAATAAATACAAAGGAAGGAAAATCTGTTGTGGTGAGGGCAAAAAGTAATATTCCAGGAGCAGCACTGCATGCCTCTGATGCATCCAAAAGCAATCAGATTGAATGCATTTGTCAGTGAATCAATATCTATAACCCATTATGGGCTGAGCACAACAGATTAATATGCAGCTGTCATGCTGGCCATGGATTTCTCCTAGAGTTTGTCCACCTCTCCTGCTGCTGCCTCCCGTGTTCTGTCTGAGCTCGCCGCTGTAGTTGCACAGCCACCATCAGTTGTGCAAACCTGCAGGTGTACGTGATGGGGTGTGTGGCCCATTCAACTTGCACTTTCTTGAAACAGACCTCTCCACTGAACACCAGCAAACTGCAGAGCTAGTCCATTCTGAAAATGATGGCATCCCTTTCACGGTGGGTTCCTCTCGTCTCACCTCAGCCCCTTCTGTCATTCCTGTTCAGCAAAAATGTTTCTGAACTGGTGATTGTTTTATTTAGAGCTAATGAAGAACTGGCCATGTCAAATCTATTATCTTTGTGATTTAGTTACTTTGCATGCAACTGTTTTTCTTGGCTTAGTGCAAGAATATGTTTAAAAACATGGACAAATGAAGCTATTGTTCTGAAGTGCCTGAGGCAGTAGGTAGTTTGAACAATTAAATTAAAACAGATACTGTAGAAAAAGTAAAAGATACCTCATCTAACTGTGAATTGTGGACTGCAAAGAAAATGGAGTGACAAGAAACCACTTTTAGAGGTTTTGTTGTTGCACTCAGGATGGCTAAGTTGAGCACATTGTGCTCTAACACATTACTGAGACAAAGTCTCCCTGCAGACAAAATCGCCGAGTTTGACGCTTTTTGATCAGCAGAGTCCTATGTCCATCTCCCTGACCAAACTCGTGTTGTTTTCTCAAGACAAATAGATAATTATTCAGTGTTAGAACCAGGGTGCAGCTGGTAGTTTTCAGGAGAGTTAATGGGGATGATGAAATTATGGGACGAAATCTTCCGGCATGATCCATTGCTGTTTTTCTTTCTAGTTAATTTATTTTGTTTGTAAGAAAAAATCCATAATTTTTATAGAGTTTTCATTAAAATAATTTGAAATTTGAATTTTGATAAAGTGGGAAATAAAACATCATTTATTTTAACTAATGCCTCTAGTTTAATTAGATGATTATCAGAACTTTCAAAATATGATTTTCATTTTTTGATGCAGTGTTCCAGATAATAAGCAACATAAACGTACTTTTAGCTGCATGTTGATTATTGTCTAGTTTAATGGTTATGATACTCTTGGATTAATAAAGTTAAAGAGAAATTTGGAATCGACTAGAATGATCTGATTAACCCAGATGGCAGCTGGTGGGCAGACTGCAGGATGAAATGATGATACTTTTTCACCTTTCATGGAAGATCTGATCCCTGGTGTAAATGTAGAAACCAGCTTACAATGCTTCTAAAGGGTAATTAAATGGACAATGTAGACATGAACAGCATTAGCTTATGTTCTGAGTAGCACTGGTTTGCATGAGGCAGAGAGAACATATTATCTCCAGGTGGCCCAGCTTGAAAGTAGACTGAACTGTGTGAAACTGCACTTAATACTTTTTTTGGTTTCTCATATTGTTGGGATGTTTGTCTCCCTTAGATAAGTGCAGGGGTAGTAAAGCATAGCAACTATTCACATGTGAAGGTTGGGGACATGCTTCTGCTGTTTGAGCTGGTGTATATAATAAACTGAAGAATGACACAGAGTAAGGTATCTCTGGTATTTTCTTCTGCCAGTTCCAAAATTGCTGAAGGTGTTGCGAACACAGAAGGAAAAAACTGTTTCTCTACATGAGAAGTTAAAAGTGCCTGGAATTAATTTAATCAAAATTCAACAGAACAAAAAGAACTGTGTATATTAGTCTAATATAAATTTCAAGCCAATTTGAAGGAGCACCTGTCTGCTTTCAAACGTAGTTGTTCTATATTGTACATAGTATTGACCATGTGCAACAAAACTAGCACAGAGATGACTTGAGAAGCAGAACAGTACAGAACAGTTGGTATAGAAAGCATCTTTCTTTAATTTCAGGATTCTTGGTACCACAAAGCATACACATTTGTGTTGGTTTTTAATGTTTTTTTCTCATTCTATCTCAATACTATTCTGCAATTTATGTAGTGTTCTGCTGGTAGTCTGGGAGGAATATGTAGGAACACATCACGGAAGACATTTGCTCTTTCTTCGAGTTATGTCTTCCAGGCAACTGCATCACGTAACCCTGTTCATATCTACCTCTTCAAAATAGATGTTTTGCCCCATTTTGTCTCGGTGGAATCCTGTCTTTCTGGTTTTCTGGGTTTAGGTCATCTTTTTTAAGCATGAAAAACCAAAACTGCACATGGTGTCTATAATGGCACAAATGCTTCTCTGACCGTATTAGAAATACTACCTTCTGATATGTAATGTTACACAACAGTTTGCTGGCTTATGAATCTTGTAATTAACTATGCAGATCATCTTCATTAGTGGTTTGCTGTTCAAAAATTGTAAGACACAGTAACCATTCTTATTACTTTGCACCTAAGTACTTGTACTTGCCATGTTGAATTTGAAAACTCAAGATCATTCCTTTCTTGCTGGGCGATACCTCAGTTGTCTGTGTTGGTGACGTCTCCCAAGTTTGTGTCACCAGTAAATTTCATGAGTGTATTTCTATCCTTCTTCTAAAGATCACTAGTGGAGATACTCAATAGGTTTTGTCCGAAGGCTGATATCCAAGGGGGAGCTGCAATAGTACCAACCCTGCACATCAGCACTTCCTCTTTTAATGCAACGTGATGCAATTTCCCCTTTGCCGAATTCCTTGTCCACATTTCCAGTTTTGTCCTAATTCTTACGTTTTCAAAATTTTAAGTCATAGTTACCTAGTAGCACCAATTTGAATTTGCTTGGGTCTAACAGGATTTTTTCTGTTCTGCTTTCCTCTAGAAAATCTATTTTCATAATAAACTAATCAGGTTGGTTTTGAATAAGATACTACTGGTAAACTGAATTGTCTTTTCTCTCCAAATGTATTCTGAGGCTGTGCAGATTGCTAAAACCAACAACCTCTCTTTTCACTATTTTTTAATTTCTGTACAGTCCTTCCTGAAGATTTCTTACTTTGTCAGCTATATTGTGAAACTTTTTGTAAACTCATGTGAAATATTTCTTTAGTTTTGAGGCATCCTCTATATGCCTGACTCTTTTTCCCATTCTTTTTTCATTTCTGTTGCTGAAACATTTTTGTTTGCCGGCTCAGTCTTCTTCAGTTTTGTTTGGTTTCATTTGCAAGATTTAACATAGTTTGATCTGTGGCAGTTCTTTCTTTCTGACCTCCAAACTGTAGCTCACTTTGATGATTAATCTCTCTCATTTCCTGTAGGCCATCTCCTGTTTTTTGAAGTGATTATTCATTCAGTTAGACTTGAAGCTATTTTGTGCAAGTTTGCTGTTTTTTTTTCCTGTGTTGACGATGTAAATTCCAGATATATGTTCTTCATTTTTTATTTTTAGGATATGCATTGCCTATCTTTGATCGTAATGTTGACCTTAAAAGTTGAAGCCAACCTTGCTTTTTGTCAAATCTATTTTAATGCATGTCTGAACTGAAGAGCACAATGGAGAAGAAAACTTGAGGCTCAAGTATGTTGAGATTTGAATGACGAAGGGACCAGCCCTAGTTGCTTATGTGGCACTAGTTGTATCATATGCCTTGTGGTCTTTCCTAGCAGGGGCCCTCACAGCATGCTCTGTAACTTGTTGAGTTATAGGCACTACAGGGCTAGTGGAGTGGACCTGCCAAAAATAAGTCATGGAGCACCCACTGAAGTAGCCTTTTCCCAGAACTACACTGTATCAGGAAGAATAATTACAGTCAGATATTCCCAATTATCTTCATAGCCATATGCGTAAGACAGTCCACTTGCCTTTAGTAAATTGTTAAGTAGGTTTTCAAAGCCTGCTGTATTTTAAACATAAAACTTATTGACTTGATCATCTTTCTTCTAATTAAAGTGAATCAACTCTTTGTAAGTTGATTTTAAATAGTCGTTTTTCAAGTGTTTGAAGCAAACTGTCAACCATCACATCTGGGAGTACTTGAACATTCCCATTAGTAAGGCATTTGTTCTTTAATCTCTATTTGGGTGGTTAGTCCCCTGTGACGCCATGCTTGCAAGAACTGTTTACGTTTGTGATAACATCACAGTGCTCATTGTTCCTCTGCAGACCTTCCATGGGACCTCTATCTAATCTTTTCAGGAGCTGTTTCACAACAAAGGGATGTGTGATGTAAATCACTGTATCTGCTCCCATCCTTTTCACACTGCTTCAGTTCAGTGTCATATTTCATATTCTGGCTCTTATGTGTCCTTCATTTATTATTTAGTCTCCATGTATATGATTGTCCAGTGTCTGTGTCCATGTAATATGAGCATTAGTACTTTAGATTCCTTCAGTTTGTTAGCCTTCATTATTATACAGATTTCATATCAAGTGCCTTGGACAGATTTGGCATAGTCCTTTCATTGACTGAATAGCTATGTGGATACTGTTTTTATCCACATTACTATTATCTCTTTCCCTTGCTGTTCATCATTATCTGCTTGTAAGTTCCTTCAAGCATTGCTGTATCCGATATTCACTTGTCCTGTACTTTATACAATTTTGTCCCATCATTTTTCCCCAGTTCCTTCACTGGCAAGACTTCTTTTCAGCCGTGCTGACCTCAGTCCCAATTTATCTTGTAAATGAAGATCAGATGCTTGGTTTTGCTTTGGTTTATGTTCAGAGCTGTTGGGAAGATGGCTCATGTGCAGACTGAGGTGGCTGTGTATGAAGGTATAACCAGCTGACTTAAATGTGCCTGCCCACCCTACTTGGTGTCTGTGACTCCTACCCTCCAAGTCTACTGCTCTCCTCAGTAGGTGGGCTCTTATGGACTTTGTAGTCTCATTGGATTTACAGGTGCTCATAGGGGTGCAGTGTAGGGTTCTTTTATACCGTCACCTACTTACAGCTAGATATCCGTTGGAGAGTCTTCCTCAGTTGGGGTTTTAGCTGAAGAAGTTCAGTTGCAGGGGGAAGAAGCCAGCTCTTTGGAAACTCTGCTGGAGTGTAAATAATAACTAATGATTCACTCCAGCTGTCTGTGACAGCTAGCTAGGGCTGCTTGCAGGGTGATGTGAACACTCATGGATGAAAATAAAATTGTTTTTTCCCGGAGATATGAATAGCGGGTGTTTAGAACCCCTTCATGTACAGACATTCTTAGCATTTAGACTTGGCCTTTTGAAAGTGTACTAATTTTGAATTTATTACGCCATTCTGACCAAGAACATGCAGGAAGTGCGTGTATGTATATCTTTATGCATACACAGATATTGAGGCTTATGTTTGTTTAAGTCAGGACTCTGAAATTAATGGCCTCCTCAGTGACTAACATGCAGTCACAGAAACATATAACAGATCGCAGCAGACGGAAATGTTTCTGGCCTGAGTTTTTGATGACTGGATTTACTTTGGGAAAATTTTCTGCTTTCATCCACAGGGATAAAGACTCCACCTAAAGGAGGGTGAGAGAAGTGGTCTGGTTGCCCTGGCTTGCTTTCCAAGAGTTGTCCGTATGGGTTGGCCTTGTGCAGCCTGGAAGGGTCAGAGGACTTGGGGGGTATGAAGGGAAAACCAAGTGTTAGTTGACTGTCTGAAAGCAAGGGAGTGACCCTGCCAGTTGTACAGGGACCAGCTTATCCATCCTTCACGAGAATAACCCTTGCTTTCCTGTGTTTCGAAATAGGTATCAAGACAACAGCTGTGAGAAAAGGTGATGAGTATGTCATAAATGGTGGTAAGATGTGGACTACGTCCGGGTGCCAAGCAGACTGGATGTGCCTGCTGGCAAACACCAGTGAAGGACCTCCCCATCGAAATAAGTCTCTCATATGTCTGCCAATGAATCTACCTGGTAATAACACAGAACTCTTTCTCTTCTAATTTGATTTTATTGGTGGGTTTGTGTATGCACAGTAGAAGAAGGAAAGATGTTTGACAAAAAGGACTACACTCATAAATGCTCTTCTAAGTTAAGTGTTTCACTGTCATAAAGTTGGTTCTGAAATGCACTTGCACGCTTCCACAAAAAAGTAGGGGACGGGAGGAAACAAGAAGGAAGTTAAATATTTTGCAGACTTCAGCTTGTGGCTCCCAAATAATTTTATACGGAGAGTCCTTTTTCAGATGCATTTGTGTGGGAATATTTCATAACTTTCCGTGAGAATGAATAGACAAGTCAATGCCAAGGACAAAATTAATTCCTCAAAGAAATCATTAAAAATAGAGCCAAAATTTTTTTAAAAATTTGTAACATCCAGTGTCTTTTAGTTTTGTAGAAGTTCCAGAAAACTTCTATCTTGGTTTTCGGCCCCCAAAAGGCTTGAAGAGACAAATAGTCCACAAAATAAATAACATATTATGCTATTTACATAGATCTTTGCTACATATGAATTACATGTAAGAAGTTCTTAAATTATCTGTCTGAAATAGCATTCAGCTCTTTCCTGTTTTTGTACTACAACTGATGAACAGAATATATATTTCTTTTTTCAATGAATGAAGATGACTGTCTTATTTCTTCAGAAAACATTGAAAGTGATTCTCAAACATGTGAAAATGCAAGGATAAGGAGTTTAGAGATTTCAAACTTGGTGTGTATGGGTACAAGTTTCAGTGGTACAGTCCACACGATGTCTGTTCCTGAGTAGTCTGCAGACCTTGCAGGAAAGATGTGCTGTATGCGTAAAGGACATCATTCAGAGAGGACAGAGTTAAGGCTATGTTGACAGGGACCTTTTGCAGTGTATTTTCTTCATATTCAAAAATAATTTTGAACAGTTTTAACATCTGTTCAAAAGTTTTTACACCTTTTTGGTTTTCACTCAATGTTTTAAAAGTTATGTAATATATAAATTCCTTGAATGTATCATATTTTAACACATTTAAAATATAGAATATCTATTGAATATGTAACAATGTATATTAACATATATATTAATATGAAATACTAAAACTGATGGCATTTTTGTTCATTCAATTCAGAGTATTTTATATACAATATATATGTCATTGTCAGCATTTCATGAGTAGGGACACCACCATGGCAGTGAAGATCTGTATGTTCACTTAATGGATCAGACTGCAAACAAAATCCAGGTCTCCAATGTTGCAAAAGAGGGTGATGAGAACTACTTAAGGGAATGTGCTGTGAGTGAATTTCAGTATGGAGTAAGGCAAGTAAGTGAGTTGCCTTGGGAATGAAACAAGTTCCGAGTGCGTTGTGAGTCCCTACAACCTCTGCTCATGCAAGACAGGTTTTGCATGGGAGCTCACAGCAGATGGACCTGAGCTGCTTTGTTAGTTGTTGGCTTAGTCCTTACTGATAAGTGATGAGCGAACATGTAACTCAGAGCCAGAATCTCCCTGAATTTCCAGGTGAACTCACTTACCAGCCATCTGCATGAAGTCGTCCTTGTGATTTTTTATGAAAGGGTCAGAGCACAAATGCAATACTGCTTCTCTGAGGTCAGTTTTCCAAAACCAGCAAAGCAGCCAACCCACTGTTAGAGGCAGATCAAATATACAGAAATTAACTGGGAGGGTTTCAGCTACTTTGCTTATTCCAAAAAGACATGTGAGTCATTGTAGCTTCATGGAGCGGTGTTGTTAGGCCATACAGACCTGCTTTACCTGTTGTAAATAGATTTTGAGTAGAAAAATTGCCTGAGTCACCTGAAACTGATGTGCAGAGATACATCAGTCTTCCTAGAAACAGAAATTGCTCTCCTCAAAGTGTGTATGCTTTCATTCTTCTGTGCGATACAGATATCAACCTCCGAAAAGGTCACTATACCAAGATTGGAGACCTTTTGAAATAAAGTATTAAGGTGGTTGATTGTGCTCAGTGGGTGGGTCGTGTCAGAAGTGAGATTTTTCAGGAAGACAAAGAGGAAAAGTATGAAAAGGCTGCCATTTGACACAGATGTGAGGAGGAAGCTCCAGCTGTTTTGGTACATCCTAAGGATGTCTGTCTGCCAGAGATTGCACTCCTTGAAGGGCAGCAGACCAAGACTGTACGGGAAGTGTCTGGAGGACATCGCAGAGTGATGCACTATCAAGCATCTGTAGATGTACGTGTGTCAAAGCTCAAGAACGTGCAACGGAGAATGAGTGTGTTGTGTCTGACTAACTGCTGCAGTCACCAGCCTATATGGCAGCGTAAGGAAGGGATCCGTGGTGCAGCGATAACTCGTTCCTTGCTGGCAGCTGGAAGGACATGGGAGGCTAGTCCAGCATTTTTCATTAAAATCTTAATTGTTTTGTACTTGTATAATATGATGATAAAAAGAAAAGAAGTTCCAAGTCTGAAAGTGGGTTGTTAACTTCAACAACTGGTAGTTTATTGGAGATATGAATTAGGATTTGCTGCTTCTGATTTTAGGTGTATACAGTGTCTGTTCTGGGGTGAATCAAATCATGGTCTAGATTTGACAGACGCTGCTGAGTACATTCCTCATAAAGGGAATTTGGATAATGGCAGTCTGGACTTACAGTAGATAACCAAATTTGGTGAATACTCGTCATACTAATGATGTCTTAAAAAAAAAAAGCACTGAATTTCTGGTATGATGAAAGAGAATATAACAAGTCATAAAACATCTGTGTGCAAGATATACAGACAAATGGCTTGCAGCCCTAATCTGGTAACTATTTGCACACTGGTTTGTCCTCTGAGTCCTCAGATAGCAGCAGGGTAGATTGCAAGGAGGAGATAATAAAGAGAAGAGCATCCAGGAAAGGGGAAAGAGCATGTTTCTCAGGCTGCAATTTAAAATGTGCCTCTTCCCATTTGTAATAGCACTAAATGGTGTCAGGAGAGAGCGACTGCTTTTTGCTAAAGATAGAATACAGGAAATAAAAGAGCTTGTCAGAAGGCTGGAGGAGTGGGAGAAAATGAAAAATCAAATACGCCTGGGAAGAACTGCCCAGGAAGAGACATAGCAATCCATCTCAGTGACACTGGTACAAGTAGCACAAATGGCTCTGTTAGTGATTTTAGTAAGTCAGGCACATGGCCTTACTAGATTGAGATTTGTGTGTGATTGGATGGCTTGTGATTTATTTAATATAGACAAACTCCAGGAGTTATCTGGGCAGATGATTTCTACTGCTGCTGGTAGATTTTAGTATATAGTACCGCTTATGAAGAGAATGAAGATAAGTAAACTAAGTAAAGGAAGATTTTGATGCCCATATTGTACCCAAAGAGATGATTATGTATCATTGCCTTCAAAAAAGGAAAAATGTAAAGCATGTGCTAGCAATAGAGGGGGCACTACCTGAGGCTGGTGCAGTTTGGCCCCCTTCTGAATGAGAAACATAAATTAATCAAAGAGCAAGTGAAACTGGTAAGGCACGACAAAGAGGGGATGCTGCTGGATTCAGGAAACTTGAACACACAACCCAATATCTGGAAGAAGTGTGGATAGCAATCATTAACATATTTAGCTTCTCATACCAAACCTGTAAGAGCTGGCTTCACTAGTTGTTGTATGTGGATCTGGGGAAGTACACAAGAGGACTGATTTAGCAGTATAAAGATCTGGCAGTAGCTGCTTTTTTTCCAGCAGGGTCCTTAGTAAACCACCCACTAACAAGAGCAGTCAGTGTATCTTCATATGAGTGAAGAGCAGTGATTGCATAAAACCAGCTGGAAGTAGTCAGAAGACATGATCTCTGAGACTCTCAAAGAAACCAAACAGTAATATTCCAACGGGAAAAGAAGTTCCAGAAATCATTTGGGCTTGTAAATGGTTCGATGTGCATTTGTTTAGCTCTGATTTTAATACAGAAACAAACCACAAATGCTTTTTTGTCATGACTGAGTCCAAATTACTGGATAATTTTCAGTCCAAGAGTCAAAAATTTTTATACAGCTGTCCTGATTTTCTTCCTGTGCTGAACACATATCAAAGCAAGCATTCCTGACACATAATGTGTTTACAGATTGGCTGTTGGAGAAGAGTCTTGAGTGGAAGGTGTGGAAGTCTATGTGGACCTTATTCTGAGAGCAGTCTTGGCATTTGGAAATAGTGTCAGCATTTCATCTCGGCAGAGAAATGAAACTTTCCATAACCTTGTTCAATGCAGCCAGAAAGAGTGAGTTTAAAGGGAATGACGGCCAGCTGCTTCTGCCTGTAAAACCAAAATAATTTTCACATGGCTGAAGGCGTCCTGTCAGTAGAAGTTGAGATGTCTATATTAGTTCAGAAAAAAATGTTGACTGAAAGCCATGAAGGATGGCAAGGTACAAACAAGTACAGGGAGGGACCACAACATTCTGTGTGGTGACCAACTCCTACTAAGCAGTGTTACGGAGTAGTAGAGAAATCAAAAAAAACATAGAATAAAGAGGAAAATATTGCCAGAATACCCCCTCATCACACAACTCATTAGAATACCATGTATCTGGGTAGTGAAATGTTTTGTTTTCTGCATAGACATATATGCTGGTTTGGAGGGCTGTTCTTCTACGTATATTGACTTGGCAGATGTGATCAGCATGTTTTGCACAAATCCTCATACAGAATCATAGGTATGGTTTGGATTGGAAGGGATCTTATAGATCATCTAGTTTCAACCCCCCTGCCACGGGCAGGGACACCTTCCACTAAACCAGGTTCCTCACAGAATCATAGAGTGGCTTGGATTGGAAGGAACCTTGCTCACCCCAGTTTACCTCCAAAACATTCTTGCCTTCCATCCCAAATATTCGCATTAGCCCCAGAGCAACAAGGAGGTAGTTACTGAAGATAGGGAAACTGCCACGAAAGATCAGTGGATGTCTGTTAAATTCTCCTGGCACAGGGGTAAGCCATGATTCCATCTGAACAGTGGCAAAAAAGAACTTGTAGCTATGAAAAAACAAACAACAGGAGCGTGGCCAGACCTGGAGGAACCGGGCTCATCTCCGGCAGCCCATTACACGTGGGGTCAGAGTCAGCGCTGCGTAGGGAGGTCTGCAGGGAAGCAAACCCTCTTCGCAAGCATGTCCGCATTAAAACACAGAGGAATGAATTGTGATCATTATGAACCCTTCTGTGACTACCTAGATGAACTAAACAATATTTTGTAGGCAATTATAAAATACATAGTTTTAACAAAATTTGGAGTTGATATGGAATTGTTGGATGTTTGTAGCAGTTGTGAATTTGAGTCAAGTTTTTGCTATTAGGAAAAAAGCAAGTAGTGTGATTATAGACTCTCTTCTATAGGTACCAAAAAAAATCAGGATAGGCTAGAAAGGGGAGGATAAACGTGGAAGACAGGGAAGGAAGAGGATTTCCAGGAGGAGAAATTCTCTACTTGCAGCTTAAAACATAGCTCTGTTTTTGCCATTATTTAGTATTTCTCTACTGTTTCACAGCAGTGCAGGCACTTGGCAAATACTGCTAAATTGAATTCCAGCATTTTATTATAGTGCACTAACAATCAAACACAAGCAAATAAATATTGAATTGTTTCAAGACATGCATGAAGTAAGATTATTGCTACTAGTAAACAGTTATTGTTTGGGGACATAATGAAAAGTGGAACCTTTGCAATTGCAGTTTCTGATTTGCTAGTTAAATAAAATGGAAAAACTTTAAAATAGGAAGTGGGCCATTTTACTCTTAAATTCCAGAATACTGTTTATTTTTTTCCTAAAGGTAGGTTTCACTGTAGTCTTGGCACATACCTTCATATCTGCAAACTTTGCTTTCTTAAAATGCTGGGCTTGTACATAGTGCTTCTGGTTTTTGTGGCCTAATACCCCTTTTCCTTCAGGCATTCATGTTGCTAAAAAGATAGACAAACTGGGCATGAGGTCATCGGACACAGCTCAGATCTTTTTTGAAGACGTAAAGGTCCCCAGGAAAAACCTCATCGGTGAGGAAGGAAAGGGTTTTACATACCAGATGTTGCAATTCCAAGAAGAGCGGCTGTGGGGAGTAGCCACTGGTAAGTCATGGTTTGTGCTCCTGGGGCTGGGCAGGGACGCAGGGGTCACCCTTCGCATGACTAACAGCACTTTCCTTTCATTGTAAACTGCAATGACCTCTTACGATCTGGTTTTGAAATCTGTCATAGCCTGGATACAGACAACCTTCCCTTTCTTAGGAAAACTTGAAACAGAAAATGTTTCCTGAGGCATCACAGAGGCTGGTTTTGCCTTGTTTTTCTTGGTGCTTTTCTGCTGATAAAATATGGCATCATGTTATGTCTGCTACAAATATACTACAAAGGCTATCAAAATACTGGCATGAAATAGAAGGACGGTGACTTTTCCTGTAGTACAGTAAGCTATGATGTTTGTCCTGGATTTTAAAAATTAACCTCAGTGGCTGTGTAAAGAAGTGCCCCTTGCAGGATGTAAGAGCTTTGTTTTGCGGGTCTGTTTTACCTCTGTACACTTGGGACATAAGTGTTACAGCACCAAATTCCTTTCCCTGAAGTTCTGCTGTTACAGAGTTCCTGTTACTCTGAATTCAGACTGTACTTGAATCTGTAAATCTGAGTTATACGGATTCTGGATATTCCAGGTAACCAGATCAGGGTCTGGATTGTCTGTTTTCAGCTTCCCAACTTTCCCCCCCACTCCACAGTGCTTGCTTCTTCAACTTAGATGTAATGTCGTTCATTGTAAGAATATTGGCCCTTTTTAAATTTCAGGGTTGTATAAATACTCTCACCATAGTTGTGCTCCTGTGTGTACCCCGTCTGTTACTGTAGGTGTGTGGCTGGGGAATCAGGTACTCTGAGAAGTGATTTTCTGGTTCAGTGACTGAACAAAAAATCACTCCCTGTTGTGTGTTGATCCCAGACCAAATATTTTGACGTTCAAATGCTTTAAAAAAATCTTTGATTTGGGCCCAAATTCTTAGTTCAACCTGAGATAAAGAGTAAATGTGAGAGTAGTTTTAGCAAAGAACAGGAGGTTAGACTTGCAAGGGATGCCACTGCAGACTCGGACAAGCAGGAGACATGATGTACTGCTGCTCCTGCTTTAATCGAGGTGTACACAGACTGCAAGGACATGGACTGTGCATTTTTATGCTTAGTTTGAAATCTAAATTAAAAAATACAATCAGAAACTCTGGGCTGCAGTGATACTCCCCAGGCAGCAGAGTAGCCCACGGTGTTAGTCATGTCTCAGGCAAAAGTGACGCGCACTGACAGCATCAGAACACGAAGCCTGGCAGGTTAGATCACTCCTGTTAAAACCACTGGCAGCTTGGTACTGTCCAGCCTTGCACAACTGCCCGGCAGTCACCGCGCTCTGGCAGGAAGAGAGACACCAGGTTTCAATTCTTTTCACCCAGAAAAACCTGGCAGGAGCAGGCAAACCCTCGCCCTGGATGATCTGTCTGGGGAGGGCATCGTCGCTCCCCCCGCCACGGCCAGGCAGGGACCATCAACGAGGAAGAGCCTTGGGGTTCACCAAGGGAGAGGCAGCTGCCTCCTGCAGCGCGGTGACCAATGTATTATACCTTGCTGGGCCCCCCAGCTTTCCTTTTATCCACTATCTGATGGAAAAATGCATGAAAGTGCTGGGAGCAGGGACAAGACCCATGGTCTGGGCCAAGCTGCAAACTTCAGAGGAAACCAGTTGTGGTAAGCAGGAAAAAAAGAGTAACCGGCATTCAGAAGGGATCCAGGTGCTCGATGGGTGCGGTTTGTTACACCACAACATCTAGTTGTTAGCTTCCAGTCCTGCCAATGGTTTTACATATATTCAGCTACAAGTGTTTTGCTGAAGGCGTAGATGTGCCAAACTATGTACATGCTTTCTGTAGCTTTGTGATTAGGTCTGCGTATGTAATCCCAGTCCTTGTTTCTGGCCCTCAGAAGGACATTTCATCCCATTTCATAACTATTCATGTAACGCTGAAAATCATCAGTTTACTTTTAAACGCTTTGGGGGCCAGTCCTGGCATCTTCGCTTTCACTGTTCCCTAAAACTTAGAAGAGGCACTTGACTGTCTGTATTTTCTTTCTTTCCTTTTCAGGTGGTGTTGTGTTTGGGGGGGTTTGTTTTGTTTTTTTGTTTTTATGTATTTTTAGTATTGTGTTCTCCAGCCTTCTCTGTGTTTGTTAATTATATTATTTGTGGCCAGATTTCAGAACGTGTGGGGAGTTTGTTTTCTTTCTTCTTCACCTTTTGTTTTTTTACTTTAAAAATGAATTTTCAGTCAGATTTAAAGTACAAATGGAAAACTAATTTCCTGGAATTGCAAAATTTGGTCACAGGTGTGGTCTTTTCTTCCAAGTGACACGTTGTCAAAGGCATTGGTAAAAGTCACCGTGTTTCTTGCTTCATTGAAAGCGAAGAGCTGCCACATATCTCTCCCATGTTGTGACACTCGGTAAACACCGTCCATTTGTGGACCTGTTGCACTGATCACCGGAAAAGAACGTTGCTATGGCAAGAAAGCAAACAGTATTTTTGTGAATTGCTTAACTCAGAGGCAAAGAGGGAGTTCAGTGTGTGTGAGAGAGCAGAATGGCACTTTTCTAATGACTTCTATCTGCTCCTGTAGTCTCAGTTTTACGAGCACCATTGAGTCATGGCCAGTAAGCAGGATGACAGATCCTTTTGCATGGGCAATGCACGTCCTTAAGAGACAGATTGCTCAGCTTGGAGCACACTTTACCTCTCACTAGAGAGTGATCAGCCACAGCCTAAGAAAAATACATTAATTTCCTTTTGTTTTGAGAGGAAACGTAGCAAGGCAAAGTGTGCTTACAGTGAGCAGAAGTTTCAAGTGGAAAAATATAAGTTGGATGGAGGTACGAGGGAAAGATTGTTCTGCATCTGGCAACTTCAAGTGCTTTCACAGTTCTCGGCTGTGTGGTAGACCATGCATTCCTTCGGCTGCCCTAGAGTAACATTTCCTGCATGTGCTGTCAGTTGAAACCTGTACGGCCAAGTTTATCTGAGGTTGTGGAGAAGATTGTATGAAAAAACAGGGAACAAATACACAGAACAAAAAAAGTTCAGAGAGAAAATGAGTTTCACTGTTAAGAATGGCATTTCTCTGTACTTAGGACTGTTGAAGTATTGTGTGCTGTTATGTTGTACGAGGCTGTTGGCAGTCATGGTATTCATGACATGCTGCATGTTGTTGCTGTTTGCTGCGTAGCTGAGCTTTGCCATGTTAGAGCTATGCTCATAGCTCTAAGTACCTGTAGTCATAGCATCACAGAATGGTTTGGGTCAGAAGGGAACTTTAAAGCTCATTGCGTCCAATCCCCCTGCCATGGGCAGAAATATCTTTCACTAGACCAGGTTGCTCAGAGCCCCATCCAACCTGAGCTTGAATATTTCCAGGGATGGGGCATCTACCACCTCTCTGGGCAGCCTGTTCCAGTGCCTCACCACCCTCACTGTAAAAAATTTCTTAGAATCATAGAATGGTTTGGCTTGGAAGGGACCTTAGAGATCATCTAGTTCCAACCCCAAAACGTTCTTCAAGTTTGATCTAAACCTACCCTCTGTCAGTTTAAAACCAGTGCCCCTTGTCCTGTCACTACAGGCTCTGGTAAAACATCTCTCTCCATCTTTCTTAGGTGCTGTTCTGTTCCTTCCCACCAGGTCTTGCTCCTGCCTTCTCTTTTCTGTTTCTTGTCTCTTCTTTCCCTGGTGCTGGATGCTGGGAACCACATGAGCCAGACCAGAGCACCTTGCTCTGACAGACCAACACAAGACCAATCCCCTGTCCTTACCCCTCCAACCTCCCTTTGGCTCTCCTAGCACTGGCATGTACTGTTTAGTTTCCCTTCCAGCAGCCCAGACTCAGCTCCATGCTTCCCAAGTATCACTTTAGGGGCAAGGGGCAAGCGGTGCCTAGACACTTCTTGCACTTTCTTTGGCATCTCTCAGGCTGGAGAATGTAGACATACAAGTGAAAAAGCTGTTAGTGTTACACATGCTACAGTGTTGTGTTACATGGTCCTTTGGAAGAACAGGGATATTCCTTTGTACGAGAGATGTCCCCGAAAACAGCAATTTGTTTTCCTGTCCAGAAAACCAGCATTAGGGTGGCAGCATAGTGTGTTAATGCAGAAGAAAGCAGGACATTATTGTATATGCTCTTTTGAAAAATAAGCGTTGGGGGTAGTTGTTTGAGAAAGGAAGGGAAAATATTTAAGGAATGAAAAAAGCTGAACACCTTACGGAATGCGGAGACAGCATGTGAGAAACCATGCTCTGCGGGAGAGCTGGTGAGTGATCATGGTGGGGCCAATTGGTGGGATGCAGAGTCTGCATGTGAGAGCAGTATAGGGATGAAGTCTAAATAGGGGTGATCTTGAAAGCAATGCAAAAAGGAATATGGAAGCACACCAGGCTCCTGTAACGAACTGTCATGTCAGTAACCAGCAAGTGGGAAAAGGGATGCTGTAGTAGTCCAGGGCTTGGTTGTATTTTGCATTTCAGATTTAGACTCTAAATGTGAATGGATGTGAATATGCGTACTTTGAAAAGAGAAAATGTGACCCTTCTCATACTGATAGATTTGTGAGCTCTCTCCCTCTCACTACTGCTTGCCATAGTGACATGGGTCCATATTTGCCAAACAAAATTCACAAATTCAGCACCTAAGCTGCCAGAGACTGATAGCATAGCCCTTTGTTTCAAGGCTGGTTTGCCTTGGAAAAGAAGTTTTCCCTCTTCTTCTTTAAAACAGGATATCTCTTAAGTTTGCTCAAAAAGTAGCAGCAAACTAGTTCTCTTGCTTCACAGCAGTGTCTCCCACTTCTCTCGCCTGTCTTCCAGCAGTACCCTGTTTTGATTCTGTTTCCGTTAGAAGCACTGTTTCGCATTTACTAAAAGTGACTGTGAATGTTTTTCCTTTCTATCCTGCGATCTGCTCACAGAGTGCAGACGTAGTAAGCAGTCTATTCGTATTCCTTGATCTCTGAATAGTTTTCTGCCTTCTCCTTGAAAGCTTCCTTGAATTTACATTGCTACGGCATTCCTCGGTGAGCACGCTGTCTGCCTCCAGATTTTCTTTCAGGACTGTAACAGACCTTCAGGACACAGGTAGCGTGCAAGGCAGGAGTTGCCGTGAGCTTTTGCTAGGGCCCCACGTGAGGCATTAAGGATAAAGTTTAAATACTCGTCATCACATACTGCTCCCTATGACTTTCCTTCCCTCCTCCCCACCCGCCTTCACTCCTTCACTCCCCTCTGAGTTTTGGCAGCTTGGGGCTCAGGTGAAATAGGGATAAAGAGGTCTTCAAGGTACAAGGAAAGAGCAGATTTTTGCAGAACTGAAAGTGCACCCCAAACTGAGCGTATGGAATAATTTACTTTAGAAAACCTAATGTATTGTTTGTACAATGTGAAAAAAACACATCTTTTCCAACAAGAAGAAAACCAACAGATCTGGCTAAAATGATGTCTTGTTCTGTGCTTTGCTTCAAGTACTGACGCCGCTGGAAACTATAATAGAAGAAACTATTGACTACGCTCGCCAGCGGACAGTGTTTGACCGTCCCGTCCTGCACAACCAAGCCGTGCACTTCCGCCTGGCCGAGCTGGCAACCGAAGTGGAGCTCCTTCGCTCACTGCTGTACCGCACCGTTGGTGAGCTCCCGCTTCTGTCTTCCCAGAGGTGCTTCTCTTCACGCAAAGAACGTTGTCAGGCCAAAGGAATGTGGGGAGGTGACTGCCAGAGGCAGGCTGTGAGCAGGGACTGCCTGTGCATAACTGTGCTTTTTGGTGTCTTTTTTAGCTCTCTATGTGGAAGGCAACGATGTGACGAAATTTGCTTCCATGGCTAAGCTAAAGGCAGGTCGTCTGGCCCGTGAAGTGACTGATAGCTGTCTCCAGTTTTGGGGAGGAATGGGATTCACCAGCGAGGTTTTGGTGAGCAGGCTTTACAGGTAAGCAAGGGAGTGGTGAGAATAGGAAATGGCTTTCCTGAAATGTGGCCTATTAAAAGTCCCACCAAAATATCACCCGCTTGAAAAGGGCACCGGCTCCTAGCCAGTGTGAATGGTATTGTTCCACTGGTTGGCATGTCGCTGCTGTACACCGTGGATGCAAGGGCATCACAGAATCACAGAATAGTAGGGGTTGGAAGGGACCTCTGTGGGTCATCTAGTCCAACCCCCCCGCCGAAGCAGGGTCACCTACAGCAGGCTGCACAG
>Ga0065711_1035063_pt1 | contig 22863 bp, 12 predicted proteins | sample Hoacrofraction12_FD_59098 | JGI IMG/M metagenome (GOLD analysis project Ga0065711, IMG submission 59098) | Hoatzin crop microbial communities from Cojedes, Venezuela - Epithelial fraction 12 v2 (version 2) | ecosystem: Host-associated > Birds > Digestive system > Esophagus > Crop | place... | reverse complement strand
TTCTCTGGAGATATTCAAGGCCCGCCTGGACAAGGTCCTGTGCAGCCTGCTGTAGGCGACCCTGCTTCGGCAGGGGGGTTGGACTAGATGACCCACGGAGGTCCCTTCCAACCCCTAAAAAAAAAAAAGTTGTCTTCTGTGTTGAGCATGCACCTGAGATAGGTGACCTCTTTCTTAAAGAGCTCACATTTCTTTGAATGCCCTTTTCAACTGAAGTGCTTAATCTTGTCACAACTATCTGTGAGTTCATCAGTTCGTCCTGGAAATGATTGGTGTGCACCAAATTCTCAGCCAGCCTCATATGCAACCAGGAGGTGTGTCAGGAAATAACTTCTCTGGTAATGTCGCAGAGGTCCTAGAAGAATCACACAAGCTAAACCCAGAACTCTCACCCTGCTAACACCCCTGTCTTTTGGATTCACTTCCACCTGCTGAGAGGCACCTTTAAGAACATGTTTGAAAAAATGTAGATAAATCTGCTAGCTCTCTGCCTAACTCTCCTAGGTGACAAAAGGTAAGATCTTTAAGATACACTGAATTATTTAAAGGCCAGACAGTTCTGGTCTTGGCTTTAGGGTTTTTCTTTGAATATCTGGAACCATCAGTGAGACTCCACAACCAGTTGAAAGCATAGTTATGCTTGTTTAATACCATAAAAAACGTCTTCGACACGGTAACCACAAAGATGTCTACATGATTGTACCTGATCTTGCCTTATCCCACCAAATAAAACCTACATCTCTGTTGTGTTTGGAGAACAGTTTCCTTTTCCTCATGCTTTCAAATATTTTTATTGCACTCCATTTAATTGTATAGCAATGCCTGAAACTGCTCCAATAAAAACTCGGAGTTCACAATCTCTCCTTATCCTGCAATGTTTTCCTGGAGCCAACAATTACTGGAATTACACATCTTGCCACCATGGACCGGTTCTTTATCTGTTGCTGGTTTTTAAGAAATATTTAGTCACTGAGCACAGAGTAGATCCTACTGCAAGCCCATAGTAACGCTAGCTGCTAGAAATTCCCTCTGCAGTTGTTTACTTCCAAGCTATTTCTCTGGTGTGGTAGTAAGGATGATAGCATTCAGCATAGATCAGACAAGCTCCTGTCTGCTATTCATCTTCAGCAAAGCAGTTGTCCCAACCACGCCACATGGGTTTGGGGTTCCCATAATGCTTTTATCAGCAGATGTTACAAAATTACATGTGTGATGTTGAAGAGAGTTTGGTAATGCATTTAAGCTTTAAATCACCAACATGTGGCCTCAACCCTTACTGAATTTTAACGTATGGTTTTGTAATAGAATTGCCAAGATCAACATTTTATTATTTGCATATTTACCTATTCCAGTTATAGTTAGGAAAACCTTTGTTCCAATTTGTCCCAACCCACTACAACTATCTTTCCTCCCTTGTTCCCACCTTCTCTCAGTATGCCTTTTATCTGTCTGTTTCCATCATAGAAACAAGGTGGATGAAGTTCAAACTATATTATTAGGATTATTATTAGATTTTTTCCTCTGTTTTTTTTTGCAGTCCAGAAGTATTTAGCAAAAACAACAAAAGGAGTTCTGAACAAAAATGGTTGAAGGACCCTTTCCTGGCTGAGGAATTTTTTTGAGCCTTCTGAGTTAATAGCTCTCAATGATCGAGCTATAACAAAACCACTTCATCCCCAAGACAACAGAAGTTGTGAGATAAACTCTGGAAACAAATCAAGGATTTTTGTGGGGAAACTCATCTGGTCCTGTGGAGCAACAAGACTTGTAGGAAATGTCTTTGAAATCAAGGTTTATGAATCACTAGTGTCTATAAAAATTGCATGCAGATGTTATAAAGTGCCCTTTCTGTTTTGTTTGCCAAGAAGGTAAACTGGAAACACAGTAGTTATAAAATGAAGGCATGAAAAGCTGATCAGTCTTACATATGTAGAGAAGAAAAACTGTTCTTTTTATTATTTGTATCATTCTTCAGCTGATATCAAAATACAGGTATAACAAGTTACCTTTTGATTCAGGTTAGCCCTTCCGCATACCTGGTACGTTCTACCATTTGCTTGTGTGTGTACAATTTAAAAGAGTTCCCATCAGCATTTCTGATCCTCCCCAAAACGTCAATCTGCGTTGTTAGAACAGCATTCAAAGCTCTTTGCAAATCTTTGCATTGCTTCATGACTTCCTCTTGTTCTGGGTTTTTTTTTTCCCTCCTTAATTTATTTACTTCGCTATGCTTGGGAAAGACTGTACCACATCCTTTTAGCCTTCTTTTCCTGGAAACAATAGCCAAGTGGTAAAAATTTCAAAATGTTATTACAGAAGCCAGAGATTGTGCCTGTATTCCAGCCATGCTCCTACCACTTATACAGAGATTCAAATGCACTAGAAAAGACCTTATCTAGATGTCGTAATACATAAAAAAAAAGAATGAGCTGGCAACACCAGCCTTGGGAGTGCTGAAGCAGTGCGAGGTGTCTGTAAAGTGCACCAGGATTTTCCTCTGTCACCATTTGTTAGCCCAGCTGGCTGTTACTGGTATTGCCCACAAATGCTATAAAACATCTTCCTATAAAAACAGATTCTGCAGAGCTAGTCTAGCATCCCTGCCTGATTACACTGAGCAAGCCTGAAGATATTTCTTCAGTTGGCTACAACAGATCTTCACTTTTCTCAGTTTTCTGGTTCACATATTTAGGAGATGGGAATCATCCTGAGATACCAACTTTGGTTTTAGTTAAGCAGACTTCATGGGAATATGTTTCATGACAACAGCACCAGGAACAAAGGTATTCTGGTTTCACAGTTATGAAACTATTTTTTTCCATGGTAGAAAGGAGGAAGGGGAAAAGACAGGTTTCCTTTGCTTTGCCCCTCACACAGATGGTTGGGTACATCTGAAAATAAAATCTGGCTGAGAAATAATTCATTGAATTTAAGTAGGTGACGAAACAACATGATGTATGGACTTCAACAAATTGTTCAGGCATGTGCGCGTAATGCTTCAGATATGTAACAGAACATTAAGAAATCTGGACTTCTTACCAAATAAAAAATATGGTGTATATTACTAAACCACTCCCCTGAGCATCTGTATCAAAGATACTGCTTTAAGACACTCATTTTCACTTATGCCACTGAATGTTGTGCTGTACAGAGGGGAAGAAGTTAAGCTCATCATTTCCTGTCCTCAGTTATTTTTAGAAAACTGAGGTACTGTACACACATGTGAAACTGCTACATCTATACAAAGCACTTTGTACCAGGCTGCTGTAATATTGTGTTCAGAGGGAGCTGAAGGCAAGGGTCAAAGCAGGTGACGATCTCGGGGAGCCCTCCATCTGGCGTTAAGTGTGAGTGAAGAGCGCCCAGGGTGGTAGTGGAGATGGCGCTCGTGCAGAGCCCACCAGCACAGATCCTTTCTCATTTTTTTTTTCTTTGTTGGCGTCCATTTCCACTGACTGAAGAGGCAGACTTCAGAACAGCCTGGGTTGTTTGCCAAGGTGGTTTTAGTGATGTGTTTGAAACAATAATAGTTTCACATTTTCTTTGCTTGCATTGCCTACTTCAGGTTCCTAATGCTGAAATACCATGCTCAGTTTGGATGGAAGAGACAGGGCACGTGAAGAAATACTACAGCATGAGTCAAATTGCGAAAATTGCCTCAGCATTAAAAAAGGTCACCTGCCGTCTAAAGTTCATTATTATTTTAGAAGGAAATCATTTACAGAGCTGCAAGTCAGACAAAGGCCTCTGAGGCTTGATGTCTAAAGAAAAAGATGCCTCGCAGTGAGGGACACCGGCTCCATACAGCTGCAGAAATATAGTGCCCTAAAACACGCAGGCTGAAGTACGCATGGGTTTAGTTCTCATCGCACTGAGTATGCTTCTACTCGGGTTCTCCAAGATCACTATCCAAAACTCCATGTGACTCAAGAGAGCTTTACCAGCCCTGTGACCCTTTATGGCTGAGCTTGTGAGGCTTGTGATACCTTTCATCTGCACCCCATCACCAAGTTGTCATGAACTACCTGAAATGAAGTTATCCCAATCGGCTCTCATCCATACCCTGAGGCATGATGCTTTTCCCACTCTCAGACAGAGTCAGATTTTCTGTTTGTGATGGAAGACAAAGACTGCTAACGCAACCAACCTAACAACCTCCACACTAAACAACTACTTTAACAACTCATGGTTTACTCTTCAGTTTACAGTAGTTTACTATTTCTTTCCAAATGGGCTGTCAAAATAGTCCTGCACTCCTACTGATTTTGCATAATGGAGCTTTTCATTTCCTTCACTCAATATGGTTGCTTCTGCTTGTTCAGATCTTCCTGGTATGCTTCAAACACTACACATACACTTACACATGCCCCACTTTTTGTTCTAAATCCTGATTACATGAGTGTGTGTGAAAATTAGCCCTTCTGAAGATGTACATATTTCTGCTACTTCTTTTGATTTCTTCATGTTGTGGCCAGATGCCAAGAATTAATTTCTGCTATCATTAGGTGTCACCTTCAGCTACAGTATGAATCCAATGAAAGGCTCTATAAATTGTATTGCAAAGTGATTTTCCTTCCACAGAGGAAAAAGGTAAGTCATTCCTAAACTCGAACCATGGTTAAATTATCTGATGTTGGCAGTGGTTCAGAGACTATCTACAAACAAAATTATAATCACTACGCCTTCAGTTTCCATAGGTCTGGCCAGAAAGGATTTTTCTCCAAGACCTTATCCCATTTAATCTTGTTTCCTTTGTCTTCATCCTTTCACTCTCTTCTTCATACTTGATTTCTCACACTCTTCTCTGAGTTGTTTTCTCAATCTCCACTTTGGTTTCCGATTCCAATTATCATCCATTTGTTAATAAGAGGAGGTGCAAGAAAATTCCAGAGAAATCAGATTTGGCTCAGGGTCTAGGATTCTTTTTCTCTTCTAAATAAAACTTAGATAGGAATTGGAGTCTGAAGTACAGATACTAAAACCTGAGTGAAAGAATTTTGGCTCCTACATCTGTATTTTGGCATCTACGTGTAAGTGGTTATTCAACAATTTTGAATATCTGCAGCAGAAGTGTTAGGTGTTGCATTTAGACATTCACTTTTAAAATGTTTTCAACTGCAAAATTTAAACATTTATGGTGGTTACAATCTTCTGTAAGTGAACCACTAATCTTGTCTAGAAATAAATTCTTCATACCAATAAAGTTTAAAGTGGCACATTCCAGTCCTGGGAAGGCTTTTATTCCACCCCTTGAGCCAGTTATAGGAGCAAAGAAGAGCAACAGTAGACTTTCAATGATTTATATTCTAGCCTGATCTTTCCTTTACACAAAAGTAACAAAGAATTTTTGAAAAAATTCCCTTGATTTTTAGATATTCCAGTGATGGTATTTGAGGTTAAAATGAGGCTGCATCTTCAGTTAAGAATCAGATATTGTTTGAAGAAACCCGTGTGAGAGTCTGAATCAGATTACTGCCAACACAGACATACTCCAGAGCAAGGCTACTGCAGAATCCTAGGGTGTTGGACCCATCCAAGCCTGGTCACGGTGTGGGAGCAATGGCCTAAGAAAGCTGATCCAAGTCAGGGTGCAGAGAAAGGTGATCAGACTCCAAACATGTTTGGGAGTTCGGCTCTTTTCCATACAGATTTAGCTCTCTCCTTTATTATTGTTTGTTTGCTTTGTTTTAGAATGGAGGAAGGAGAAGTGAAGACTGTGGCCACTTACTAGAGGCCGGAGGCACTGCACAGGCTGACGCCGTGAGTTACTAGCACATTGATACAGATTGAGACCTACTGACCCATGACACCATTCTGCTGCAGTGTGGATCTTACTCGCCCTAAATCTCCACTGTACTCTTACTCTTGCAACTACAGTTTGAGAGCATTTGGTCCACAGCGTCAGCTACTTGCCTTTCTCTCTCTTTGTCCCCAGGATGAGAGCGATTTAAGAATGAAACGATGGACTTTTAATCATTTAGGGGAAAGGTTACAATAAATGTTCAATTACTTTGTAGTTTTAACATTTCTTAAAGACTTCAGCATTGGTACACATGTGCAGCCATAGCCTGAAAAGTAATTTCTATAATGCCACATTTGTCCTCTTATATTTAATCAAGGTGTTTCTTAGCAAAGATAATGACATAGGAGTTCAAAAGGAGCTGCAAGAGCCTAATTAATAATAGTCCCCATTCCAACTAGTGTACAGAAATTTGGGAAATTAATATGAAAAGAACTATTGGTCTTTCTAATCCATTCTTTTTCTTTGGACTGCTATTCATTAGCCATGCCCCAAAGTGCTCTCCACTCACTGCTGTTCAACTCCATGTTGCTTGAGTCTTCATCTTTTGTTAGACTTATCAATATCCTAATTATGTTTTTAAGTGAAAAATCTCACTAAACCCCAACCTAAACCTCCTTCTCATTTCTCATTTCAAGTCACAGTGGAAACAAGACAATGGCCATTACAGTTAGCCCTTTTTATATGACATTTGTTACATTTAAGTTTTCCTGTCAGCACCATTTTTCAGACCACAAACGTTCAAGCTCTGCAAAACAAGCAATGGCTGTAATATAGCCAAAGGCAATTGCAGCAAGGGAGCTTCAGTAAGTATCTTTAAGGAAGCTTTTACATTTGGAATTTTCTTTAGCTTGATGATAACTATTTAATTATTAATTACTTAAATTTTTTAGACCATCTAGAGGAATATAGACAACAAAAACATATCTATTGCCAATGGCTATGTGGGTTTTATAGTGCTATTTGTAAACACGGAGTTTTGGTTCCTAGATCCAATCTATCTCTATGAACTTGGGGTCAAGATATGAGTGGGGAAAAAAGTAGGCACATTGCTTTTTTCCCCATTAGAAAAGATGAAGAACTTCCTTGTACAATTTAAATGACATGTCCATGGTGGTGTGTGAAAGATGGCCTCTCCACAATGCATTTTTCTTTGTAAACATCCTGTCAGTGCTTCAATGCATTCTGAATTGTCTTATCTTTGCCTCAAGGGGAAAAAAGTCAGTTGTCTTTATAATCCTGTGTTTTGGGATGTTTTAAAGGCTGATCTTGTCTATGAGGAAGAGGCAGTCTGTGGCAAATTCCTTAATCTGGGCCCCAGTGACGGCTGCATTCACAACAGAGCACATGCTGGAAATTGATGGAGGTCCCTTCTGGGCTCAGCACCTGTGAAGTAGGTCATGGGAAGAAGGCTAATATCTGCTCAGGTCTCCTGAAATGTATTTTCAACACGCAGCCCAAAACGTTCAGACCACGGCAGTGCTCCCCAAAGCAGTCATAATTGAAGCATAGCTTTTAAAACTTCTAATGGCTTCAAGTAGGAACATTAAGCACTTCCAAATACCATGTTGCATTTGAAACAAGGAACTGCCTCTCCACAGCCCTGCTGGCAAATGACTAAACCTTTAGTACTTTTCTCTTGTGTTCATGCCACCAGATGCAAAGTGTACACAAGGGATTATTAGGTGACAGCCTCAAGAATTTTGAAATGAAGTAGGGAAGAAGTAAATTAAAATTCCAAATGCTATGAGATGCAAATTTAATCAGTTTCCTTAGAACATTGCAACATGAAATGCTACAATCAAATCAGTTGTTGATCAGTACTATCAGTATTTTGACAGCTGTAACCCACTTGTTTCTCAGGACTTACTAGGTGTATGGGTCTGGCTGACATGGTCCCTACTCTTAATGAAGTAAATATATTGCCATGTGCTGTGAAAACCTCATCATTCTGCATGTTTTCATGGACCTCTTGTCCATGTAGTCAGTCTATGCTAGGTTTTGTGCACTTACATAGACCCTTGACTAGGATTATGGTTATATCATATTTGTGTTTTTTCAGCAACCATGGTTTCTGTAACCGCAGATGTAAGCTGACAGGTACATTCCCCAGCTGGCATGCTTAGATGAAGTTCCATCTCACAAGTTTGTGTTAGGACCAGCTATAACAACTAACAGCATAAAAATCTTAAAATATCATACAAAGCTAGATGACAAATGCTTGGGCCTTCTCCCACAAGAGGGTAAAGGGAAAGATATAGCTTTCTAAGCAGTCTTTGTTGGATATCTCACCAGTCTGGACATTACCCAGGCACCCAGGCTAAGAATATTTGTTCTTTGCTTTGTTCTGATCCCTATGATATAAACGCATCATGAGTCTCTTCCTAGATCTCGGGAGAGAAACTCTTTCCATTTCCCCAAACCAGATAGAAGTCTCTCTTTAAAGAGCAGCCTGCAGATGAACCACATGGGACCTCCTGAGAAGGTGTCCTTTCATGTGCTTGGGCAAACACAGCCTCCCAGCATCCTACCCCATACAGGGCTAAAACCTCTTAGGATAGTTAACTGTCTGCAAAGATGTATCTGTGACTTTGTCTCTCTTAACAACACTGAGGTGATAAGATAGGAGACTGGTGCAACTAAACCAATAGAAAGTTTAAACAGTTGCCCAAGAAAATGTCATATGGGTTGAGAAGCCCAGGACAACAATTGCAGTGAGACTTAAGTAATTCTGACTGACTTAAGACGACTCGCTTTGATGAACGGCAACCCCTAGTAACTTGCACTATTTTATCTTGTGGATTGTTACTAAGAAGAGTAATAGGAAATAATAATAACAGATATTTGTTGCTTAATACTTAAAATAAATGTTTTTACTATTTGTTGTCTTTGGAGAATAGAATTATAAGTGCTCACAGGCAACACTATCTTTTTGGAATGCCTAAAGAGTTAGGCTCAATATGTCCTCAGTGTTTGAACACACTCAGATCTTCACCTGAAGTACCTCTCTGCCTTCTTGAAAGTCAGTACAGAGAATCAAAAATGCATTCTCATTTTGGGACACAAGCAGCTGAACTCAACAGTCATTCTCAAAAGTGATCTTTACATCCCTCCTTGATACCACAAAAACAACCAAAGTCTCAGTAGGGCCCCAGAAAAGAATTCATGTTGGCTCAGGTCATCGTGGGCAGAGGATATAACCCTGACATGACCTACAGCCCAATGTGACCTGGGGAGGTGGTGGGAGAAGGCAGAAGCGGGACGACTGCCTTGTACGGCAGGATGGCTGCACTTTTCTCACACGGCACAGGTGCAATTCCCCCTGCCATGCTGGGTCACAAGACACAGGCACACTGCCCGATGTTAGCTCAGGTGCTGGGCCATGGCCAAAAGGACGTGCACAGTCCTGGGCTACAGCCGAGCACCGCAGCCGGCCTCCTGCTCCTGAAGCCCACACTCCAGGTGCAGCTGGTGGAAATAAGGGCCAGATGTGTGAGCTGGATGCATAAAATAAGTGAGCTGACATGTCTGCCAAGGTCCCACCCCCATTAATCCACACTATGTAAATCCCTCAGTAAATCCACCCTGACCGTGGCAGCCCAAGCCTGCTGCCATCAGCGTGGATTGCACCTGAGCTTGGCTGCCTGGGGGCTCTGGCAAGCCTTTGGATGCCAACCACACTACACACTTCTGTCATCCACCCTGCATGTAAAACACGAGCAGTTCCCGGGGCAGGGAAGATGAAGAGTGTAGTCACCATGTCCTTGGGCCATGGAACTGCCTCTGCATACAGCCCTGGCTGAACGTGTTCTGCACCTGTGGACACAGCTGGCTCAGTTTGGTCAAGCAGTTAGAGTACCTGTCTATGGTCTTGGAAAAGAAGGGTCACCTATACATCTCTTGAGGACAGTGTGGAGTTGCATGTCCTTAAACAAAAAGCATGAGCACAACTTCTGCCCACCTACATCTCTCAATATTCATCCTAAACAAAAAGAATATTCTAAGAGTAGTCTGTGTGTTGGCTTAGGAATCAGCAAATCTTGTACTTTAATCCTACTATTCTATTAATTTCATTATGTGACTCTGATAGACTCCATTCATAAAATACAGAAAACACTTTTTGAATTTTCCGAACTAGTAAAATCACAAGGACTATTTTCTAACATTTATAAATTTTTTTGAATATATTATATACTAGTGATTGAGCATTTATATTTATGCTTCTCTTGGAAATCAGTTTAATTGCTAAATCAGATGAAGGATTAGGCCAGAATGAAACTCTATTTTCTTTATTTAGATTATTTTAGGCATAAAATAGTGTCTATTTGGACATTTTATACATTTTACTAATTTTAAATATTAAAATATGCAGATTCGAATATGGTCTTTTGAAGTGTTCACTATCACTGCTGTCACAGGTGTCTTGCTAGTAGTTATGAAGCAATAGCTATACTGTCAGACAAAATCACACATACAGAATGCAAAGTATAGATTATTCTTTCTGTTATGGTATATTATATTCCCTTCATTATAACAAAACAGCTCGTCCTCAGATGACTCTCAAGAGAATGTGAACTGTGTGTTGTGATCCGAAGGGCTTGCATTATACATTTGCCTGGAGCTTTCATTATTAATAAACCCTCGTTGAGCACCTCTTAGCTACCTGACTTTCATTTGAGACCACTGGATTCCTCAGCTTCCCTGACCTTGCAGCATTAACTCAAGATTCATGGTCGCAAGTAGAATGGATAGATCAACTAATATATTTTTATTATAGCAACTCAAAAGTTGCTAAGTTGACAGCAAAATAGACACAATAAAATTATATTGAAAAATGTTTCTCTAGAAAAATATGCTTCTATTCTCCAGTTTATGATATTTTCCCAGTATTTTAATTAAAGCAAAACAACCATTTATTCACTTCTAGCACAGTGCTAGTATTTTACAGTAAAAATAATATTAACTTATATCGTGTTTATAGTCAGATTTGCATAGAAAGTTTTTAAAACATTTTTCTCATGAGTATTTGAACAGTCAAACTAACATTGCAGGGCTTTTACAGCAGCATTAGTCTTCGCCAGCTATAAAATGTCAGTCAGTACAACCGTAATATGAGACCCTGGTAGGGATAGGTATAGGATTTGGTTTATGTCAAGGCTTCCTTCAGACTTTTCCATAGACCCCCTGCTAAATGGTTTTTCTTTTTAACGTGCCCTGAACCTCTCCTGTGTTTTGAGTCTGGTACTCTAAGCACTTTGTTACTTTGTTTCTCACACTTGGAGAAGCAGAATCTGAGAGGAGAGGACACCACAGAAGAATCCCTTCCCCTCTGCAGACAACACCTGAATCCACTTGATTTTTAGGGGTCCAGAATGTGACCCTCAGCAACGTGCAGCAGGCAGCTGGCAGCAGCTGTGGAAACCTGGCCGTCGGTGCTCTTTCTGCCAGTGAATGTGATGTTTGTACCACAACACATACTACTAAGGAGGGCGTTTCTTGAACCCCTGTAAGATATCCAGATATCTGTAGCACACAGTATGCATCAGAGTCCCCAGTGTTCATCCCTCCTAGCGCAGCTGACTTTCCAAGTGTCAAAGATTCATCCTCTTACTTTGATGAGCAATTTGTCCTTCACACAGTTTCTGCTAATTCAGGTGAGCATAAAGTCCCACTCAGAGCCCCGGGAGAATTTCACCAGTGAAAGTTCAATATGTGTGTGGTAAATCAGAACAGTTAATTAACAGTATAGATGCCTTTGTGGTGTAGTTAAGACGAGATCTGCAGAAACCAGTGGGGAGAACAGAGCCTTTAGGTAAATGAAGATGGACATACTGTTTCAGAGGAGCTCTTTTTAAAAGCTGTGTTAGCAGAAGATGCATAAACTCTAGGCCATGTCCCAGCTACATGGCTAGTCCTGAAATCCTATCAGCTGAATCATATTGCCCTCTCTGTGGTGTTTCTGTTTGAGGGATGTGATGTAGCATGTTTTCAGAAATACAAGTCCATAATTTAATTTATAATAGACCATTTTTTAATAGATTAGGCAAAGGGTACTGTGTCTAGGCTTATATTTATCAAGGCACTGTAAAAACAGAGGATAAACTATGCACAAAGATATATGTGAATACAAGCTCTCTGAATTTTCCTTTGAAAGCAAATCACTGCCCCAAATGCAAATAAGAAGCTTGCATCTGATGTGCTACCTTAGGAACCTAATTTAAGTGATTTGAATGTATGCCTGGAAGTATCTTTTTCCACTGACTACAGAAGAAGTCCAGGGTAATTGTCTGGGATAAATTATTCACTGAAGTTAGGTTCCTTTACTTAGACAGTATGACTGTCTCTATTGCCCATCTCTCTTATCTTAGTTACACTGCTAAAGGTGGGTGACCAGCAGATGGGGATGCAAAGACATAAGCAATCACATCTGGTATAAGAGTGACGAAATTAAGTCACAATACTTACAGAGCGACATGGACCTATTTTTAATTAAAAAGTCTTTTAAAAATGCTTTGAAGAATTTCCCTACTGGCAAAAATTTCTTCACACTCCCTAGAGAAGTACATTGCTTCTGAAAATTGCACCTCTTTCAATTTACTCGGGACATGAAAACAGCTTGGGATTAACCCAAGGCAAGATGACACCTCAGAAAGCTTTTTGTGTTTTTGAATATCTGAAAACCTTCCAGAAGGCACACCAACTTGCAAAGAGTTAGGGTAATACTGAAGCAACACAGAAATACCGAGCAGGAACAACACTAGCTCCTTCCCAGAGGTGTTTGTGGCGAATGACGTGTCAGTGGTTGCCCCTCTCCCACTGAGGGAGAGATGCCGTGGCTTGCAGGGTAAGGAGTGAGGGCACTGAGCAAACATGAGACAGAAGCATATTCACAGTCCTGTACACAAGCAAAACTGGCAAATATCACAGTTCCTGCAAACTGCGGGCCACGGGACAGAGCTGAAGGTGCCGACCAGGACAGGGTATAAAGGGCTTTGCTCAGTTCTTTTTCCAGCGGAGAATAAACTACCAGGCCTCTTTGCCTGACTTTGGAGAAAAGCCAAGGGTTTATTGCAGGGGAATAAATTATACGCATAAAATATGAGGCATCGAGTAATGTAATTAGCTCAATTTAGATGCGCTATTGACATGACACTAGTGCTTATTACTAATGAATACACTGCTGGTGAATCATTAATAAAGGTAGCATCTAGCTACTGTGCTTATGAATGCTTTATTGTGGAAAGGTGGAAAGTTCATTTAAGCTGTTGCGTTTTGTGTGCCAGTTGTTTGCTTCACTTTTGACCTTTTTGATCAGCTATTCTGAATTAGGTTTGTGAAACAGGGATGAAAATGAGTTGAGTTTTGAAGGAACCTTTGTGTCAAGAATAATGGGAATGTCTTGAATACCTTCACTATATTTTGTTTGCACCACACTTCCAGTTAAGTGCCAGGGAAGGTGGAAATCTAGAAACAGCTGTGAGTAAGAAGCAAATCAGCAATGAGCAGACCTAGCAGAGGATGTAGTGGAAGAAGAACATTGAGAGAGTCAGAGGAGAAGCGGTTTTTGGAATGGATTTGCAAAGCTAGAAGGAGCCACAAAGGTGTGGAAGTATGAAATAAAATGGCCGCGGGAGCCTGCCCCACCGCACAGGCCATAACCCAAGTGTCACTAAGGTGCTCATCCTAAAAACTGGATCTACTCAAACAGCTGCGCTTGTGTCAACCGGGGCTTTGAGCAGGGACGCTCCGCAGACATGCTGCATGACTCGGGGTGCAAGGAAGGGGTCAGGTCTTGTGCAAGTCTTGTGCAAGTTCATTAAACTTTAGCTGTGGTTTCTGGCACCGGAGGGTTAAAACCAGTCGCCGGCGCTGTGCAGGCAAAACAGCTCCAGCTTTTCTCAGGAGGGCACCAGCACCTCCAGCAAGCCTGATCCATCATAGCCTGATGTTTCGCTGCTGATCAGAGACCAGAGAGACCCACACAGCTGCATTCAGAGAGTGCTCCGCATCTCAGGCCTCTCTCAGGACTTGCTGCTGTGTCCCGGGACAGCTGCTATTTAGTGAAATAAATCAGGCAACTCCAGGTGCATCAAAACTGCATGGGTAACAAGCTTTGTATTGGAAACACTAGCTGGAGCCTCACCAAAATCAAAATGCTTTACAACCTGTTTGGAATATGAGTAGTGGGATGCAGACATGTCAGGTCTTCTGACAAGCTGGCTCAGCTTCTGGTTTTGAAGCAATTCAGCTGATGAGCTTTCGCAAGCCCAGAATCACCCCTTGTTATGCCCTTGCTAGTTGACTGAAGCTTTTCTAACACAAATGTTTTCCCATGCAAACAGAAACATCTTTTTGATGTCTGCCTTATAGGAAAGAAAATCTTCCATTAAAAAAGAAGTGCATTTTCTCTAAATTTGGGGGTATTCAAAGCTATTTTATCAGTTCAAGCCTCTGAACAAGGACCCACAGAGATTGTCCCCATGTGACCGCAGTGCAATCCCCATCCATGATTTTACATTTTCAGACCAATCCCAAAATCTATCCTGGATTTCCCAGTTCCTTTCTCCTAGGTGCTTCCATAGTACTTCAGATAAAGTTTCATGTGAATAGGTCTCATGCAGGATGTTAGATGAATAGAAATCGTATAAATACCATCTTAAAAAGAAGAATTGTCTCCAACAGCTACTTAATTAATGGAAAATCTCCCTTTGACAGGGATGCCTCAGGCATGCAATTAATAGCTCTGAGCAAGAAGACTTGTAGAAGCTTTTGTTTTACATAGCTCCACATCTTTTGTTAAATTTCCAGCTGAAAAGCAAACAACTCTGCCATGAAGGAAATTTGCTCTTATGCTTCAGTTTGTACCTTGTTTTTTCCCCTGAGATTCACCAATAGAAAATGAAATCGCATTTGTTTGGGGGTAAACATTTTATGAGTTTACAGTCACAATTTGTTCTGAATTCCTAAGTATGGATCTAATTTGTGTGAGCAGGATTGTGTCTTTCTTGCAAACTCGCCACCCAAAATGACGAACTGGTCAGGATGTTTCATGACCTTGACCTTCGCCTCTGAACTCGCTTTACTGGTCTGTATACCAGACTAATATTCAAACCCAGAATAAATGTACTCAGCCAAGCTTGGCTGTTTCAGCTCACACCCTGCACAGCCCCTTTTGCATCAGTTTTTCTCCTATTTCTTAATCCAGATTAGTGAGATGTAGGAATCCACTAACCCTTGGCGTACCACATTGTACCGAACTATTTTGACAAAGGCATCAGCTTTTTAAACACAGTGGACCAAATATCACACAGTATTTATGATTTATGAACTGAAACAGTTCCTCCTGTAGAGATCATTTTCTTATAAGTAAAACAACTTGTGGAAAGACTATCCTCTGAAAAAAAGTGGAACCATGGGTGAACACTTGGTGCATTGTTTTTCATAGATTAGGTATTAGTTTAGCACAGTATATGAATTTGTAAAGGAAAATAAATAGACCCTAGGAAGCAAGCATTACTTGTAAGCTAGATGATTTCTGTGTGTGCACTCCTGATCTTGAATTACAATATTTTGGAGGAGACTGCAAGTAATTCCCACTTCAAAAGGCAGCCACAGAGGGTACAATAATTCTCCTGGAAGCCAGACTTTCTGTTCTTTCTGGTGTGCTGTCCATCAGGTAGAGCGTTACAATCTGGACTGCAGCTGATAAAAATGGGAATCTTCCTATAAACCATCTGAGTATTTGATAGCACTTGCTATTATCTTCCCCAGCAGACTATTCCTGTGTGAACATACAATAAAAGGTTCCAAATCTCCAATCAGATATGGGCGTATGGAGCCGGAAACCCAACAAGGCTCTGCACTAACTACAGCCCTGCATCCACCCCACGACGGATCAGATTTCAGGATCAATGCTCTAATTATCCCAAACTTGAAAAGTACACTAAAAAAATGGTTTTTGCCAGATAGAGGAGAAGGAAATGGAAAAGCCATTTCCAGTGTGAACAGACATGTCTATGCCATAAAGACAATTGGGGTTAGTTTCAACAGAGTTGTCAACTGTCACTGTCAACCCTGGGAATGTTTAATCATTGCAGTAGTGATATATCCTTCAGTATGGGAGGTGCTATTAAGGTGTTGTATTTCCTTCTAAAAGCTTCCAACAATCTCCTTTCTTAGAATGACTGCCCTGGTGTTATACAGTCAGGAGTTAGGAGCAAGCAGAGTACTTACCATCCAGTATTCAGATTTTCAGCAGGTGTTTCATGCCATTTGGGTCACGGAAAGGTTTGACATGAGGGCTGCGTGTCCCCAGTTTTGCCCTTGTTTTTCTTCCAGACCCCTTGCCTTCCTATTCTCAGTTCTTGTTTATCCACGTTCTGCTCCCCAAATGCCAAATATTTCCACTCCATGCACATAGATGAGCTTTACAGCATGTGCACAGTAAATCCAATACTTCTGTGTCACATTAGACCTACTGCACATGTGCACATACTATGTGTATAGTAAACTTGCAGAGGGTCTGATGCTTATTTAAAATAGTGTGCTCCCTGATACAGTGCTTCACAGCCCACGCGCACGTGTTTCTTCATGGCCACTTCTTGGCTACAGTATGCCTTCCTCCTTCTCCCATCCCACTGTCCACAGGGGCAAGATTTTCCCAAAAGCTGTTTTCACTCTAGACCCCCGTGGAGGACAGTGTGCAAACATGGTATGGCAAGGCTGCAGGCTATTTTGAGCTTTTATAAAACTTGGGTGTCTGACTATGAGCTTCAGGAAAATCTGGGCCCAACAGCAGATCCTGAAATATTTGAAAATCTGGATCGCAGCGTCTGTTCAGCAACATGCTTTGAACAGAAAATTGAATAACAATATTGGAAAGACAATTGATTTCAGGCCGCGTTTCAGCTCCTCAGTAGCCCTGGCCGAGCGGGCAGCTGGCGTGGCCGGGGTCTCCATCCCGGGGGAGGCGACTCCGCTCTGCCGCAGCTGCTTGGGGCTGGCAGAGCCCCGGGGGCTGCCCCCAGCCAGGCGATGCTGCGGAGCTGGGCGCATGGCATCAGCAGCTTCATAGAAAGCCCTGTGGTAGCACTTGGCTCGTCTTTGCAGACCTGCTTATCTCTGGCAATTTATCTGTAACCCCCCAAAAAACTATGTATTTAAATAATTTGTATATCTATCACCCACTCTGTTGAGTAACTATGTAGAGGATCTGAGAAATATCCACCAAACTGAGAAGTGTAACAAACATTAAAGCTCAGTTTAATAAATTTGGAAATGAATTGACTACTGGGTGATTTCAGAGCTGTGCTCACCACGTTAACTTCCAGTACGAGGCACACAAAAGTTCACACTTCTGCCTAAAGTTCTTCAGGCTTTGTAATCACATGCTGAAAGGTGGACCAGGCTACCGAGAGCAGAGCTTGGCTGCAGCCATAAATAGTCCTAAAAGGTTTGCTGCAGGAGACAGTTTACCACCCACAACACCTGTACAAATCACAAACATGTATATTTTTCAGTCATTGCCTGAACATCTCATGTACTGGAGAAAACACTGCCTGTATTGAGGATACTGTAAATTGTCAATTAATACTCCATAATCTTGGGAAAAAAGAGGAAGACTTCTCCCCTTTCCACATTTCTGAGTGGTGGGGTTTTGTTTTGTTTTGTTTTGTTTTGTTTTGTTTTGTTTTGTTTTGTTTTGTTTTGTTTTGTTTTGTTTGTAGCTGGTTAGTGTGGTGGTGATAGTACAAAATTCTATGTATGTATATGAATGTGTTCATATATTTTGAGGGACAGCTGCAATTCTTCAGTAGCTTTCTCATTTAGATTTGCATTGGTGAATTTATGTATGTGTGAAAGGTCAATATTAAGGCAAATCAAGTGTCTTGGAGTTCTGTATTTGAGAAATTTTATGTATTTCTTCATAACTACAAAAAGCTAGAAAGTGTTATGAACCTTCCATCCTCCCGCTACCTCCCAGGTTGCCAAGATCTTGTGCTGTTCATTACTCACGGTAATTCACTTCCAGTGGAGAGGAAGGATTCCTAACTATCAGGAAGCCTATGACATAGTTTTGTGATAGAGTAACATTCTTCCAATCTTCAGAAAAGCATAGGTCAGCTCACACAAATGCAGTGGCTGTTTAATAATGCAGTGGCTCTCCAGCTCATTTTTCTTGTGATATAGCTCCATTGAAAGCACACTTTTTGGTCAAATGAAGCTGACTTACAGCCTAATTTATTTTTATTTATTTTATTTTATTTTTTTACTATTCCCTCTTTGTCCCTCTCTTCTTTTGGTCAGTCCTCAGCAACTGAAGAATGGGATAATAGTTGTGTTTAAGCTAAACTCTCCAACGCATCACGTTCAAGTTGGGTTTTGGGTAAAATCAGTACTTGCAGGCCAGCAAACATGACTGCCCTGCAGAAATGCCTGAAATTACCCATCATAATTGTTTTTGTATTATCTCTACTGTGACTCTACAGTGACATATTTACTGCCTGTTCTGGCAGAGATGCAGCAGTGCTATGTGGGCAAGTACGTGGCAGACATTCCTGTGTTTGTAATTATGGTTCCTTGCACATACCAGATGAACTGAAGCATGGCACAAGTGCCTGTGTGTTTCTTCAGTCTAAATCTGTACACTTGCTCTAAGCTTTCACCAGTCTGGCAGAGGAATCTCTTGTATTCAGTCTTTCCTCTTCAGCATATAGAAATTTTTATTAAATTACAAGAGTGATGAAAAGTTGAGACCATCTTCTGCACATCTGATACAAATCAAGAGACCAAATTTTTACTCATATGAACAGTTCAATTAATTTCAATGAGATCATTTTTATGGGCATAGTGGATAAATATTGGTAAAAATTGAGACTTGAGTTTTTTGTTACGTTTGTAATGAATGAACGTGACATAGCTGCAAAACTGGGAAGTGAACCTAGTGAAACTGTTAAGTACCACAAAGGGTACTACCAGTGAAACCCTGGTTCCAATGAAATTAATGGGAAACTTGATGTATAGGACAAGCATCAGAAATATGGTGTATAACCACAAGAATTCTTAGGCATATGCTCTTAGTTAAACAGTTTAGAAATTTTACTTCTCACATAAAATCTAATATTAAGAATATTTGTGTTAGTTTAGAGCTCAAATAATTCGAAGAGCTCTTAACTTCAACAGATCACCTTTCACGTGGTGGGTTTTCTCATTTGTGGTAGAAGACTAAAATTTGTTTCCACTACGGAACATAATTGTGTTCTGTGTGAAGTATTGTAAGTGAATTGGGAGTATGTGATATTTTTTCTAATTAAAGCCAGGCTTTTTCCTAATTACATCTGAGTAAGGATTTCAAAACTTGGGTCTGACAGATTTTGTGTGTGTGATAATTTTATTGTGGCAAATCAATTAGATTCAGTCTCATGAATCTACATTCATTGCAAGATGGGAAAACAGGACCGGGCCAAGACAACTTTATCTTTGCAACTGCTGGAAACTCCTTGTGAAACTTTGGGATCTTGGGGATATTTTGAAATAACCTCTGAGTGCCTGTGTCCAGGCTGAGCTGGAAGCTGGAATGGTGGATCAGAGCTGCTCCTAGATTTTCCAGCTATATCCCTCGTCTTCAACTGGGACTTCTGCAGAAAAGCCCTGGGGGCTGGGTTTAGGAAAAATATATGGTATTTGTATATGTTGGAACCTGTAGACAAAAAAGACTGCTATGCTTTTTATGTATCAATGTATTCTGTAAAGTATTTGAGTTCTCCTTCCAATAACCAGCCAGAAAATATTTATAATTAAGTTCCCCATAGTCTAAACAAATTTACTCATTAAAAACAACTGAGTAATAAAAATAAACATACCCAACCATGTAAACCAAATGCAAAAATCTGCCAGTCATTTGGGAAAATGGTTTCGATTTGACTATATCTAAATTGGTGGGGGTATTATTTTCCCTCAGTACCACTGATGTGGTTTTACATAAAGGGTTTAATAAAATTGGTGGCATTAGTGAGATGCAAAAAAATGTGTCAGGGATGTTATTTTCACCTGACAATATTGAGAGGAAAAAGCAGTAGGCACCACGGGTTTTTCTGAATCAAATATAGTCTGTACCATCTTTTACGAGAGGAAATCCAGAGCTACAGTGATAAATGCTTGGTGATAAATGCTCAATATCTTACAGAAATAAGTAACATAAAGTGTGCTCTGATACTCTGCTTTTCCTATAGGACACATGCAGCTTGCTCTGAATTTGAGAACACCCTGAACAGACCATGAGGGTTTCCAGTGATCTTGATTCTGTAAAGCACAAATTCTATCAGCAGTAGAAAACACGTCTCCCACAAGAATTTCTCCAGGAAAAAATACCTGGGTTTTTTTTTCTTACAGCTTTATTAGTAATTTTATCTCTGTGTGAATTGCAATATCGTTCTCTGATTGGTGGCAGAGAGAGAATTTGGTTGTGACAACAACTTCATTAAGGGATATCCCATTATTTGTTGCTGGACCAAAAGTAAGAATAGCTGAAGTATTTAATGGTATGAAAAGTGCTGGAGAATTTGTGCTTCCAACTGTTTTGTCCACCAAGAAGATGGACGATTTTATCAGAAGACTAATATGTTTCCTAAATACAAATATCATGTCTGGAATTTGTATCAAAACCCCATTTTGGGTAACATCAATTCAAAATGTTGCATTTCAAAGCTTTAGTTCAAAACAAAACATTTTCTCCAATTTGCTCAACAAAAATACCATTGAAGCATAATGAAATTCAGTATTTCCTAGCAAATATTTTTCATTTCAGCAAAACACTGGAGCAAATGTATTGCCAAAAATCTTTGCATTTAGCACATTTCCCACAAAATGAAATGTCAATTTGGGCTTCTTCTATGCCTAGTAAATGTATTTCTAAAACTTTGTGGCCAGCATTCCTTATACTTTTCCTGCACAGTATGTTAGTCGAAGCAGAACAATATTTAATCAAATACATTAACAAATACAGCAGGACAAGCCTGCACAAATCTGCAACAAGATTCACTCAGCCTCCGAGACACACACAGGGCAGTGGAAAGGCAGATGTACGTGCACATTGTTGTCCTCATTTGTTCATTTTCCAGCCATTTTCAGTGCTATATTATTAACTGCAGATAAAGGACCATTTCTCTTCTCTGCACCTCCCCTGCACAGAGCAGTGTCGGGGACCTTGTAAAGAACTGGCTATGGTGATACTGAAACTCTGGCACAACTTCAAGGAGACGGAGGAGAGCTGCCAGCCATTCACCCACTTTTGCCCTCCCTGGCCAAACATACGTCCTCCCTTTCCAGAGCGGCTTCTCTCCCAGGGACACAGGGGAAAGCACCAGTGTGCAGGATTTGCTGCGATTCTACCATCTTCATCCAAATGAAAATCACAGGTGAGGGGATAGCCTCCAGCTCCCCCTTGTTAGGCCACGGTGGATTTAGCTGCAGTCATGTTTACCCTGTTTTTAAGGAGATTTACATATGGATTTCTGCTATGAAAAAAGAAGTCAGAAAATGTGTAAAGTACCACAGCCTGTGAGACAAGCAAATCCTTTCTCCTTCAATGGCATCAATGACTTCCAGCCAAGTTAATGTCCAGTTGCATATGTCTGCAATAAATCTTCACCTTCTTCAACACCTCCGCATGATTTGCTGTCTCTAGGTATACTGACAGCTTTTCTCATGTGAGAACTTTATGGCTTGATAACCATAAAGGGACAACTGGCTCAGTGTAGTGGTTACTACTTACTCTCACCTCCTAGTTAGTAGGAATTTAAATATATAGAAATGCACGAACAATTCTCACTTGTAACCTGATCTATGGGAAATGTTCTTTTATGTATAAGCTTATTACTGTAGGGATACATGTCTTATATCAGCAGTGGCTTTGTAAGTCCCTTTGTAATAATATAGCTATTAGTAATGGGCTCAGTATGAACACCCCTGAACTCTGAGAGAGGCTGGATCCAGTCCTCAACCTGAGCCGGTGGGTCAGGACTATTTCTAGCTTTGACTACCTCTGTGTATGCTGTACAGAAAAATCAAAAGCCTAGGTAGTTATTATTTAGGAAAAAAAACTAAATTGCCAGTGCTGAAAGTACTTTTGTGTCTGCTTCTATAAATAAGCAAAAGATCAAGGCATTGAAAAGGTTCTCTTAATTTCTTCCTCTTCCTTTCTCAGTGTTTTGCTGATGATACTTAATTTTGTAGGTGACGCGTTAAAAGCCCCATTGGCATGGGGCTGGGATTCCCTGTGATTTCCCGTCTGCAGGAGCAGCAGACTGTCTCATACTTCACAGACCACGCAGACCTGCAAGGACAGTGACTAATTACCTTCATTTATCATACCTCCAGGCACCCTTTCAGGTAATCTGATTGAAATGTCCTACTTGTCAGTGGCTCAGGAGTCATCAGTTCACAGGACCACCACAGAAAAGTAGAGGTTTTGGTATCCATTGTTGCTCTGGCTGCTGACGCACTTAATATAACACAGAGGGAATAAATTGCACCTGTGTCTATTGCTAATAAAACTTAAGTCTTCAGTATTGACTTTAGAAATACTAAATTCAACAATAATTTTAGCTTTGCGGTTCCTGTTGCCTCATCTCACTGGAATGAGAAAGAATAAACAGCATAGACCTGTTGTTTCCAAGTGACCAGGAAAGGAAGGGCAAGGGAGAAAGTAGGAGAACCACCAGGCCTGGGCGATCTGTTGCTATCAAACTGCTTTAGCTTCCCCGCAGCATTAAGGCATCCTGTGTATGGCCTTTTCCACAGGGGAAGAGGTATGGACCAGACACCATCTGTCACCAGTGACCTGCTGCCGGAGATTTTCCTCCTCTCATGCCACCAGAGAGAGGTCTCGGCCTCAAGGAAAGTGTTTAGTAGGGCCATAAAATTGTCCTTCCTCTCCTGTGGGGAGGAAAGGCACATGTCCAGGATGGGGACATCCTGGACAGGCTGGAAAGTTGGGCAGAGAGGAATCTGATGAGGTTCAACAAGGGCAAGTGCAGGGTCCTGCACCTGGGGAGGAACAACCC
>Ga0065711_1035057_pt1 | contig 22863 bp, 20 predicted proteins | sample Hoacrofraction12_FD_59098 | JGI IMG/M metagenome (GOLD analysis project Ga0065711, IMG submission 59098) | Hoatzin crop microbial communities from Cojedes, Venezuela - Epithelial fraction 12 v2 (version 2) | ecosystem: Host-associated > Birds > Digestive system > Esophagus > Crop | place... | reverse complement strand
GCCGGGGGGGCACGGCTGCAGGGTCCTGGAGGGGTGCTGGGGGGAGTGTCAGGGTCCGTACCCACGCCTGGTGTCTCCCATCTCTGACCCCCAGGATCGTTCCCTTCTCGTTCTTCATACCCTGCAGTGGCGGCCGGGGTCTGCTCAGATGCACCACCCGCCCTCACAGCAGAGCAGAGGGTTAAAGCCCGTGGGGGTTGGTAAATGTGGTGGTTTTGATGTGTCTTGGTGTGTTTTAAAGCAGTTGCTCCTTAACTCTGTATCTGCAGCCAGCTGCAGCTGCCGTTGTCTCACTGCAGTGGGTTCAGCGTGAGCAGCACCAGCGAAAGGAGGTGTTGCCTTCTCTTACTTCAGGAGCCAAAGAGGAGAGGAGGTCTGAGGTTATGTTTTGGCTGATGCCTGCCCTTGCGTAGAGTAATCTTTCCACAGCCGGGGTGGCTGAGCAGGTATCCTGGGGAGGGGGTGTTGCGGTTGTGCCTTGTCTACACCGAGGTGTCTGCCGGAGCCGTGCGGGTGTCCCCCGGGCTGCATCCCTGGGGACTACGGAGCCGCGTCAGCCCTGCGCTGGGGCCGGAGCAGCTGCGGAGCCGGGCCGGACTGCGGCCCCTGGGCACGGAAAATGAAGAGGTTCAGGGTGGGCAGGGCTTAACGATGAGATGCGTGCTCGCTTGGTGTCCTTGCCCATCAGCTGTCACCGGAGCTGAGCAGTAATTGCCCGCCTGGCGTGCCGGAGGTTGCTGTGCCCCATCTGTTGCGCAGGGCTGTGGGGTCCCCACCGCTTGTTCCTACAGCCCACCGCCCTCGGCCCCAGCGAGAGGGCTGGCTTTGCGGGCAGGGAGACGTCTGGGGCTGCGTCTGGCTGCCGAGCCATCTCCCTGAGTGGGCGCTACGCTTTAGGAGTTCCTGGTATTCTTCTCAAATTGTGAAATCGTTTGAGTCGGCACCTTTATCCCTCACTTGGATTTAGTTACGTTCCTTAGTACTGACCTGCGCTGCGTGTCTGTTGCTCCTGCTTTACTCCTTGCCTGTCTGGGTTTGCTTTGCTGCCCCAGCATCTGGGCGCATACTGGAGGGATGGCACGCAGCACGTCGCAGAGGTTTAGGTAACAACAAACCCACCTGCAGCGGCGGTGGCAGGAAGCAGGAGTAACGCTGGGAGCGCGCTGCTGTTGCTGGAGTGCTTCTGTAGCAGAGGCTCTTGTGAGTGAGTTGCATCTGATGTTTTGTAGTGCTTCCTGAATCGCTTCCAGCGCCTTGTGACCTGTCTGCACAGGCAGCTCCTCACCCAGGGTCCTCTCAGGCTGTGACAACGCTGAGGAAACCAGAACAGCGATCACGGAGAAGCCTCTGAGATGAGGAATGACACAGATACAGCCCAAGGCACGTGGCTGTTGCGAATCCCCGGGGCGCTCTGCTGCGGGGTGTTACGGGCTTGTGTGGCTCGCTGTAGGGTGAGACGTCACCAGGAGCACACGTCAGTAAAAGCCAGCGAGGGTCTAGACTGGAGTGATGTGCTGGTGACACTGGGAGAGAGGCGATAAGAAACACTAGCCTGGGTTCCTGAGCCCTTCCTGGTGCCTGTTTCCGTGCAGGTCAAGTCTGGTCACTTTTTTCCCCGCCAGTGGATCCCGTTTTGCGTAACGGGAACTGGGAGCGAAGAAGGCTGTTTGGTCCCCTTTCATCTTCCAGTCCCTACAGACTGCTTCAGACTTCTCTCCTGGGCTTACAGCAGTGTCCCAGGCCTGCGTTTCGCTGAGCCCCGAGCAGGGTCGTGCTGGGCTGGCGCTGCGTGGGGCAGAGGTGGGCATGTGCTGTGGACCACTCGCTTGCTTACAGCTGCGTTTCCGTAGCTGATGTGGGCGGGTGCTGGTCCCCGTGCAGGCAAGGGCAGTAAATACGTTGTCAGAAGGGCTTGTGCATATGTAATGAGCAGATTATTCCTGTTTTCCCATATTTTGCTGCATTGAGGCGGGCGGGCAGATTATAGAGGATAGAGAGTATATGTTTACCGGTCCTTTCCTGTCTTTTTCTTCACCCCCCCTTCTGGTGACCCCATTCTCCAGAGGGATAAAGCAAGCAGCCCAACCTCATTTCTCAGGTCTGTTCCAAGGTCCCATCAGAGGCACGGAGGAGCTCTGGCGCGGTGCGGGTGCGCAGCTCGGGGCGGCGGGGCGGCCGCAGCCCTCCGGCGCGGTCCCTGCCCCGTGGGGACGGGCTGGGCTGGGCTGGTGCCGCTGCTCCTCGCTGGGGACTGCGCAGCCGGGTTGGAGTCCCGTGAGCTCTGTCTGCTCCCGCAGGGGTCCCGATGGACGGGCTGCGGCACCGCGCACGGGGCGCGTCCCAGGCGGGGTGGCTTCTCCGGCTGTCGCAGCACGGCACGGTGGGGGGACAGCCGTGGGGCCGACGGGAGCGTCGCTGTGAGCCTGCTGCTTGGAGAGAAGCCTGGTGTTGGCTTGGTGGTTAGAGTTGGTGGGGTGGGAGCGTGGGGGTCTGACCGTGCCCCTGTGTTAGGTGAAGGTCCCCCCTGCTTCACCAGCGGCAGGAGGAGCAGGCTGGCTCTCCCGGCTGCAGCCTGGGGCCTCCTGGAAGCAGCAGAACCTGCTGGCTTTTCGACGGCAGCGGTGGCAGCTGCTGCTCGGGAGGGAGCCCTGGCTCGGCTGCTCGGCAGCCCACCACGGCGCGTTACTCCAGAGACTGTTCCTGCCAAACGCCAGTGCCTGGCTGCCGTGCTCCAGAGCCTGTGCCGTGTCCCCCGGAGCGCTGGGACGCGTGCTGGCCGGCCATTCGGGTGTCGGGGGGTGACAGTGAGATCAGAGAGCTTGGAGCAGAGAAAGCGTTTCCTGGTGTCGGTGGTTGGTGAGGAACAACCTTGCCCAAGCAAACCCTGGTGTGGGCTCCTGTGGGCTTGCTGGGGAGCAGGAGGTGTTGTCCTGAGGAAGGGGAACATGTGGCCTGGAGGGAGGGCTCAGTGCAAGCTTCAGCGTTGTGAAAGGTGTCTCCAGAGCTGCAGGGCAGGGATACATCTGTGAAGAGCAGAGTTTGGTTGCTCGTGAGCTTCAAGCCCTGCTTGTTTGTGTCCAGAAGAAAAACAGGTTTGAGCAAATTCCTTGGGTGTACTGGTGACATTCTGGGATGGCTTTTCTGGAAATTCAAGAGTAAATTAGATGCATTTCCCAGGCTCTTAGCGTGTATCCAGAGCAGTGCTAGCTGTGCACGTGGCACCCATGCCTGTCTGGGTCCTCCCTTGTTTGGAGTTTGCCGGTCCAGCAGCACCCGTCCCGTCCCGCACTGCTCTGGCGTCGGTCGCTCTGTGACGCCTCGGTTCCTTGTGCTTGCTCCAGCACAGGGGAAAGCTGTGCCGACCACGCTGGGACAGTGGCTCATGCCTGCGTGTGGTGCCAGTGCGATCGGCGCTTTTCCTCCTGCTCAGTGGTCTGTCCTAAGCACGTTTTCTGTTTCGGGCAAGGCAGCAGGAGATGGTGCAGAGGATGAGCAAGCTGTGCGTGGCGGCTACTTGATACCTAGTGGAGAAAATGATGTGGTGACCGTACCGCTTATGTGCTCAGGAGGGTGCCTGGTGCAAAGCCAGTCTGCCCTGTCTGCGTGGTGTTGGGCTGAGCAGTTTGTAGAAGCATTTGCAGTTTCGATGTGCTGGTCTTGGCTGGTGCCTGGAGCTGTATACCTGTATTAGCGTCGAGTATGTGCATCTGGGTTATGGGGAATCTGTTGCCTCACCAGGGCAGAAATGAGCTAGACAGCGTGAGTGGACATTAGGAGATTAAATACTTGCTTTATGTCTGCTTAACAAGCAGCTTTGGGGAACTGAACAGTGTCAGACCCTGTGGTACGTGGATGGGTATGATGACAAATACCCTTCGCTCTGTGTTGGCATGGGAGGTACTGCCTGTCGTTGTCGTCGCTGCACTGAAGTGAGCTTGCCTTGCTCTTGACTTCTGTGAAAGTGTTGTAGGGTGATCCTTTTGCTGCTCATCCCATCTAATTGAGTCCCAAGCTTGCTGTAAGCATTTCTGTCTAAATGACGATGAGGTTCCCATGACCACTGCCGTAACCCCTCAGGTCTGTTCGGAGAGCAGGTGGCAGCTCTGCCCAGCGAGACACCAGCGTTCACTCCAGGGGCGCGGGGTCCCGCACGCAGTGGTGCGTCCTGTCCCGTCCCCAGCGCCCTGGCCGGAGCTGTTGGCAGTCCCTGGAGTGCGCTGGCAGCCGCGCCTGTCCGGCTGTGAGGGCTTGGTGGAGGAAGAGCTCCATCCTCGTTCCGTCGCTGCACGCCGTCTCTGTCTCTGCAGAACATTGTGTCCAAGAACGCTATGCAGTACCGTGGGAATGCCCAGCACGACGCGCAGGAGTTCCTGCTTTGGCTTCTAGACAGAGTCCACGAAGATCTGAACAACGTCGTGAATTACAGCAGCATGCCTCCGCTCAAGGTGAGGGCTCTTCCTCGAGCCAACGTGGGAGAGAAGCTGTGACCTTGCATACAGTCTTGCTGAATACACTGGGTTTCCCTGTTCGCTTCTCAGCCCCGATAGTTTGGATGGAACAAAAGCTTGGGTTGAAATACTGCTTGTTTCTGACCCTGTGAATGTAACTAGCCGTTTTGTGAACCCCTGGCAAGTGCTACCCAGTGCAATCGTTTGTGAATGGTCACACACTGCTCTGCAAGAGCTGGGGGGGCTGTCAGGCACATCGTCGGTGTGGGGTCCCTGCCTTGCCTTGGGCTGCCCAAGCATGCCCACCTGTGTGAGCAGGGTGCGCTTGCTATTTAAAAATCTTAGGACTTTTTTTGGTAGTTTTGGGTGAGGAGGGTACCGATTCGACTAGGAGCACGGGGCGATCTGGTGCTGTACGTCTCCATGCCTGGCTGTGCTCCTAGGATTTATTCTTCTCTTTCAGCCGCCGCTGGAGGATGACGTGCTGCTCGAGGGACCAGCCTTTCCGATCAGTAGTACTTTTGTGCAGGAACTCTTTCAAGCCCAGTACAGGTACGATGTTTGGTAAATTTTGAGGCATTATTGCATGTATTGGTATAATTCTACCGTGACACTAGCTGCCAGTGCAGTTGAGACTGGTGTCGTAAGGTTAACAGCTGTTTCTGAATTCCTGCTGAATGGAATCTGAACTAAGATCTTGCTCCAGAGGAGAGAGTTTTACTACTTGAAATCTGGTCTGTTCTGTGAAAATCCACAGTATGTACCAGCTCTTTGCCTGCCAGTGCTCAGCGGAGCGAAGCCTGGGCACCGCTCAGTGCTGCGAGGCTTGCCCTGGTGATGGAGGCGGGAGCCTGTGGCGAGGCCTGGGGGTGCCGGGAGGCTGCTGGGGAGCTGCGGGTGCCGGCGCCTTGCAGAGTGCCTGCTATCTGCCCTGGGGGATGCCGAGCTGAGTCTTGCACTGTCCCTTCAGGGCTTTCCCATGAGCTTCCCATGCTTCCTGGCAAGGGAGCTGTCTGATTTCAGAACTAATACAAGATAACAGCCTAATTTCCAGTGTTCCTCGATGGCTTGTGTCTGTGCTGCTGTAAGAATTTTTATTGCTGGGCTTTCTCCCCAGTATTTGCCAAGGCTTCCTTTGCAAGGGAGAAACCCGAAGCGTGGTATAAATCACAAAGCCAGTGTAAGGTGCAGGTAATTCTGAAGGTGAGAGGTGCGCTGTCTGGAGTCTCTCCCTCCTGACAGGGAGAGATCTGTGCGGCTGCAGCGCTGGCGGTCGCGGTCTGCTTCCCGTCTCTGCAAAGAGAAAGCCCTTCCAGGCCTGCTGTGTTGGAGCTGCTGTTGGGGAATTATTAATTATTAAAAGCCAAATTCAGTGTCTGGAGTGAAGTCTTTTCCTGGCATGCCCTGTAATGAACTTTGTGACTAATTACTTTAAAAGGATCTGGAGATCAGGAGCCCATCGTTTACAGCAGCTGTGTCTGTACAGCCTCTGCGCAGCGCTGTGGGGAAGGAAGAGCAGAAAGGGGCAGCCAGGCTGACATGCGAAGTCTGCTGGTAGTGATTGGGTGATTTATCCGTTCCTGATGAAATGAGGTGTAACTCTGCCCTGCTCCTGCTGTTTGCACTAGGTCCTCTCTGACGTGCCCGCATTGCCAGAAGCAGAGCAACACCTTCGACCCTTTCCTCTGCATCTCTCTGCCGATTCCGTTGCCTCATACACGGTATGTGACTCTCTTGAACTGAACGTTGGCTGTTTCCATGCGTGTAGTGTTGTTTAATTTGCTACAGAAGGAAGAGAGAAGTCAGCAAAATCTCTCTGGTAAGTCTTTAAAATGATAGATAGGACCATATGGGGCTTTATTTTTTTTATTTTGCAGGTAAATTGGAAAATTGAGCCTTTTAATTGTTTCAGAATGGCCCTCTGTCCCCCCCTTAACTTCCTATAGAATTAATTTTTGGGAGAAAAAAAATAGCTTTGATTCAGATAACCAAAATATTTTGCTTTTGATTTAATTTATAGCATTTTAAATTTAAAGAAGGGGAAAAGGATAAAACACTTTTTTTACTTTAGAACAGTCTCACTGATCACTCCAATTTCAAAAAATGAAGTTGAAAGCTTTCCCGCAAAACACTTTGCTCTTTTGAAAAACAGCTATTGCCAATAAAGAAAAAAGCTTCAAGGAGGAAAAAAAAAATCCAGATAAAAAGTTCAGAGCAAAGACAGAGATGCACAGCAAAACTACCTGTTGTATAAATAAGCAGCTCCTTCACCTGATGTTTTGGATGCAGAGAACTTGTATGGGTGCAAGAAGCCACGGAGCAAAGCAATGAAAGGACGTGTTAAACGTGACTGTGTCACACTTGGTTCAGAAGTGTCACAGACTCCTTGAGCGAGCGGAGTCTGGGTGGGCTCTCCAGGGAAGGGTCCCTGGCAGGCAGCTGCCCCTCTGCTCTTCCCGAGGCGTTCGCTGGCTGCTCTGGGAGCCGGGAGGGGATGTGGGGAGCCAGGACGGGGTGTGGGGAGCCAGGACGGGGTGTGGGGAGGCAGAGCCGGGTGTGGGGAGGCAGAGCCGGGTGTGGGGAGCCAGGACGGGATGTGGGGAGGCAGCCGGGAGCAGCTCTGCCCAGCAGCCGAGTGCCATAAGACTGTTCTGCGCTCGGCCCGGGCTCAGGCTGCGTCCCGTGCTGTCGGCAGGCCGCTCTACGTCACCGTGGTGTACCGGGGGAAGTGCTCGCACTGCATGCGGATCGGGGTGGCGGTGCCCATCTCCGGAACGGTGGCCAGGCTGCGGGAGGCTGTCTCCGCAGAGACCAAGATACCCACGGAGCAGGTAAGGGCTGGGCTTGTCACCCGCGGGCACGGCCTTCCGGCCCGTGTTGGGTGTGTAGAAACCGAGATTCCCTGCCCGGGACGGAAGGGGGCAAGCGGGGTGGTGGTCATCTGGATCGTGGTTTTCTCTGTGCGTTGGCTTGTTGAAACCCAGCGACGCTGGGTTGGACTAGATGACCCACAGAGGTCCCTTCCAACCCCTACTATTCTGTGATTCTGTGATTCTGTCAGCGGAGCGGGCAGACCTGCTGCCTGCTCACACGGCGACTCTGCGCGCTGGCAGTGAGGGCATTCCTCTGTGGGGAGAGCTCCAGAAAGCTGGCGGACCCCACAGAAGACTCTCCACGCGCTGCCTTTACCCCAGCTTCTCCGTTATGGCAGCCCTTTTCCCTCCTCCTTGCTCCTGGCCGATGCCGGGATGCTTTGAGGAGTGCCGTCCTGTGGCAGGACAGTCCTGGTCGAGAGACGGGGCAGCTCAGCTGGACCGGGCACCGGCGGTTTAATGGGTTCTGGTTTGCTTCTGCTGACTCCAGATCGTGCTGACAGAGATGTACTACGATGGGTTTCATCGTTCCTTCTGCGATACTGATGACCTGGACACCATTCATGAAAGCGACTGCATTTTCGCCTTTGAGACCCCGGAGATATTTAGGCCCGAGGGTATCCTTAGTCAGAGAGGTAAGTCGATAACTCTGAGTAACGCCCACCCAAGGTGACTGGGTGAGGGAGGCTTGTTTTGGAAAAGGATATACATGAGAATAAAAGTCCCACAAGTAGCTGATGTTCTGGTGTATTGATTTCAACTCTGACTTTGTCCAGACTCGTTCCAGCAGGCTGAGTGGTGTTGTCGGCTGGGAGGTTATCAAGCAGCGATGTACACTCCTTGCTTCCTCTTCCCAGGGCTCATTCTGCAGGCCAGGCTGGCTTGATGTGAAATCTGTTGTTAGGGTTAATTTAAAGAACTGCTAGGGACCAGATGAAGCCACTGAAATTGTGTTATTTAAAATAAGATTACCAGTGATGAATAAACAGTCTCAGCAATGAACAAACACTTTCGAAGCTCAGAAGGCTCAGCTTCTCTGCGTCTCCCTCTCAGTGGAAAGGGAGTAATTGCATCCTGCGTAGACAGAGCGTAATCAAAGGCAAATTTTATTACTGGAAGTAACGAGCAGGGTTTCTGACACTTTAGCTTTTCTGGCAGGCAAAGCTTATAAGTACTTGTACAAATTACTGTGAAAAATCAGTTAGGTGAGCGCTGGCGTAGGATTCCTTTCTGTAGAGAAATAATCACTATGAAAAGTAATTGCTCTTTGAAGCCTTCATACAAGTAATAAAAATGTTCTTGATTCCATGCTGACCGGCTCCTCTGCAGCCGAAGGAGGGTTTCTGGAGGGCCGTGTCAGGGCACTAAAGGCAAATGACATAACAAAATATTTCCTTTCTCCAAATTTTTCAGGAATACATGTGAACAATAACCTGAATAACTTGAAAAGTGGCACTGAACACTCCCGAACGATAGCTTATTCTCAAGGAACAGTGAAGTCTGGAAAACTGGAACAGTCCTCTACTAAACCAGCAGCAACCGACAAGATTGTCTTGCTGGTGTGTAACAGAGCGTGCACTGGACAGCAGAGCAAAAGGTGACTGCCAGCTCCTGGTCGGGGGTGCTTCTGGCTGCTGCCTTGGCTGCCCTGGGTTTTACTCACCGTGTGGTGAACGCACAAGGTGAAGGAGCGGCAGCCTGCGTTCCTGGCTTGCGTTAGGTGCTAAAGAACATGTTGATCAAAAAACATTAATGAATGCAGCAAAACCGTCCTAAATTTGGCAGACTTCACGTAGGCCGGTGTTACTGGGAAGTGGTGAGTGCGGACCAGGTGGAAGGCTGTATCGCTCTCTGCAGAGCTGTCTGGTTTCAGAGAGCAGCAAGTACATCCGACCAGATCCTGCGATGTGTGGAAACTTTTAATTGGAGTGCAAGGAGCAGGTGGGGGAAGTGAGAAACGACCGTGGCACGGGCATTTGTACGAACCGTGGGCTGAGAACCCTCTCAGCCGCTGAGGTTTGTTTCACAAAAGGTTGTCCCAGCCAGACAGTGGTTGCAAAGCTCTGCGGCCTGAAGCAAGCCGCCGGAGCATGGAGCAGGCCTGCAGCTGGTCGAAAAGGGCCCCTGCATGGGCAGCCCTTACAGCTTTCCTCGGAATTAAGCACCTCTGCTCCAGAGACAAGTTTTTAAATGCCTGTTTCTGGGGAGTTTCACCCAAAGCATGCCGAGCTCTGTAGGTGCTGAGTGAGGAGGAGAGTGGCACTGTCAGGGTTTGGGGATCTGACTGCCGAACAGGATAACCTTTTCCTTGCTCCCTCAAATGCTGCTCCTTCCTGTAGGTTTGGCTTGCCCTTTGTGTTGCACTTGGAAAAAACAATCGCTTGGGATATTCTGCAGAAGGAAATTCTGGAGAAGATGCAGTATTTCCTGCGGCCAGCAGCCTGCATGCAGGTGAGGCAAATGCTTCGTCTGGTTTGAGACTTCCAGCTCTGTGTGACGTGAGCTGAAGAGGAAGCCAGTTCTTTGGAGTGAGGGCTTCCCAGTACTTTGCGTAGTAATGTCGAAGTCAGATATTCCACCTCTTAGGTGCTTTTGTCTGTTTGCGAAAGGTACAGTCAGATTAGACTGTTCGGGTGAAGAAGGTGCACCCTTCGCTTCCTTCCTTGGCCCCAAGAAGTACTTGCAAGATTAGTGCTGCTGTCTGCGCTGGAAATCCACTGGTCGGTGACGTTTGCCTAAAAAGCAGAAATGATTTCTTAGGGACTGCGTGTTTCTGATGAGGACTCTCTCTGAGAGCAGAGGGGTGAAGAGGGATGTCCCCTCTGGTCGCCGTAGAGGAGTTGTTGGGTGCAGAGCCTCGGTTGCTGTACCTCACCCTTCTGTTAGCTGCTTGTCCTAGGCATGTTTGAGACCTTGTGCATTTGCTTTCTTGTATAAAACACCCGTTCTAGGCTGAAGTGCGTGTCGGCGGGTGCTGAGAGCAGGTCTGCACGTAGGTGAGTTGGGTTTGAGTCACTGGGGTGGCTTTTCCTCTCTCTGCAGGTTTGCCCGTTCAGCTTGCGAGTGGTCACTGTTGTGGGCATAACGTACTTGCTACCTCAGGAGGAGCGGCCCCTCTGCCACCCCACAGTGGAAAGGTGAGTTGGTCCTCGCTCCAGGAGTGGCGAGAGGTTTGTCACCTGGGAACGTGGTGAGTCGCCAGGCAGAAAGGGACAGTCTTGGTGCGAATGTGTGGAACGGACGTCAGGGAAGCGACCGAGTGGCTTCAGGAAGCTGTGTGGGGATTGCCAAGCTGTGTGCCATGCCATCTGGAGTCTGTCCTCTCCTTGGAAATGGAGGAGAGAACGAAAGTATTACTCCCCCCATTTTTTTTTTTTTTAGTGACTTTTATTCTTTAGAAACTTTTGTAGGTCCCTGTTCTGTAAAGAAGTATGCATTTATTTACAGAACTAATATACTTTGGTAAATGGAGTTTGCCAGCTTTACTATGTTCTTTGCTGTATGAATTCTTTTTACTTCTTTGCAAACTTGAGCTGTGTGGGAGTGGAGGAGGGATGAAGGGCTGGTGGAGAGAAGTTACATGCATGTAAAAGAGAACATAGACTTCAGATTGGGAGGTGGTCTAACTTCTGTCTGCTCCTCTCTCCAGGGCATTGAAGTCATGTGGACAGGGGGGAACTGCTCATGTGAAATTAGTGGTAGAATGGGACAAAGAAACTAAGGACTAGTAAGTATGAAGTAGAAAGCCTGGAAGTGTGCTCACATCGGGAGCTTGGCCCTGTCTGAATTGTGCACCCTTCAGCAAACAGGAGACCCCCTCAGAAACTCCCCCCGTGCCCTGTCTGCAGGGACAGTCTGTGGCTGGGTGCAGTACCCTTGCTCCAAGCTGGAGTAGTTTTCTTTGTAGTCGGGGTTTTGTGTTACGGGGCAGGCGTCTCGCCTGTGGCTCCTTCCCCCGCAAATCGTACTCACGTGAGAGTCTGTGGGCAGTGGGTACCCTTTTGTGTCTGAGCTAAGCGGGAGCGGGTGCCCGCTGAGGTGTTCACCCCTGCGTTCCGTTGTGTTGCCCTGGTGGGGTCTCGTGCCAGCCAGCCCTGGCTCACGTGTGGTGGGACAAGTCCAGGAAGGAGCTGCTGTTTGTACCTTCAGTGGGCTCCTGGCAGCCTGGGGAGCGGGTGGCTGTGCTGGTAAATGTGTTGTCTCCCGAATGCAGCTTGTTTGTGAATACAGAAGAGGAATATATTCCAGACTCGGAAAGCGTCCGCCAGCAGAGAGAGCTTCATCATCAACCTCAGACCTGCACTTTATCTCAGTGTTTCCAACTGTACACCAAAGAGGAACAGGTAGGGACAAGGCTGTGTAGTCACCAAGACGCAGGGTCTGGCTGGTCCATGTGCTGCCTGAACTCCCATACTCGGCAGAGTAGCTGTTTTCTGCAAACCCTGATTTGTTGAGATCGGAGAAGAAAGTTGTAACACCATGCTAGTTACCAGTCCTGCTAACAGAGTTCCTCTGCAGTGAGGGGAAAGGGGTTTTTTTGCCCCCCAGATGTCGATATGAGAACTTGCTCTTCTGTTCTGCAGTTTCCTCCCTGTGAAATAGCAATGTCTTTTTCTGGCATGCGTTACCAAGAGTTAGAACAGCGTGGCTTCTTCGTGGGAGCTTGCTGCTCTCTCTTGGAGCAGTTGTGTGCTTCCATGCCTGAGCAGGGCTGGAGCAGGCTCAAGGCATCCCCCATGGAGTGGGGCCCCCGAGTGTCAGCGCAGGGACTGCTGAGCCCCGTTCCCCAGAAGCGTGGCCGCTCTCCTCCTCCAGCTCAGCTCGTGGCGTGAGGAGGCTGAAGTGGCAGGAGGGACCGGGCAACCTAGAGACAGGTCTGGTCTGGCCCTTGCCTGGAACACATAAGCAATCTGCATTTCTTTGCCAGAGGTCCCTTATCTGCTGTAAAAAGGGATGGTCCTAGAGGTGAATTGCGGACCCATGATTGAGCTTTAGTATTTTTGGAGCCTCTCTTGTTGCTTCGTTCAGAGGTGAGAGAAAGGTTGTTTGGCAGCTTAAAGCGCTCTGGCTTCTGAGTTTTCTGAGCACTGGGCTGTGGAGGGAAGCGCATGTCATGTTCGTCTTTGAAAAGGCACATTCTCCTTGGTGGACAGTGAAAGTCTCTGCAGTTTATAACTCTGGGACACTGGGACACTGGAAGGCAGAGGGTTTCCAGAGGGCAGCCAGGTGTCAGATGAAATTCGAAGTGCACGGGTGGTCTTTCTGTTCTGATTCTTTCTTTGCTGCGGGTTTTCTTGTGAGAATACTTTTACTTGGGCTGCCAAGCCTGCCTGCTTTTTGCCTTTGTTTTTTCTTCTCCCGCACTTCAAAGGGATTGGAGTTTATAAGGTGGAAACAGCTTCTCTGCATAGCAGCATTGACTGGATTCTGTCCTGCAGTGGGAAGTGCCTCTTGCGTGAGGCGCACGTGTCTCTTTGCTTGTCACTATTTTGAAAAGCATCATCGGAACCCTGCCCTTCCAGTGAGCTTGGTAAATGCTGGAGGTGGATGGGGTGCACGGGTTAGTGTCTGCGCTGGGCCTGGGGCAGCAGAGGGACGGTGGTGTAGTGAAAGCGGCCTTGGAATTTGGAAATTAATACCTGCTCATGCCCCTTCCTTGTAGCTTGCCCCAGATGACGCATGGCGATGCCCACACTGCAAGCAGCTGCAGCAGGGTAGCATCACACTGAGCCTCTGGACCTTACCTGATGTTCTCATCATACATCTCAAAAGGTTTAGACAGGTAAGGATGTCTGCAGTGATGCTGGAGGACTGCTGCTCAGGCAGGGAGTGACCTGATGTGCCCATCTCTTCAAAAGCAGCTCTTCTGCCCTATGCATTCCTCTCCTGGGTTTTGTTTTCCCCCAGCATGGTGGCCTCACTGCTACTGCAGCTCATGCTGTTCTCTGTTTATGCAGGAAGGAGACCGAAGGATGAAACTTCAGAACATGGTTAAATTCCCCCTGAGTGGCTTGGACATGACTCCTCATGTTGTTAAACGCAGTCAGAGCAGCTGGAGTCTGCCATCTCACTGGTCACCCTGGAGGAGACCTTACGGCCTCGGGAGGGATCCTGAGGACTACATCTATGACCTGTATGCTGTCTGCAATCATCATGGCACCATGCAAGGGGGACACTATACAGGCAAGTATCCTGCAATAGTGTGTATGTTAGATCCTTTCAGAAAGAAAAAGTTTATATTTTCTATTGAGTGTCCGTAACTACTTCATTTTTCTTGACAAAAGGACCTAACCCAGTTAACAAGGGCTGACTGTGTAGTACTGGAGGGGTAGCTTTTATGACTTTGAGGAATGGAACAAAGTTGACCCAAATGTCCTACTGTACGTTCCTTTCTCTATCTCTCTTTCCTTCAGAGTAATGTAGCCAGCCTTTCATGTTTCAGAAATGCTACTAGCCACTCAGCGCAGAGCTTCTGTAGTTGCAAGAGGCTGTTTTACATAGGAGGTATTTGCACATGCCCTGTGTGCACAGCCAGTTTATGAACTCCTCTTTGCTTGTTCCAGCAGCTCCCAGAGCACCCAGAGATAGACACAGTTGCTTGGTGGCTCTAGGGATCTGCATGACTTCCCACAGCAGCCCAGAAAATGTGTGTGTCTGATTTTGCTCTGATGCACGTCTCTGGGCTGCGTTGTCCTGGGTGGGTTCAGTCAGAAGGAGATCCACTGGTGGAGGCAGACTGCTGCAGATAACAGAACATGAAGTGAATGGAGCCGCCCCGGATGGTGTTTTGTTCTGAGCAGTAGCGTCGGGCAAAGAAAACCCTGAACTCAGCTGTTTATTGTATCCTGGTGGTCTCAGGCCTCCATCTTGCCAGTCAGACTGGAAGATGATGTGTTGCGTGAATCGGTCTGTTCCTTTCATCCTCCTCCGAGGCCATCGGAGCAGATAAGCTCAAGTATAAGTTATCATACAGCAGACCTGAGAGTAGTAGGAGTGAGGAAGGTCTAACAGTAATGTGTTTTCTCTCAGCATATTGCAAAAACTCAGTTGATGGCCAGTGGTACTGCTTTGATGACAGTGATGTTCAGCAGCTTTCTGAAAACGAAGTCTGCAAGCAGACAGCTTATATTCTTTTCTACCAGAGACGCACAGCAATCCCGTCCTGGTCCGCGAACAGCTCTGTGGCAGGTAAGCCCCGCTGGCGTTGTCAAGGAGTGGTTCTAGTTTGTCTTTCATGGATAGTTTGTCCTTCTGGAGAATTTCCTGCCCAGCTCTGCTTGAGCCCCCGTTCTCTGTCCCAGGACTCAGTGAAGCTTGTCTGGATCTGCTGCTGTGCGTCAGAGGCCGTGGGAAACGTGGGAGTTCAGGCCAGTTGTGGCAAAGAGGCTGTGGAGGTGGGGGGACCCCTCTCCACCTCCGTGGTAATTGTGCTCAGAGCTGCCCTTGCCACATCTTTACGCCCTGGTTTTGACAGCTCATTCCCTCCAGCAGTGCCCGGGGTCTTGGGTGGGCAGCCAGCAGCTGAATGCGATGGTTGACTCCAGGGTGAGCTGGAGGCAGATGCAGGCCTGGTGACTTGCGGTCGGAGCGGAAAGGATTTGCACTGCAGTTTTGTGGCAGCTCAAGGACTGCCCCGTGTCTGCCTGCTGTCGCGCTGATTCTTTTGGTTCACGGTGCGTACCGGGACAAGTGCAATTCTGCCTTTCGCTTCTGACCACAACGATTTCATGAGAGTAAAGGCTGATTCCCTCGGCAGTGCCTGGATGCTGTGGCTGTGTGGGCCAGCTCCAGACTCCAGCTGTCTGACGAAGCCGGTGCAGTGCAGTATGAACCTGACTCTGTGGCCTTCAAGGTTTCACGTGTTCTGCAGCGGTGCTACTGGCCTGATGCCTGTGCCCAATTCCTTGCAGGCTCCACAAGCTCCTCGCTCTGCGAGCACTGGGTCAGCCGTCTTCCTGGTAGCAAGCAGCCCAGCATTGCTTCGGCAGCGTCGTCACGCCGCACGTCTCTGGCTTCGCTCTCAGAATCAGTAGAGCTGACCGGGGAAAGGAGTGAAGACGATGGTGTGTATCAGCGCTGCCGTGCGTGGGGGATACTGGGCCACGAGTCTTTCTGTTACAGGATCCCTACTAAAATAGCTGCAAACTATGTGGTTACAAGGGACAGTTACTCTAGCAGCTGGGGGGAGGCAGGCACTGTGTCGACAGGAGCAGATGGGTTCTGGCACGGGTGCTGTAGGCTGCTCCCAGGCAGGTGAAGGAGGTACACAGATTCACTTGTGTGTGCAAATAACCGTTCAGGTCTTGGCTTTGCCTGGCTCCTCCACCTAGTGCCATATAACTTTTGAAAACATGGAGCTTCAGGGGTCAGTCTAAGCGTTTTGAAGCGAGTAGAGAGATGTCCCTGCAGCAGTGTTGTGGTAACTGTCAGATCTAGCCATGGTAGTCACGTTTCTAAAATGCTTCTTGCTGTACTTTGTGTTTGTAAATACAAATATATTGCTTGATCTAAAGAGGTAGGAATCCTACTTTGCCTTTTACAGGGCAGTATGGGAAAATACTCTTTCATGCAGAAAAATTTATTTCTGGGGGTACAATCGTAGTCATTGAAGTCATCGCTAGTTCCAAGGACTTCCAAGGTGCAGAGCCTGTGTTTGGTCTCCTGCTGCTCAGGGATGAGGAAAATCTGGATTTTCAGTTAGAAGTTTCAGAGAGTTGCTTCTGGCTGACCACTAGCAAACAACAGTTGTTGAATTCCTTATTCGGCGTTCATGGAAGAAGCTGTGCCTGCAGCAGGCATGAAGAGACAGGCGTACAAGGTGGTGTAGGGGGGCTTTCTGACTCTTGGGGAAACAGTGGCTGTGGATGGGTGGGATAAACTGACTGCAGGCTTGGCTTTCGTAGCGAGGATGTCGCTTTCTTTCTCTGCAGGAGGATTTTCGACTCGTCCCTTTGTCAGGAGTGTCCAGCGTCAGAGCTTGTCATCTAGATCTTCCGTCACCAGCCCGCTGGCAGTGAGTGAAAATGGTGTCAGGCCCTCGTGGTCGCTCTCTGCAAAACTGCAGTTGCGCTCCAACTCTCCATCCCGCTTCTCTGGAGAATCCCCTGTACATACCTCTACTTCCACCCTGGAGAAGATCGGGGAGGCTGCTGATGATAAAGTCTCCACCTCTTGCTTCGGCAGCCTGAGGAATCTCTCTAGCAGCTACTTGGAGCCCTGTGACGGCGGTCGGCGAGAGCACAGGACGGCTCGCAGAGCCCCCTTGGCTGTCATGGAAGGGGCATTCAGGGAAGAGTCTGTCATAAGGACATCTAGCTCAGATCTTTCAGATGGGTATGGTAAAAGCTCTGTGCAGCCAGACAGGAATCACCCTGCCTTGGACCCTTTTGATAACAACAATCAGATTGCCTTTGTTGATCAGAGTGATTCTGTGGATAGCTCTCCGGTCAAGGAGGTGAAAGCTCCCAGTGGGGCAGGGCTGGCTGCAGAGAAGGCAGATGGCACCCCTAAGAAAGTTCACAGCTCCAAGGGAGTTTCTGAGCCAGACAAAAGTTTGAGGAAGGGAAGGACAGTCTTACCTACCCAAGAGACCAAAGTCTCTCACTCTTCTCCTCCTCCACTAAGGAGTTCCCAGAAAGCTTCCCGGTCTAGAAGTAAGACGGACTCCTCTAGGGCCAGCGGGCGACACGGGTCTCCTGCTCCCACTCAGGCTAGGAGGGACCATAGCACGAAGCCCCTTGAGGTGGCTGTCCCATCAGCTCAACAGAAGCAAAGGTCAGGTTCTTCTCCCTCCTCCACAGCTGCCAAGAAACCCCCGTCAGGCTCATTGACTAAGGGCACTTCTGCTGGGAAGAGCCGGACTTCAGACCGAAGCCTCAGCAGGGAGGGCTCTAAGATAAGTCTGGGGTCGGACAAAACGAGCATTACCAGCAGTTCCAGAACGAGCTCCCCGCGGATAAGCCACTCTAGGAGCGACAGCAGGGCGGTAGACAGCAAGCACGTGCGGAGTTCCTCTATGGCCAACCTGCGGTCTCCAAATGTTGGTGTGCGTTCTGGTTTGAAGAGGGATAGCAAGTCAGAAGAGAAAGGATTGTCTTTCTTTAAATCAGCCTTGAGGCAGAAGGAGACCCGGAGGTCAGCAGACCTGGGAAAGACAACGATGCTCTCAAAAAAGACGGGGAGTGGCAGTTCCAAGTCAGGCAGTAAAAACGTGCTGGAAGACAAATCGGAGAAAGGTGTTGTCCCACCAGCCGCTCAAACCAATGCCAACGTTACCGCAAAAGAAAGACTTGTCCCAAAAGATGCCACACCCAACAAACATTCTCTGCTGTCCAGTCGCAAGTCCAAGTCTTCCCAGCCAGACCCCGGAGTCCAGTCTCCTCCTTCCAGTGGCAAGCAGTCTGCTGACAAGCCGCTGAAAAGGTTACCTTCCAGCATGCAGGTGTCTGTACGGCCTTCTCTGGACCCTCAGTGAAATGCTGCAATCCAGGTGTCTCTTTCTTCTGCTGAGAAGCTAATTTATTCTGAGCTCTTGTTTTTTTGTTCATGTGCCTAATGTATGTTTTGAGGAGAAGTGAACTGCAAGTTGTTAAAGCGCCTTTTGATTCTGCCATCAAACCAAATAGCCACAGGCGGCCAGCACTGATGCCAGTAGTCTAGCTGGAGTCGTTGAACGTGAATGCAGCTGTCCCTTAGCACTTGTACAGGAGTCTCTGTATGGAAAACGCAACAACTTTCTTCAGATTCGAGGTTTGAAATCTGAAACCCCGTTGTATTGACACTAGTGTGCTTTGTAGAGCTGTGAACTGATATTCCTTTGGTCTTGTTCTGAGCAGGCTGTGTCCACGCTGGTGTATGGCCTTGTTCTGAGCTGTGGAGGATGCGAAGGGAACTGGAGAGACTGCCGCTGCTTTATGCTCTCTCTCACCGCTCTCTCCCTGCTCCCCTCCATTTTTCAGGCTTTCTAAAGGGCAATATTTCAACACTAATGTTGTTTCTCAGGTATATACTCAGCCAGTATAGGAGGGACTAGCATTAGTGGATGGACAGAGAGGTACCTGTGTGTATGTGTGTCTGTAACAGATTTCATTTGTGCATTCCAACAGCAGAAAGTTTTGGGTGGGGGTTTTTTTTTTCCCTCCATGAAATGTAACCTGTGGTTTTTGTTGCTGTGTCTATGAAGACTTTTACTCTGTTCATACGTAAGGCAACCTCTACCCTCTCCTCTTTCATTCTTTCTTTCTTGTGAAACACTATGCTAAGCCGCAGAAGACATCCCTAAGCAGCAGCTGGTTGCCAGCAGGTGCCTGTGGAAGTGCTGGGCGGGAGGTGGTGGCAGTGCCGTAGGAGAGCTGTCTGCGGGCACCTGGACGGCAGTGGTGCTGTCAGGGCCCCTGTTCAAACGCCTGAGAAGCAGCGTTTCCTAATGTGCTCCGATTCTTCATCGGAGTGGTGTGAATATAGCATCCGTTATTTATAGGAGTCGTGTTTAGATGAGCCAAGTGTCTTCTCTGCCTTCTCTGAGCAGGCGTTGAACGAGCTCCTTCGTGTGGGTTGGCGGGGCTGTACCAAAATACCACAGAGCGGTTTTTTAGCGTTCCCCAGAGCGTGGCTCCGTTCCCCCCTCCAGTGTGCTTCTCCCCTTCCCCGGCAGCCCTGGCTGCCACGTTTCTCTTGGCGCAGCCATCCCCGGCCGTGTCTGGATGACAGCCTCCGTCAGGGTTAAAGCACTACAGCTCGCGACGTCTTTGTTTACATGCCCTGCTTACAGGGGAGATTCCTCAAGATCTTTGATTCCTCTGATAAGGCGGATTCCTCAAGTCCTTTTATATACATGTGGTGTAACATTTTTTAATTTCACGAGGGTTTATTAATGTGCTGCTTATCCTTTGTGTGCAGCAGCCATCTGTTGTGTGGGTCACGATGTGCGGCAGCTGGGCAGTGTGCTGGGCATGCTCTTCTTCTGGGGGAGGTGTTTGCCTGTTGTACCGTCGTGTTTGGCAGAGCTTCTCCAGGCTTAGCTTGTGGACAGCCCTATTTGTGCGTCTCTCCTGTCACCGTAACAAACAGCCCTCCAACACGTGGTTGCTCTGAGCTACTCTGGCCCACCTCCTCTCTTGAGCTGATGTGCTGACCACCCTGCACGAAGCGCTGCCCGCAGGTCTGCTGGCGTGGTGCTGCTCCGTGGCCACTCCTGATGCTCGCCTCGCCAGACGCCCGCAGCGCGCCTTGGAGAGACGTGTTTGGGGTGGCTGACACCTTGGAGAACGGGCCGGTGTGTGTGGAGCCGAGCCGGGGTGCCACAGAGCTCGGGTCGCACGTGGTGGTGAGCCTGCCTGGAGCGTCGCCCGCGCTCGGTCCCAGCAGCAGTGCCAGCAGCCTGCGTGTTTTAACAACGTGCTGCACGCTGTGCCCTGGACTCTGTTCTTACACCTGAACGTAACCATCTTCCTGATGCATTTCTTCTCCTGGGTGTTGTTTCAGTCTCATTTATTGCAGCAACAAGAAGCAAGGATTGCACTACTTGCTTCTTAAATGTATGACTTGGATTATTCTTGGATTATCTTTTTTTATATCCAGCAGAGCAGATAAGACTTGCTTCAAATTGTAGTATTTAAATTACTCCCTGAAATGTTGATGTTGAAGTATTTGTTTAAGGTTTTATCTGTATTAAGGTCTTGCACTGTGTTGGCCTTTCTCTTGTAACAACTCTTCTAGCAAGAATGTAATTCTGGTAGCTAGTGCTAACCTGGCTTGGTATCTTTTAATAGACAGGACCTAGTTTTCTGTGCGTTCTGCCATGGCACATTTGTGAAAGGTTATTTTTATCAAGCGACACTTTCTTTTCATGCCATCGTTCACGGAAGAAGTTTAGACTGGAAGCTAGTGTATGGTTTCTGAGGTGGTTTTGCTCCTGGATTGCATGCCTGGGCAGAAGGAAATCTTGAAGCCATGTCCAGACGGGCGTTTTAGCTGAACGCCAGTTCAAGATGTTTGTATTTGGGCATGGGAAGGGTCAGCAGAGCTCCTGTCTGGACAAAACGGGAGTGGGAGGTCCTGGTGCCAGGCGTTCCAGCAGCCGATGGTAAGAGCAGTCAAACCTCTGCAATCCCATGATTTGCAATTTAGCTCTTTCTGTGTATTCACCATAATTCCTGATGGAAATTGCTGCCAGCTCCAGCGCTATCTACTCTGCGTGTGCCGCCACGCTGGATGTCCTACCTGTCCCTCCGGCGCACGGGCAGACGAGCACGGAGCGGGCACAAGGGGCTGTGCTGACCGTGCCCTCCTCTTGCAGCAGACGAGACGCTGCGCTGCTGTGGGCCGCCAGCACGTGGTGTGTTCTCCGGCTCAGAGGGTCCTCAAGCAAGGTGTTCTGACTCGGAAGGGCGCACCGTGGTTCTTGCTGAATGCAAGGCATGCGCCGGGCAGAGTGTGCAAAGCTGCCCGTGCAGGACCTGGAAGGGGCAGTGCCCGTGCTTGTGGCTGTGTCGGTTCTGCAACAAAGCAGCTTGGAAGGCAGCCGTTTGCTGCCGCTCTGCGTCTCTGCTGTTGGTGTCTGGGATTTCCAGCAGCGTGCGAACTCCCTTGCGCAGGAGGGGGTTGAAGGGTGTGGGTGCAGGAGGCAGCAGTGTCGGCTGTGAGTGTGAAACCAAGGCTGGCTGCTGTCAGTGACGTAGAGTAAACCTTTGTGGAACGGAGTGTGGGTTGTTGCGGGCCCTACTTAGCGATTTGGGGAAAAGCAACGTCAGTCTACTCTCCCTGCTTTATGCAGGCTTGTTTCTTAGCCCTTTCGTGCGTAGGAATTCCTGTCCGTGTGTTGCGTTGTCCAGATGTAAGGATGCTGCATGGTGCGAGGGAACACTCCAGAGGGGTCTTCCAAGTCCTGGGTGCCAACACCACCTCGGCTTTCTGCGCTGATCCTGGAAGCGGTGAAGGCCTGAGGCTGTTCTGAGGCAGCCGTTGGTAGGTGGTCAGCTCTTCGCTTGAAATTCGGGTTTGGCTTCAGAAGCACTCGTGCCTTTGGAGGCGGTGGGCTCTGCCTTCTCCAGAAGTCACGCTGGCTGGGGATCCCTGCGAGGTCTGGACGTCCCGTGGCCGCACGTCCGAGCGGGAGGGAGCGGCTGCCATCGGGGTGGAGCGGCCACGGCGTGGCTGCCTGCGGGCTGGGCTGTCCTGGCGGGGGGACCGGGGAGTTCGGGACCCCGGAGCTGCGGATCCTGAAGCAGAGGTTCACAGGGCAGCCGCACGCTGCTGAGAAACGCCGGGGGAGGGGGAGGTCCAGCACCGTCCCCCTCCTCACGCAGCCCTGCGAGCTCCAAGAGCAAGCAGGCTTCAAGCCCTCCGCAGGGTTCCATGGTGTGCTTCCATCAGCTGCGTCGGGCGCGTGTAACTGTTTCACACCGCGTCTCTCATCCCACACCGGCTCTGTTCTGGTCACAGCCCTCTGGGCGCGGGAGAGCAGCGCCTTCGTCCAGTGCTAGATTCCTGCTGGAGTCACCTACAGAAATTATTTTTACCCTTTTTGGGCTGCGTCTTTTGGATAGTGTTTAGTAGTATACAAATTATAAGCACATTTTCAATGACGTGTGTTGAAGAGGCGCCTTTTATTTGTACTAATCACATTTGATAGACAATTTGGTGCCAGTCTGTAACTTGTGTCTCACTTTGGGTGTATAAATTGTTAACCCTTTCGAACTTATCAGATATGGCTAAATTAAAAAAAAAAGATGCTTAGGATAGAAAATTAGCAGCTTAATTACAGTACACTTATTCCACTGTAAGTGCCCTCATCCGTCTAGCTGCAGGGTTGTTTGCTTTCCAAAGCTGAAACTTGAGCATGACAGCAATTGTTTTCCTCAGTACCAAGGCGGTTTGCATGGCAGTTCTCTCGCTGTACCCACCTGCATGCACTGACTGACTATGCAAGCGTCCGACGCGGGCCGCAGACCGTGCTTGCGGTGTCGGAAGCTGCTAGGTAGGCTCCGGAGCTGCTTGCTCTGTACCTCCGTTTCTCCGTGCGGCTGCGTGTCAGCACGTGGGAGCATGTCCCTGGGTTCCTGCTTTGTTTGCACATCTTTGAGTCTTTCCTTTGCGGAATTCTGCATTACTGACGAGGCTGGAGTGTAGCATAACGACAAAGGGATCCGAAGTGTTGAAATGAGAACAAACTGGTTTTCTATATTGTGTTGTTTTTTCTTTTTTTAACAGGGAAATCCCGATCAGTGTTCTCTATGTAGCCTGCCATTTCCCATGTAACTTTAGTGACGCGTTCTACGTTGCGAGAAGAGGCAGTCACCTGTAGCCATAGGAGCACTCAGAAAAAAGAGGTTTTGTTGAATTTCCGTGCTAAGGGAGCAGTTGCCAGTTGCCAGCACGCTGCCCGCGCTGGCAGCGGGGCTGCTGCCTGCCTCCCTGGGAAGAGCCGTGCTGCCCGCTGGGGTGGCTGCGCTGCCCGCGTGCGCCGGAGCCGCGGTGGTGTCGGCGTTGGCGCCGTGCTCCCGTTCGGCTGCAGAGCCCCCCGGGTGCTGGGGGCACGGCGG
>Ga0065711_1035062_pt1 | contig 22865 bp, 20 predicted proteins | sample Hoacrofraction12_FD_59098 | JGI IMG/M metagenome (GOLD analysis project Ga0065711, IMG submission 59098) | Hoatzin crop microbial communities from Cojedes, Venezuela - Epithelial fraction 12 v2 (version 2) | ecosystem: Host-associated > Birds > Digestive system > Esophagus > Crop | place... | reverse complement strand
CCCGCGGCGGCCGGGAGCGAGCTGCGGGGCGGGCCCGGGCCCCGCGGCCGCGGTGCGGGGGTCGCCGCTACCAGTCCTGGGTGGATTTCTGCCTGATGAGCCGCAGCGACAGGTAGTAGAGGAGCAGGAAGCTGCCGACCACGGCGGCGAGGACGAGGTAGCTGACGAAGAGCGGCTGGGCGTCCAGGCCCAGGGCCTGCGTCACCTGCAACCACCGGCAACCAGGAGTTAGGGACGGACGGACACACGCGGAATTTTGACGCTGGATGTACAAAACGTGATTTGTGCGCCAGCTCCCCGGGCCCCTGCCGCCCTCACGCTTGGTTTCCAGCTGGACGTGGCGTTCGGAGGGGCTCGGCAGCAGTCGCAGTCGTGCTGCGCCATTTCGGAGGAGCACGGGCCAGCGCCCGAACGGCTCCAACCCCAGCAAGCGTCTGGCTGGGCCTGGTGTAGAAAATAGCTGTCCCTTTATTCCTTTTTTCTCCACCCCCCCCCTTTCCACTAAAAAGAGAGGGATGCAAGGAGCGACTGCTGCAGGGACGTCTGCGGGGACAAATGTGAAATGCGCCAAGTGTAACGCGACTTCACGAACTGCTTTTAGCCCACAATATCTACTGAACTATGACGGGTATATAAATGGCGTTCTAGTTAGCTGTCAAACGTTTGTAACAGTTTCTATTAGCGACTTACAAGTTTCCCTGGTATTTGGACGGTGGTGTTTCCAACAGCCATTTCGTATGTGATGTCAGTGAACTGAATCTGCATCATGCCTTGAAAACTCCATCTGGGAAAGGAGATTTTAGAAATCCAAAATGGAACTGGGAAAATAAAAAAGACAGAAAGAAACTTACTTACATACACAAAACTTACTCGAGATCTCAAAAATTGCTGTGTTGCCACCAAATATAGCAGTTTTGTCTAATTTCCCGACAACTAGAGACTGTAAACATATAACAGTTTGTAACTGAACAGAATAGCACGTATACTTTATGTTATTGTGTGGAGATGGGAAATTACGAGCGCTAATATCGACAGCCATCAAACTCCCACTGTGAACTAAGTCTTGCTGGAGCTCAGTCTTCATCTACTGAAGATAATTCTTTTTACTGAAAAATTTAGTGACCGCATAACAAGCCGTCCTTTCACTAGTGCTTTTTTGACCAGACTTATTGTTACCTCATTTTCAGATGGAGAAACTGATGTGAAATGAAGGGTCTGACACGACCGTCACCACCCAAGACGACAGTTGCAAAGGTAGGAATAAAGAAGTTCTCCTGCCCAGGACTCGCCCAGCCTCATAACAACCAGTCGCTAATGAAAACCATCGATGTTCCAGTTCGGAGGGATGGTGGGAGCTTTGTCTTACCTGTCCAGAGGTTTTCCAGGCTTATCACAAAACCACCGCTCAGGTAGAACGATGTGAAGAGGACGTTGCCCACGAAGGCTGAGAGCTGTAACGTCGGCAGCAGCGCTGCCATCCAGAGTGCCATCGCGCGGGCGCTGTACACAGCCAGCCACACCACAAGGAAGTTCAGCAGGAAATGTTCTGGTTCAGGAACCAGGTTTGCCAGCCAGTAGATGGGAAGCTCATAAATTATAATAAAAACACAGTGCTCTGGGAGCTCCCCTAAAAGCTGTTCAGGAAGAGGGGAAAAAAAACCAAAAAAAAAACCAACAAAAAAAAAAGCACAGAAAAATAAGTTTAATGATAGTCACAAAACCTTCTGAGATGCAGCTCAACGTGCTTATGGACTGTCTGAGAAAACTACAGGAAATACTCCCTTAGAACGCAGTCACCTCCCGATAGGGGTTGTCAGCGACACGCGAAAACAATCCACGACAGCAACTGAAATCCTCACCAGTTTTTTCTCCATTTGTGACAATTCCTATAACTAATTGTTAAATTGAGAGGATTCTTGTTACAGATTAGATGTCTTGTTTCGTTGCCGTTTTGGTGGCTTCTAAGAATTTAAGACACTCTCCCTGAGAACTGGTGCGCTTGTCAACAGGAATACTGTTCCTGACTCATCACAACTGTACGTTTTGTTCAAATTTGGTTAAACCTAGCGTGAGATCAAATTCGAGACAAATTTGGCTGTTGGTCACTTCCCCAGTTTGTCCCAAATGCAGTCCAGTTAGTAACTACTTAAATCATTGTAGAACAAAACCGTGCTTAGGATTTTCTCAAATATCTAAAGATATGTATAGAGAGTGTTATGATTATTTCTTCCAAAGAGGGTTGCTGCTATCCTCTAATACTAAGGTTGTAACAAATTACATCGATTTCTCTACGAATAATGTGCAATCTTTGTGACACAATGCAAAGAATATTTTTCTCTGGCAACCACTAATAAGCATTTAAAATCTTGTGCAGAAATGGAAACCTAAATTACAGATGCCATGGCAGGCAGAACTCATCTAACAGTGGCAACATCACAAAGAAGGGATTATTCTAAACCCTTGTGAGAAAGAGAATGTAATTTTCTTGAAGTTCAAAATTTATTTCCCAAAATTCTGGCTCTTTATACACTTAATACAATTGTTTGTCTCTGACCAGTACAGACCCAAACAACTACTGGAAATGCCACGGTTAGCATTTTGTCATTTCTGTTTTACTTTTGCTTTAGCATTTAATATGAATATTTTATTCTACAGATCAAGACATAAAATCAGACTTTCAAGGATGATTCAGCGAAGGAAATATGCAGGTATGTAAAAATGTCTAAACTCTTAAATTTGAGTTTGAGCTTTCTCAAATTTTGGCTAAACAACCCAGTGGAAGATTCTTCTTTGGCTTTTCTGGGGTGGGATCTCAGCTGTGACTTATGGCCACAGATCTAGGAGTGTGAGGTGTAAGCCATTAATGCCTAGGAAGCGAGAACGAGCCTTAGCTGACAGGCACAAAAGAACAAATTCTGATAGGAACGTGATCATTTATACAACAAGGCTTTGGTTTGTTTGTGTTCTTTAATGTTAAAGCTAGCTGTCTGTATTTCCTGGCGACAAAACCAGTTACCTTAGCAAAGAAGTACGGAGTAACAGAGTACATTCCATCTTCCAAATCGTGATAAAGCATAGCTCTTTCTGAATGACCTGCAGGGTAGGAACAAACCGGTTGGTTTCTTCCTAGGGTTGCCTTAATAAGTTTAATTTTTTCATCAATTTGGGAATTTTCTGAGTTTGATTGCTTATAACATTTACAAGAAAACTGACACTTACATTTGGCAACAACATCCAAAATCACTGTGAATGGGATCAGTGCACCTATCATGTACAACAGTGCTGTTGTGTCACGAATAGAGAGCCTCGTTTTCTCATGGCCGTAGTACAAAAATCCAATTAATAATGACATGAGAAGGGCCTCGGATCCATGGATTAATAACGTTGACAGATCTCTGAAGTCGTTGGAGACTTGACGACTAGGAAAACAGCAACGTTGACCATAAGGTGTAGTACTTACTAATGCCAGTTATATTCAGATACATTGCCCCAAAGGCTCTGATAAAATCAGTTCATGGAACTCGCTTACTTTGAGTAGGACGGGAGTTGGGCTGTCCATTTCTGTAAAGGATTTTACCTAATCAAACCTACTGAGTGCCTGTAGCTCCCTTGTGTTTCAGGTATGAAACGCTGAATGCTTGAAGGAAAGCAGTGGGGGTGGGACAGTCTGATTTTAGAGATGCAGAAGAAATTACTTTAGTTACAGAAGTCTCTCTGTTAAGGACCTGTAGCATACAGCTGATACTGGTAGTGATGTTCTGCATGTATTAAACCAGCTGATTGCGTTTCTTTTGAGTACAGAAGCATGAGACCCAACTACAATACTCATCCATGCTGGCTATAATCAGTGAAGCTGCCTGGCTTCAAAACTGAGGCAGAGATGTGAGGATGGCAGCGCCTGAGCCTTCCACGTGGCTGCCTGGGCTTGCCGAGGGTTGAGCCACCGTGCTTCGGCATGGGTATCGGGATGGCAGCACCCAAAACTGGGACGCCCGTTCCTGAGCCTGGAGGCTCCTGCTGCTGCTTAAAGCCACAGGGTCCCAGCGACGTGAGCTGGAGCTGGCTGCGTCTGGACGGAGCCTTGGGGCGGAAAGGTGGGGCCGTACCTCTGCACTTTCAGCATGCACTCAGTTCTCATTTTGTACTTTCTTATGCTTTAAAATACAAAGGGACATAATACATAGCAGTTTATGCTGGAGATAACGTTACCTTAATAATACAGTGAACTGCTTTAAGACTCCTGGTAACTGATGACTTGAATGGTGAGGCATGTTGATAGCCTCTTCTGAACTTAAATGGAACCTGCCCAAAAGAAAAAAGAAAAAAAATTGACATTAGCACAGGCTGTAGCTGCTGTTCCACACCTGCTGTATGACGTGCTTTTCTTTACCTTTGCTTGCTGGATGTGGTTGCAACGTTGTCTCTTTCAGTAACTTTCCATAAGAAATCATCGAAATCTTTGACTTTTTCTAGGAACAAGTTGGCAAGAGTATTTGCTCTTTTTCGGCTCTCCATCTCCTTTTCTGCGGTCTGTTTGTCGATACTGGTCAAATCAACTGCAAGACATTACTTGACATGAGTCCGTATGCTACAGATGCAGCAACCTTATGATGTGTTTAGAATCAGAGATTTCACTGTGAACAGACAGTAGGACCTGTGTGCATACATTAAGCTACAGTGGTTAAAACTGTATCCGTTACTTTGGGTAATTAGAGAAGAACAGATTGTTAATGTGTGTTTTGTCTTGGGAGGTGTTTCCTACCTAGTCGTTCAATGGTTCACTGAGAGATTTCTCATAATTGCTTATGATACTGTTATAAACTACTATTTTAGGTTTTTCTAAATTTAGTAGTGGCTTGAGAGGTGTGCTGAGAATAAACAGTTTGAATTTCCTTCCTGCCATGTAGCCATTTATAATCTGATGTGTGACTTTGACTTAAATCACATATTTTTTCTCCATCTGTGACATGACAGTTATCATCTTTTTTTGTATCTTACAGAGGTGCCATAAACTTTACCTGGTACTCAGAAAGCCCAAGAAGAGTATTATCTAAGGGCAACACAGTAGCAGCAACAATAGTTGACTTAGCATTATTTTTTCACTTAATAAAACCATTTTTTTAAGATCTAAACTTTTAACAGTATTTTCCCATCCTGACCTTCAGTGTAGAGTGACACTTCACATTTTGCAGATGCTTTCTGAGAACTGTCATTGCATGTTTTGCGGCTCCTTACATTGGGCTGATCAGCCACTGTTCAGCAGGAGTCTGTCAGAAATGAGTTGCAATCTGCCCTACCTCTTCCCTTCTGCCGTGAGCTCCTGTTTCTCTATCATCAGACACACAGCCAGCATTTGTGCATTTCCATCAGGCGCCTCTTCTGGCTGTGGCATCCTCTACCATCCTGTTGTCCCATTTGCACCTCCCTGCTGCCCGTATTTCTCTTCTCTTCCTATAGGTACTGACTGTGTATGCCGCTGAATGATCTTCCACCTCCCTTTCTCATCCCTCCCTGCTGCCATCTCATAGGGGTTTGTCTCTGTAACCACAGGCTGTAGCTACAAGTTTCCCCAGGACTGCTTCACGTTCTCCATTCCCATACGGGGGTGCTGCAAGCCTTCCTCAAGGCTGCGCCTGGCTGAGAACTGCTCTGAACCATGGCGGTGACAAAAGTCTTCTTGCAGGGCTTGACACTGAGGTTAACTTCTGTTTATCTCTGCACAGCTGATAGGAGCTGATGCCGCCTGCCACATCGGCACAGCCGAAGAGATTACTCCATGGCATTGTCTGTACAAGGTTCCCCAGCCAACTTGAGTGCAACATCCTACAGGCTGGAACTGAAGCAACCTCCGTGGTAGGAGACTCCTGCCATTAGATTAACAGACCCAGATTCCCTTTGCACGTGGCAAAAACCAGAAGAGGAACGGAACTGGAACCATGCAGTTAACTTTCTTTGAGCGGAGGAATAAAAGGATTGCTGTTCTGGGCTTGGGCTCTCTCCTTTCCAATACACTCTGTTGGGCAGCACTCTCCTTTCCCATTTATTGTACCAGGTGTGCATTATTCCTCACTGTGGGAAACTTGCTTCCTGCATTTCTTGGTTTAGAAGTCAGAGGACTGGCTACAGAAAGCAATTGATCTGTTCGTCCATGTCTTTATCTGTGAAGGTAAAAGTTTCCACCAGCTAAAACATGGGAATGTGTGTGCTAAACATGTGGAAGAGTTGCTACACCTGGCAGGGTAAGAAGGAGGATTATTTAAAATTGATTTTGTCCATACCCCTTGTTTTTGTTACATTTCCTGCACTGCCAGATAAGAATCTTATTAAAAACTGAACTTGCTACAGTATTGATCTGAGTCAGTTATATGGCATTTCTAAGACAGTTACGGTTAATAAAAATCAATGTTAGCTGATATGCTGACGAAAGCGAATGACTCCCAGTAACCTTTTTTTATGGCAGTGCTTGATACTAACCATAGAAGTCTGCGGGATTGCTGTACCTTGGGCAGGGATAGCCTAGTTCAGTGAAATACTGGACCATGTCTCTAGCTGTTCCAGAATAGACAGTGAGTCCAGACGTCATCAGAAGAACTAAATCAAACAGTTGGAAGATATCTGACCGGGGCTGATGAAGTGAAAGGAGAACTAGTCTGTTTCCTCTGGCCAGTCTGGATAACGTTATCACGAGGTTGTGTGCCGTAAAACTGTCCAGTCCAGATGTGGGTTCATCAAGGATGAGTATTCCTGCCAAAGACAATAAAATTAGCTGTGGAAAGCAGCATGTTTGATTTGGAAAATATGTTCTAAGTGAAAAGGTGCTAGTGCATGAAATCTCACTGATATTTTCCTTTTTTTTAAAAAAAAATTAAAAGTCCAAAGTATACTTCATGCCAACATCACATAATATTCAACAATGGCAACTCCTTCCCCTATCTTACTGCACACAATGACCAAGAGTAATTATTTTAAATCTTATCCTGCTCCCACTGGAAACAAGCATTTTTTTAATTTCTTTTTTTTCATTGGGATGCAGATTTAGGTTCCTTATTAAATTTACATTCTTCTCTGCAGTTTTTGCACTTTACCTGTACAAATATCAGGTACATGAATATTAATTAATACAATAGTATTAGTTTTGTACCCTGTCTACTGAAATATTTTAACCTGAATGCTCAATATTTAAACCTGTTGCATTGCTCATGTGTAAATACTCACACAGCATTATTTTAGATAGCTTCTTCCCCCAACCTGTGCCCTGTTTTACACCTGTTCGCACATATATATGAGGAGATATGCATAGGTTGGGAATTTTTTTTCGTTTGCTTGGTTTTGTGATTGGTTGTTACAAACTTGAAAAGGTTTTTTTATTTTGCATTGTTTGTGTTGTCATAGAACTTAATGGCCTCAATCAGTACAAGGCAATCTCTGTACACAGACACATAGTTTCTGTGCTGGGGGGTATAACACATGTTTGAAATGTAAAGAAAGCTTTAGTTATTTTTTCCTAGAATTAGTTATTCTTTCACTTCAGTACCAGCACATCTACTCCCGAGCAGCACTTTTTACAAAAAAAGACTTCTGCTTTCCCCACAATTACAAAAATGTAACTTTATACAAGCAAAAAATTCACAGATCCATTTCCTGGTGGAAGACCTGATGGGAAATCTTGCTCAACAAGAGGCTCAGCCAAGATTATTAGTGCTTTTGATACATATCTATATGTGTATCTGTATATACAAGAGCAGATAGGGGATTCAATCCTGCAATATCAGCTGCAGATTTAGGCTCGTGTTTTGCTTCTACTGAAGATGATGGAAATTTCTAGTTTACTTGCGGCATGAGCCAGCCACGTCAGTGACTTGCACAAGACCCCAATGACTGACTGTGCAGCCAAGGAAATGACCTTCCCTGTTAACGTTGCGCATGTAAATGGGCTGGGTTGGAGGAAAGGAAAACAATCTTGATGTTCTAACAGGCCAGCAAGTAACTGGCCAAAGTAACTTCCAAAGTAACTTGTGGCCTGCGGTCAGATAAAAACCAAACCTCATACTGACACGCACAAAGCAGAGCGCTGCTGTGAGGGTGACTTCAGGCAGCTGTCAGTAGTTCGTGTGGTGGTGGTTTTAGAGAGCAGTGGGTGGAGGCTCCCAGGGGTCTTTGCCTGGCTCTGTCCCTGCTGCTCCGCTGGCAAAGGTGACAGAAGCAAAAGCGGGCTGGCTCCTGAACCACTCCATTTGCAGAATTATTACTGTCATCCTTACGTTATTATCTGTGATCAGCACTGATTTCAATTTAAGCAAATGGACCAGCCCCCACTCACTGTGCCTAACTTTGCTATAGAGAGGTAACCTCTGGCAGAGGGTGGTGCAAGACCTGTTAAGTGACCTGAGCATGAACTCCTCAAGCTGTCCGTGACTCTTCCCTAAAAGCTCATATCTTCATTTACTGCCCCATTTCCCTTGGTCTGTGGTGGGCACAAGGAAGGTGTCAGGATTTTGCTCACCCGGGTTCCAGAGCAGCTGCACACCGATGCTCACTCTCCGCCTCTCGCCTCCCGAAACGCCGCGGAGGTACTCGTTCCCTACCCTGGTGTTTGCACACTGACGCAAGCGTAGCTCTGCTATCACGTCTTCTACCTGGGGGGGATCCGAAGGGTTAACAGTCATAGATAAAGCAAGAGTACATTTACGCGTTCGTGGATAGATGAGGTTGAAAATATAATTAACGTGCTTAAAATTCATCTGGATATTACATTGCTATCTGATCAAGAGACACTTGAAAACAAATCTTGATTTTGGAGAGAATATTAAAAAAGGCTCAGCGATCAGCAATTTAGTTCTTCTTTCAGCCTCTGTAATGCTTTCTGTAGATTGTCATTTTTTATGAGCTTTGGAACAATTGCTGGTTTCTATTTTGAAAGAAGAAAAAGGTTTATAATTCATAATCTACATGAAAAAATGCCAGATTAGCTGTTCTGACTCCAAACACACAGGATCTCTTGGATAATTTCTGTCAGACACATTTTTGACAACTTTATTTTTTTCCAACAGCTTAATTACCCTTTTTTTCCTTTGTGAGTCTGAAAAAAACTTTGGAAGGCGCAGTTTGGCAACGAACAATAGCGTTTCTCTGACAGTCAGGTGGGGGAGCAGTCGGTCATCCTGCCGCACGTGTGCGATGCATTTCTTAACAAGCTGGGGAGTGCTGGGTTTGTTATTGATCATGATTTGACCAGACTTGATTTTGCCTCCATGATCCCGACATGTTATCACATCAAGCAAAGATGTCTTTCCACCATCTAGAAAAACCAAAATTGAAAATTAAATTAATTTCCAAGGGATTATTTTGAAAAGTTGATGTAGTCACAGATAGAGGACAGAAGTTCTTGTTCCCTAGCATCTTTTCTCCAGCCCTCCCTGAAGCTTTTCCAAAGCTGCAGAGACAGGATGATTTTGAAAGAAAATACTGACACCCGGCTACAAGCTCATGTTCAGGCAATCTCTCTCCTCTGGAATGGAGTACGTGGCTTTAACCTTTGTCATTTCTCAGCAGAACTGGGTAGTTGGGCGTGGAGCGTAGCTCCGTGAACTCAAGAAGCACCATCTCTTTGTCCTCTTGTTACCTCTCTCACTTTTGAAAAGTAAGTGAAAGGTGGTATCTTGCGCTGGCTGCGGGGCTGGCAACTAAACGTTCGGCAAGAGCTCGCTTTGTGCAGGGAATTGCGAATTCAGAAACGGCAGCTAGAAGAGCTGAATGACTAAGGGGCTGAATGATTATACAGACAATAAGAATCTTAATCATGATTGAAATAAAAATTATTATGACTTAAATAAGACAAAAAGTCATTTAAATAATTAAGAAAAGCTGGCTCATACTCAGAGCTAAGGTAAGTAAAACAATGAAAACAAAACCTGATCTGGAATTAAATAGCAAATGAATTTTTCGTTTTTGCTCTATAATACTGTATGTAAACACACAGAGCTGTCTTATTATGATTAGGTGTCATTTATTTCTAGTCTCCCTGTTGAAAGATTAACTCCACACTTGTTTCTTAAGATATACATTTTAAAAAAGAAACCCATCCATCTGTAAACCATGTATTGCTCTATTTAAGAGTGACATATTGATTGCCATTGACAATGTGAAACCCATCAGCAGTTTAATCCATTTTACTAAGGCATTTGATGAAATAGATGATAAACAGCTTTTAAAAATAGTTTGACTAGTTTGCTGAAAAGGGTTTGTGCTCAGTGTATGTTGCCTTACACAGGTGCTATATCTATAACTCAACACGTTATTTCATCACAAGCTTTTATTATCAGGAAAGTCTCTAAGCTACAACTTCAATTATATTAAGGATATGTGCTAAGAAAAAATTCCCGTGGCAAGGGGGAAGAAAAACCTCTTTTGTAGAAATAAAGTTAAAAATTCTTTGGCAAATATGCCTGGCCTTTGAGAGAGAGCATCTTCACTGAATCACTGTGCTAACCTGAGGTAAGAGTCTAGTGGAGACACAGCATGGGGGTTTTTAGCTCCAAAGTATGGGTACTTTTTACTTCTGTTTAACAGGTCACGTGTCTACTTCTTATCGCCCTAGATGAGCTTAGACTCAACAAACCACACGGGGTAAAGGACATCTCATCTATCCATTAGTCAGCCTCGCCCTGGAGATTAAACCAGTTCCACCAGGAAAAAAAAAAAAGTAAGAAAGCAGAGACCCACTTTAAAGCCGAACAGAAGAGGAACTGTCTTTTCTTCTCCATCAGTTTTTCTTCATTAATCCAAACGTGCTATTTTATGCTGTTAGAATTAAAGGGAATTCCTGCTTATGGCTGTGCAGGTCACCACTGATCTTTCTTATGGGATCTGGCCTCATTTGGCTGCTGTGTTACTGGGTAAGGTCTGCAGTTGGCCTGTTTTGAATCTGAGCCATGAAGCTGATTCATGTCCAGCAGAGCTGGGACTGCAGGCCACAGTTACAATACCCCACTACACCTCAGGGAACAAACAGCAAATGTGTACAAGTCATAACAACAAAATTGATTTTGAAAGTTTTTTCTCCCAGTATCATTCTTTGTTTCCTCATACATTTTAAAGAGTGTATTTAAGTGACACATTTGCCATAGTTGTTTCTCAACCAGATTTTGCCATTCAAAAGACTGCAGAGTGTTGCTCTTGGCTGTGTACGTTCTCTCTGAGAGTTGGTGAAATAATGAAATTTGGTTGCTCTTACCAGTGCTTCCTATAATAGCTAGCATCTGACCACTCTGAACTTTTAAATTCAGATTCTGGATTATTGGCACACAAGAACGGGGATCTGATTTCCAGGTCCATGGCATCTGCATCTGTGCGAGCTTTTCATACCAGGGAATCTGGGATGCCATGTTAACCTAACAGAAAGAAACAAGTCTCTTCAATTCAGACAATAAAATACTCAGCAATAAATATCTTCAAAGTTGTGATGTTACAAGTAGAGAATATGTTAAAACAATATTGTTAATCTTCAGAAAAACATAGAAGAAAGTTCTTTTACAGCCAGATATCGTTTTTGTGCATTGTTTCTTATTCTGTTAATCACTGAATCTGTCTCTGTCCTCTGTTACTTTGGTACTTAATATTGTTATTGTAAATTTTAAATGTTTAAAATTTTTAATATAATTTGAAATTATGCAAAATTGAAAATTGTGAAATCTTCAGATACCATGGTGGCACAAAGGGAGATCAGAAATTTCACTGGTTCCCTGAAATCCTGCTTGTTAGTCATCCTCTCTTTGTTTCCCTCTGCATACTCATTCTTGCCAGCAAGGACTCCCGCTATCCCTAGCTAGACAGAAGGTCCCTCTGCCCCAGCCCTCAGAGGAATATTTTGGCTCAAGACTGAGAAAAAACACAGCCTAGGAGCAGATCTCTCTTCTTGTCTTACCCCCTGGCTTTACTAGATATATTTACAATTGAGAATTTTGCCTGCTGTCAATATTGCAGCCAAGAGCACAGTTCTGCTCACAAAATGTCCGTGCATTTGACTGTGCAGTAGTCATGTGAACTTTGTTGTGAACTCTAGCGTTCTTTGGCTTTTCAAATGGCTTGCATTATAGAAATAGGCATTGCTGGATATGCTCCCTGCTGAAGGGAGGTATGTAAATTACAACTTTTACCTGGTAGTTGAGTTCTTTGACCTCGAGAATGTTTGATTTTCCGCTGTATGTGAAATACAGACTGTTATCTTCTTCAGAGCAAAAAATAGTGTCCTGGGCCTTGGTCTGCAAAAGTTATTAGGTTAATTACAATAGTTAATTACAATACCTAAAGTGCTGTTAAAATCTGAGTTCAAAAAAGGCAAAGCACAAAGGGAGATGTATTTTATGGGATAGAATGGTATTTTTGATGAATTAATGTAATGCAAAAGTCTGAAGGGTTGAAATGAGTTATCTGTTAATCAGTGTGAAAGGTACTTTGTTCTAGCGGCAGGTATGAGGGCCAAACATGCTGTGCTATGCTCTTCTATTTGCTTTCAGTTTGAATGGGATCACTTTCAAAACGGAGACAAATGTCATGCCACTATAAAGAGATAGGACTCTATTTCTGGTTTTGAGGAAAAAATGTACTGCTTCAGCAATGTTAGTCTACTGAACCGCAATGGTGCATATTGAAATTCCCAAGTTACAGCAGCTAAAAATTGAGGTTCACTGGAAGTATGTTCATTATGGTATTCCACATGGACTCGTTAACTTGGAGGCTTTGCGAACAAGTAGGTGTGCAACCATGAGTACAGTCTCTTTTTCTCCTCCTCTGTTTTTTAAATTCAGTTTGTCAACTGGAACATAGTGTTCTGAGATACCAGTTAAAATAACAGAGTCTCTGCTTGCCTTGGTTAACTTTTTGCATATAGCTGCAATTAAGAAGTCTTTGCTGAGGCAGCTTTCTGGCTTTGGGTTTAATTCTATGTGCATGCCTGTAGTTTTTACTCCAGCCAGCCGTATCTCTCGCACAGCCTCGTGCCTTTCCTACGAGTCAGACTGGTACCGTAGCCAAGGCAAACGTATCTGTTCCCAGCGCAACGGACCCTACCCGTGCCTGTGGTATCTTTGGCAGATGGTGACCACAGTCTTTGTGTGCATCTCCCACCCTCACAGCAAGCGAGGCTGATCAACCTCTTCCGCCTAGATACACAGCGGAAAGCAACGTGACACCAAGCAGCCTGAAAAGCCCCGTTAGAGCCCTCCAAGCTCCCTCTGCTGCCAAAGCACTCCGCCCGCTTGCTTACGTTGAACTTATTATTTTAAAAAAAATCAGCAAATGTAGGGAGCCGGTTTCACAGCGTGAAGGCATGTTCTGGGAAAGCCAGTCCAGGCCATGCTCGGGGACTTTCTGCTCCATCCTCGTGTTTGCAGACCCCCTCCGCCAGCCCCGCCGCCGTGGCAGGCACCTGAGCGCGGCTCGCGTGGCGCCGGCCCCGTCGCCCGTGCGCTCGTGCTTTCTGCTCCCTGTTTCAGCGCTGCAGCTGTGGGGTGGCCGAGCCCATCGCGTTCCTCCCCGCAGCTCTCACTCACCGGCGAGCCCTTGCATGGCGCCTGGCTCCAGCCAGCACTGTCCAGAGAGAATATCTCAGTGGCTTCCTTCATGCTGGTATCGGGAGGTCTTGCTCCCTGCCGTGGTTTGGCTGTGGGCTCTGTGGAAGGCGTGGAAATCCTTCTCCTCTTGGGATTGAGCTCAGCCCTTTCCAGGCGCCCTCAGCGCAGCACCATTTCTGCTGGCGCGCTGCGTCTCTGTGGCTGGCGTGACCTCGTGGACAGGGAAATACTCCCCTGTTACAGGGACAGTAACAGCTCGGGCTAAAGGTACATCAGATAGCGGCTTCAGCTCATCGCCTCTCAGCTGTTCTCAGCAAAGAGGAAGAACTGAGAGCCCCGGGTGGCGAGTGCCGAGGGCAGCGACCTGCTCCGACCCGGGGACTGCGGGGAGCTACCCCTGCCCAGTGCCGGGGCAGGCATGGTGGTGGCCACGTCGGGCGCCCGGCCAGCAGCGTGAGGGAGGGCGGCCGAGGGGCCCAGCACCGCACCATGCCTGGCAGAGGGGCTCCCGGCCCGGAGAGGAGCAGCCGCGGCGGGCGGACAGCCGCCGCGCAGCCCTCCAACAGCATCAGCGTCCAGGGCGTCTGCTACACTGTCAGGTAGGGCCGGGAAGGCGGCACGGTGAGCCCCTGCCCGCCGGGAGCTGCTCCCACCCCGGGGGCCGAGGGGAGAGGGGCTGGCACCGGTGGGGGTTCGCCTTCAGCCTGGTGAAGTAGGTGGGATGTTGCCAGGCCGCCCGCCTCATGGCGCTGGGCCGCCCAGCGCAGGGCAGAGTACATGGCTTGGGGGAGGCAGAGCCGCTCTGTCCTCCGGGGGGTTCTGCAGTTCTTCTTCACGTATCTCTGGAGGAGATGCTTTAGAGAAGATTTCCAAAACTTTTGCCCTTTCCCACTGCCTTTCTTGTTGCTGCCAGGAGGATAATGAGGCCCTAAGGAAATGGTCAGGGGGGCCAACGGCCGGCAAACATCGTCAGGAAATAAAGCCTCAGCTAGAGTTTCCCCTTTTGCTTCTAGTCCGAAAGCCTCTTAGCAGTCATTCTGAAAAATCTGCTCAGACTTCGTTTTGTCTTCCAGACAATGCTGAAGTTAAAAAGTTAAAGCCAGGGGAAGGGGGGAAGGTTGCTATTGTTTGGGGTTTTTCCCCCCGACATTTAGAAATCCTTGCAGGCTCCCATCCCACATGCAAGTAGCTATAAACCATTCACTTGTTTTTGCAAAATTTTTAAATCTTCTCTATTTCGTCTTTCTTTATGTTTGTTTTCCAAGAGAACGTGTTGGCCCGTGGTGGAACGTTTCTTTATATCATAAAAAATGGACCCGGCAAATACTTAAGGATGTTTCATTTCACATAGAGAGTGGCCAGATTATGGGGATTTTAGGAAATTCTGGTAAGTTGTTCCAGTACTTTGAATGCAGTAAGACCATAGTTAATACTGGTGACTTCCACAGTGGTATGAATGTGACTGAGGTCTGTGTTTTAAACAGTGAAATTGCAGCTGGTTTTAACCCCTGTTTTGTAAAAATGTGGTGCTTGGTTTTCGGAGTTCAATCTTCCATCATATAACTAACAATTATAACTTCAGTAAAAGATAAGGTTACTTCTAAACCCAAACATTTCCCTGTGAAGTGTGAATTTGTATGAATTAAATGCTAATTTACACACATTCTGGGTTTCCTGTTTACCTCCCCTTAACTAACTGTGTTTTCAGGACCTATTATTTTCATGTTACTGAGAAAAAAAAAACTTTATGCTTTTCATATGTCGCCATCCAAGCGAGGCTACCACTCTGGAAATCATAAAATTCATCTCATCACATGATTAATTTATTTTGTTTGAAAGGATCTGGGAAAACAACGCTTCTGGATGCAATATCAGGAAGACTGGGACATGAAGACAACTTCTTTGGTGAAGTGTATGTGAATGGGCAACAGCTGAAGAAGGAACAGTTTAGAGATTGCTTCTCATATGTGCCACAGGTTGATTTCTACATTTATTTTTGTGCAGTCATCTTCCTCTCATGTAAAGAAAGTGAAGTTGGTAGTGTAATGGAGTTATGTAATCTGACTATGATTTTACTAGTAAATTTGGTACAAAGAGGTTAATAAATTATGTGAATGACTGAAAGTTGTTCAGGCAGGGGCAAGCTCTTAAGTACTACAGGACTAACTGCTTCTTCCTCTTCACCCTTTTTTCTAGAGTGACACTTTGCTAAGCTTCCTCACTGTACAAGAGTCTCTGACCTACACTGCTTTACTGACTCTTCAGAAAAGCTCCAATGACTTAATCAAAAAGAAGGTCTGTATTTATTTTATCATCTTCCACCAGAAAGGCAGACATGATGTCATGTAATGCTTTCACCAGCAGCATTTTCTGTCCGTGGCTATGTTTTGCATTTAGAAGGTTTTGTGATCCTGATTCTGCAAATGGGGAGAAATCCTCCTGCTGAGGAGTAGGTCACAAGCCCTCTGGCACTCCCCGCCTCTGCAAGGGGCTTGTGCTGACGCCCCAGGAAATCGGCATTGTGCTGGGACAAAACTCTCCGGCCCGAAGCCGCAGCAGTTACTGCTGCAGGAGATGCTGCTGTTGGTATTGAGGTCTGTTCCCCTTCCCCAGCTGGCAAACCCAGTTCTCTGGGGTGTTTAGGGCCATGTGTGCTGGCCATTCCTACGGACAGCAGAGGTGACTTTGGGCACTGCTCTGGCTCCTGTAGGACATCTCTCACTAACCACAACAGCTCTGAAAAGCACTGGTCCAATAAGCCCTCTTCAAGTTACTTTTTTTGTAAAATAGGTGTGTTTCAGATCTCTTAAAGGACTCTTTTTGGCCTCAGTTGAGAGTAAAGATTGGGTATTCCTGACCAAAGGCTTTTGCTCTCTGTCTTCCCTCTTCACCTGTCTTCCACGGAGTATATTATACTTCCCCGGAATTGATGTGCCTTTCTGCTTCCTTATTTTGGAAGCCAGACCAGCACATTATGCTTCATACCTTAACTTCTAGTACCACCTCTGACCTCTGCATCTCTTAATGTCAACTGAAGCTAAAATTCTACTCATTTCAGAATAAAATAAAATCTAAAAAATAATAATTGAAATAATGTATTAAAAATAATCAAATAGAAATGAGGCCATATACCTTCCAACTGGAATGGATGCAAGAAGCATATTGGGAAAGCCATAGCTTAAAGCTATGTCTTTTTTCTTTCATTTTTTCATTTTGCATACAGGTATTTGAGTTGGACGGTGTTTAGTCTTTCTAAATTGTAATTATTTTACAGGTAGATGCAGTTATGGCGGAGCTGAGTCTCAGCCACATTGCTGACAAAATAATTGGAAGCCGTACTTTTGTCGGAATTTCTGGGGGTGAGAGGCGGCGTGTTTCAATTGCAGCCCAGCTATTACAAGATCCCAGTAAGTACCACTGCACGGATTTTCAAAATAAAACAACGCAGTGTCACTTTGCGCTCCCACCATGGACCTCCATAAACCACTTCAAAATACAAAATCATTTGTATTCTGTAATTCAGTAAAAGCTACTCTAGTAATGACAGAAAAGGATGAGCAGTAACTCAGGTCTGCCATTAATCTATTGATTTGATCTTGGAAGGCAGACAATTTTAAAATCTTAGGGACTGAACATAGGTTTAGACTTCCATTTGTCTGTTTTAAGTCTTTCTGGGCTCGCCCTTCCTGTGTATGAAATGTTGGTTGTAGCACATTAATTTATAGTTTTCTGAGCGCATTAGAGCCATATATCTGCAAGCATTGAGCCTTGTAGTGGAGTAGCTGCCATTGAGCCGTGTGTGTGTGAGACGTTCCAGAGGCAAAAATGTAGTCAGCACGTGAGATGTGCTCATTTGGAAAAGATATAAACAAAACAGGGTAAATGCTCAGAAGTGTAATAGCCCTCATGTTGCATTGGCCATGATAAGAAACCAGATATTGATGAATACCACACTTCTATATGTGGTTGCACATTTACTGTACAGAAGAAAAAATCCGATTAATGAAAATCAAAGCAGAGTAACTAGAAGGATTAGCCATGGGAAACAGCACTGTAAATTTTGCCAGTTTTGAGATAGTTTCTTAAAGGTGCCAGAATCTTGTGGATTGAATGTATAGCACACATTTACTGGATTCTGGAGTCCTCGTAGCGGTACAGATATGCTGGGACTGCATACCAGGCAGGAAGGAGCATTTAAATAGCAAAAAATGAGGTGTATCACATGTACTGTAGGCTACTGGTGACTCCTGGAGAGTTCACTGGGTGTAGTTATTGCTCAATAAGTTCACTAAATTCTATAGTAAACACTATAGTAACTCTGCGTAGATAAACCTATAGAGAAAGCTCTCCTCCCCCCTTATCGTGATCAAGGTTGAACTGCCCTCTTTTGTGCTATGTGTCATCTCTGTAAAAATAATGGATTTGACTGTAACTTTTACCCTTCCATGTGCAATAAAATCATGAAGAAAATGCAGTAAAAAATCCTACCTCTCTCATCTGTGGAATTATATATGCTGTATTTTAACAACTCTTAATTTGCTCATAACAAATTCTGTGTGTGTATGTATAGATTTAATTCAGATTACAACTTACAGCTCATTATGTCAGTTGTATTTACATTTGTGTACCTGCGGAAAATTTAGCATTGTTATTCTTAGAAGCTGAAGTGTATATCAAATCTATTTTGGTAATTTTCATGTTTCACCTGGACTTAGAAAAAAATGATTATGCTCTGATCCTGCTGTAGTTTTTTATGTCCTTATTCCAAGTCACTGAAGCTAGCTAAAAATGAAAGACCACATCATGGCAATATCTATGCATACTCTGCTTTACATGTGGAACTTCACATGTAAAGTAATTTCTATATTATTTGCCAAATTGGCTTCAAAGGCAGAAGCTATAATGTTTGCTCCCCATTTATTTGAGTTTCAGTGCTATTTCTTGTCATTTCACAGAGGTCATGCTACTTGATGAGCCTACGACAGGGCTGGACTGCCTGACCGCAAACCAGATTGTCTCGCTGCTCTCGGAGCTTGCACACGGAGACAGGATTGTGATTATAACAATTCATCAGCCTCGCTCGGAACTCTTCAGGGTAAATGATATCTCCTCACTATTTGCTTTTTTCACCAGGCTTTTTAGTAACTAGGTTCTTTTCAGGATAGAAGTGCAAGGTCCAGTATAGTTGCCTTCACAGGCTCTTTTCCTTCGCCCCTGCATAAATACAGGCTTGTCTTGACAGCTCTGTCCTGCTGCCAGTCACGGGGCGCTCTGGGACACGTACTGCCCTGTGAAAACAGTGTGCGCACTGACTGTGTGCCTAACCTTTGTGTTAGGCAGGTACCCTCATCAAAAACACTGGGAGAAGCCATGTAAATCCCCCATGCATGCAGGCACTGTAAAAACTGGCGCTTTATTTATCTTTAGATTTTCTTATTGCAGTAACGCTTGCAACTTGAGACAGATAAAGCCGTGATTTGGAATGGAAAGGAAAAAAAAAAAGTGTTCTTTTTTCCTCTTTGTGTCAAGTGATGTGGGTACACCTTGGCCATGTGGTGGGGCAGGCCTGCGCTGCAGGGCTTGTGCCGGGGAGAGCCCTTCTCCCTTCCCATTAATGTTTCGCACTTTGCTCTTCCGCCACATCCACCACCCGCCGTGTGAACGCGAGGCACCTCTTCCCTGGCTGGCTGAACGGACCGTAAGCGGTCACAGGCCAGAGGGCAGTGATGGTGGTTGTCCGGACTGAGAGCAGTCCTGGTGCCTCGGGAATATGGCTCGATTGTAGCTGGTGGGACCCCTGCCCTGGCAAATGCTCACCTGAAGAGCAGCGCTGTTAAAGTTCTTAAACGCTTCAGGATAATCTTCCCAACAACGTGGGGATTTTACAGGCTGGGGCTATTAAGCACCAAAGGAGGTCAGTCAGTAAGTAAAGGTGCATTAGAAGTGAAGTCAGGAGTCCACTGCTCCCAATTCTGTTTGTGGATTACCTCTGTACGCTGCTGTTGCTGCCAGTTTTGAGAACCACTGGTTTTAAGAGCTTAACAAATGTGTCATCTTGTGTTACCACCAAGAGGAGCGATAGAAAGGACAAACTTCCTTCGTCAAAAATATACTAAGGAAGTTCGAATGTGTAAAAACTGGTTTTCCTGTCAAAGCATTTTTATTACCAAGACAGTAGCTGTCCTCAATAATTAATGTGCTGCTTCTTGCTATGTATTGCTGCTATATTAATTTATTCCCCACAGTTATTTGACAAAATAGCTGTCATGAGCTTTGGAGAAATGGTTTTCTGTGGGAACCCTGTGGAAATGATTACATTTTTTAGCAACTGTGGCTATTCTTGTCCTGAGCAATCAAATCCTTTTGACTTCTATGGTAAGTTTGTCTAAGTTGTTTTGGTAAAAATGTGGGTTTCCTTTACACAAACAAGTTTTCTTCCCCATTTAAAGTTCTTCCAGAGATAGAAATATGTTTGAATTCTTTCCAAACTTTGTAAATATGCTCAGCTCAGAGATGAGAAAGAGCTGGGCCCATGTAAACTTCACTGACTCCATAAAGCAGAAAAGTTTGCAGTAGGACTGAAACACAGCAGAAAGGTATAAACTACCAATAAAGAAGGAATCTAGGCTTTATGAAACCTGTGAATTCCTGATGGCCTTTCCCTGTGGCTGTCCACTGGACACTGGAAAATCAATTTGATCCCAAAACTGTGGGAAGTCTCGTGCTTTTACGGGCTTTTGTGATGGCAAGCAACTGAAGGGAAGAATGTAGAATAAATAGAGGGTGACTGAGGCATTGATTTCCACAGATTCACACTTAGAGGTTTCAGAGAATTTGGGGAGTTGCTAGCACCAGGGTGAGCTCGTGGAGCAGAACATACGGATGCTTCAGGAGATGATGATAGCAAGCTGTTGGCAAAAGCTGAAGATTCCTGTTTTACCAATTCAGGATGAAAAAAAGTGTCAGCATGAGATTTTGGCAATGAAGCTTGGTTTTGCTGCAGGGCATCTGTGTACCTGGTCCATGCAGATACATGTTTGAAGAACACATGTGTATGTGTTTGTGTATATATATAGGCACATACGTGTGTGTATATCTATCTATCTATCTTTTTTAATCTAGTATGTGGGTTGATTTTGATGCTGACAGTACTAGCTGAGTGTTAATCAGGGAATTTGACCAATCCAAACAGCTGTATTCAGAAACATGGCACATTCAGAAGAGGCAGTGTTTTTCTATTGTCTAGATAGCATCCTAAACTCTGAGAGAAGAGAGGATGGTTGTTGGGATGAAGCTGAAAATACTGGTGTGACAGTGAGGATAATTTTGCCTTCATGAATTTGAATAGTCTTGAAAAGCATAGATGATTTGAGATTTAGACCCACTTTTTAAAAAGCTTGGTAAAGAGAGTACTGCATTCTTCAAATGTCAACCTTTGAATGTGACAAGAAAAGGAAAAAATACAGTTTAGAGCAAAGAATCATCAGAATATTTAGTCTTTGGAAAATTGGTAGTTTACATTTTTTGTGTGATTTAATGATGTGAATGAAAGGACAGATTCTGATATCATTTACACCAACAGCAGAGGAAAATCGATCCTATGTATAGAGTGTGGGTTGTATTATTGAAATGTCATATGTTGTGTTTTTATATAAAAAGTACAAATGCATAGTAGGCATTAGCTATTTGGTCTAGTGACTGGTTGGTGTTGTTATTTTTTAAAACACACTTGCTTGCCATGTATTTTGTGTGTGACTTCCAGCAAGTCACACTGTCCAAGTCTTAAAAAGCGTGTCTGCATTTCGTATGTTCATATTTACAAAAGTGATGATTTCATTTTGGATATGTTTAACATTAAAGACAATTCTGCTGAATTCCAGCTTTCAGAACAGCAGGCAAGTATTCATAAGCTTAATTCAGGTTTTGAGGACAAATTAAGAATCTTGGACAAGGGCTTCTTTTCCTTTGTTCAATTTGTATTTTGAAGTTAATGAAGTATTATGTATTATAAGTATTATTATAAGTATTATGCTTATTTTGAAGCATAATACTGGAAAACTGAAATCTAAGGATGACAGAAGGCTTAAAAATAAATAACTGATAAAGACATCTTAGCAGATGTAGAAGAGTCATATAAAAACCTGTAAGAACAGCTATTCCTGAGAACAACAATCTAGTTTTCAAAACCGTAGATAATTCATTGCTATTGGGCAAAAGAGAAATTTCTAATGCATTTTAGCACTATTGTTGGATCCATATGACTTGTACACACAGCACATACAAAGTTCCCATCTGCCAGTGAAAGAATTGCTTGTGCCAGGAATAGGTATACCTCGACTTACTGGAAAGGAACATTAACTCTGTGAAGTATTTACCTTTCATAAGTTCCACCGCAGTAAGTAATATTTCTGTCTGCTTGGGCTGAGCCTGCTAGGGGCATTTGGCCTGCTCAGCATCCTCTGACTTCACATTAAAACAGAAGAATGAGATGGGTGAAATCCAGGGCAACAATTCAGTAGCAGCTCAAGCAGAGAAGAGCAATGTCTCTGCAGCATGAGCTCAGACTGAAAAATAAAGCTCCACGGTTATGGAGGAGCTGGCGGAGGACAAGGGGGAATCATGGGGCTGTGTCTGAGCATTTACCTGAAAACCAGAGAAATACATGACCAGAAAGTCATCTCTTCATCCTCCTCAGTGTTCTTTCTCAGCTGGTGCTCTGTCTCGCGCTTGGCAAGAGTAGCGCTTCACCGGTGGCTCAGCTCTGTGCTGTGCGGGAGGGACACTGCAGGTCTGACCAGCACACCACTGAGTCCTTGCATTTCCAGATCAAGGACTCGAACTTCAGGGGCCACAAAACGCAGAGATTTATTGTGGCTGCACAGTTATTCATTCATGTTGCTTCTGATGGGAAGGAAGAGTAAAAGACACCTTGAAAATGCTTTCAGGGGACCTTTTCTTCTTTGCAGATTTTAGGACAGAGACAAGGAAAGTTTAGTTGCAAGGGGGGAAGAGGTATGAATGGAAAGTGATGTGTATATATAGTAAACACTTTGTAAATTTACAGTGGATCTGACATCTGTGGACACCCGAAGCAAGGAACGTGAACTTGAAACCTACAGTAGGGTTCAGGTAATAGTATCAGCCTACAAAAACTCGGAGATCTTTAGCAAAGTACTGGCAGCCATTGAAAGAACAAAGCGTATGAAAGAGCTGCCACCAATACCATTCAAAAACAAGGAATCGCCCAGTGCCTTTTACAAATCATGGATTCTTTTACGGTAAGACTTCATTCCC
>Ga0065711_1035061_pt1 | contig 22866 bp, 11 predicted proteins | sample Hoacrofraction12_FD_59098 | JGI IMG/M metagenome (GOLD analysis project Ga0065711, IMG submission 59098) | Hoatzin crop microbial communities from Cojedes, Venezuela - Epithelial fraction 12 v2 (version 2) | ecosystem: Host-associated > Birds > Digestive system > Esophagus > Crop | place... | reverse complement strand
TATTCAAGACCCGCCTGGACGCGGTCCTGTGCAGCCTGCTGTAGGTGACCCTGCTTCGGCAGGAGGGTTGGACTAGATGACCCACAGAGGTCCCTTCCAACCCCGAACATCCTGTGATTCTGTGAAATGTATGTATTGAAACAGAGCATTTACCAGCCTGGAGAAAAGCTGTGGTAAATGTTAGACCCTGCTGCTTGGTCCTGGCTGTAACTGTTCAGAAGCAGCAGTGTTCTCAGGGGGCTGAACAAGATCCACAGAATTGTGTTGTACTCTGTACCAATTTCATTTGGCTTCAGATCCGTGAAGGTTTCTGCTACACCCACATCACTAGTTGCTCAGCAGCCAAGTGACCCATCAGCCTCTTGTGTCAAGCCAGTACCTTCCCTCAGAGCTGCCTTGCATCATGCAGTTGTGTCAGCGTGGGTCAGTGCTGGTGTGGTAGGTGCCTTCTGGATCACCTTGCGAGTGAGCAAGCCAAAAGCAGGTCCTTTGGCACCTGGAAAAGCCATGGTGAGTGGAGTTGAAGCTCTCTTCTTCTCATGTAAAGCCACACTCAGCAGCCCACCAGCATCCATCCTGACCACAGTTTCTTATCTTCCCCACACATCTTCCAGCACTCACCAGCCCCTCAGACCCGGTCTCTGTCACCTACCCTTGGCACAGAATACTGAATCCTGTGCAATCCCTGCCTCAGCAGATGCAGACAGTGTCTGCTGAATTGGAGCTGAAGCATATGCTGAAGTACACAGATTAGTTTATAGTTTGTGTAGAAAGTCACACACAGACACAGTTTAATGAAATTTAGCAGGTACCTTTGCAGCAGACTTAAGAGAAAAAGGCTCTGTGTTAACGGGCTTGTCATAACACACATTCTACCACTTGAGCTCTGCTGGCAGAGTTAAACATTACAACTGCCCCGAGGCTGGAGATCCGAGCTTTGCCTGGTGAAAGGTGTCCCATGCACTGCAGTTTGTCCTCATACCGCACGTGAGACAGTCGTGACAGCGTAATTCTGTTCCCACCGAGAGCCGGGAGGTTCTTGTTAGTTTCATTAGCTTTTTGGGATCTTGTTTTTTCTTCATCCTCCCCTTTGCACACCCCAAATATTTATACCGTGCTAACCAAACATAAGCTGATCTTGCAACTGGAGTGGAAATCTGCAAACAGCTTTGCTCCTGAAATTATTCCCAGCTGAACAGCAGAGGTGTGCTCCTGCCTCCTGCCCCGTATACTGAGTGGAATAAATGTTCTTTCATGGCTGCTCTGATTCTCTTAGATTTCTTTGATTGTGTGGAGGTTGGTGGCACTGAGCACTCTGTAAGATAAGGATTTTAACTTTTGTGGTGCCTTTTTGTTTGTTTTCATATGTCTAATATTTTTGTACAAGCATAAAAATGGTATCAATAAATCTAAACTATTATACATGAGAAATGTGTAGAATATGGGGGTATCAGAAGTGAAAAATTCTACAGAAAGAAGTGTATTTCCATATACAAATTTCACTTTCGAAGAAAAGTCTTTGATATGGTATGTTCCAGGGATCACAGGCAGTAATTACAAGTGATTCCATGCGCACAAAAGAAATTAAGCAAAACTATAATTAGACAATTTGATGATTAGATCATTAACAAGCTATTAATATAACTATGTTAATGGAAACAGCTATAAATACAAACCCATATCTGGTTAGTGTCTGCTATTACATCAGAGTTGAGGAGCTTTCACAAGCAAACGTAACCCCCACTGAGATAATGTCAAACTGCTAGGAGAAAATTTCAGTGGGTTGCACTGGGATTTTTCATTTCTCAGTTCACATTATTAATAAAAACAAAACCAAATGCTAATAAAAATAACGAATATGTCATGCACATCCGAAGTGGTAAGTATGGTGTCAATTAACCTGAAGCTGGGATTAGTGCACAGCGTGAGGTGGAACGTCGTGGCTGAGGGGCAGGAGCAGGGTCAGAGGGTATCTGCTGGGTTTGGGAGTGGTGCAGCTGATAAGCCTGGTGAGCCTGCGGCTGGACTGCAAAAGGCACCCAAACCAGGGGGGGGGGAGCATGGGCATCCTGCTGCCGGCAGGAAAGGAGCAGGATGGTGGTGCTTTTCCCTCTCTGAGGAAAAAAAAAGGGATTTCCAAGAGTCACTGAAATGTAGTTTGATCTTGGACACGATGGGAGTTTGAAGAATCCTGAGGCAGGAGCAAGCAGGGCAGCCCTTTTGTGGGTGAATGGCATGGAGTGAGAAGGTGGTGGTAAATGATAACTGTCCAAATGTTACAGAGGGGTAAAGATTCAGCAGACCTAAGTGAGACTGTGAGAGCCTGTGTGGCTAGACAGCCAGGCATGTCAGCTGCCTGCAGAACAAGTGGCTGTCAGCACCTGGTATGTGGCTACTACTTAAAGCAGCAGCCCGCTGCAGGCCTGGCATGTGTCAAGGAGCATGTTTCAGACAGGTACTGTCAGACCTCAGAGCTGCTTATAGGGTGTTCTTACACAATTTCTGTCCACCTGAAACACAGCATCAAGTCTTTTGGGAAAGTAGGGTGGCATATAACATGTTAGCAGAGATGTTGTGCTCTTCCTTCCAGGTCAGCAATTCCATATCTTTCCTGACCCCATCAGTAGACCTTCATATTACTTGTATCAGAAATTAGTTGGAAAAAAAAAAATCCTTTCATGGATCATTGCCTTGATTTCTCCTCTCCCTCTCCTTCCTCCCCCTTAATATGCACCATCAGCTTCAAGTTAGGTATCTTATCTTCTCCTGCCACAAATTCAGGGGTTACACAGTTCTGGGACTGTTCTCCATGGTCTTAACTAATGCTCCAGCTTTCATCCTGCGCACTTGCCTGATCCTGAGTGCATTCACGTGAAGGAAATAGCTCCTAAAGATGACATGTAACAGCTCTGCAGATGTTGAGGTGCACGTTCTTTAGCTCAGTTGGGACAAAAAGTTGGTGGAAATCCCCAGTCAATTCTGGTGTTAGATGTGACTATTGCTGAGTGATAAGAGCAGGTTTGTGTGCAGCTTGGAATGCTCCACATGTAAAAAGATTTGAGGATCAGTGCAGAAGGGAGGCTCGCTCCAATTTCCATCCAAATTGTATGTTTTTAACAATGTTATCTAATGCAAAATGGAAACATGGAGAAGAGGCAAATACATTTCAGTTTTTCATGTGCCTCTGACTGTGAGTGTGGATGGGAGACAGTTCATTATTAGTGTGAGGTGACTGTTGTCTTTGTGATACACTTTCCCAGTGGTTAGGAACTGAATTAATTCTCTGTTTCTTAGATGGTACACAGATAAGCTCCATCTGACTTGAATAAAGTGGGCAGGATTTTACTTGCAGCTTTGCTAAGATTAAGATTATTTGGGTTGTCTAGTGTTTTCATATTCAAGGATGCAAAAGCAAGTCAACTTAGAGTGTGACTTTCAGATGGCTTTGTTAAACTGCAGCAAAACTCTTCAGGTTTTCACTGACTGTAATTGGTGCTGTACAAGGCTTGTGATGCTCCAATCCTAGTCAATCTATATCCTTGACCTTCCCAACTCCTCTCCAGTCAACTGGGAATGGTGGAAAGCTGATAGTGGCAGAAAAGAAGCTAGAGAAGAGACCCTGGTGAGTGTTGCTTGAGGAAAGCATATCAAAATGAACGAAAGGTAGCTCTGCTGCACCAGGTTAGAACCTCAGTTTGAAGTGAAGAAATTGGTAAAATTGTTTCCAAAGGCCAAGGCAATAAAAAAACCAAACACAAAAGGAAGACTGGACACACAAGGGGAAAGCTCTTTACCCATTATAAAAGCCACCAATAACCTGTGTCAATCTATTGATTTTTTTTTTTTTTTTAATTTTTTTCCCTCCATAACAGTGATCTTGCATGCAATTTAAAGATACTGATGTTTCTTAGACTGGAGAGAAAAGCATACAAGTGAGCATGCAGAAATGGTTTAAAAAAACAGGATACAAATGTAAGCTGAATAGAACAGAAAATTTTTGATTCTCTGATGCATGTCAATTGTAGATGTGCTGAAGCTGAACAGATTTGATAAAAGATGTTACATACTCAATAGCTCATTTGAGAATGCTAAGTTATGAAATAAAAAGCAATAAATTTTCTAATGTTTGTTTGTCTGAGATAAAAGGGGTATGGTTCTCATGTTTGAAAAGCAATTAGAAGAGGTTTCAGCTTGCTACAAACCGCTTTATAAATCAGGAGAACACTAAGTATATAGGTGTCTCACAAACTGTCCTAACCTTTACACTTGTGATGTTTAGTTACCATTCTTCAGGTATGACGGCTGTTTCAGAAATCACCGGTTACTGTGTCAGTAGTAGCTCAGTGCTGGCATTCATCAAAGCACTGTAATGCTCTGCTCACAGCAAAAGCGAGCTAAACTTTGAAAATGTGGAGGTGTGTCAGAACAGTAATTGCTACTGTGGCATGGTTACTCAAAGGCGTTCAAGTGATCTGTTGATTTGATGCTTATTAAAGCTTGGAATAATGGGGAAGTTTGAAAGGGTCAAAGAAAATTCCAGTATTTTAACAGGTCTGGCCCATGTAATCATAGGTCAGTCATGCTTCTTGCATATCCCAGATGGGTTTGAAAGGGTGGGTAACAGGATATCAACAACAAAGAACAGTTTCTCTGTGAATAGCAATCAGAAGCATTTTATGAAAAAAAGTTGTCATTGCATTTGTCACATTGATGAGGAGTAAGACTAAAGGTTTGGTTGAGAAAGCTTACTGTTTCTAAGCTCTTGAAGGCATCTCATTCTAGCAATAGTTAGGTCAAATTTGTAGCTGCCCCCCAGTTGAGTGAAGAGGCAGCAGTAGCGACTGAGTTCTGTGTGGTGACTGGAAAAGAGGAAAAATGCATCTGTGATATATCTGGGTTGCATGCATGACACAACAATGCTTATAGAAATGATGCAGCGAAGTACTAGGGGGTCAAGGTGAATAATCAGTTGAACACAAGCTCATAGTGTGCTCTGGTGGCTAAGAAAGCAAATGCAATCCTCCAACATTCAAGCAGGAAAATGCAAAGCAAGGAAGAGAGAGTGGAGCTGCTACTTTTTCCAGCAGAAGTTGTGAGGCTTCTGCAATTGTGTTTGTTTCTAGTCTTTGTGCTGTAAAAAGGATGCTGACAAATTCTGCCCCTTTGGTAACAGTTGAGTTTGTCTACCATATAGTTGTAGAAGAAGCTTCCTTCTAGGATGCCCTATGCATACTGTGGCCACAGATTCAGTCTGGGCTGCAGAGCTCTAGACAACTGCGTAGCAGAGCTCATTGGGCAAGGCTTGGATCTGCACCACTGAGTGTACATGTAGATTTTCCTGCTACTATTCCATCTCTTCTTCCCAACCCAATTAAAAATCTGGCTGCTGTCTAGCTATCAAATGCTAACACAAACACCTGTGTGCCAGATGTGTACAGCTGTAAGTCCGTCAGTGCTGATCCATCATCAGAGCCACAAGCCAATCCATAGAGCAATTAGAAAACACTTTTTGTTTTTCCCCTGATTCTGTCCCTCTTCCCCATTTTTAATCCTCCTATTTTTTCCAGGTTTTTCTCTTTTCTGCTCCCTGCTGCTGCAAGTTTGTAAGGTGAGCCTTGCTTAGACTTTCTGTCTCTTTCAGATAAGAAAACAGAGAGCCTAAACCAAAGGAGCACGTTTTTCTGGCTGCAGAGTAGCTGATTTATACTGACAAATGTTAAATTATACAAGTCCACGTGTTAGTAGTATGTGCCAGCTCAGAAAAACACCCTGAAAATAGTGATGTTGTGAGGGCTACACCAGACAGGATTAAGATTTGATTTTTCCTTCCACCTGCCCCCAAAAGAACTGGTCCTCCAGACATATTCTGGAAACACTTACTGTAGTTCAAGGGGCACTCTCATGGCCTTTTTGAAAGTGGAGGCTCAAGTCAGCAGCAGAAAGCAGTTCTTCAAGCTTGAGGGACAAAAATAGTAATAGTTAAATAGGTGGGATATGACAACACTGCAGAGCTTCTTACCGCAGTTAGTCAGACAGTCTCTTTACAACAGCTTGCTGGAAACAAGCTAATCTAAAAAGCCTCTTTCTTGTTCCACTGTGCTTTCCTCATGACCTTTGTCTCTCCTTTTGCTCAAGTTCCCTGCTTACAGCTCTCCAGTTCAGGACTACCTCCTCTCTTCAGCATGTACTAACAGTGCTTACAGGGGCACCTTCCTGCTGTGGAAAGGTTTCGGAAGGACAAGAGGGAAATACATTCACCTTTTCTAGCAAAGAACATGAGAGAGTTTCACTTGCTTAGCTGGGAGTTTATGTGAAGAAGACACGTTGGGTGTGAAGGACATCTTCTGTGACAGAGAGGGTAAGGCAGTGTGCTCTTGCCTGGAGAAGGTGTCAGTTGCTATGTACAGTGTGATAGAAAAAGGGAAGCCATCTCACTGCCCCCTTAATCTCGCTCATGTGCAACTTTGGATTTTACTTACCAAAACACTGTTTGTGCTAGTAGAAATATTGCCACCTCAGGTAACTCAGTCTTTACTCAGCAAAGCTAACTGGTATTTATCCAAGAGTTCCCAGATCAGTCTAATGGTACAGTGCTACTAATTTGTAGTCATAGTGTGTATCCTGTCATGCTTATTTGAGGAAAAACTCCTGCTGACTTCAGTTTATTTGAACATATTTTGCTTTAACAGAAGTGGTGTCATCATAGCAGTGAGGAGCTGTTTTTCAACTGTTGAGGCTCTGGAATGCTGAAAACAGCAAATGTCTGAAATGTAGCTTAGGATATGTTTAAGTTGGGGTGCAGAGTCACTTTGAATACAGCCCAAGTGCCTCTGGAAAGTAAATTTACAAGTATAATCTCTTTATTGGGCTGGAAAGTACACCCTCAAGACAAAAAGGAGAACAGAGGAGATTTCCCCCCTCTGCCCCCTCAATAAAGACCAACCATGGACTAACAGGATTGTATTTAGAGCAGAGATGTTTGCACAATCATGGAAAAACATGTGGTTTTTATCAAGGTTAAGGCTTCCCTCCTACTAAAGTTTCTTAATTAGTTCTTTTACTCCCTGCCTGTGGAGAGTGAGAGTCTGAAAAACACAATTGTTCCTGGGCAGAACTTTGATCATTGCTTTCCCCTACTTCTCTCTTCACCTTGTGTGATGGATGACGTACCAGCAGTTGTTGCTGCCTGGGCCATTTCAGAAACAAAAGAACTCCAGGGGTCTTCTGTGAGCATCTTCAAGCAGAAGCTGACCTCTGTGATTTAGTTAGTATTGACTGCTTTGTTTTTCCTTAAAGAGCAATGGATAGTATTGGTCTTGAAGAACACAAATTGAGAAGAAGTTCTTGAGATCCATGGTATAGTTGAGTTTTCTCTGAGGTAATGACATAGCCTACACAAGTTGGACATTGTAACCCTATAGTTGACCAAATTGAACACAGTTGTGCACAAAATCTTGTAGAGTATGTCCTATATTAGTGTCTACCTGCTATATGTTTGCAAAAAAGTAGTATACGTATGAGGAATTTGTATAAGAATCTATGATCAGCTAGGTTCCGTGTAACATGTAGAAGTGTAAATTGCTCACCCTGTTTCTTGCCTGCCTCTGTCCACTGGTTGAGCTCTGCCTGCTTTCATCATGTCTCCTTTTAGGCTTGGTGTGAATGTATGTGTGAAACAGATTGTGCTTCATGCTGAAAGTGGTTGGTTCCTTCCTCTGTTGAGGAAGATGGGCTCCAGGCTGGGTAGCAGGAAGGAAATATTATTCTTTTTGTAGTCTGCTTTCTTAGTGATGGAGTTAAAATGTCATCGAAACTATATAGAAATGTACAGATTTACAAAGGAAGGTGAGAAAGGTGGTTGCTTCTGCATTACCTTACATGATCATGTCGTAGTGCCGTTCGTCCTTCTCTGTGAGATCAGGACTGCATTAACCCTGGTACAGCTGTCTGTGTACTTCAGTGTTTCTTAACCAGTGCATGTTCCCTGGGTACATTTTCACTGGGTAAAGCCAGAACTCCTCAGCATACCTGTCTGCGATGGGTCTCTAAAAAGCAAAACTTCCTTCCCTCTTCTTGTCTTTACCATGTGGGTTTTTAGTTCAGGACCAAAGATGAGCGATTAATTACTGGCTGGTTATAGTGAAGAAGATGAATGACTAAGCATAACTGGAATTGGTGTTTACTTGAGCTTGAAAACTCAAAGGTAATGTGAAGAGGCTCCTTGCAACAAAGCTCAGCGTGCACTCTGTTTAGTTCACTGCTTGCCTTGAACATTTATACTGTGGTCTGTGTTGTGACTGATCTCCTGAAGCTTTCAGAGCTCTTACATGCCTTCATTTGTTTATTATAGGAATAGGAGTTTATAGTAATGCTGTTTATACTACAGATGGGTGAACCATTACAGGAATAAGAGAAACCATCATGAACCTTTGCCCTGAACTCAAACCAAACTCTTCTGTGATTTTTAAAGCTCTGTTTCAGTTTTCAGTGTCACTGTACTTTGTTCTCCCAGGACTGGAAATGAGTGCCAAAATATAAATGGTATTTCCAGTGTCAATCTCAGATTTTACAAGCAAATCTGCTCTTATGCTAGGGAGTGTGGAGTCTTTTAGACCGCACAAGTTTCAGTAGTGAGTATAGCCTTTCCAGCTCCCGCTGCTCAGCGTAGCTAGCTCAAAGCACTTATCCAGTGAGACTTGCCCATCGCTGTTTCATATGGGATAAGACACTGTCGTAAGCCTATGGGACAAGATATTGTTGATTGAACTAATGAGCATTGCTAGGGGAGTGTGTGCAGATGATTGCTTGCAGATGAAATACTGAAACAGAAAGTGCCATGTAGCTGCACTTCCCTGCTATTCAGGCAAGGGTGTAGTGACTGTCCAGCTTTGGCCTCCTTCCTGCTAAAGGTGTGACAAGCTTGTCAGCTGATTCATTTGTGAAATTATAGTGGAGCTGCCCACCACAGAATAAGAAAGTAAACTCTCTTTTAGGCTCTGTCAGTTGTGGTTTGAGAACAAAAGGTAATGTGTTTCTGGAACTGAAGTTTCTCTGAATTTATTTGCTGTCCTGTAGGCTCTTCTGTTTCATATTCCAGACTTGGGTCCAGTGTTGACCTATCCATGTAGTAGAGCCTGATAGATAAGTGGGGCCAGTCTTAGGGGTAATCATTTCAGGTGGTGCCTGTTTTCCTCCTTTCTGCTCCTGAGGAGGAACAGTCTTCCTTCTTCCCTCCCCCCCCTCTCTCTGTTTATTGTTGTATCAGAGAATGATCTGATGTTTGTTTTAACACTGAGATGAAGCTGAATTCACTGCTGTCCAGCACTCTTTAAAGTTGGTGTGCTACTTGAATATTTACACCATGCTGACACTTGCTTACTTTAGAATGGCTTTATTTCCTTGAAATATTTATCATAGTATCCAGGAATTTCCATGCTGAACTGCTGCTGGATCTGAATGTTGTATACAATTACCTGGGTTCAAGCCCAGTTGCCTAAGGGAAGTTCACTTTCAAAGGACAACAACTAGCTCTGTGGCACTAGCTAGCTGAAGGAAGAGCTGGCAAATATTTTTCCTGGACTGATGTGGAGCAGCTTGAAAACAAGACTCACACCTCCCTTCAGCTGTATAGGTAGCTTTGTCTAGCTCTTTATGGGGGAAGTAGAGAGTCCTTTCCCTCCATACCTGGCATCATGGGTGGGGTGCCTATATCTGATGTGATCTGTTGACCTAGTTATGGCCTGGGATGGAAAATAAGATTTGACATCTTTTGCATCCTGTTTTTTCCCCCTGATTTCCACCAGTCCCTTTCTCGAAGGTTAAGGGGGGAGGGTTGGGGCAGAATCCAGTTCCTGCCTTCCTGACACAGTTTGATGCTCTGACCCGCTTTGTGCACGGAATAGAAATGACCAGCTTGAGGCTTGATCAGATCTCAGCCTCCTGTTGTTTCCCATCAGCTTATATGACTCTCTTGGGCTTCTGGGGCTAGAACTGCTCTTTTGCTGTTGTGCGTAAAGAGGCACCGTGATTTATGAATCAATTAATCACTGCATGCTGAGGAGCTGTTCACGGTAGTTAAACAGTGAAAATAAAATGCTGGAGTATATAATAAAGATGGATCGTAATGAATATGACCCTCTACCAACGAATTCGCTTCCTCCCTGTATTATACACCGTACCCAATCTTTCCAAGCACAGCCAAACTATCGAGGCAGGAAATTTGTCTGTCTTGGATGGCATGGGGTTTATCAAATTACTTGATAAGGGTGGTGTCTGCTTGTGTGATTTCCCCTCCCCTTGTCCCCTGCACTCTTCCAGTCTGATTTCAGTTTGCTGCTAAAGCTAATAAAACCAAAAAGATGAAGAGAGAAAAAAAAAAAAAGATTCTGATACTACTGACTGTAAATCTTTTTGAGTAGTCATAAGAAAACCCACAAATAAGTCTCCAAAACTGAAGCAGGGGAAGGTGAAGTCTGCCCTGCCTGGTCTGTAAAACCACAAAAATGTGGTGTGAAATTTCCAGGAAATATTTCCGTCACGTAACAGTCATTGTTTACTGTGCGTAACACACATCGCTGTTGTGTGTTTCTAAAACTGCATGATACCATAAGAACTGGGCGATCAGCCCCTGCTAAGACTGCTGTTTGGTTTCTCAACTTGCTGGAGCACTTTGCAATTCAGGCCAGCATCTAATGGCTGTAGTCAGATCAGGGTGGCATATGGCTCTGTGGAGAGCACCACTCACATTCAAAGACCTACCCACGAGGTAAGGATATGAGGCAAAAGGTTTTAAACCTGATCGTGTGGTTTTGCACCAAAATTGTGCGTTTCAAGAAGAAAATTATTCTTTACAAATTATTGACTCTATATATGTTCTATTTTCTAAATAAACTTACTGTTTTAATTTACATTCTCAGCAGCTACCTAAAATAGTGGTAGAATACTTAATTAAGAGAAAAGGTTTTTTTTTTTTCCTGACTGAAAAGTGTATTCTTGGTAAATGAAGTACTGAAAAGGTCTTGAAATCTTTATCAAATATACATCTGTTTTTAATTCTGAAAAAAATTTTGGGAGAGTGACGGTACTTCTGTTGTTTCATTTTTTCTTTACAGGCAGGTTTTGAAATTTTATACTTTTGTTGCAGAGTGTATTTCCTGGATTTTCTGATTACCAGAAGCTGGCATTGATGAGTAGATGGATTTGTGAACCTTGCTACAAGCCCACAGGTTTTAGTGGAGTTGCTCTTGATCTCACCTGTGTAACTAAGAGTAGATTTCATTCAAGCCAGAAATTAGGTGCAGTGGTGTGAAGCAGGTTAATTCACTGCCATGCATTGAAGCTTGCATTGGAATTATAGTATTTGCCACTTATCAGTAAAAGAATTTTTTGTTTCCAACACAATCGAGTTTCTCAGTTTTGTTCAGCTTTCCTGCTGGCATGTGTTGACTGTATCTAATGACCATTGTTTGCATTCTGAGCTTATCTCATAAATTGCCTTTTGAAATGTACAATAAGCAGTAGTAATGTTTCACTGTGGTGACCATGGTTAAAGATTTCTCTCCCCATCCCCCCCTTCCCCTTCTCTGTTTGATTTTTAGGACCCAGGTTTCCCTTCGGTGATTCATGACAAGCTTCAAGTTCCCAATACCATTCGTAAGGCATGGAACGAGAAGGACAACAGATGTGATGTTTGTGCCACACACCTGAACCAGCTGAAGCAAGAGGCCATTCAGATGGTGCTGACCTTAGAGCAAGCTGCCAACTCAGAACATTATGATGCCTCGCCAGGGTCTCCCCCACCTCTCTCCAATATCCCCACGTTAGTGAGTCCCCGGCACATGGGCAGCCTGCAGCCCAGGGACTGGGCGTACATGCCTGCTCCTTATGCTACATCTAATTATACAGGCTTTGTTGCGAACAAACATGGTGGAAAACCCAACAGCCTGGGAATTGTCAACGGGGTGGAGAAGAAAAATGGCTCCCCTGGACACCAAGCCAAGGTCAGCTTCCAAATGGCCACCAGCCCCAGCAACGGTAACGTTCTCAACTCTGTGGCTATCCAAGCTCATCAGTACCTTGACGGCACCTGGTCTTTGTCAAGAACGAATGGCGTCACTCTATATCCCTACCAAGTAAGTATTTTAAAATAACAAAACCTGTTCATTTTCTTCCCATCGAAGCTTGCACGGGCATGATAACATTGCTTGCTCCTGTTGGGTAGAAGTAGAGCTATTCGTGTAGTGAGCACCAGAACAAGGAGTACTATAAATTCCTGTTTCTTGATAGGGGATTGAGTTGGGGGACACACGGATCACAACCAGTATTAATTAGAACACCTTCTATTAATTCAGCTGTTTTAATAAGAATAGAACCAAACTGCTGTTTTTAATAGCAGATAACTATTCATACAGTATATGCAATTATTCTCTCACACAGTCCTCAGTTACTCGCTTTTGCTTATAATACTTGGTTGGAGCAACATCTGGGAGCCACCCACACTTGTTTACTTACAAGTGAAAAGTGGCACTAGTGCACCAGTGACTGCTGAGCTGGTATTCAGGAAGTACCCAGAAGGTCTTTCGGTTCGTCGTGTGTGCGTATGATCCTATAGTCTCTGTCTCCATACAGCAGGCACTACCTTTGTTGAGGTGTTCTAAGTTACATGTGTTCGTATTGATGTATGTGCTGATGGCCGCCTTCTGCAGATTCAATTGATTTGTGGTGTTTTGACGTTTATCAGTTCTCATGGACTCAACAGGTCCACTAGTCTCCAGAGCTTAGCAGTTCTGGGGAGATTGTCATGTGCTTCTCAGCTTGTTCTTCCTCCTCTTTGGCCTGCTGTTTTCTGGTACACCACACCTGTGGAACCCACCTACACCAGCTGGCACAGAAAGAGCTTTAATGACAGGAGGTACGCTTTCTGTCACACTTAGCTGCAGGTGGTGGGATTTTCAGAGTGCCCAAGCACTTGCAGATTGTCACATAAGCCTATTCATTCTGAGTTTTCCCAGCCAGTCCTGTTGGCTTCCTTAGGCACATAAATATATTTGGGAGTTGGTCTTTCTACGAAGTTATGAACAGATTGCAAGATAGATCCCTAAATTAATATTTAACATTTCTCAGTATGAGTAACTGATATTACATCCAGAAAAAAAGGTCATATAATTCATAAGCATTAAGATATTGTCATGCACCAAAGGAGACTTGGTAAAACCAGAACTGAACTACAGTTTTTTTATCTGGAAAATATGTAACTATATAGTTTTGTGGATTTATGCTCTACTGAACCTGAATCGCATTTGAGCAGGTCATGTGTGATCATAGTTTGATTAAAGAAAAAAAAACCTGATCTAAGTTTGATCTAAGAAAAAAAAAACTAAACAAAGAATGCACATTTAGAAAACTGAATAATTATTATTTGTATTAGGAAAATTAGTTCAGTTTTATTGCATTCACAATCTTTTAGGTTCATCTTTTATGAAAATGTGTGTTTTGTTTAGTTTTTAATAATGTTTGTGGTTTCTAGATGGTTCATTTTGTCTTAAAAATATTCACTAAGGAGAATGTAATATTAGAAAACTTCCAGACTGACCCTGTAGTTTGGCTCCAGTTAGATTAAGGACTGTTCCCTACCATTTCCCTCTTCTTTCAATAACCTTGAAATAGAAAAGGCACAACCCTGCCCACCAAACCAACCAGCCGGAAAGAAAACCAAACCAAAAAGCCCGGACACACTGAAAAAACCCCAAGCAAACCCAGCAATGTTGGTCTGTGAAGGACTGTGTTGATAGGAAGTTTTATATTCTTTTTAAGATTCCACCTTCAAATGTTAAAATTCCCACTTCACTGAAGTGTCACATTTAATTGTCCAGTCAAAGAATAGTAATGATAGCTTTTATCTTTAAACAGTTTGAAAGGCTTTTAGTGTTTGGTTACGTACTATCTGTATCAGACTGAGAATTAGTCAATTAAGACAAAAAACTTTGAAAAGTAATTTATTTGTAATTTGGAGTAGTAGGAAGATGCAAGCTTTGCTTTTTCTTTTTTTGTGTACAGAAATCAATCTTATTTGCTACATATTTTCAGAACATTTTAGACCTCATACAAATATATTTTTGTTATGCACTTACAGTTACAAAACTGATGGGGAAGAACACTAAGATGAATCTGTTATCTTAATCAGAACCCTTCTTGATTTGAAGGTGAATTATTAAAAGACGTGTTAGCTTCTTACTTGTGAATGTTTATATAATAATTCTATTTTCTTGCCTTCCCTTAAGAACAGTGATTAGAAAAACCTCACTGTGCATTAGCTAAGAGGAACAGAAAATAATTTATTGGGATAAAAAGACTTGTACACCACACAGAGAGGTACAGTACCCTTCTACATCATAATCTTGTTAAATTGATGTCCAGGGAGAAGTCAATCTTGTGGCTATAGACTTATTGGCGCCTGTTGTAGACACCTCCCGTTGTAAATTAGCTTTTGTTAGACAGTCTAGATAACTTGACAGAAATGGTTGAGTACCCTGAAAACTGACCATGTTTTCTTCCTTGAAGTATCACCAAGAAGAGAAAACATTAATTTGGAAGTGATATTATGTGACTCAGAATTGGCTCATGGCAATTTTAGGCAACAAAAACTTTTCCTACTGTTGTAAGTTCTAGGATGTTACTCCCTTCCTAGGATCTTCCCCTCCAGACTGCCTAAAATTAGAACCCTATTCCCGCCTGGACAAGGTCCTGTGCAGCCTGCTGTAGGTGACCCTGCTTCGGCAGGGGGTCGGACTAGATGAGCCACAGAGGTCCCTTCCAACCCTTAACATTCTGTGATTCTGTGAACCTTGTTATGGAGAATGAATTACAACTTTTGTTTTGGTTCTGGTAGGGAAAAAAAAAAAGGCATAAAATAATAAAGTGAGTGTTGTGATATTGTAGGGCTCAGCTGCTGCAGTAGCATCATAGAATGGTTTGGGTTGGAAGGGACCTTAAAGATCCTCTAGTTTGAACCCTCCTGCCATGGGCAGGGACACCTTCCACCAGACCAGGTTGCTCAAAGCCCTGTCCAGCCTGGCCTTGAACACTGCCAGGGAGGGGGCAGCCCCAGCTTCTCAGGGCAACCTGTGCCAGGGCCTCACCACCCTCATCAGAAAGAATCTCTTCCTTATATCTAATCTAAATCTACTCTCTTTCAGTCTAAAGCCATCACTCCTTGTCCTGTCACTCCAGGCCCTTGTAAAAAGTTCCTCCCCAGCTTTCTTTTAGGCCCTTTTCAAGTACTGGCAGGCTGCTCTGAGGTCTCCCTGTAGCCTTCTCCTCTCCAGGCTGAATAGCCCCAACTCTCTCAGCCTTTCCTCACAGCAGAGATGCTCCAGCCCTTGGATCATTTTTGTGGCCTCCTCTGTCCCCGGTCCAACAGCTCCACATCTTTCCTGTGCAGAGGGCTCCAGAGCTGGACACAGGACTCCTGGGGGGGGGGTCTCACCAGAGCAGAGCAGAGGGGCAGACTCCCCTCCCTCGCCCTGCTGGCCACACTGCTGGGGATGCAGCCCAGGGTACGGTTGGCCTTCTGGGTTGTGAGTGCACACTACTGGCTCATGTTAAGTTTCTCGCCAACCAGCGCCCCCAGGTCCTCCTCCTCAGGGCTGCTCTCCATCCATTCTCTGCCCAGCCTGCATTTGTGCTTGGGATTGCCCCAACCCATTTGCAGGATCTTGCACTTGCCCTTGTTGAACTTCATGAGGTTTGTACAGTAGTGTAGGGCGAGTCTTAGATGACACGACACTATTCAACTACTTTTGCAGAGAGGGTAATTGCTACCAGGAGTAAGTAAAACAAATGAGAATTTATACACTACCAGATTTAGTAATTTATGATAGATTTAAAGTCTGAAAAATAGAGGAAGTAATACTGCCTTTAACTGGGATGCATGTCAAATGTGAAAGAAAGTTTCTAATAATTTCATGGAGGCATTAAGGGAACTAATCAATGCATTCTCCTAAGAGTAAGTCAGAGAAATAGCTGCTAAGACTTGTTTAGGCAAAACTGGTCCTAACTGGAGATTAGAGATGGTATAGATGACTGCATCAGTCCCCTCTGGCCCCGTTTTGTGTGATTCCATATGTAGCCACCCTTTGACTAGACAGAAACAAAGATCTGATTCCAAAACCCTGTGATGTCCCCTAGGCCTGGCTCACAAATGAACAGCTGATGCTGTTTTCTGTAAGGGGCTAAATCAAATTTTGCTGGTAGGTGATCTGCTTACAAAACAGGGAATCAAAGGCAGGGAAAGGCAAATGATTGATCTTAAACAAAAAGCCTGGCTTGTTAAAAACCTCCTATGAACACTGGAATGCTGAAATGGTTACCTGGTCAGGGCAAAAGTGACCCCTTTCTGTTGAATACAGGTAGGAAAATACAAGCCAAAACTCAACAGAGTTTGATCCAGAGCCTGAAAATCATGCTCTTTCAGTTATCAGCAGGTAGCGTTTGTATACCCTGGGGATCAGACTGTGTTTTAACACTTGGGAAGGCTTCTGTTGATCTCCCTGTCACTTAGAGAGATTTTAGTCCTTCCCTGCTTAGAGAAAACTCATTTAAATTGCTGAGGTTTTACCTGGGAAGGACTGTAATTATTTGTGCAGCTGCTAATGTGAATTACAGGATACCACAGGGTTAAGTACATTTCTGTTGCTTACTGGTTATTACATAACACTTCTAAAGAAAAAGAAACCTTTGGGCCTGGGGTACTAATGCAGGAGCCAAAAGTCCAAATACCTTGATGAAATGATTGCTTCTTGTAATTTTTATAGAGAATGTGATACTAAATTTTAGGCATAACATTGTTATTACTTTATTATCCAAAGGTGCTAAATTAGCTAAAACAAAACCACAGCATTAAAGAATAAGACAGATTTGAATCCTTAGTAGTTCAGATTCGTTTAGGGTTTGCTTTCAAAGGGAAAGGAGTTGAAAACAGTGATTAGATTAAGCTGATTACGCTAAAACACTTTTTCTGGAGTAAAAGTACTCCATTATGTAGTAGTAGTTGCTCCTTTTTAGAATATTCTGACACCCTCTTTTAACCTAAATTAAGTGCATGGTTCTCACATGCTGGTGTACCTCTAAACCAAAAGCGTTGTGTTAACTGCATAGTGGTGTGGGCCACAGAGCATAAAATGGTGGACATTTCCTTGGTCCTCTAGTTACCTTCCTGGATCTGCAGGAGAATCTTTTCATGTGTTTAAGTATTTAAAAAGAAAGACAAACAAAAAAAATTCGCACAGTGTGTTTGGTAGATTTTAGTGACAGGAAGGTGAGAAAGAATCAGAGAACTGGGAAAGGCCAACTGTTCCAGGAACAATGAGGGCCGTGAAAGGGAAGGGTGAGTAACAGAAAACGTGGCTGCTGATGTGGATGAGCACCTCCTGCTCCAGAGCTTAAGGTTGTGAAGTTTGAATTTGGTGAGGAAAAAGATCGTGCATGTAAGGATTTGAGGAGGGGTATTGTGAACATAATGATATTAAAGGAAAATCATTCCTTTCTCCCCTGCTCTTAGAAAGACCCTTTTGACCAAAAGTTTGGAAAATGAGATCTTAAACCACTGAGAGCCTCTTGGCCCCAGGCGTAATGATCTCAAGCCTATTCAGAGAGTTATCAAAGGCTTTGTTTGTGTACAGTTGATGAAAGCCTACAGTATGTGCTTTCTGTTTCCTCTTTATGTATAATGTGTGTTTAGAAGAACACTGTTCTCTGAGAAAGTACCAGCTTGTTCTGGAGTTCTGCAGTGATGAATGATTTGTTTGAAGTTTACTTAGGTCACGGCTGTCTCATAACACATCAGTTCTTTCAGGCAAAGGCTTTTAAAAGAAACTGGTAATGATTAGAGTTGGGCAGAAGATGGAGAGTTCAGATACAGAGCCAGCGCCTGTGTGGGGGGTATTCCCATCCAGGATTTTGATTCCAAGCTTTTTTCCCAAGTCTCTGCTGTCTAATTTATTTCTCTTCCACTTGCTGCTGCTTCTGTCACTTCTTAAAGTGTTCAGCAGATAAAGCTAAAATGTTAATGATTGCTACAACAGTGTCAGGGTAATTTAAGTAGCTTCTAAAGCATATAATGCAAGGTACAGAAATCAAGTTACTTGCTCCATCTGTAGACTAACAGGTGTCTTCTGTAATTATTCCTTACTTCCTAGAGCCAAGCCTATTCTGCCAAAACTTCTTGGCAAAAAAAGAAAAGGAGATTTGTGTACTGTCTCTGCCAGTACCATGTTCTTATGCGACCACACACGCTTCAGCATGAGATACCTAACACAGGAGGTATTTTGCCTTTGTGCAGTTAGGTTTTGGTCCAGAATTTTTTGGATGGCTTATGTTTCAATAGCAGTTCAATCACTGAAAGTACAAGATCCACATTTGAGTGTGATGGCTCCCTGAACATAGTAGAAAACTTTGTTCCTATTACTGTGAGCTCATGAATGATGATGCTGAACAAATGGCTGAAAACTCTTGCACTGATTTTTTTTTTTTTTTTATTCTGTGACCTGGACTCTAAAACCAAAGCAACTCTATAGTGAGACTGTAGACTGAAAGTGCAGGAGTTTTATTTCCAAAGTTTGTTTGACTAGGCCAAGAAACAGATTGTCAAACAAATTCATTGGCACTGAAATTGTATCATTGCTTAATTATCTCTATTGCCCTCATCCCCCATGCATTAGTTGTTATCTCTGAAGTAGCTTTCCTCTGACTAAAAGCCTTTTTAAACCACGTCACTAATAATTAGATATGACCTTACTAAAGTCAGTGTATGTCATCATCTGACATTTTGCCATGATTGTTTGATCATTCAGTTTGTATATTACAGGAGCTGGCTATTTGTATTTCATTCCTCCTGTCCACCCCCTCAATTAACAGCCCAGTTTTATACTGATTCTCTTATACTGTTGAGAGGGGAAACTGAAGTCTATGTGAATTGTAGGAGATGTTTCTTTTTTGCATTACTCTGGTGTGATTTGATCTCTTATGGCATTTTTATGCATGGCTTAATGACCTTAGAATCATTACTTTTCCCCTTCATGATACTGGGGTGACCAAGGGAAGAAAGAGGTAAAGGGTATCCCATGGGCTGAAAAGAACTAAGTAGGCTTATCCTATGAGTATGAAAACCCCATGACTCAGCTGTGATGTGACGAAGAAATCTGTGGACTATTAGAGGAGTGAGTTAATCCTGTAAATTAGCGAAAGCCAGAAGATCACAATTAGTAAGGATTTGGAATCTTGGTTTCCTCCCCAGCTCTGTAGCTCAAGGATTTTGTCCACGTGTGAGACTAGTTTCTTTTCTGAAATAATAGCTGTGTTTATTGCTTGCATCACTGAACAAAAGTATAAACTGAAAGAAGGGGAGATGTTTTAACAGTGGGGAAAAATGTAGAGATGGGATGGAGAGAGGGAGAAGAAAAACTGATACATCAACACAAAATTGTCCCTTTGTTTCCCGTGCTGTAAATAAGATGGCACAGAATCAGAATGAAAAATGGTCAGCTTGTGTTTGATTTCATAGTTCAAGGACATAGAGAGTTAAGTTAAAAGACAGCCAATTTGGAAGTAAGAATAGGAAACATGCTTTTCATGCAATGTACAGTTCTGTGGAACTTACTGCTGTGAAAATAGTATTGAAGTCAAGAGCTTAGGAAAATTCATAAAAGGATTATGTGTTCATGTGGGCAATAAAAAAAATCCCTTCTTTCTGATATTAGGACAATAAAAAAGTAAGAAATAAATTTCCATATAGCATAAGGCAATTGGTATCTTATATTCTGTGGAGAAGGCTTCCTTTAAAGATATCCGATATACAGCTAAGGACTAGAATTCCTGAAACTACCACTGAAGCTTTCCAGTGCAGGTGTAACTGGGCTGACTGGGAGAAGGGTATTGATGTACATAGTCAGCTCTTAGACTCTTTGTCCCTCTATTCTGAAAGTGGTTCTTGAGTGGCAGCTGGAGAGAGAGCCTGGATTAGAGCCTGAACCTGGTGAAGGATAAACACCAGATGACACCAGATGACTGGTGCTGTGTTTTGGATGGAGGCCTATGATGAACAGATTAGTGAAGAGTGCTTTTCCAACAGTTTCAATAACGTTGCCAGAGTTCAACAGAAGTGTTGTACATTTCAGAATTAATTAATTTTTTTTTATTTATTTCTTACTCAAGTGTGTGAAGATTCATGGCTTCTAACAACTCTCTTGGGCTGAATCATCCATACGAGCAACATGCTGGTCTTTAAAGCTGTGAAAAGATTCAGTCCTGTGGCTGATATTCCTCCTGTGTCTTACTATTATTCAGCATCTGTTGCAAGAAGACAGAAAATAGAAATGTACAAAAGCAAGTGAAACTCATTCTAACTGAGATGTGGAAGTGAAGGAGGAGAGGGCATGACAAAAGAATTAGAAAGCAAATTTATAGGAGTTTCCCTTTAGATTTCTGAAAGGTGCCACTCAGAGAAGACACAAATCAATGTATTGTATCCTTGACCGACACATTTATTTCTCACATTGTTTTACGTAAATGGGACATAGAATTAAGAGTAGATTCAGGAACACGATCATAAATATTTTTTTATTTGCTTTTTGTAAAATCCTATTCTAACCTTTAATTTTACTTAGAAAAAGATTTGGGATTTTAAATATAAACAATTGTATTACTGTGCAAAAAATAAATTGACAAAGCCTTTTTCTTTGATGCCGTGCTTCTGGGAAATAAGGAATAAATAGCTGGAGGCTGATGTAACTCTGATATTTGATTCCACACAGCTATCATGTAGAACCATTGTTTTCTTTCCTCTAAGGTGTTTCTGAAATGGTGTCAGAAATGAAGCATCAAATTCTCTGTTGGGATAGCTCTTTTTAATTTGGCGGGTCAGAGTTAAAGTGGTTGATTGTTCTGTTGTATTCCAGAACATTGTGAATTGGAGAGGTGGGTGTTGTCAGATAAAATATATTAGAGGCCAGACTCTCTTCTGGATTACTGCTTTGCAGTTGATGTGGCTACATTGGTGTAATACGGATAAGAATGAGATCAGCGTTGAGCACGTAAGGCCTGAGCAGCCTGAGTGTGAGAACAGCTGTGGTGATGGGAGTGAATATGGTGTCTTGCACTCCAGGTGGGCTCAATTTCCCTTTGGTCTGGTGGATAGGGAAGCTTTCTTTTTCTATACACCTCTGGTCTGACCCCACGCTGAAGAGTCTGTTGAAACTGCTCCTCTTGACAAATGGAAGTAGAAGGCTGATTGTCCATCAGCTGTTGGACTTTGAATATGCCTAGCTGCATTTTATGAAGAATAAGGAAGGTTTACGTCTGTTCATGGGTGAGAAGAAACCTCTGCCAGCTAGTGAAGCCATCTTTTAAATTTACAAACTGCTCTGAGGAGAAACGAAATTGCACTTCACCTTTCACTGCCACCTAGTTCAATTCAGAACTGCACCGAAGGTTGAAGGGGAAGGGAAGGGAAGGTAATGAGCTCTCATCTTCCAAGGGGCTGGTTGGTGCTCATTGTGCTTGACATCACTAGCAAATCTCAGCAGGACCATCTGTAGCTCTCCCTTGTATAAGAGCACAAGAGTCACCATCACTCATGTCATTAAGGTATCTGAGGACTTCAGTTTTATCAGCCAAAAAAGTCTCAGGTCTGACTGGTAGATGGGAACATCAAGTGACTAAGCTGCAACCAGTCCAAGGTAATAGTTGTGTCAGTGGGAGTGCAAGTGAAGTGTTTCTGTGGTGACAACTCTTTGAATCAAACACGTGCGACTGTCATGCTTCACTTCAAATTGTTTAATTCTTTTTGAATTTGTGAAAGTGGGACATACATGTGTCCATTAAATAGCTGGCTAAATTTATGGACAGGCTTTTGACTAATGGGAAAGACAGAAAAAGAATTAAATGTTGGAACTGTGCTTGATGAAATCACTTCTGCTTCCCTCGCTTCATTGTGGCTGCATTGATCTACAATGACTGCAGCTCGGAGTCACTGGATGGTTGCAAAACCCACCTGTGATGTGAATTCTGCACTTCTGTCGCACCCTCTGCTGCACTATCTGTTGCTTTGCAAAAAAGTCAAGGCTATTACTAAAAGCAGCATTTGGGCCTAGTTTTGAAAAAGATTTCTATTTTAAGGCATACAGAGTGATACTTTCTTTCCTATGAGAGACAGATAGCTGATAGACAGGATTTATTATTGCTTTTCTTCCTGAGAGGTTTTAGGCTGCTGGAGGTAGGCAGTGTTACTGGATTTAAACAAAAACTGTAAGCACAGTCATCTCTGTGTTTTGTTCTTGTATATTTTCTCAGATACTGCAGTGCAACATAGAAGATGGAAAATTAATTCAAAAGTTATTAATGAAAATATACAGAATGCATCAGAAGAAAATGTATAGTAATGCAATATCATCAGTTCTTAGTTGATCAGGCTAACTAATCCCTGAAGAGTTTGTGTGAAGTTCATTGCCAATGTGCAGGAGGTAAAAATCGGTGTGACATAGAATCACAGAATCACAGAATGGTAGGTGTTGGAAAGGACCTCTGTGGGTCATCAAGTCCAACCCTCCTGCTGAAGCAGGGTCACCTACAGCAGGCTGCACAGGACCTTGTCCAGGCGGGGTTTGAATATCTCCAGAGAAAGAGAATCCACAACCTCCCTGGGCAGCCTGTTCCAGTGCTCCGTCACCCTTAGAGGGAAGAAGTTCTTCCTCATGTTCAGACGGAACTTTCTCTGCTTCAGTTTGTGCCCATTGCCCCTTGTCCTGTCGCTGGGCACCACTGAAAAGAGCTTGGCCCCATCCTCCTGACACCCACCCTTCAGATATTTGTAAG
>Ga0065711_1035060_pt1 | contig 22869 bp, 14 predicted proteins | sample Hoacrofraction12_FD_59098 | JGI IMG/M metagenome (GOLD analysis project Ga0065711, IMG submission 59098) | Hoatzin crop microbial communities from Cojedes, Venezuela - Epithelial fraction 12 v2 (version 2) | ecosystem: Host-associated > Birds > Digestive system > Esophagus > Crop | place... | reverse complement strand
GGGGTGGAGCTGCTGGAGAGCAGCTCTGTGGAGAGGGACCTGGGTGTCCTGGTGGACGACAGGTTGACCATGAGCCAGCAGTGTGCCCTGGCTGCCAAGAAAGCCAATGGAATCCTGGGATGCATTAAGAAGAGTGTGGCCAGCAGGTCAAGGGAGGTTCTCCTCCCCCTCTACTCTGCCCTAGTGAGGCCCCATCTGGACTACTGCATCCAGTTCTGGGCTCCCCAGTTCAAGAAGGATGAGGAGCTACTGGAGAGAATCCAGCGGAGGACTACGAGGATGATGAGGGGACTGGAGCATATCTTCTACAAGGAAAGGCTGAGGGAGCTGGGTGTGTTCAGCCTGAAGAAGAGAAGGCTGAGAGGGGACCTTAAAAATGCCTAGAAGTATCTGAAGGGTAGGTGTCAAGAGGATGGGGCCAAGCTCTTTTCAGTGGTGCCCAGTGACAGGACAAGGGGCAACGGGCACGAAGTGAAGCATAGGAAGTTCTGTCTGAAGATGAGGAAGAACTTCTTCACTGTGAGAGTGACGGAGTCCTGGAACAGGCTGCCCAGGGAGGTTGTGGAGTCTCCTTCTCTGGCGATATTCAAGACCCGCCTGGACAAGGTCCTGTTCAACCTGTTCTAGGTGGCTCTGCTTTGGCAAGGGAGTTGGACTAGATAACCTACAGAGGTCCCTTTCAACCGCTACCATTCTGTGATTCTGTGATATTTGTGTCTCTGCAAGCCAAATGGCCAGACAAGAAATGCCCTTTTTTGGGTTAAATTTTGTGGAATATTTAATGACTAACTTCCAAAATACAGTTATGAAAATTGATCGGTTAAATGCCAGACATTTCTGCTGGCAGGCTAGAGACAGTCATCTGTATTGCTTTGGTGTTGATGCTGGAAGTACATTATTCATCTCATGTAATCCATTGCTGGCAGTTATGATTTTGGTTGCAATTATTTTTACCTTGAATTTGACCAGTTGTGCTTGTGATCTGCTTGTGAATGCTATTCAGATTGTTTATATTTCTGGTAATAGGCTGGATTCAGCCATTGCAAAGGTCTAAAAATAGCTACAACTCTTGAGTATTATCCTTACCATATGGTTTGTATTATACATGGTGTAATTCTACTATGTTAAATTGTATCAGAAAAATGCACCTCTTGAGTAAGACTCGAAGTATAGTCAGGGGAAATCTTATTTGGTCTTAGTATTTGCCTGAGTCACTGTTCAGTTTTACCTCATCAACAAATAAAAAAATCTTATAGCAAACAGACTGCTGGAGTCTCGTGCCCCTTCTTTATGTATAACTGAACGCTATAGTCAGGAATAGAAGTTTTCCATGGTGAAAATGTGTTTGTTTTGATTACCAACTTTCTGTTCAGCCTTTGTGTGCTTCATGGTCTTTATATTTTGAGAAAAGAGAACATAGCATTTTGGAGAAACGATGTTGCAAGGCTGTGGACTGGCAGGATGAGTTTTGTACATCTCTAGGTGAAATGCAGTCTTTTTGTCAGCTGTGGGTGGATGCAGATTTCTTTTGCCTCAATGGCTTCTTGAAGTTTAGAACTAAAAATTAAGTTTGAAAGGTTGAGATCTTTTTGTTCTAAAATCTTGAGATAAGTGGTAACCAGGAATAGTACTACTTTCATTAAAGCTATGGAGGTTTTTTACCTGAATAAATCAGTTTTAATAGCAAAATAAAATCTTTAGGTCACTTCTTGATTCTGGCTAATTATGTGGCATGTTTAGGGTAGCGTTGTTTATCTCTTCCATTGATTTTTTTTAACATACTGGATGGGGGTTTTTTAATCCACTTAATTCCAGTGAAAAACTGAATCTCGGTGAAGTTCTGATTTGGTTTTAGGCTATTTCTATGTGATATCGTCCATATATGTCTTTAACCTTTAAATTTTTATATTTTGATTCTCATTCTTGTCACCTTATGGAATGATACTAGGTAGATTCTACAATACTGTAATTTGTGTAGGACAGTACATATTCAGTTGGCATTTATGTTGCTTCTAAAACTGACTTAATAATTTGGTTTGAGATGGTATCAGTAGTCACAGTGATAAATTGACAGCTAGCCTTTACCTCTGTGGAGGAGCACTGTGATGGGTTCACTTTGGCTAGCTGTCAGAAGTCCACCCAGCCACTCTCTTATTCCCCTTCCTGAACAGGACAAGAGGAGAAAAGAATATAAAAAAGTTCATGGGGTGAGATCAAGACAGGGAGGACAGTGCTCACCAATTACCATCTCAGGCAAAACAGACTCAACTTGGGAAATTTTAACTTAATTTTTTGCCAATTAAAAATAAAGTAGGATACCGAGAAATAAACACAAAACCTTGAACACCTTTCCCCCACCCCACCCTTTCCAGGTTCAACTTCACTCTTTTGTTCCTGACTCGTCTACATCCTCCCCTCGATCGGCAGGGGGGAACAGGGAATGGGGCTTGCCATCAGTTCATCACACGTTGTCTCTGCCGCTCCTTCCTTCTCACGTTCTTGCACTGCTCTAGCATGGGGTCCCTCCCACGGGAGACAGTCCTTCATTAACTTCTCCAGTGTGGCTCCTTCCCATGGGCTGCAGTTCTTCCCAAACTGCTCCAGCGTGGGCACAGTCCTTCAGGAACAGGGTGCTCCAGCATGGGTCCCTCACGGGGTCACAAGCCCTGCCAGCAAACCTGCTCCAGCGTGGGCTCCTTTCTCCATGGGGCCACAGGTCCTGCCAGGAGCCTGCTCCAGCACAGGCCCTCCAAGGGGTCACAGCTTCCTTCAGGCATCCACCTGCTCTGATGTGGGTTCCTCCCTGGGCTGCAACTGGATATCTGCTCCACTGTGGATCTCCATGGGCTGCAGGGGCACAGCCTGCCTCACCGTGGTCTTCTCCACAGGCTCCTGGGGAATCTCTGATCCGGCACCTGGAGCACCTCCTCTCCCTCCTTCTTCCCTGACCTTGGTGTCTGCAGAGTTGTTGCTTTCACATATCCTCTCTCCCAGCTGCTGTTGCATAGAAGTTTTTTGCCCTTCTTAACTATGTTATCCCAGAGGCACTACCACCGTCACTGATGGGCTCAGCTTTGGCCAAGGCCAGGTCCATCTTGGAGATGGCTGGCATTGGCTCTATCACAGCTTTTGACATCTTCTCACAGAAGCCACCCCCTGTAACATCCCTGATACCGAAACATTGCCACACAAACTCAGTACAGTGATAGTACACTTTGCCACAACTAAGCTGTAGTGTCACCCAAATGCAACATGCTCAAGCATAAACCTTAAAATAAGATACTGAATTTCTATGTTTGTGTTAAGAAAGCAAAATCTCTAATGTGGAAAGAATCTGTAGATCTGAATGTGTCACACCTTTTCACAACAGCTAATTCCTTTCATTGCAAAGATTTTGTCTGATTTTAGTGGTTTGCTCTAAGAATAGTCTTAGCGTTTGGGAATTGTGCAAAATGAAAAGCTTCTGATTAGTTTCATATTATAGCCACTTCTGTTTCCTCATGGCAAGCTGATCTGAAGGCTTCATAGTGGTTTTATGTTTTTGTAGCCATCTCCTTTCCCACTGCTTCACTGAAGTCTAACAGCCACAGTGAAAGCCAATACTAGGTAACTGAGGTTATGTTTACATCCTGCCTTCCACTGCAATTACACTTTCACAGGAGTTTCTTCCTTCTCATATTGCAAGGAGTAGAATTATCCTAGTACCTTAAAGAAAACCCATGCTTTTTATTTTTTCTGTTTAAAAAGAAAATGATGCTGAATAGTCCTCTACCTTCAGTAACTTCGTGAGAAATAAAAATTTGCTTTTCCAGCTCTTTTAGCTTAAAACTGCGCATTTGCCTCTTGGTTCTTCTTCTAATAACTTTTCAAGAACAAGTATCTTAAGATCAGCTTTGTGCTTGGGTGGGGTGTAATGAAGGAGATTAATGACTGAGGTTGTGTTTGCCAAGGAGTAGAACACCTGCAGAAATGCATTTTCTTCAAACCCCCTATCCTAGGACATTCTTAGTGGCATATGAATGTTTCACACAGTGATTTTATTTAGAACGACACAGCTGACTTCATTACTCATAAACCTGTTTCTTGGCAGTTGTCATATGAATAAACTGGGCTTGTATTATTTTTTTCCTTCAGGCATTTCCTTTTGTTATGTACAAGTACTAGAAGGATTTAATTTGCTTCTGTAATAATACTTAACACTTACGTAGTGCCTCACATTGTTTAAAAATGCGTTATCACTTCTTCAGCTTCCTCTAAAGTAGCTTCCTTTTTCACTTTTAATTCTGTTGTACTTGTCTGTAGTGACAATGCACACCTTCATTCTAGCGAAGATTAAGAAAGTAATGAGGGTTTTATTGTATTTGATCTGATTTTTTAAACTCCAGTTTATTCAGGATTACATATTGGATTTTCTAGCCAAATTTCTTGCTTTACCAGAGTGTTTTCTCTTCTTTTTCCCTTGCTGCAAGGAAATGGTTAAGGCCCCTAATAATCAGTGCACATTGGTGTAGTTCTGGTTTACCTTGTTCTGGGGGCGGTATACTCGCAGGCTGAGGAGAGATAAATCATCCATCTGTAAAGCACTGACTGCAATGTGTGTTAGTCTGCTTTTGTGAAGCCATGGAGATAAGTGTGATAGGATTCTGTTTTCTATGCACAGCATGATTTTCAGTTCTTTTCTGCCTCTTTGAGCAGAGGAAAATAGTAGTGACAGAATTTGCTGTATTCAGCAGGCCAGTAAAGTAATAACATCCTTAAGATAAGATACGTTATTAGTGCAGCTGTGGTTGCAGGGTCATGAGTGTACTCAACAGCTTGGGTCTTTACACCTGTATTGAACTTCTGGAAGGACCAAGTGATGCTGAATCAAGTATTTTTGACTTCCAGTTCAAGTACCACTTAGCTGTTCTCCCTAAAAATTGAAACGGCTTCTTCATGATACGCAGAGTAAAAGACGGCAAATCTTATTTAGCTTTTAGGGTGAAGTTATGAAAGACTTTACTATACAAGTTAAATGTTTTTTGCAATCTAACAACTGTATTAAACCGTTTCTGTGTGGTTTTGACTCTTCGGTAGACAATTGATTTCTCTTTTATTAATTAGGTCTTTACTGCTGTGCTGGCTCACCCAAAATGTCCATAGAAGAATAATGGAAGCCCCTGAATACCTTGATTTGGATGAAATAGATTTTAGTGATGATATATCGGTAAGTACAAGTCTTATTTTATTTGTTCAAGTGGAGACAATCCTAGATACCTCATTCCTGATGTAAGGTTGAATCTGGAATAAAATAAGGTGTTTTGTAAGGGAAATCTGTGATAAGCTCTGAAAGAAAATTTGATTCCTCTCCTTCAGGTAGTAAAAATAACTTGCAAATCAAATTAATATATTACTTTTATTTCTGGTTTACTTATCTACTCTATTATCTTGAATGAGTTATATGATTTCTAATGTTAGTCAGAGACACCAAAAATGAGAATTTTAACTTTTTTTTAATTGACCTTATTTCTGTTGTTAAAGACGTCCTTCCTGTCTCACCTCTGAGTTGCTCCTTGTTTATTTGATTTGTTACTCTGCCCTTTCCACAAGTAACCTTCTCCAAATACAGCAAAACTTTATCAATAGCTGTCATATAGCTAGCTACCTGTGACATGGTGGGGTATGGAAAGAGGCAGAAAGCCTTCTCCAGGATTCATAGACAGCACTGATTCTTGGGCGTCACAACTAAAACAACTGCAGCTATAATTGCAAGCAAAAATGCTGTTTACCCACATTGTTAGTTGTTCATATAGGATGCACTGATACAGTATATTCTATTACTCATTATAATACTCCTTCTGCTGGAGCTTCTGCTTTCTGTGTAACAGAGTTGCTAATATGTTGAATGTCTGATTAACAATGGACTCGAATGCATAAATTAAGTCCACTATAAGAAAATTGTTAGTTCAATTTTCAGATCACGGAAAGTGGACGACCATCTTGTTCCACTTTTTAAATAATTTTATAGTATTATTTCATTTTTTTTACAAAGGACCTGATGTTCCCTTTAGCATTTGTGACTGTTGATTCATTTTAAAACATTCCAGATGCTTTATTTGCAGACAGATTCCATTTGGAGAGGATTTTATTTTTACCTAATGTAGCATTGAACTTTTATGAAAGGGGAATATGACAAATGCCCAAAATATTAGAAGACAATGAGCCAATCTTAAGCGAATACCCAATTCTGGGCAACTTTCTTTTTATTACTGTTATATGCTAGATCATGTCCTAGTATCTGTTTCTATACTCAGTTTTGTAAAACTTTAAAACGTAATAGATGTAACCTCTCCATGTCTCTCCCATTGTGGCTGTTGCTGCATACTGGTGGGTTAGGTTACTTTTCCGCTGAACAATTCAGGCTGCCTGTTTTAATAGGCTGTTCTTTCATTGGATGCTGAACCTTGAATAAGAAAACCAGCACAAATTATAGAGGTAGCAGTTTTACTCCCGTTTTTTAGGAGGTAAGAGAACAAAGGATTTATTGCCAGAATCTCGATTAACAAGAGAATTCATGGTTATTCTAGTGCTCTACTCGTATCTCACCATATACAGTTTAGAGGTACCCAACCTTCACATTTTATCCTTGGCCTGCCATGGAAAAAACAGCTGCACAGCATCAGTGTTAGCAATTTATGTTGTTCCTGTTGGCCCTCTGGTTCTAATCCAGTGCAGAAAAGTACTGACTAAAAATAATGCGAGCAAGAAGGCTGTTAAAATGATGCACTTATAAATGTACCTGAGTTAGAAAGCCACTGTGTATAGTCCAGATCCTTGTAGACCATTCCAGGGTTTGGTTTCTTTTTTTTGGGTGTTGTTTTTTTTTTTTTGGTTTACATTACTTTTGTGCAGAAGAAAATGAAACAGTGTATTTCTCCAAAATCACAGACTCATAGAATGGTTTTGGTTGGAAGGGACCATCAAAGGTCATCTGGTTCCAAGTCCTCTGCCATGAGCAGGGACACCTTTCCCTAGATCAGGTTGCTCAAAGCCCTGTTGTGGTGGGTTGACCTTGGCTGGCCATGAGGTCCCCACCAAGCTGCTTTATCGCTCTCCCTCCATCAACAAGATGGGGATAAAAATACAACAAAAAGCTTGTGGGTCGAGATAACGATGGGGAGATCACTCACCAATTACCATCGTGGGCAAAACAGAGTAGACCTTGGGGATATTATTTTAATTTTTTGCCAATCAAACAGCATAGTATAGTAAGAAATAAGAACAAATCTATAAACACCTTCCCCCCAACTCCACCCTTCTTTCCAGGCTCAACTTCACTCCTGAATTCTCTACCTCCCTGCCCCAAACAGCGCAGGTAGATGGAGGGGTGGGGTTTGCAATCAGTTCATGATGCTTTGTCTCTGCTGCCCCTTCCTCCTCAGACTGTTTTCCTGCTCCAGTGTGGGATCCTTCCCACAGGATACAGTCCTTCACAAACAGATCCAGAGTGGGTCCTTCCCATGGGCTGCAGTCAGGAACAGACCACTCTGGTGTGGGTCCCCCATGGGGTCACAGGTTCTGCCAGAAAACCTGCTTCTGCATGGACTCTGCTCCACAGGCTGAAGTTCCTGCCAGGAGGCTGCTCCAGCATATGCTCTCCACAGGCTACAGGTTCCTTCGGGGCACATCTGCCTGCTCCAGCATGAGGTCCTCTATGGGCTGCAGGATGGATATCTGCTCCACCGTAATGTTTTCCGTGGGCTGCAAAGGAATCTCTACTCCACTGCCTAGAGCATTTCTTCCCCCTCCTCCTTCACTGACTTTGGTGTCTGCAGAGTTGTTTTTCTCACATTTTCTTACTCATCTCTCACAGCTGTGGTTGTGCAGTTTTTTTTACCCTTTCTTAAATATGTTATCTCAGAGGCGCTATCAGCATCACTGATGGGCTCAGCTTTGGCCAGCAGCGGGTCCATCTTGGAGCCAGCTAGAACTGGCTCTGTCCCACATGGGAGCAGCCCCTGGTGTCTTTTGCAGATGCCAACTCTGCAGCCCCACTTGCTAGTTTGCCACCTAAATCCAATACAATCACCAGTGATGGCATCCACCAGTCCACTGGGCAACCTGTTCTGGTGTCTCGCCACCCTCATCATAAGATATTTCTTCCTTATATTCAATCTAAATTGACCCTCTTTCAGTTGTACCTTGTCCTGTCGCTATAGGCCCTGATAAACAGTCTTTCTCTGTTTCTCTTATAAATCCTCTTTGTAAATTGAAAGGCCATGAGAAGGTCTCCCTGAAGCTTTCTCTTCTCCAGGATCAGCAACACCAACTATCTCAGCCTTTCTTCACAGCAGAAGTGTTCCAGCCCTCTGACCATTTCCATGTCCCTCCACTGGACCCACTCAACAGGTCCATATCCTTCTTGTTCTGGGGTTCCCAGAGCTGGATGCCGTACTCCAGATGGGGTCTCAAGAGGGCGCAGTCAAGGGGCAGAATCACCTCTCTTGACCTGCTGGACACACTTCTTTTGATGCAGCTCAGGATACGGTTGATCTTCTGGGTTGTGAGTGCACATTGCTGGGTCACATCCAACTTTTCATCTACCGGTATCGCCAAGTCCTTCTCTGCAGGGCTGCTCTTATTCCTCCAGTCTGTATTCATACAGGAGGTTGCCCTGACCCAGGTGTAGGACCTTGGCCTTGTTGAGCTTCATGAACTTTTCATGGGTCCACTCCACTCCTCAAGCCTGTCAATGTCCCTCTGGATGCATCCTGTCCCTCAAGTGAATTAACTGCACCACTCAGCTTGGTGTCATGTGAAAACTTGCTGAGGGTGCACTCAATCCCACTGCCTATGTCATTGATGAAGATATTAAATAGTAATGGTTCCAGTATGTACCCTTGAGGGACACCACTCAGTACTAGTTTCCACTTGGAGAATGAGCCCTTGAATGTAACTTGCTGGACATGGCCAATTCTGTAGCCATATAACCATCCATCCAACCATCCACCCATCAAACCTGTATCTCTCCAAATCAGAGGCAAGGATGTTGGGTGGAACTGTGTCAAAGGCAGAAGTTGAGATAGATGATATCCGAAGTTGAGACAGATGATATATGTAGCTCCATTGTAGAATGTTTCTAGCCTAGTCAGGCATGATTTGCCCTTTCTGAAGCCATGTTGACGGTCTCTCATCACCTCTGTCATCCATGTGTTTCAACATAACTTCCAGGAGGAACTGTTCTGCTGTTTTACTGGGTACTGAGGTGGGGCTGATTGGCTGGTAGTTCCCAGGGTCCCCCTTTTTGCTCTTGTCAAAAACGAGTATGATATTCCCTTTTCTCCAGTCACTGGAGACTTTACGTGACTGCCATTACTTTTCAAATACGATTGAGCTTAGCTTAGCAACTACATCTACCAATTCCCTCAAGGCCCTGAAATGCAAATACGACGCTTATTTTGCAAACTGAGGTGATACTGTTCCAGATCCATGTGGTACAGTGGATTTGAGTGTAGTTTAGACAGCAGAATAGGCTTCTGGGACTCTTGTTTACATTCAACAAAAGTAATATTCTGTCTGCAGTGACGCTAAGCAATCTAGCTGAATATTTTCATTTATTTCATCGTAAATAACTACTCACAAGGAAGCAAAAAAAAGTTATGACCTTTAGGTTGCATTAAATGATAGATGCACTATGAAATTAAAAGTATGTTTTAAACTTTCCCCTTTTTTGCATTAGTACTTCTTATTTTGCCCGTAAATTGATTCCTGCTTGTTAGTTGTATGTTATTGTTATGGTTACCTGAAAGTTTCCTAATCCTGTAATTAAAATGCAGGATTTCTATTGCACTGGAAAATTGTGCAAATTGAAACTTGTTTCTTGGTTTACAGAAATAATATGAAATGACCTAGCCATATCCAGAGCTCCTGGTGCTAGATATTTGTAAACTATTTGGGGCTGAGTGTATAGATCATTGCTCTGATCATTCAAATAGCTATGAATGAATAAAAGCCTTGCTCAGTACTGCCAGTGCAGGACTGGGCCTAATTTCAAAGTTTGTGAAATGTGAGTGTGTAAGTGAATTCAAACATAATTAAGCAGCTGTTGAATTGTCGCATATTTTGAAACAGGTTGAGAAACTTCTTTATGTCAATCCTCGCCTGGCAGGGTAGATGTAAACCATGTATGGTCAGGCATATATATGGCTGATGTCCTAGCCTCCCAGTTACTTGACATGGGGCACCTCCTGAGCCTGCTGTCACCCTTCCTTGGCCATGGAAGGAGCTAGGTCACCCCTCAGGCTCACACAGGTGCACAGGTGACACACAGCCAGACTTTGTCTACCCAGCAACCAGGACTTCGGGGCTCAGCATGGAGGATCCTACATAGCTGTGCAGGCACAGTCGTTAACTGCAGTGGGTTGATTTATTTCCCATTCAGCTGAAGAACTCATTGAAAATTCTTTTTTTTTTTCCTCTCTCACTCGCAGAATAAAACAAAATACAGATGGCTACTAAAATGTTCATAGAAAGTGTTAGATTCAGACAGACATTTTGTATCTTTTACAGTGTTAGCATTTGTCCTTTAGTGTTAAAGGGAAGAATAACATAGGAAGTGTCTATACAAGATGCTATAAATGATGCACAGCACAAAAAACCTAACCAGTACTCCAAAAATGCTGATGAAAGCCTTTAAGTAAGAAGTCGGTTTTGGGGAGGTGTTATTTCTCACAGGCACTGTGCCAGCCTAATCTGTTTCCTCCACTTTTTTGATCTGGAGCTGCTTAAATTGATACTACTACGGAGCAAAATCTTCCTGCAACTTCAGGCCAAGTATTGTTGCTTTACTCATTCTCAGTGTAGCTTGTTACTCCCAGATAATGTTGAGGAAAAAGGATGGTGTTGCACAGTTATAAACGATTAAACAAATGTAATATAAAGCTATTAATTTAATGGGATTTGAATATTAGTGAAACAGTTTATTTTCCACTATAGTAAATAAACTGAAATGAGACTGTTAAAATGACTCTCAGTATTAATAACACCTGGAAACAAATTAGCTATAATGAAGGAAGGTGTCTGTTTCTCTAAATGAGAACAAGGAACTGTGCGTTTAAGACCATGTTGCTGGTGTCTTGATCCAGTGGAGGTGAGTTTGTTGAGTTTTGATACTGACTCCAGCTGGAGCAGGACATGGTCCTTAGTGTTTTGGGAGAGCCTTGGTTCTGATGATGTGGGCTGAGAGTCACACTATGTGTCCATCTTTGCCATTTGATTCCATTTCAGGACATTAAGGGTATTCTCCACAACAGAAAGTTAAAAAATAACTTTTGCTTTTTACTTTACAATTTTTTTACACACATTTCTGAGCTACTACTCATGTTCCAGTATTTCTTCTTTCTGATACTGCTCAGACACAAGTGAGTCTGCAAGTGGCAGACAAGTGGCACAGCACAGAACAGCCTTGCCAGAGATTGAAGGTTTTTTTTTCTCATGTGTTGGTTTTAAAATTCATTGCATTAAAATTTGAGAACTATGTGAAATTTAAAAGGTTAGCGTTCGCATTAATTCATATTCTGTAGTGCAGTTTTACATACTGATGTTTTGTATGAAAAAGGAGGTTCCGTTTTCCTCTGAATTAATAGTCTCGAAAAAAATTGAGACTATCTTGAGTTTGCATGGACTACTTGTTACTGCGTCTTGTCTCTTGTTTGCTGTTGATTCCGCTCTTCCATCTGATGGAGTTCTTAAGAGGTTTACTGAAATTCACAATTTCGGGTTGCACATAGGCGTTCCTTAAATGCAGAAAAAGAACCCAAACCTCAAACAGCAATAAAAAATGCCATTACATGCATTATCCTGAGAAGAAATGCTTAGTTTTGTTGCTGAATTTCACCGTCAACCACAACACATTTTGATTAAATACCGTCGATCACAGTAAGCATTGACTAACTTAGTGATCTGATGTGCTTAGCTCTCACATTGTCACTTAATGCCTTTGAGCACGGCTCTCAACTCTGGTTGACTTGGTTGCTCTGATGGTGAAATGGGAGAAATGGTGTTTAATTTTGTGTGTAAACCAATTTAAAATTCTTTAATGAATAGTGGGAAATTATTTATTTTAAATGCCACTGAATAATCATTAAGTCTAAAATTCTGTTCCAGAGAAGGGTTGCAATCTGAACCTCTTTTGCTTGTGCCTCTGTGATACTGCTAGTAATGTTGAAATTTTTGGTTGAAGAAAAGCTAACAAGCAGTATCGATGATCAGAGCTGGAGCTAGAGTGTGAGAGAAAGTAGTTCTAGAGGGGAAGAGCTGGCAATGGATCATGCTTATGGTTGGGAAAGGTCCACTTGAAAGAGTAGTTTTAGTTGCTTCCTGGACCAAAAGCCAGTTCTCCACATCTTGACCACAAAATACAGACAGCAGAAATACAAATGTGCAGAAGTCTTTTTGGGGACAGAGGTGAGTGGGAGGAAATCAAACCAATATGATTAAAATTCATAATCAAATGTACAACATTTAATAGGTTTAGGTGATGGGAGGTGGCAACTGAATACATTTTAGTGCAATGTTGAAACAGAAAAAAAATCTGTTCTTCCAGGAAAGAATAGGAAAAAAGACAAAAAGAAAAATGGCTTTCTGTTTTTGAGGTTGTCTGACAAAAACACATAGCAATGGACTATACGAAAGGGCTCATGCTAATTGAATTACAAACTGTGTGACACTTTAAACGGCACCAGCTGGTCTTGTGAAGCTACCATATTCCCTGCAGACATGTTCCTTGGATTCTCTTAAGAATCCAGGTCAACATTGCCTTCTCAGTCTTTGTGCTAAAATAGCAAGATGTATAGCTTAACAGCTCAGTCTTTATTAAACAATAACTAGAATGAAGCACAGCACGTGGTGTTTATGCACGTATGTGTTTAACATGTATGAATTTGTATTTAGTAGCATCTTACTACTTGTCTCTGTTCTTCTGCTCTTTGTTGCTTTAGGCTGTCACATCCTGGAGCAGTCACAGTCTTATAGACAACGCCTTCTTTAGTGGGGATAGGAGTCACTGGGTAGTTCTGTGGAGTGCTGCTACACACTTTGATTAGTAAATTCAGTGTTGATCCTGGAAATACTGAAGGGAGAGTCTTGCTGTAGTTGAGGCTTCTCAATACATCCCTGAATCAGGTCAGCAAGGGAAAAAGTAATGCATGGGAGGTTTTTGTGACCTAAAGTAACTACAGTCGATTGAGCAACAATCTTAAACTTCAACCAGGGAAGTAAATCACTTCTGCAATTGGTCACATGAGGTCAAGTTTAGATTGTTTTGCATTAGATTGCCAGCTGTGCATTAGCAGCACATCAAACTTTGGGTGACGAACTGTCAGCAAAAAATGGGACAATGTATGACCATTTCTTGTTTTGTGTGGAAAGCTCGTGTGGTTTTGTATGTAGTTGTTTTGCTTCATTGATCAATAGCACACCAGCTAAAAATATCTGCTTCTTTGAAAACATATGGTGTTTATATATTCTTTGAAATCTTTCAGTTGTGCTAATCCTAAATGCTTTTTTCTGTGTTAGTTTCCAAAATACTGGTTTTAATAGGTTTTTTTATATGAGCAAAGCCATTGATCTTTCACAGACATAATGGTTTTCATTTGTTGAAGTGAAGATTCATGGAAGGCTTGCTATTAGGTAACTTAGTTTCTGTATGTCAGAATGTGTAGTTTTATAACACCGGATTGTGTGTCTTACTGAGGGTGTTCCACAAGTTTATAAGAAAAAGATTTCTGTTTAGTAAGATATATACGCTGTGCATTTTTTTTTCCATTTTAGTGCTGAATTCAGAGAATAACATACTGATTAATATCAGGCATATCCTGTCACATCAAAGTAGTAGTGCAAGTTTGCTTTAATAAAGCCTAGGTTAAAGAAATGAGCCCGTTGTCTGAGATGCATATGTGCATGCATGCCTCTCTGGAATCAGATCTCTAAGGTGCAAATATTCTCCATTACTTTTACATACTGGTTTTTGAAAGCTTGAATTCTAATTTTTAAGCATGAAATATTTTGCAGTATAATCACCATAATACATGCCCAGGTGGGAAAAGTGAGACCCTCGACTTTACTGTGAAGCCTAGTTCTGTTCTAACCTTTAGTGTATCTTGCATCCCATGGAAAGGTTGGATATACAAAATGCATTTGTGACTTGAGTAAAGGTGATCTGCAGGAAGGAGAGATCTGACATGGGAGGGGGGTGTTTTGCTGTAGCTTTGAAAGTCTGTTTTGATATTCCTTGAGGTGGGACACAAAAGCAGATGCCATCTGCTTTTCTCACACAACCTCAGAAGACTATCAGACTGCCAGGAGTACCCTTGGGTTGGCAGATTTGGGCTGTGCTCTTGACATCATGACCTCTTGAAAGTCTTACTTTTGATCTTTTTAAATGAATTACTTCATTTTGTTTTGTTTTTTGCAGTATTCTGTAACTTCTCTCAAGACCATCCCAGAATTATGTAGAAGGTGTGATTCTCAAAATGAAGACAGGTCAGGTATGATGCCTACTTCTGTCCACCCATCATTTTCTAGGCTGCTTTTTATCATATACAACTTGGCGACAATAACATCTTGGCAGTGTTCTGTTGTTTTGTTTTCTCTCATTTTTGTACAGCTTTCTGGAAACATGACTTTTTTTTTTTTGTTTCAACAGATGTTAGTTCATTAGAAGGAAAAAAAATTCCAAAAAAGGATTTGGCTGTATACAGATAAATGTAGGGCTTCATCTCAACAGCTCCAAACCACAGTATATGCAACAATTTACTTGAAAACCCAAGAAACCATTGGTGACAAGATGTAATAATGTAGGCGCCAATGAAAAAATGTTGGATACATTACTACTCATATGGACATGACCAGTTTGAGGGATGATGTTTTGCCAGAGTCTGAAACTGTATCAAGGATGCTACATGATAGAATCTACTCTAAGACATACTGTAATAGTTAAGATTAAAGCTGAGTTTTTGAGTTTAATGGTGTAAACTAAATGAAGAATCATGGCATATAGATGAGAACCAGCTGGAGAACTTCATCCTGCCCCTCTGACAAAAAGTGCATTAAACATTGTTTTTAACTCTGTAGAGGAGATTAATCCCCTTTTGTTTTTCTCTTCCTGATGGAGGAGAAATGAATTGGTGAGAGGAGCATGTTTGTTGAACCGTGAAAAGTTTATTGTCCTTTCTGATGCTTTAATTGAACTTGTGTTAATATTTTTTCATCAAATACTTTTATAACAGAAATGGGAGACATGGAATTTGTGGGACGATAGAAGACTTCAAGAGCTGTGCTATGCTTCAATAAATTTTATTTCTATGTTTCTTTCCCGAGAGCTGTAAATTTCTGAAGTGTGTAACTAAGCCAAAGCTTTCTCAGAGCTACTTCTTCTACCAGAGTCATTAAAGCCTAGATCATCACAGCCATACACCACTGCCCTTGGCAATAAGGGGAAGCAAAGCTCTCCTCACCATACCTGCTTGCTATGTTACTGCCCACACAGGGCAGAGCAGTGATTGTGCACACAGTACTATCTGCTGCACACAGAGGCGGGGAAGAAGTGGAAAGGGAGAGGACCCCTGATTCACCTTCCTCAATTTACCCTATCTCATTCTACCCTAATCTTCCCCCTTTCCTCCCCCACCCTCCGCCATCCTCCCCTCCATATTCCCCTTATCTTCCCCTTTCTGCCCCATTACACACTTCGGTCCTTGCTCTGCCTTGCTCCGTCACTCCTCTCTCTTCTTTCTACCTTCTTGTTCCTTGTTCCCTCCTTTCTCATATGTTTCTTCCTCCCTGCTTCCCCTTTTGTCCCCTCTCCTTGCCCCTTCTTCCCCCCACCTTCCCTCCTTCTTACCCATTCTTCCCACTCTGTCCCCATTCTCATTCCATTTCTCCCCACCATTATTCCCCCTGTTCTTCTTTTACTCCTACTTCCCTTTACCTTCCCTCTTTCTTCCCCACTTCTTCCCCCTTCTACTCCTCATTCTTCCCTTTCACTCTCCTTACCATTCATCCCCTCATTCCTCCCACCGTTCTTCCCTGCATTCCTCCTCCCATTCTTCTTCCCCATTTTCTCCACCATTCTCACTGCCATTCTCCCCATTGTTTGCCCACTTGATCTCACTACTATTCATCCCCACCATTCTTCACCTCATTCTCCCCGGTGTTCATCCCACAATTCTTTCCCCCCATTTCCTGAGAGCTTACCCTTTCTTCCCCCACATTCTTCCTCCCCCAGTCTTTCCCACCATTCTTCCCCATGAGTGTTTCCTGTTTTTTTCCCCCTAGTCTTCCCCACAGTCTTCCACCCAAATCTTTCCCAAGATTCTTCCACCATTTTTCTAGACCCTCCTTCTTCCAGTTGTTTTCACCATTGTCCTCCCCACTATTCACTGCACCCTCTTCATTCCCCACCCAGTACCCCCCTCATCTCTTCCACATCTCCTTCACCTCCATTTTCTCCCCACCACCATTTCTCCTCCTCTCTCTGCCTATCAGGATTATCAGCTGATCGTGTGGCAGCAGGGCATTGTCTTGTCCTAAAAAGAATTAAAGCCACTCATTCACTTAGCTGCTGCAAGAGCAAGGTGAACCAGAGAAGGAGTGCAAGAACAGCCCCCAAGACACGTTGTACAGTGTGGTCTGTTCATGAGTACTGCTCAGCCACAATGGCAGCAGCAATAGCTGTTTTCAGGAAGAATAGTGTATTCTTCTAAAAATTCAGATAATAGTTTTAAAGTAAAATTCAGACCAATAGCAAGGATGAAGATTGTGAGCTCTTCCAGAAGACTGTGGGATATTGGAAACTTATTGTGTAGCTCTGATGTTGCATGGTCGGTTCTGCAGTTGGACATTTTTCAGTTATGATTTTAATTACATCTGCACTCGTCTGTTGCCTTGAAAAGGGGTTGACAGAAGCAAGTACAGGCATTTCTGGAAGACAGTAGTAGCACTGGGGAGTCTGCCAGTGGAAATTAATTCACAGCTTTGTTTTTTGAGTCAAAAAAGAGGTCTTTAGCACTGATAATAGTACTGGCAAATTGGAAACAGTATTAAAATCTATTTTATTATTCACGGAGTAAACATATATTTATATATGTTATATATATATTATATATTTTATAATCACTGGGTAAGCATATAATGCTGAACAGAAGGTGTCACTTTACATCCAGTGATTGGAAAAGGGGAAATATAATGCCCATTTTTAAAAAGCGTAGGAAGAAAGACCCAGGGAACTGCAGGCCAGCCAGTCTCAACTCTGTGCCCAGCAAGACCATGGAGCAGATCTCCCTGGGAACTGTGCTAGGCCACGTGGAGGATAAGGAGGTGATTGGTGACAGCCAACATGGCTTCACTAAGGGCAAGTCATGCCTCACAAATTTGGTGGCCTTCTACAATGGAGTTACTGCATTGCTGGAGAAGGGAAGAGCAACTGGTGTCATCTGCCTGGATTTAAGCAAAGCATTTGACACTGTCCCGCACAACATCCTTGTGTCTACATTGGAGAGACATGGATTTGATGGATGGGCCACTCAGTGGATAAGAAATTGGCTGGATGGTCACACTCAAAGAGTTGCAGTCAACATCTCAATGTCTTAAGTGTAGACCAGTGATGAGTGGTGTTCCTCAGGGGTCAGTACTGGGACCGGTGCTATTTAACATTGTTGTCAGCAACATGGACAGTGGGACTGAGTGCACCCTTGGCAAGTTAGTCACCAGCACCAAGCTGTGTAGTGTGTTCGACACGCTGGAGGGAAGGGATGCCACCCAGAGGAACCTTGACAGGCTTGAGAGGTGGGCCTGTGGAAACCTCATGAAGTCAAGAAGTCCAAGTGCAAGGTCCTGCACACTGGTCAGAGCAATCCCAAGAACAAATAGAGGCTGGGCGGAGAATGGATTGAGATCAGCCCTGAGGAGAAGGACTTGGGGGTGCTAGTTGATGAGAAACTCAGCATGACCCAGCCATGTGTGCCCGTAGCCCGGAAAATCAACCGCATCTTGGACTGCATCAAAAGAAGCATGGACAGGTGATTCTGCCCTCTACTCTGCTCTGGTGAGACCCCACCTGGAGTATTGTGTGCAGTTCTGGAGTCTTCAGCTCAGGAAAGACATGGACCTGTTGGAGCAGGTCCAGAGGAGGCCACAAAAATGGTCAGAGGACTGGAACACCTCTCCTATGAGGAAAAGCTGAGAGAGTTGGGGCTGTTCACCCTGGAGAAGAGAAGGCTGCGGGGATACCTTGTAGCAGCCTTCCAGCACCTGAAGCAGGCCTGCCAGACAGCTGGGGAGGGATTTTTTACAAGGGCATGAAGTGGCAGGATAAGGGGTAATGGCTTCAAGCTACCTATTACTCTGAGGGTGGTGAGGCATTGGGCCAGGTTGCCCAGAGGAGTTGTGGCTTCTCCCTCCCTGGAGGTGTTGAAGGCCAGGTTGGATGGCGCTTTGAGCAACCTGGTCTAGTGGAAGATGACCCTGCCCATGGCATGGGGGTTTGGGACTAGATGATCTAAAGGGTCCCTTCCAGCCCAAACCATTCTATCATTCTGTCATTCTGTCATTCTGTCATTCTACATCCCTGTACAGACTTCAGTATTTGAAATACCTTGAAATACCAAGAGACCTGCATCAGTCAACATTGTGTAGGGCCCCATCTGTTGATTTTTCATAGTTGCTTTTGATGCAGTCTGTTGCCTTTGTCGCAGGCCATTAAAAAATATTCTCCAAATTATTGTTGCTATGTGCTATTTCTGATGAAGATAGATTGTATCATAAATCTTTTGTATATGTGACATTCATGTTCTTTTATATCTGTGTTCCATTGACAATTTAAGTAATTACACATAGTAAAAATCAAGAGGTTGTACGAAGTGCTGATCCAGCTTTCTACCTCATACTGACTCCTGCTCATTTAAGGGTTGCATTTCTTCTTTAAAATAGTGAAGAATGTGGAAGTATAACTATCGAAGTATTATTTTTTAAAAGAACTAAAAGTTAAGCAAAAGTTAGCCATAGGATTAGGTATGTCAGGACCCTAATAGTGTAAAAAATAATTCTCTGTCCGCTTTTTCCTGGAAAAATATTTAGTTCAACAATTAAGACAAGAGTATACAGAAAATAATATTCAACTTTATACAGACAACCATTTTTGCCAACAAGATTGTTAAAACAGATTTAAACCAGACGGTTCCTCTTTGTGGAATTATATTTTTTAATTAGATGGCTGATATTATGGAAGTTTTACTATTTGTTGTTCACAGATAAGTTTAGCAAATAGCCGTCTAAATCCCAGTTGCTTTCCCCGTTTCATGTAAACATTGAATAATATGTTATTAACATATGAAACTGTTTGGTTGCATTGTTTTCAAATTACTCTAAGCACTTCTAATCCTAGGCAAACATACCAGTGTTTACCAGTCAGTATGCTTTCTCAAGCATTTGACATAGATCTTTCAACAGAATTTGGGGTGTTTTCAACTACTTCTGCCTGCCTGTAACTTTTGCTAAAATTATTTGTTCTTTTGGACAAGGAGAAGTTAGAAAGTTTGAGAAAGATTTTTGCTATGTGTAGTTTTTCCTCCCTGAATTCCCACTGTCACCTCCCTTTATTGGCCAGCACTGGCCAGTGATCTTTTTCAGCGAGAAAGTCCTGTGGCTCTTTCCTCACCCTTTTGCAAGATCTGCATGAAAATCATGCAGTCAATACAGTCTAGTCCTGACTCCTTTATGTTATTCCTTGGGTTTAGGGAATTCTGACTTAGGAAAATTCCAGTGGATCCTTGGAGCCAAAGTATGCGTGTCAGTACCCCCTGATTACAGGGTAAAAGATATATGGAATTGGAGAAAAGGTGTAAGGTAAATCCTGGTTTATGCACAATAAGGAGTGATTAAGGGTAATTGTTTTCTCTACCATCATACTTCAAGAGAATGATCTTTGTTGCTAGCATAATAGCCATTAAGCAGGGCATTGTTCTTCAAAGACAGAAGATAAAAGAGTGCAGTTTAAAAATGGATCTAGCGAACTCATTTTTCTGAAATGAAGTGTTAGTCAGCCTACCCATTGATTTCTGGCATTGTCTAATGTAGAATGATGAATTGAAACAGAAATCGGTCCTTTATGCTTTTGTTATTAAGCATGAAATTGGTTGCTTTCTTTTTGGGCTGGTTTTCTAAGGGCACTTGAGCAAATAGTTCAAGACAGCTGTATTCAACGAGCTTCACTGAGCCATATCGTTGAAGTATATTCTGTTAGCTATGATGACTTTTAGTTGTCATTAAGTGTATGTCTCAAACGAGGACAATATCCTACTCTAGATCTTTATTCACAGATTGATAAAAGCAAATTAATCTTTAATCTCCAGCAGTTATTGTTCTGTACTGCTTCATCCATTTCCAAAGTAAACGTCATTCACAAAATTATTCAAAAGATTAGTTTCCTGCTTGAGAAGAAACAAAAATCAATGAATATAAAATTGCATACGAGTTCTGTCTCAAGCTCTTGGTCTCTTTTTTAGTCGTAAGACAAATAGAAGTAATATTTGATTTGGAGGCAGTGTTACATGGCATTAAATTCACAGTCTGTTGTGCTCCAAATGGCTTCCAGGTAAATATGTCTGATACAATACAGATTTGATTGGAGAATTCCTTGTAGAATACTGAAGAATTTTCTCAGAAAAAAACAGTAGTTAGTATGCAGTGACACTTGTGATAGCTATATCCCCTACTTTAGAAACTACAGCTTTTATAGTGTTCTTCCTCAAGCCAAGACAAGAAAACTTGTTCATTCACTGAGGCTTGCATTAATGTCTGAATTACCTGGAAAATATGCATTGTTATTTAAAATTATGAATTATTATTTACCCTGTTTATCCTTTCTTTCTTCTTTAGAGTGGCTTCAAATTCCACTTAAATGGGAACAGACCCTCTCAGTTCTTAGCTGTGGAGGGTTGTTATTTAATTCAGGTTCTCATGCTATAAGGCTTACATTAAAGAACCCTAAAATGTACTCCTGGAAGTTATTAATATATTAAAACTGTAAAACAGTGCCACCTTCAGTTAAAATTGTTAAATATGATTTCAGTGGTATTAATAAAACAGTAAATAGATATTCAGAACTGGTTTTGATTATCCATCGATGTGTAAGGGACATCTCTTCCTCCATCTCTTGGAGCCCCAGTATTGCTGCCAGTGTTGGAGATAAATTGGTGTTAAAAGCCATGAGGAATTTTCTAAAAGTTTCCCTAGTGTAGACAACACCTCGGTGTCTGTATACAAAGTCAGAACCACAGTGCTTTAAATGGCTCTGGAATGACTACAAGTCTTAATTGGTTCAAGAGTCTCTGCTGAAGTCATATCAAAAGCAGGAAGCTCAGGCATTTCTTTCAGACAACAGTAAAACTCCAAGTGTGATACTCTGTGTATACCCTCTGCATGCCCCCAAATAATTACATAGCACATGAGCAAGATATGGTGAAATACTGCATTTAAAAAATATTTAATAGGTGTGGACAGTTATCGATCGTAATCTCAGGCTTCCTTAATGATGCTGAGTGAACTTTTAAAGCAAGGAGGAAGAATTTCAGATAAAGGAATGTCATTTGAATGTGTTCATCCTTTGGTAGCAACAGAGTCAGACTAACAGAGTTTGTTCTCATTTACGGAACTATAGAATCCTAGAATAATTTCAGTTGGGAGGGACCTTCGAAGATCATCTAGTTCAACATCCCTGCCATGGGCAGGGACGTCTTTCACTAGATCATGTGCTCAAAGGCCCCTCCAGCTTGACCTTTGAACACTTACAGGGATGGGGCATCCACATGTTCTCTGGTCAGTCTGTTCCGGTGTCTCACCAGCCTCATTTTAAGGATGCAACACCTTGCACTTGGCCTTGTTGAACTTCATGAGGTTCACATGGGCCCATTCCTCAAGCCTGTCAAGGTCCCTCTGGATAGCATTCTTTCCCTTAATGAACCAACTGAACCACTCAGGTTGGTGTCATCTGCAAATTTTCTGAGGGTGCACTCAATCCCGCTGTCTATGTGATTAATAAAGATATTGAACAGTACCTGTCCCAAAACAAAGCCCTGAGAAATACTACTCGTTGCTACTCCATTTGGACATTGAGCTGTTGACTGCAAGTCTTGGGACATGACCAATGAGCCAATTCCTTTTTCATTAAATAGTCCATACATCAAACCTGTCTCTCCAAATTAGAGGCAAAGTTGTTGTGGGGCACCATGGGAAAGGCCTTACAGATGTCAAGATAGATAACATGTGTAGCTCTTCCCTTGTCCACTGATGCATTGTAGAAGGCCACTAAGATAATTCAGGCATGATTTTCCCTTGGTAAAGCTACGTTGACTGTCTCCACTCACCTTTCTATCATCAATATGCCTTCAGATAGCTTCCAGGAAGATTTGTTTCACAATCTTCCGAGGCACAGAGGTGAGGCTGACTAGGTCAGTAGCTCCCGAGGTTCTCCTCTTTCCCCTTTTTTGAGGGTAGACAATTGACCAGGCTTGGACTGTCCTCTCGTGAACTGCTAGGCTGCAACAGCAGTGTAGTATGGCTGTGGGCAAATCCTCTTGGGTGGGTGTCAGGAGGATGGGGCCAAACTCTTTTCAGTGGTGCCCAGCGACAGGACAAGGGGCAACGGGCACGAACTGAAGCATAGGAAGTTCCGTCTGAACATGAGGAAGAACTTCTTCACTCTGAGGGTGACAGAGCCCTGGCGCAGGCTGCCCAGGGAGGTTGTGGAGTCTCCTTCTCTGGAGATACTCAAGACCCGCCTGGACAAGGTCCTGTGCAGCCTGCTCTGGGTGACCCTGCTTCGGCAGGGGGTTG
>Ga0065711_1035059_pt1 | contig 22869 bp, 11 predicted proteins | sample Hoacrofraction12_FD_59098 | JGI IMG/M metagenome (GOLD analysis project Ga0065711, IMG submission 59098) | Hoatzin crop microbial communities from Cojedes, Venezuela - Epithelial fraction 12 v2 (version 2) | ecosystem: Host-associated > Birds > Digestive system > Esophagus > Crop | place... | reverse complement strand
GTCCTGTGCAGCCTGCTGTAGGTGACCCTGCTTCGGCAGGGGGGTTGGACTAGATGACCCACAGAGGTCCCTTCCAACCCCTACTATTCTGTGATTCTGTGATTCTGTGATTCTGTTAGTAATGCCTCTTTGTGATGACCACAGTAAAGAGTATTTCACACGTATACCCACTAAGCCTTTAGAAATATCTAACTCCACAGTTACAGTTAATGTTTACTCCAAGGAAAAGAAAAATTGCCCCGTGTTTGTTGCTACTGTTAGATTTCCAACAGTGACAGCAGTGGAACTATTTCATATTTACTTGAACATCATTTAGAGCAAGATTTAGTCCATATCACCTGAAAAATTGTCTCAGAATCTGCACTGATGGATTAAGCCCTGAAAGTAGAATATAACCACACTATATCACAGGAAAGTATCCCTTAGTTAAATGGTATTCTTTAAAGCTTTGTTGGGAAGTAGGATACTTGGTCAAAATATTTGCTGCTGATCGACGTCCTTTGTCAGTAATATTGCAAGAGAGAATTCTTTTCTCTCTCAGCTGGTTTTCTGATCTTGTGAATTTTCTTCTGAAATCTTCAGTAATGCAAGACACTAGAGCTAATATAATAAATGAAATTCAGTTTATTTTTAAAATAACTAATGATTTCTTGCATTTGTTCTGTGTTCACATGGAAAATATTGATTTGACATAAAAAAAGCTGTAGGCCTGTGAAGTCCTGTAAGGGATAACAGTAGAAATATGCACTGCAGCAGGCTGATTTTCCTTGCTTGATGACAGTTTCAGCTTTTTGAGAAGTAAGTTACGGAGTTTGTCTTTCCAGCTGACAAGAAATCATTTCAGTGCCAGACACCTCCAGAGGATCAGTTTATCCCCAACCTCAGCTAGGGCCCATCCATGTCAATTTGTACCTAAGCTTGGAATATTTCTAGTGTCTATGTTAATCAGCCCAGAAGGTCTCAACCAGCTCTTATGTTGGCTCTTGAAATGAGCAAAGAGGAGCAGAAGCAGCTGAGGAGCAGTCAAGTACGTCAGGAACATACTTCGCAAGGAGGATCAAACCAGTGATGTGACAGGATTACTTAGACAAGTATGGGACTGTATAATAGTAAGAAATCATGGCAGAGAGCTCCTTGTGCTGTAAAGAACAAAGTTAAAGGATGTAGTTAGCAATACCTTGAGTAAGGAGAGGCTAGGAAGCTCATATGTGGGTGCACAGAGAAGAAGGGGCAGGAAGCACTGTGGAGAGAAGGCCATAAGGGAGAGGGCAAAACACCCATGCTCTGTGTGAGTCACACTCTGAGGGACCTACATATAGTGAGTGGCATTTGAAAGATGTGGATTGTCCTCCTTGCCCTTTCGGGATTCTCCATGCTTCAGCTTCCAGTTTATCAAGTCCAGGTGAGCCAGTGGGCTCACATGATTCAGTCATGCCTACCAGGCTGATAGATGTATCGAGGAGTATTGTGTCCAGTGCCTTCTACTTCCAGCTGAAATAGGCAAATACACACACAGCTGCCTCATCTGTAAACAGACAGTCTAAAAATAATATGATTATAGCAAAAACAATAACAAGAGCTTCCATCTCTAAGCCAAGTAAGAAGGGGTGCTCTCAAGGTTTTGGAGAATAATTCTACCCTCTGTGGAAAGCCATGAGCTCTTTGCTACTAATTTTCTTCATCAAAGATGTTTCAACATGAAAGAGTTCTTATTTTACTGTTGTATTATTTTATAGCCCAAATGGATCTTAATGGCAGTCCGTGGTCTAAGTAGCTAAGGATAAGGAAACTCCACTCCTCAGGGGTGTGGTTGTAGCAAATTGTACTGTCATGTAAAAGATATCTGAGCTTTTGCTTTTCTATGTAATGGAAAGAATATTTGTATATTGACACAGTGGTGTTTTCCTGGATTCTTTCAGAGGGAACAGATCTACTGTACAACTATTGTTTTCTACAATTAGAAAAATTTTCCTTGTGATGTACAGTATCCTATATTACACTAAAACATACAAGAACTCCAGTAGCTGGAAGTGATCTGCCATGGCAGCTACTATTCTGAGTCTCAGCAAAAGAAGAAGTTAGCAAAATGTTTAAATAAATGAAAGTGCTTCTGTAAAGAGACAGAAAAGTTGGTAACAGTTGAAAGAAACAAATTGCAAGACTACTGACTGCAATCTAATACTATGAACATCTTGATATAGCTATTAGTACAGTTCTCATCTGCATCTTCACTCGAAAACATTCAGAAACATCAAAATGAATGAGAAGATACAGTCTTTCTTAAAAGAACCAGGGTGAATTTCTTCTGTACAAGTAAGAACTAAAAAGTCATCAAGTTTCTTTATGTATTTGCAAAAAGTACAACATTCGTACATTTAAACAGTCTAACAAATTTATTTTTGTAAATTTATTTGCATTAGAAAGATTTCTAGAAATAGTTGCCATTCCTTATTTTGCAAAATGTACTGAATACAAATGGCTTGTATGCTTTTTACAAAGTGCTGATTTATTTTCCTTAATATGAAAAAACTGTGTATCATGGTTGAAAAATGTGTTTTTCTAATGCTGCTGTTGGTCCCTTTCTGATTTCTACTCATACTTCACTGTACCTGGAGTTCATCTTGGGAGGTATCCATTTTCTCTTTTCCAACAGTCCCATGAAATATATATTTTTGGAATAACTGAAGCATTAGCTCATCATTCCTATGTACTATACAGCAAGTTCCCCCCCTCCATATTTTCACCTGGAAAAAACCAGTTTTTTCACTTTTTGCACGGAAGTCCTTTTCTTTCTTAAAACAGCAATGTCATTCAGCCCAGGGCTAGTTAGTGACAGATCTACTGTAAATCAGACCAATCAGATATGAAGCTTTTCAGGAATTAAAGGTGTCTTCTTGTGTGAGAGATGTTGGTGTTAAATCATTAACTCTGCACATCAGTATTAAAGAATAAAAAAGCTGATTCTGTCATTCTTACCTTGTAGCAATTCAGCAGCATTTAATGGCAGAAATCTGCAATGTTATTTATTAGCTCCAGTAACCCAGGGGTTTTATTTCATTTTAGTCAGCAAGATGTGAATCACCTACTGGGCATTTGACATGTACTGCAGGACTTTGGGGATTTAAGACAAATTAGACTCAGTTATTAGAGTCTCATCTTAGAATCTGTGCTTGTTTATAGGCTACTTAGCAGCTATGTGTAGAGATTTACAAACTGAAAATTATTTTACAAGTACATAAACCACAAATTTACTGAAATAGAGTGGTAATGAAGTTAACTGCTGGAATTACTGTAAATACTGAAAAGCAAAGCCTGCTTAATTGTGGTAATGAGATACCTGATGAGAGTCAGGGCACTTCTTGAAGCACAAGAGTGTGTTTTAATACCATGAGGATGTCAGCTGGATCGCCATGATGTTGAGGCACATATAGTGCCTCAAGACAAGTATCTCAAGACATTTTCTGCTGATTTTTGCTTTGCATTGCACAGAATTTCTTCATCATGGCAATACTTAGACTGCAAAAGGCCTAGGCTCTGCAAGGAAGTTCCTTGATGAGCTTGTAGATACTAACAAATACACTTTTTTTTTTTGCTTCAGAGTTTCACATTGAAGGACTGCAAAGAAGAAAAGTTTTTGATTTTGAAAGTTTTAAAAAATTTTTAAAGTACAATTTATTATGAAAATTATAAAGCTTTAAAAGAACAAATAAAACTGAACCTGAATGTTATGTTTGACTCTGTCTGCCTTCTGTCTTTTCTGTGTGGTTATTGTAGATCTATAGATTCAGAAGGGCATCTTCTAGGGATCTATGAGTTACCTAAGAAGCTCCATGCTGTCAGTCAGGGCAAGGCGGTGTTTGAAACCTGCAGAATAGGTGCTCCTAGACTAGCAGTGATAGCTCTGTGGCAACGGGAATTCCTACTGATACACAGTACAAAACTTTGGATTAAAATAATTTGCTATAATTGTCTAAGTACAGTGTGTCTTGTATAGAGTTATGCAAAATAAGATAAACCTTGCGAATATTAATTATACTAAGCACACAAAAACTTGGCAAGGAACATGATTTTACAGACATGACTACTATTATGTATATTAAAATTGTCCCTAGGAAACATCATCAAAAATAGCTTTCTCCTGCTAGTAACAGGTAGCAGGGGACACTTGCTACTTCACATACATTCAGAAGTAAGTGTCAAACAAAACAGAACAGAACAGCTACAGGCAGAAATTATACAAACAAACCTTGAAATAGAATCACACCAGTGCAAATTAGACTGCAGGTTTCTGTAGGATATACCTGCTATGCCTTTCCCTAAACAGTATTCTTGATGTTCGAAATAAGTCCTGGGCTTCTAAATTATGTAACTGCATGGAGGCATAAGGAGCCTTGTTGTAGTCATACTCACATTTCAGACTTCTAAGCATGACTGGGAAACAGTGCTAGAAGCCATGCAGACACAGCAGATAAACAGCAGAAAGAGACATAAATGTCAAGCTTCGCATTTTCATTTTGGTACATAAAGAACAGTAATCCTTCACTCGGTGTCCTAGTGACAAGATTCATTGAACATATTGCAGGCCACCTAAAATGGTTTGGGGTTGTAGTACTCTGAGAAATAGCAAATGGGAGACCTCAAGTGTATGAGTAAAGTAGACGAGAGATTGGATTTAGGCTAGACATTGGGAAATAATTCCTAGCTGTAAGGACAGATGAGTGCTGGGGTTCATTGTGTGTGTATGCTATGCAAGGTCTCTCACTGGGAATATCTAAAACAAGTTAGAGAAATGTCTGCCAGGAATTGTTTAGGGAAAGCTGCAGATCCTGTTAGGGGGGAAAAAGGATGGCTTAGATGATCCTTCCAGGTTTACTCTGTGAATGATTTTATGATGTCACTTACAAAAAGCTGACAGAGGGAAATAATTTTTGCTTCGTGTTCTATTTATGGACATGTTAAACAAGTGAGTCCATTTTGAAAATATTGACCGTTGTGTAATCCTTCTTTATTGGCACAATGAGAAAACATTTGTAATGGTAGTACTAGGATTTAAGCCTCAGGATGGCATATGCCACTCATTTTACCAAGCAAATATGTTTCTATGCAATGGATCCCATGGCTCTGTCATTAAAAGTGCAGTCCACCGCTCATTTTATGGACAATTTGGAACAGTCTCAGTTATTAAAAAAACCCACAGGTCATGTATCAAAAAGATCATTTTCTCTGTCATGAAATCTTTCTTTCTCATCCTGAGCTTTCACAGATTTACAGCCCATGAATTTCACTTCATGTTCCAACATCCCAAAGCAGAACTTAGTTGAACTGCCAAATGTAGCCAGATTTCATAACAAATTATTTTGATTCCGACCCATGAATTGGCCAATTCACTCCAAAGGTTCATTATCCGTATCAAATTTCTTGAAAAACTGGTCTGAGATTGAGAGTTTGTCATGAAAATGTAAAGTAGAAATTACACTGAACAATTTTGAACATCTCTCTTGAGGCAATCTAGTTACAGTGCCTGAAAGCATCACCAAAAAATTCCTAGGTCTGATTTGACTCTGTTCTGGAGGAGAACGATATAAATCATTCAAGCAGCTCTTCTGAAAAGTTGTACTGACTTTACATCCATTTAAGTGAGACCAAAATCATATTATTCAGTTGTCTCACACATTAAAAAAATATAGTAAAAAAACTCATCATAAATACAAATACCATTAGTAGTATACAACAGTTGTATGTAGAATAACCACTGAAAATATCTCCTTTTCTTCTTATGTCATTACCCTAGTTGTATCAGTCTCCCAAGGTATTCAGAGTGTCTTTACTCTCTGAGATTACCTGACATTCAGATGTTTCACTGGGGGAGAGGAGACCCAATAAGAGCTTATCACAGCTGGAGTACTCCTCTGTAGCTAATTTAAATACACAACAAGGTAGTGACCTTTGCATGGTGAGTGTTTTTGACCTGAACTTTCTCTCCTTAGGTGTGTATTTAAAGCCTGCCAAATTGAACCTTGCTGTCTATCACCACAAATATATTGCAGATTTCCAGTTAAAACAAATATAATTGTGTGGTACCCATGGCCATTTGATGAAGTATAAGAAAGGAAGCTGATACAACAATAGCTAGGTTCTACTGAATGCTTATAAAGAGCAGAGCTGCTACAGCTGATATCTGAAAGCTCACTAATGTACAACTAATTACACGCTTTTCAGACATGTCAGTCAGCCTTTTCTTGCAGTATTTGCAAAAGCTTTATCTGTGGCATTATGTATAAAATAAAAAATGAGACAGAAGTTGACCAAAGTCCTTTAGAGCAACCTCCTTAAAGGCAGTGAAAGGACATAGCTTGATAGTCACTACTGACATGTCTGGAGCACAGTTAGCTGAGTTTATCCCCTTTAGCCTCTGCTGGTTTTGTACTAGTCCCATCACTTAGCACATAGTTATTCTCTTAATTATAACATACCTAATCAGAGGATGTGAAGCTAATTTATTATCTTGCTTTGAGTTATCTCTACTGGCCTCAGAAACAGCCATTTACCTGCTTTGGACCATTTATTTAGTGCTTAATACATGACAAATCAGGTTCATGAAAGGTGCTGTGATTGATTGCAGGAAATAGTCTTCTACAACAGCAATATTTGTCTGAGGACATCTTGAAAATGAGCAGCAAGTATAGATGGGGAGGTGGTTGTTTGAGCTTTATAGGGCAAGTCATAAACTCTTGTTTGTAAGGAGAGAATCAGAATGTCAGTACCCTATTTCTGCAATTAAAATTAACATCCTTATCTTCTTAATAGAAATTGTATTCCAGAAAACTTGCATACTCATTGCTTAAATGCGATTTTAAGAATGAGGAATAGCTGAAGATAAAGATTAAAAACACATGGTCTTAAATTTTCTTACTGAGACATGGATTATATGCTACGGTATAAATATATAATAAAGTTAGGGAAGGTATGATACAGAAGTCTGAGAAACAAGAAATGTATTCCACAGATCGTATACACTTTACTAACTTTTGAAACACCTATTGGCAATAATTGCTGCTTTCTCCCTCAGTTCCCTACAAGGAACACTGGCCACAGTGGCTGCTTCATCAGGAGTTTGAGGTGATGCCACACAGGTGGTTTTTGTCACTCTGTTGTGACGGACTCTGTCATTAACATGATGTGCTGTGAAACGTTGCCATATCATGCTATTCAATGAAAGAAAAGTGCAGTCTCTTATTGCACAGTACATACAACAGGGCAAGTTGTAAGACAGAGGAGAAACAAACTCCACTTTTATTAGACCAGGCATTCAAAATTCCTCTTGATGTGTTCATTATAGCAGTCTTTACAACTAGTGTTTGCTTTTCTTATTGCTAAGAAAGGAGGATTTGCTCTCTAGTGATTGAATATATCTGTCTGCATGGTACCGAGTGCTCCTTCTGGGCAACATTCAAACTTGGTGCTGTAAGCAAATTTTTGGTTTCAATTCCAGTCACTCAACAGCAGTTCATAGGTAATGTCAAAAAACTTGTGAGCTACACACAAAAACAATGGGGACAAGACAAACTGGCAGATACTGGACCAATATACCCTACCATTTTCTAAAAGTTACCTATATATCAGCTGAGTGTTGGTAACAACTTTATAGTAATCTTAGTGAGAAAATCTACATGAGGGGCAATAAAGGTTAAAAATGACACCTAGCCTATGGTCACAGAAACAGAGAGAACGGTGAGCTCTGGATATCCTTTAGAAGTGTTAGGATAATTGCTATTTAAAAGCCCATGTAAAAGTCCCTCAGAATGCCATTTCCTTTCTCTCTTTTCATAAGCCGGTTGTACCTCTCACCTTACAATAAATATAATCACAGAAATAAGTGGGCAAAAAGACATTTTTCTCTTCCATAGAAAAATATGGATGGCAGCTTACCTTTTACCAAGGCAATCTACGTCTTAGTTTTTTAGCTAATAATGTCACAGAGAGGTACAGGACCTAAAAGAAGCTGACTGTTTTTATTTTCATGTGTGCCACTTCAACACAAATGCTGTAAGCCTAACAGTAAAGTAAATGAGGGGAAGCTAATGATATTCAGTTTACCAGAGCTGTAACAAGTCCTGCAGTCTTATTGCAGATGATATGCTTCTTTAGGCAGATTAGTACCTAGTTATTCTCCCAGACTACTGCAAAACTGACCTATGTCCACAGACTTCTAGAGAACTGCAAACTTACACTGGTGTAACTGAGCTAGGAATTCAAAATAAAAAGGAGCAGATTCTCTGTCCTCCCCACACCCCCAGTGATATTTTTATTCTAGTTAAAAGGCAAATTGGTGAAAAGAAACAATCCATGATTCTCACTTAGATGAAAATTTTTGTGCCTCATGATGAAACTGAGAGGCTAAGACCATATCCCCAAAAGGAAATATTTCAGTCTATTTTCTGAAAGAAGTGTGTTTCTCCTAGCCTAACTTGTCATAGCTTTGGGGCGTTGACACTGTTTAAAGTTTGGCAGTATAAGATGCAAAGCCTTGATCGAATTCCACTTAGCAGTCAAGGCTTATGTCTCGATACCAAAGTGTGTGTTGAGAGAAGAGACTAACATGACTTCTGTTTTATTCACCAAATCTTGAAGCTTTTGCTTCACTTAGTTGTTACTAAGTTATGAAGACATATTCTGATCTTAAGATCATCCACTCAATTTTATCACTTAAATAAGGTCTGAATTTAGAGAGTTAGAGAAAGTGCATTTTTATACTTAGGGACTTCAGTGGTGGAACTACTGGTCTCTTTTCTGTCATAAAAACCTCTGTGGCAATTCACAGAGAAAACTTCATTAGCCTAAATTGTCAGAGAATTGCTTATACCCTAGTTACAGATATCACTTCCTATTATGGTGAATGCTGAGAGACTGATCCATTTCTTTTTCTCCTGGGAAATCTTCATTGTAAAGTAGGACTTTAAAGTAAAGTGCAAGCCACTGAAGTTTTAAAGTCAATGGTGACAAAATGGCACTTCTTTTATCTGTAGAATAAGAAGAAGCTGGTGGTTAGTTTTAAGGTAAGCAACAAAAAAAATGCAGCCCTCAGAACAGAGCTGGTGTAATCAGTCAGCTACCTGAAATACATCTGTCGCTGGACTCCTACACCAGTGCCAAGGTACAGTGTGACTCCAGCCACCTTCCACATCACAAACCACTGCAGAAGGGGTTATAAAAGCTGGGTTTTGTCCATGAGGAACACTGAAAGTGACAAAGGTTGCATAAGCTCTTTGTAATTATCAGCAATTTTCTTTCAATGATAACTACAGTAAGAAAGGAACTTTAAAGACTTCCAGTGTACCAGGTTAACACCTAAATGTAGCTGGAGCTACCTTCTGTAAAATACAACAGCAGAAATCTTAGTGGAAGGAACAGACAAAACAAGAGCATCAGGTAAGATGGAAAAGCTTACCCAGCAGTGGACTAAAGAAAATGGAGAATGAGGACAAAATGAATTTTTACAGGATGTGCCATTAAACTCTTGTTCTCATCCTCAAACTGAGGCCTGATGCAAAGACATGAAAATTAAATAATCAAGAATTAAATTCTCATTTCCAAAAAATAGAAATTGATGCAGTATCAAAATCAAGTCACTGACTTACAGATCATCTAGATAAAGATCTTTGGGTATTTTTTTATCTACTTTATGAAGGCTGGTCCATCAGCACTCATGCTTCAAATGACAGGCACCAGAGCTGGATTCTTCAGTCCTCTGCATTCAGAACTTCCCAATGAAAACATGAAATTTCCTGCCCTTCTCTGTTGTTCCATGTGTGAATGACAGCTGCCAAGAGTGAAATGACAGGCTTTTTGAACAATTTGACAGTCATAATCCAGAAACCCATATCATCACCTAACACACCTACCATACCCTGTTCCAGCCATACCCTGTTAAGCATTCTTTAATCATTAGAGATAAAACGAGGTCCTGCATAACTAACTTACTATTTCTGCACTATCTTCCCACCGCTTACTGAATTTCTGAATGGTTTAGGAAAAGGGGGAGGCCACCAATGCTTTTCAGACTGCTGGTATGTTCAGGGTCTTGCATGACTCTGGGCTTCAATGGCTGCGATTGAAAATTATATGCAAACAGCTTCCTTCCATGTGAGGGCCAGAGCTGAGCTTCATCTCAGCTGACTACAGCTGCCAGAAGTGAGAAGGCTGCTGGAAGCACTTACAGCAACATTGAGAGGATAAACGCTCTGGAAACAAATTAAACATCCTGTATGGCTGAAAAACATCAGTCTGAGAGGAAATGGGTGCGGGAGCGGCGCTACTTAGAAATGAGGCAATGGTCATGGAAGCTGTGGATGAAAGCAGCCATTACACAACATTTTCTTCTATGCTGGGATGCACTAATTCTCTGATCAGTATTTCTCTGTTTTCTAGTGACGTCCAGCTCCCCATTGCTCCTTCAAGGGAGCCAGCACTGCTCTTAGATCTATGCTGTCAGAAACGTCAACATCCCTATTTTTACTTTCATCCACGTAATTTTATTTAACTCCTAGTCACACTCCGAGACTCTGGCTATCATGGGTCCAGGTAGTGAAAAGCCATCGGGCAGTGCAGAAGACTTCTCCCTTGTAACAATTCTTGCATCAAAACACAGCCACAGTAGGTATAACACAGTATGCAAATTGGAAATACAATGCCCCACTGCTACACTGAACATGAAATATGAGATGTTCTGTGCCTGAATATCCCTTGGGACAGCTATAACTGAAAGTGAATACAGTAGGCCCTTTTCCTCAGTGAGAGGGGTCACTGCAGGATATTTCAGATGATTGCAAAAGAAAAGAAGCTAGAGGAAATGAGACAGGGAGAGATAATTTAGAGGAAATTGCAACAAATTCCAAAAAGAGTATGAATTTTTATTAAAGAAGTGGGTATAGTGCTGATTTAGACTTTTTTTTTTTCAATCTAAAGTCTGCATTTTGTTTTTTTTCTTCAATGTCAAAGATGACCCTGCTTTGAGTAGGAGGTTGGACTAGACAATTCCAACCTGGATTATTCAATGATAGCTATGTGTTTGTAACTAATTTTTTTTTCTTGAATATGTTGACGAGATTTATACCTGATGTTGAAAGGTTCATCTGACTACCTCCCGCACAAGGCAACTGTTTATACTTTCTCCCTGGGCCCTCTCCCATTGCCAAGGGCATTACCACTAGCACAGCAAACGACTTCTGTTCCCAGTTCAACTGAGCCTCACTTTTCCTCACATGGGACAGAGTCCTGACCCTTTTCAAGCCAACTCACTTCAATCCAGACACACCCTTTTCAATAATATTTTATTTTATCACTAACATTTTTTTTTCTGCTCAGTGGAAAGTGAAGTTGTGAATACAGAAAGTAATAATTTCTGAACCTGACGAGCAGGGAGACAGCATCACTGATAACAAGCAGAATGTGGGAACAGGGCTAGTGAACTGCTTAGCCAGACATTGCAGCCTGACAAAACATGTCTGAAATGTGTAACTGAGGTGGAAAAGGAGAAAAAAAGTATTACAAATTCGTCCTACCAGTCCAGGAGCTCTCAAGATTTAATCTCTTTTGCAGCAGAGAGTTTCTGTCTTGCCTTTCAGATTTTCTTGAGCTTTTTTCCAAGGCTGTAAAGACTGTTTCACTTGGCTTTGTGAAAGGGCGATCTGCTCTTGACAACCACCAAATCAGAAGGGTCTAGATATGACTTGTGTAGCCTTCAAAGTTGTTAAAGATGCACAAGGAGGACTGAATCATACAGTGTGTCCAAGCCCCATGTACAGACAAAAGGGTTATCCTAACAGCCATGTAGCTACAGTGAAGAAACTCCAAGTGATTTTGCTGAAATTAAATAAGGCCTTAGAGTTCACTAACCCATCTTCAGCCTAAGGCTAAGTTCCTTTTTCCAGCTCTGTCATGTCAGTAAGAACCATTCATTCTGCCCTTCCCAACTACAGAAACAAAGGAAAAAGTTGTAAATCAACTTCCCTTTGGATACATTTCTGTTGAAGGGAATTTCTGTTTACTATTATAACATTGTGGGAAAAGACTATCCGTCGTGGATTTTTAATAAATGTATTTTTTACAGATTTCTTAAGGTGTCCGTGAAAACAGATGTTCAAACATTCTTCAAACAGTGTTCCATTTCTATTGCACTTAAAATGTGCTCCACCTGTGCTGTGAAGTTACAAATGGTGAGGAAAAGAAAGCCGTACCACAGCAACTGCACAGCCCATGGATTACTCCTGCAAGTATTTCTGCTTGCACAAAGCTCAACAACTATCTCAGCACTGACACTGAGCAATAGGCTGTCTTTCCAGTAAAGCTCCAAAGTGTTCTTTGAATGGAAATAAATTCAATTTTTCTATAATTCACTTCTGTTCAAGACAGTGATTCTCTGACTTTAGGAAAAACCAAAGACAGTTACTCGACCCATCTAACAAGGTTGTTCCACACAGCTCAATGTTTAGTGCTGAGCACGGGGTGAATTTTCAAGAAACTTCATAGCATCACTTGAAATATTTACTGTGGTCATACTCATGTTAATAATATACTGGAGTGTACCATTTCAAGGTCTTTCTAGAGAGATCTAATTTTTGTTACAGTTCATACGGTAGCACAAATTGTATCAGCTTCTATAGGCTTATCTAAAAGCACTTTTAATGGAGATTAGTGTGTTGCAAATAGAGAAAGAGAGGAAAGATGAACTGTGACTCGCCTCATATATCAGGCTAAAGAACATCTCTGAATGTCATTACAACCCATGGTTCTAAGAGCTGTGACTGAGGCCCTCCAGCTGTACTCAATGGCCAAAACAACAATAGACCTAGCTTTCTCAAATACTTAGACATGCACTGTTAAAGTTATCTGATGTTATATCTTTTTTTTTCCTAAAAGGAGGGAGAGTGTTTGCTGAAAAAATGTGTGTTTTTAAAAATATAGTTTTACTAAGCGAGTTGCCCTTCATTACAAATAAGTAAAAGCTTGTTTCTCGTATTTTACATAGAAATGTTACTACAATACTTGCTGTGTTGGTTCCCAGAGTGAAAAAATCACTTTAACAGCAATTTTAATGGGCTCCAGTAACTTCTGTAAAAGCATGCAAATAAAGTTATTTCTTAAAAATTCAAAATTAAACACCTGTAAACATTATATGGTTCTATTTATCTCTCCATGTAGTGATAAACTCCCCAACCAAAGATATTTTCACTCTAAAAAGAGAACTGAATTCTTATTATGGTTTAATCCTTATATCATTTCCATCAACCTTCCCTGTGTCTGTGTAGTCATCCATTGATAAATGCCCTCAATACATAAGGAGTTTATTCCCTCAGGAGTTGATGGAGATTGTGTGTGCTTTTGTGAAGGAGAAGTTTAAAAATCTGTGAAAAATGCCCCTTCAGAAATTTTTGGAAGTTTTAGCGTGGTTATTTTCTGGTTCTTGTGGTCAGGTTAATTGCCTGTGCAGGTTTCAGAAATATTGCAAGTTCAGCTGTGGTTTTGGATATTTTATTGTGGATTTGAATTGCTAGTAGGTAAGTACTACCTTGGAAATTAGGTTTTGTGGCCTCCCCATGGTATCTCAAATAATCCTTTCCTCTTGTACATTCCTGTGAATTTCTTTCTGAATGTCGTGCGTGAGCAAATTTGGCAGAATAGAAATGGATTACCTAAAATAAAATGGAACATTTAGGGAGTCTGCAGAATGAGTGTCACTGAGAAAAGGGTTGTCTCATACATCTGTCTATAGCTGAATTTCACAGCCTACCGCACATGTCATTGCTGAAAACCACGCTTACCCATTCTTCACTTCTCACACACATGCCAGAAAATACCACTACTAACTGCTTTCTTTAGATCCTGCATTTTTGATGGGAGCAAACTCTACTGACAGATCTACTTGATAAAACAGAAAGCTGCCAAGTAGCTACATCCACCTAGCTTCGTCTCCACTGTCAGCATAGAGGGGACTGCTGCTCTTCTCTGTGCGCTTAGTGGATCACGGAACACATTCCCCAAACAAGACTTTCAGTCCCCAATAAGCACACAGCAAAAAGACAGGAAGGTGAGACAATTAAAGAAGAAAATTCTAAAAATCAGGTTCTCTAATCTGTTTTGTATAGAAGACATAAAAACGGAATAAATCAAGGAGTCGAACGGCAGCTCTTCTCCAGTGTTGTAACTTTGCAGGAATTTTCCGGTGTCAAGCTGTTCTGTAAGTTGACAGTCGAAATGCTTAAGGTTACCTAGGAAACTCCAATAACAATTATATTCTGGGCAGTCTTAATAAATGTTATTTAAATTAACATAGATTTCCACTCTTTTCTGGGTGCAATTATGCTAATTAAATTGAAAGAGAACTCTGACATTTCCAATTAGCATTTACCACAAAAGTTATATATGCAAATATAACAGAAGGTAAATACTGATTTCAAAAAACAAAATACATGGTGTGGTACCATACCACAGCACAATTGGACAGAACATTATTATCAAACTTTACTTAGCCAAAATAAAAGTCATCAACAATACATAGCAGATACTGAAAATCAATGTAAAAGATTTGAAAATAAAAGAAAGCCACCCAGAGATAATACAAACAAACCTGTTGAAACACATTAATGATTGTAATGTAGTGCATGATGTTTCAAAAATGCAGATTTTTTTTTGTTCTTTGTATGAAATTATTTTTCAAAACAACTGATACTTACTTTAACTAAATTAATAAATTGCATATAATATTTGGGAAGGAGCTATCCTTTCATGCAAATGTTCTGGAACTTTAAAACTCTGAAAGCATGTTGAGGCTATTGAGGTCTTAGAAGGATAAAAGAAAATGTGTCAGTCCTGCTATATAAAATCCTGCTGAGGAAGATGGAAAGCAAACTGCCTGGTTTAGTCTGGACACAACCCTGCACTACAAGAATGACAGTGAAAGTACGTCTGTGTCATCTCTGGTGGATCTAGGTGGAACATTTGACTAGAAGTTAACTAGCTGCCATTGATGGTCTTCAGAGCACTTCATGATCCGTGTCTGCAAAACTCAACCATTTCCACTTGAACTGGCCACAGAGGATGTTTGGGATAACTTTGTTGCCGTGAAGTGGATTGGGAAGCACTCACATATTCTGATGTGGTTGATACCCATAATAATGGAAAATCACTAGGGCATAATAATGGGACAATAAAGATACTCTGTCCTTAATTGTCAGCAGGAATTCCTTTGCAATACAGACATTTTTGCTGACTAACTGTAGGCCTTAAGTGGAGCCCCTCTTGCTCTCCCCTTGGCTTTGCCCAGAGTAGCATATGTGTTTTATTCCTAGGCTCTGCCAATACTCTGCAGCACTCATCACCCACGCTCCTGCAGCCATTGTTACAGAAATAATTTAGATGAGCCTATATTTTATCTAACTAACAAAGCAGGGAAATTTAGGATAAGGAAGTGACAACCAAATTTTGATTTATACCCCCTAACCTTTTTGTTTGTCCTTTAAAGGGCTCTGCAGAATCACTGGAATAAGTTACTATGTTTATTATGGTCTGTGTTGCATGATGTTAATTTTGTCACTGGTAAATAACCTAGACACTGCTACTGACACTTGACAGAATACTTTGTGCTAAGTAGAGCAGTGAGATAGTTAGAAGAAGGTTTGAGAAACAGACATTAATTGTTTCTGTCTCATGTGTTTCCTAATATCTGAATTATTTTGCCATTAACCCCACAGTGATCCTATTTTATGAGTCATCAATGGCCAGGAAATCCCTTTTCTAAAAGAGTAGAGTTGGAGCTGCTGCAGACACCCAAGAGTGTGTAGTCAGATCCTTTCCTAACGAAGAGCAAATGCTCTCACAATAAAAGGACAGACAAATATTTTAAGGACAGCATGGTGTGGGGGGAGAAGGTAAATCCCTGCTTCCCACGGGTACTACTAGATAGAGTTTGTGTGCTACAGTTTTGTTCTTTTTTGACAATTCCTTGGTGGCTTGACACAAAAAGGAAGTACCCAAGCTTGGTAAACAAGTGCAAACTTAAAGTATGAGCTTTTGTTACAGTGTCTTAAAGAATCTCCTGAATGTTGCTGAGGAGTTTCCTCACACAGACCTGCCGTCTGTACCACAGGGGTCTTGTGGTCAGACCACGGGCCAGGCTGAAATCTCTCGGCCTGAACCCTCTGGGGCAAACATCAGTCCTGTCACCCAGCAGGACACTACGAACCTTTGGACGACCCTTCCAATTTAAGAATTTCCATTAACTATTTCTGTAATAAAGAAGCGTGAAAGAAGATTTGCCGTTTTCTTTTTCTTAAGATTCAATCAGGTTTTTGCACCACACCCTTCGCTAAATGTGATGTTTTATTTCTGCCATGGCTTGAAACATTATGCCCCAAAACTTCCTGTCTGAGACATATTCCTTTCCAAATTCCTCCTTCCTGGAGGAAGAAGGTACACCCTCATGGTAAGGAAAATGTTTCCTCTTTTCAGCGAAATTATAGAAATTGCTCAGATTCACCCTCAAACTCCAGTCACTCGTGCACCAAATGTATGATCCCCGTGTGTTGACCCAAAAGTGGGATCATTCACCCGGTGTGCAGTACGCCAATATACGCACAGAGCAGAGGTATTGACTTTATTGCATAATTGTGTAGATATGGGTGCTAGGTGATAATTCCACAAAGCTAGCACACTGCTTGGCAGAGTCACAAGGACTATCTACTCTTACAAAACCAAAGAAATTACCTATTACGTTCTAATTGGTTTTTCGTGTTACATGCTTATCGTAGAGCTATAGTCCTTCCTTACTTAACTACACATGCTCTCAAGCTGGGTGGGTGCAGTCTTTTTGGTTCTGAATTGAGTCGGTGGTTGCGATCTCCCCCTGCCGTCTTTACCTTTCTCCTAATTACTCTAGACCTTTGTTAACTTCATGCTTCTTTGGCATTCATTCAGCTTTTGGCACCTTCTGAGCTGATTGTTCCCCTTTTATCAGTCTGTTAGCTCCTCTTCAAGGGAGGCATGTATTTTTAGTAAGGCATGTATTTTTTATAGAAAGTAGTCAGGCCTAAATTAAAAAATGTTACTACAACCTAAGCATTTCTGCCCTGTATCATTACAACTGAAGCATCACTATGCTCTGAATATTTCAGTTCAATATAACAGGGACATACTTAGTGGGTGATTTGGACCCAAGAAGCCAGTAGCTAGCCTTCTTGCTCCCTCCTTTTGCTTAAAAAAGGAGCAACCATGTGGTGTGGGACTGTGGTCTGCCCAAGATGCAGAAGAAAAATTGATGGTTGTTACTAACAGGCTGATTGGGGTTGGACTACTTGATCCAATGCTTGCATGAGTAGGTAGAGGTCCAACAGTTCTTCTGTAATTTGTTATAACCCCTTCCCTCTCTGAATATAAAGGTGTGTTTATTCCAGAAAGACCCAAAGAGCAGTTGCCTACTGCAGAAAGTGGAAGTTTTCACATGCACACAAAAAGATACTGGTATGAGCTATATTGGCAAAAATACATCCACTGTTGTTACTCAGAATTAGTTTTAAAAATGCACTTCTGTTTATGATAATGAATCCATTTTTGTTCCTTGCAAAGGCCATAGCTGACAGCTATAGAATGTTGATCAGAAAATTCATTAAATTGCTCATCCACAAAAATCCTTTTTGTGTGTCTTTAAGTGAAGGAGAGTAAAAGTACACTATAAACTATCGGACTTCATTAAAATAAATATAATTCTTTGTTAATGAACAGCAAACCCCTTGATTTTTTGTTTGAGCAACTAAAAAGAGTCTGTATTCTCTTTAACCCTCTCACATCACAAGCCTGAGAGATTTCCCGACAAAAAAGACACATATTTCATACCAATGGCAAGAATTTCAGGTCACCGCATTTATGCTGGCCTAAACTGCAAAAACAGGAATTTAGGTTAAACATCAGGACAAACTCCCAAACCTATGTGGGGGAATAGCTTCCTCAGGGAGACTGTGGACTCTCTAACATGGGAGCTTTCCAAAATGAAGTGGGAACGTCTGTCACAAATTACGCAAGAACAGCAGGTTCCCTGTCAGGTATTGAAATAATTCCTCTTACAGAACACACCCGCCACCCCCCTGCATGCCCACCCCCACAGTTCTGGAAAGTAAAGCAATAACTTACTCTGGGTTGTGGCTGGATTATAAACTGTAAAGATAAACTTGGAAAAAGGGATTTAAGTACTTACTCATTTTGTGGTTTATTATCTTCAACCCACTATCCAATGTAGAACCTTCTGGAGGAAAGAACATCTGATTGCCTTTCTGAAGACATTTATTTCTTTAATCCTTTCTATTGTCCCTAGTTTTACACAGGACTGTGAAACTACCTGAAGTACTTCTGAAAAATCTACCCACTTCCTTATCAATGTGGACCTGATGAGGGGTTGATTCTTTCTCCTAGCAAAGTTAGAAACAGTTGAAAAATCTGAGAAACAGGGCTGAGGGAAATTATAGCCACCTTAAAATACATTTTGCAGAGGTCATACATTGCAAGAAAGGAGTCTGAGGTCACATATTAGACAAAATTTTCTTTAATTTGTAATCTCCCTAAATTAGGGATTTTGGAATTTGTGGAATTGGAGTCTTTTAAGATTGGGTTAGGCAAACATTTGTTGGCAATAACAGACTTTCAGTCTGAGTTCCAAGAGGTAGACAAATGGCATTTTCCAGTCCCTTCCAGCAATATTTTTTTAATACTCTGGATATATACTGACTAACTAGTTACTGTTTCTGTGGAGAAAAAAACCTTACACGTTGAATTACACTTTAATACTAGATGTTAAATCATTTTAAAGTAAATTAAAGGTGTTTGCTGAAAAGGTTTAGCCACTACTGCAAATTTTGCTTTCACTAGTAATAGAAGAAATATATTGCTATACAACCTATGTTGTAAGCTAAAGAAATTAGCTACTAAAATTTGATAACATAATTAAGCAATAGGCCCTGCTGTTGATGTCTCTACTAGAAGATAATAGATGGCAAGGGGAGTTATATGTGCTGAAACTATATTTACGGCACATAAAATTGCAATGTCCTATTACTGTTTTGTAGAGCCTTCAGAGGAAGGAACCTATTTTTCTGTAAGGCAAGGATTTTTTTTTCCTAATTAATTCCAGCTTTTTTTGTGTTGAAAAACATCACTGGTGTTTCTATTACTTGAAGCGTTATGGTATTTAAAGCTTGGATGCAGTCAGAAGATGAAATCAGAACTGGGCATTACACAGCTCCAAGTTGCTCATGACAGCCCATAGGGCAGAGATCACAGAGTCACTGGAGCTGCAGAGGTGGTCTTGATGTGCTTACCTGAAAAGTCAGGCAAATTGATAGGTGCTAAACCATTATATAGTCTCAGTGATTTAGTAGCAATAATCATGCTTTAAAAGCAAAATTTTACAAAAAGTTTCTGGCCCAAAGGACAGACTTCTGGAAGAAGAAAGTTTCTACTTTCTAGAAGGTCTGATTTTGACAAAATGGTTTAACCCACCTGAAGAATATTATAACATAATCACTTCAACCATCTCACTTTCTTGAATCTGGGATCTTTCTAACGCATGCTATTTGGAGTCCCGAAAAGGTGTATAATCAACTATGTACACTGTTCTGATGAAATACAACACATCAAATTAGAAGACAGAGAGCTATGCAAACCTTTATTTTTATCCCTTCAAACAATACCTGTGAAAGTTCTTTAGTTTTGCAGCTAAATACATTTATGGATAGTTTATATCCATTTTTCTTTTAAAATAATTAAAAAGAGGAGTTACAGGAATAAGTTTCTGGAATAGTCTTCCAATACACATTCAGCAGGTAAAGCTCCTATTTGTTATCCAACAACATGGTAAATTTTGCATAGAATTTTATGATGTAATCATGTTTGCTATCTAGATGGGAGAATGCAGAAGGGTATTTTAATTTTATTATTAAGTATTCACATATTATCTAATTCTATCTGAGCCACCGGACTGGGTTACCTGTGTTAAATGAGTGGATGCAATGATCGTATTCTTAAGTTCGGGTATTTATTTTCTAAAAGATTTTATTTTTTTGTCTGGTTTGTGTATTTTATTCACCATTATCTCAACATATTACGGGGAGAGAAGCTGTGGCATACGAAGACAACCTTGTGAATGTCAGGTTGCAAATACAATTCATGAAGTTTTTATGTCTAGGAAAGCCATTTTTCATAGGGTACCTGTGAAAATACAGTTGTAATAACATTAACCTTCTCAATATTTGCAGTGGCATATGTTAATTATGTCTAAATAACTCCTAAAAGTACTTTAAAAAATCAGTTGGAATTACAGAACCTTAGTGAAGGGAAAAAGCCCCAAAGGAGAAAAAAAAATGGTTTAATCCAATAAAATAAACACTCATTTTGTGGTTTTCATGGGGTATTTTGGACACTGATTCTCTGTTTCCTCAATAGACAGACAAAAATAATTAAGGATATGTATTCCAAATCCTCTCTTGTTACTCATTTTAATAACAGGAGATACAGCAGAATATCTTGCAATTATTAACTGCCTTATCTTTATCATTTCGTTTTCATGCTGAGCAATATTTTGCCATATGATTGCTAAAGGCAAAATAGAGCAATATTTTTAACAGCATGTACAAACTTAACTGTAATATTCAGCAGTCAAAGGGTCATCCAGAAGAGATGCCTTTGTAAAATTACAAATTAGCAAGAATTGGTTTATTGTGATAATGTCCTTTCTAGGAAAAGAACCATTTTGCTTTACATTGTTAGCTACATGGCCAGAGGTAGATACTGCTTACATCAACTGAATATAAGCAACTCCTGTAAATAACATTTCTACATACTATCAAGGTTTCAGACCATTGTTCTACTCTAAAAGGCTGTCTACCTCCAGGCTATAGCTCAGACAAAGGAACAGGAAGACGTGGGAGAAAATAGCACAAAATATATGAAGAGAGAAGGTGCAAGCAAACTCTGCTAACCTAAACATTAAAGAATTCTTTTATCTGAATCTGTTACTTGAAAGTTAGGTGTGTCCAACAGACCAGAAAAATTAAGCATAGGAAATACATCTATGTCATTCAACAATTCTCTGCATTTTGCAGCTGGAGAGAGTCTAGTGGAAGACTACAAAGGTGATGAGGGAACTGGAGCATCTCTCCTATGAGGAAAGGCTGAGGGAGCCGGGCTTGTTTAGCCTGAAGAAGAGAAGGCTGAGAGGGGACCTTATAAATGTCTATAAATATCTAAGGGTGGATGTCAAGAGTATGGGACCAGACTCTTTTCAGTAGTGCCCAGCAACAGGACAAGGGGCAATGGGCACAAACTGAAGCATAGGAAGTTCCATCTGAACATGAGGAAGAACTTCACTTTGAGGGTGACGGAGCACTGGAACAGGTTGCCCGGAGAGGTTGTGGATTCTCCTTCTCTGGAGATATTCAAAACCTGCCTGGACAAGGTCTTGTGCAGCCTGCTCTAGGTGACCCTTCTTCAACAAGGAGTTTGGACTAGATCATCCCCAGATGTCCATTCCAACCCCTACCATTCTGTGATTCTGTGATTCTGTAATTCTCTCAAAATAACAACAACTATTTAAAGAAATTTAAGATCTTCATTATGTCTGGAGTTGGTAAAGATACCTTTGTCCATGTAGGACACTTCTTGAGCACAAATGGATGTATCCTCACTATGCTGTAAGAACCTTTCATTCGACAGATGAATATCTAATAGAGCTTTTCTCGGGGAATACTGAACCACACAAGTTAACCACAAATTATTGCATGTAATGGCCTCGATCCAGGTGAGTTAAACACTGAGAAGGCAGAGAGTTTCTCATTCCCCTGTGCATTATGCAGACCCAGAGACAAACCCATAATGCACAAATGAAGTCTCAGATGTGCTAATAATGATGGGACATTAACCACTGATTTCAGATGATCATGATTCTTCTTAACCATATGAACCTAGCAGAGGACTGAGTGGAGTTTATAGGTCAGATATGACTCATCTTAAGCCTGGTGACTGGAAAGAGACAAAAAGTTCTTCTCCACTTGACCTTTTACCCTTCAATTATTTTCTTAATTAGAGACTTTGTACTGTACTTTACAGTATGTTGTACTCTCTGCCAGTCTCACTATGTTCCTGTAACCTGGGGCTATTATTTTGCAAATTGCACACTCCAGAAACAGTCGCTGTCTTTATGGTTAATTATAAGAACTTCTTTGTTCACTTTTTCAGCACTCTGGAGATGGAGCCTGGCATAGCTGTGAAATGTAGAAAACTAAGATCTGTCAGTTAAATATTTCCTAATGCTTCCACAAACAAACTGAAAAAAAATGACACTTGAACAAAATTAGATCTTTCCTGATGTAATCAAGCTCCTACTAAAGGTAGAATCATTTCAGTGATGGCAACTTCAGATCTCAATTATAACAGACTTGAACCCTTGAAAATCTCAATTACTAGTGTCTGTTTTCTAAACTTTTCAAGGTGAACAGGATTTCACACTGTTCAGAAAAAAATTTGGGAGAATCAGACAAAATGTAAAGGGATTAAAAATCTATGTTCCCCTAAAATATCCTGCACTGGTAAAGATTTTTCTTTTTACTTATTCTTCCAGATGTTGTGATCTTAGCTTTTATAGGTGACTTCGTTATTGGCATAGTTTATGAATTTGAACCAATTCAGATTTTATAAAGATATTTATAAAGAGAGTACATTCTGACTCTTCATCCAGGTCATTGATGAAGAAGTTAAACAAGACTGGGCCCAGTACTGACCCCTGGGGGACACCACTAGTTACCGGCCTCCAACTAGACTCAGCGCCGCTGA
>Ga0065711_1004634_pt1 | contig 22870 bp, 7 predicted proteins | sample Hoacrofraction12_FD_59098 | JGI IMG/M metagenome (GOLD analysis project Ga0065711, IMG submission 59098) | Hoatzin crop microbial communities from Cojedes, Venezuela - Epithelial fraction 12 v2 (version 2) | ecosystem: Host-associated > Birds > Digestive system > Esophagus > Crop | place... | reverse complement strand
TTTTTTTTTTTTTTTTGGACTTCTCAACACTTTACACTTGCTGACAAAAGGGTTTAGCAAAATCATGGCTGCCAGACTCAACTGCTTGTTATTATGCCATGATGATAAGCACTGCAGTCAGTCATTTCACCACCACCAGAGTCAGCCCTAGGGACTGCATTTGTCAAGATCAAAAAATGAACACCTTAATATAGAGTAGTTGCAAGATTAATTCTTATAAGCGTGTATATAAATTATTTCTTTCAGTCTGCAAAGACGAGCCAACACCAAGCAGCTGAGATGAGACAACACAGCATATCCTTTATTTCATGTATTCGTTTCCTGTCTCTGTGGCGGGTCCCCTTGCACTGATAAAGTGCCTAAACAGACATGATTGCCTTTCTATAGGAATTGCCTATGAACTCTACACCTTGTAGATGCATTTAAAGGAGAGTTGCTAAGGCTCAGGACACAGCACCAGTTGTGATTGTTTCTGTTTACATAAATTCCAAGAATCTCATTTCCAGAGTTTTCTGCCTCGGTAACTGTTCCTGTTCCAAATAAAAGACTGACATCAATAATCCAAATGTCCATCCTTGTTCCGCTCAACAAGATCTTGTACTGCAGATGGTGCAAATACCCTGGCGTATGCAAAATCCAGTACATTTGTCTCTGAAAGACTGCCAAAGTCAGCAGGGAGTTCATGCATAAGGTAGACTGGCAGAGCTCTCGGAGGAGTTTGCCCGTTTATAGCACGTCTGAACTCAGACAGGAGGGCTCCCATTTCTACAGGAGCCATGCATGCAAGACTTTGTACCTTATTGTCTGAACAACTTTGAGAGTCAAGGCCAAGAAGAGTGCCTGAAAATAAGTTTCCAGATAGAGATTCAGGAACACAGCCTGATACAGATGTTAGCCTGATGCAGCCTTCATTTTCTCAAAGTGCTTTGGTACAATTTTCCTCAACAAACAAAGGTTCAGATATTGCTCTCAAGTTAACACCACAATTACAATTTCATTTTTATTTGTCAGTAACTTAGTCTTTCAAACATTTAGATCTTTTGAGTACAAGTAACTAAAAATTTTCTGTGAGAAACTGTGAAGATGGTCTAGCTACAAAAATCACAGCACTGATTACAAATCACAGTACTTGGCCACACTGAAGCCTGGTGGAAATTCCCTACTGCTGGTCACTTTTAGGAAAATATAGGAGTTAAATTAAAAGGGTGAGATACTCCTAAGAACTTCTGCCTTACACATATCCCTTTGCAAGGCTCAGTACTGCAAATTTTATTTTTGCTTCAAATATTTATAGATTTTCCTGAAGGCAAAAAGAGCTAAAGCATGCTGCACAGATCATAAGAGCTATTAAAAAACAGGATCTTTCAAGAAGAAAGGAGGATTCGTATAACTGCACCCTTCTCCCTTTTGATATCTCTTCCCCAGGACCAACTTTACAGGGAGAAATTGGAAGACCAGTACTGTGGGTGAGAATTTTATTCTTGGCTTCAGTAGCCAAGACTCAGCCACTCTTGGCAGAATATCTCATAATGTTTAGAAATAGTCAGTACAGAGAAAGTGCTGATATCACAATAGAAAGAGAAAAAGCATAGCAAAGTCTTAACAAAAATTTTCTTCCTTTACACATACTTGCTTCCCTAAAGCTCATGTTTATTTCTCAGTAACGTAAAAAAGCAACTTAAAAGAAAACTTTGCAATTGGTACAAATATAAGATTCAGCCACGTGTGTGAAAGACCAGAAGGGAAAAAAAATTATGGGGACAAAACTTCAGTTTCTAAGGGGAAGAGATAAGAAAGTAATATAAAAAAGAACAGAACAAGAAGTATGCACTTGGGAAAAATGATACAGAGGAAACAAATGAATGCAAGACAGTGAGAATATGCTCTGCAACTCCCTTTACTGATTTTGTTGAGAAAAGCCAATACTCTGAACTAAGAGTTCTTTAAAGTAAAACAGGTATTAGATTTTAGGACATTATAGCAATTACAAAATTTATGTGTTGGCTCATCTATGGAGCCCCCATAGCTGCTGTTATTACTAAGGCTGTTCCCAACCCTGCTTTTTACTCATTTTGTAATATGGGAAGCTCAGTTCAAGTTTATACTTCAGCATTTCTGTAGGACGAACACCAAAATAAGCCTTCCTAATAAGTTTCTGGAAAGCTTCCAAATACCAAAACGTAAATATACCTTAAAAACAATATTCCCCCACCACAAAAGAGGCTAAAGAATAGTCCACACAAATCTCTTGAAAATGGTTATTTTGAGTAGCACAGTGATACAAAGCAGGTTCTTGCTCTCTGGGTAGCATTGGATTTGCCATGATAAGGGAAGACGTACGTACTGACCACAATGTTTTTATTATTTTAGAATGGCAAGAACACCACCTCCTTTTTGGTTAAATATAAAAAGTTTTTTAGCAATTCTGGTTGGATAGCAACATCCCCACTTTGTTTTCTGTTCTGCTAAATTAAACCTCCATATTCATCAGAGTGCTGTGGGCTGAGTTCCTGGTTATGTTTCAGAGTTATATTCCTGATTAGCATACTCTGAGCAGAAGCAATAGGTTCTCCAACAAAAAAGGTATAGTTGAAGAGAGGGACTGGCGGAATGGCCACTGTATGGGCAACATAGTGCATTTAACAGTTAGACTACTTAGCATAAACAATATTGTTGACTGATAACAAACAGAGTCTGCTTTAATTGGTATAACAGATAAAACCACTCTTCTGTCAAATTAAACTTTGGAAAATGAGTCCATCAGCCCTATTAAAATACAGCCTGTGATGAATAAAGTTCATGTTCCAGATGGCCCAAAAATAACCACTACAGCTTCCAGCTATGCTTGAATTAACAAGCCACTATATATGATCCACAAATTTGACATATTATGAATTAATCACATAATGCTGGGGAACGGGAAAGAGGAGGAAATGAAGACAAAATGCGGAATATTCTCTTAGCTTTAGATATCTAGTTTAGGTGTCCGAAATAGAAGGTTAATTCCTCTGGGCTACTTATATTATCATGAAAACAGGAATCAATCCTACCACTTTCTGGCAGAACTCTTTTCTGTAGGAATCCAGACTGCGGTCTCTCCAGAATCGCACCTGGTCTGTCAGCTTAATCTAACACCTTCAAGACAAACAGCACAAATAATCCCCTAATATTTACAAGGACCATCACTAACAATGACCATTTCAGATCATTAAATATGTTACTGGAAGGTATTCTAGTAGTTTAGGCAAATGGGTTTGTCATGGCATGCCATTATTCCACTTTGCGTTACTGCAGAAGAGGACACTGAATACCCAACAAAAAATATTTATATTCTTTCCCCCTGAATAACTGAAAATATCAGATGAAGGTATCACTGTTATTATAGGAGTTTTTAGAGATCTGGCTAGGGGAAGGAGACTGGAAGAATTTATTGCAAGTGGTTTGCACGAATTTTCCATTCCAACTAATGAACCAAAACTGTTAATTTTAGCCCTGTTTAGCTCAGTTGCCACAGAACTACCGTCCAGGAGAGAGAGAAGTCAGGTGTTTGTATTTTATAAGACTACAAGGAAAGGCAGGGCAAGCATAACAGATTTAACAATTTAGTATGCCCTACTGTTTTGACTATGAAATACACCCAACAGAATAGAAAGACAAGTAGCAAGAAACACACACAGATGAAACGGGACAAGTGGGGTTTCTACAATCATGGTATGAAGTCATCCTCAGTGATACAGAATCACTGATGATTAGTGCCTAGTCCTGAGCTAGGCCCCTGATACCTTTCTTCCGTAAGGCTGCACCTGATGATGGCTGGCATTTAATGGTTCAAAAGCCAGATCTCAAAGATCTGACTTCGACTGGACCAAGGCTTCTTTGTTTGCACAGATAGCAACGAAGACTTCCCAAGGTTTTCCCAGGAAAACACACTCTTTCAAACTTAAACAGCCAACATAACTTCTCCTTAGAAGAGAATAAAATGAGAGAAAACAATCAGGAATGATCAAAAGGGAAACATATTAAATTTTGCAGGTTTTGAATAGCAATCTGGAGAGTATTTAAAAGTAACATTCTTATATTTTGAAAAAAGCTTGGGTAAAGAACTGTTATGAAAGAAATATTTAAAACAGTCTTGTTGAGGAGAGGATGAAAAAGAAAGAGAAATAATCCCCTGAGAAATGGTTGAGGAGAGGAAAGTGGTCTTAAAATTAAAAATAAGAGTCCTCTTCCAATACATATCAAAAGAAAAAGACAGCTAGGGAAGACATTAGCTGTAAACAACTCCTAGCAGGGAGCCAGTGGTTCACAAAGATTCATCTTTCTACCAGTAGAAGATAAGAAACAAGCTGAGACACTCAAGCATAGTAAACTGCTAGATTAGAAAAGTATTTATTCATGTGTCTGCTCTGAAGGAAAAAAGGGATGAAATAGCAAATGAAGACAAAGCACTAAATGACAGATATTTCTGGATATATAAACCCTGCAACACAATATCCATTTGTCATCATGAAGTCCAGATTAATTTAGTAAGAATACAAAAGCTTTACCACAGAAACTGATAGAAGTTTTATGGTACAGCAGAAAGAGAAAGAGAATTTGATATGGTCCCCTCGCATGTTTTTGTTCAGACTTGATGGGGAGTCAAACCAGCATTTTTTAACAACATTGGATACTTAAATAGTTCCGTGTGGGGGATCATAGTGCAGACTAAAATGACACACACATTAGAATGGACTGTGGGGGGCAAGGTTAAGTCAATAGAGACCTTGGAGCTGACAAAGCTGAATAATAGTGTTCCTGTAGGATTAGCTCTTCGTAACAACTATTTTTTCTATGGATGGCTAGCAAAGAAAAATTTGGGAAAATTTGATGAATCACATTCATTTTTTTTGTTTAACAAAAACTAAAAGAACTTATTCCTGTTCATGAACACCCTGCAAAACACCACCAGGCTGCTAAGCTCCTCTCCTTCGCACTAATATTTACAAGACTTTCAGATTGAGGAAGAATATGAGCATAGTGGACAAAGTTAAAAACATCCTTTCTTTAAGGTAAGAGATTTTTTGGGATGCTTTTAAATGCTATTCACGAGAAGGTGGAGATTAAACAGTGAAACAGTTCCAAAAAGTTGCTGGATTTAGCACAGAAATTTGTTTCAGTTTTCTTGTGCACATTATTCAGGGAAAATAAACTACCTTTCACCACACTACTAAGCAAGGTGATACATACCAGGGTCCTATTTCTCACACTGTGAACAATAAATTAGACAGAAAACAGATAACTGGTAGTCAAATGGATTGTGCTGTGTTCTGGAAAGCTTTTATACCATCATCAGAAAACTCACATTTTAAGGAAGGCAGCAACAAAAGTACTCATAAAAGTGTAAATAGCAGAGAACAGCACGACAAAAATGGGTTTAAAGCCCCCAAATTATTTATCCTAAAAATGAGAGAAGTAGGTAGATTTCCTTGGTAAGGCATTACAGTTTTCCCGTGACAGACAGTCATCCTTTTTTCCTTTCAGAAGGGCAAGAATGACACCGTGAAAAGAACAGCAGTGGAATTTTAAACCAAAAAAAGAGAACATTGCTTCCAGCTATTCCCACTTATAATCTGTGAAATTTATGGCCTGAAAAGACAGCATTGAAATTAGCCATCCCTTACTTAAATTGAGCTGAGGGTTCTAGGATCCATATTATAACTTTTTGCCTTTTAATATTGAAATACAGGCAATCAAAAATAATACGTGAAGATGTCACATTAGCAAAAGATTTGGAATTTTTTCTTCCTTGAGTTATAAGGATTACTCTTTGGTAAAAACAACACTAACCGTGAGGGAAAATTTTTATCTTTTTTCCTGGCAAAACTTAAATTTTTATTCTATTCCCACACTTCAGAACAGAAAAAAAAAAAAAAAAGAGAGAAAATTTAAAGGTATTAAACTAATACGTTTCACAACTCAAAACTACCATGCACATGCTTCCATAACTTAGCAACACCGTACTTGGAAAGTAGAATGAACACTTTTACCCAGAGTACTGACACACTGCATTTGCTAAATCAACCAAGGCTGTTGAATCCAGAAAACTTTGAAATATGGAATGAATTTGGTCTGATGACAAAAAGATGAAGCAATCTATTAGCTCTATACAGCCTATTAGTGCTAAATTTTAAGTGCATTTTCTGTCATGATGTAAAAATTATAACCAAAAGCCAATTGATATCACAGCTGCCAAACATAGTTTAGAAAATCCGAAGTTTTTGCTTAGTTTCAAGCACTGTTTATATATCTATAATGAGTATATAAAGTAGTACTCCTAATGCCTTTTTTCTTAAATATGCGAGGGAAAACAGGGGGAAATATGGGGGCCACTTTTAATGAAATAACTTAATAACAAAACCATAGCTATGGTCTCACCTTAGTGTGAAGGCAAAAGAGATGGTAGGCTACTAAGGCATGGAAAAGAAAAAAGTATAAGAAAGAACACAGATATACAAGGAGCAAGCTGAAACTTTAGTAATTGTTTTCAAGTAAGAAGCAAGATCAAAGATTCAGAAAAAAGCAGCAGTGTGACAAAATAAAAAAAAACAAAGGGAAAACAGAGAGGACGAAATGGTAGCTCAGCAAAACTGTGGATCGTTCCATCCCTAGATGCCATGGAGTTTTACTCTTCCATGTCTGACTGGAAGTTGTTTGGCCAGCACAGATGCATTGTGTGACACCACCAGAGGCAGTAAATACAAAATCCCCACCCAACTTTTCTGTTAGTTCCAGCCCATTACTGTGTGTATTAATAACAGATAATTGTTGTATATTCCACATGGTGTATGTTTGATTTTGCCTTCACACAATACTTCACGGAAGTGACTGAAGAAGTTGAGTACTACAGCAAATGGAGTAGGAAGCTATGATTTTAATTAAGAAATTAAATATTGTCTTCAACAGCTTTCTTAGAAGTCTCTTTTGTGTTCTACTCTTAAGTGCTTTGTACAAACAGAACCGTGGTGGAGCAAGCTTGTGAAAAACACTGTTGAGCCTAGTGCTAAGGGTACCTGCATACAAGGAGAAACATTTCGCTACTAGTTTTACTCCAGCTAATGCTTACACAACAGAACTTGGCTTATTATTATCAAAATTGTACTGAGTCTCCACCTTATTCACCCCAAAACAGCTGGTAATTAAAAAAATAAAAAAAATCACTGAAAACCAAAACTATATACCTTAGTGTGTCATATAGCTCCTAGAATCCAGAAAGAATCATCAATAGCTCAAACTTTTCTGTTTTTCCTGATGGATGAATATTGACTGACTAGAAACTGAGGGAGAAAACTAGCAACTATCAACCCTTAGACCACCTCTGCAGATATCTTCCCCATAAACATAGTATGGGGAGTATCTTTTCACTTCGCAAGACCATGCTAACTTGCTCTACAGTTGGCTTCTGTCTCCAAAGCTGCTTTTTCATAGAATAAAAAAGTAAGAACACTCAGAGATGTCAACATATATGGTATGCAAAATGCTATCTATTTACAGAGCTGTCAGTTGCAGTAGAATATTTTCTAACTCACCTGTACCAGTGACAATGAAATTCAGCTATAATTGAACTAACAAACCTCTGCAGCTCTAGACACCCTTCAGAGAACAAGGCAGAAAAAAATAAAATTTGCAAGCTGAAAGAATTCAAGGTTTGAGTGCAGTTGTACCTTTCTTCCCTTCTGGATCAACACCTGAATGATGACTAGCGTCGGACTTCTATTCAGGGCCCTCTATCTCAGGAAGATTGTGATGATCTCCTAGAAGGCACTTCAGCCTTTGACTGACCTTCCTGAACCCCCAGTGGCACCCAGAGAGTATCCTTGTGAAGTCATTCACTGCCATACAAGTGTCTACAAGTATTCAAGAGGAAGTAGAGTGTATTTTGACAACTCATTACAAAAAAATTGTCCACTATTTTATCTAATGCCCCTTTAATCTGAGGGTGATGATACCTTCTAGGTTTTGGGTTTGGTGTTGGTTTTCTTTTGGTCAGGAAAGGAAGTAAAAGAGTTCGATTGTTTCCCTGTTTTCTCGGTCAGGCAAACAAATACTGCAATTGCTGCGGCTAAAAGCTGTCTCAAGCTGTTTTATTTTAGGTATGCTAAGCGAAGAGGAGCAGTCCCATGTAATTAAGCAAAGAGACTGGGAGCCCTTCTTTGGAACAAATTTTTTTTCTTCTTTGGGTTAAAGAAATCCCTCAGGACCCTCATGTCTTCCAGTAGCCTTTCTATCTCCAGCACGTTGCTATCCTTAGCATGCTTTTCTCAGCTGGACCGCTCTGCAACATCCTTTAGTGAGAAGGCAGCTCTATGCCATTTTTTCCAACAGACCAGACCCAGCTGCTCTCCTGGGTTGCTAAGGAGCCCCTTCACTTTCCTACATTATTCAAGTTTACCAATCCATAAAGCAAAAGTAGAAAGGTTTCTAGTTTAAAAAGTCATAACAATTGTCATAGCACTTCTCATTAAAACATACTTTGTGCATAGAACTCCTGAAAAAACTGAACCTTCTCAGTAAATAAATTGCCTGGTTCCTGCTCATCAGGAGCCCTCTATTAGGTCTGTGTTATAACAGGATTCTGGTGGGCTGGAAAACAGCACCTCACAAGAACTTGAGAAGATAAGATTTACAGTTGGCTCTGAGGTTATAATCTATTTTTTTTTCACTAAAATATTAATTAACTCTAGCTCAGATTAGTAGTCCCACTTGCAGAATAATTCAAAGTAAATGGTACCTTGCTAGTTTCTCTCCAAATGTGTGAGGATTACAGAATTGCATCATCCAAACAGAGATGAAGACCAATGAGTTGTTTTGACAGAAGTGCTCATTTCAGTGAAATACTAACAGATAACAAAATTACCTATGGCACAACTAGTTTTTTTTTTTTAATTTTTGTTGCAATAGGTTATTAAGAACTAATAAAATGCCAAGTCTCACTTCTTTCAGTGGACAGTTTAAGTTCTCAGCCTAAGAAAGCAGTAGTCAGACAGCTGACATCTCACCAGCTCTTCCTAAAAACTGTTTTTCACAATTCAAAAAAACCCAAAACATCACACACTGCAAAAAAACCCCAGAAGAACATAACATACAACTAGTGAATTTTGACCCTTTGTCTGATATATTTCAAACCTGAAACAAGGTCAAAATATGAGCACATTTGACAATCTCTTTGAGTGACTGCTTACCAAGAAAGAAGAAAAGAACAATATGTAGAGAGAATGATATTACTCAAGCCTTCACAAATTTGACTGCGCTCACAATTTGTTTTGAGATAACAGGTAATACACCCCCCCCATTTTTTTCTTCTTTCTTGCAGCTTCTTACTTTTTCATCTAATGGCTTTAAACTTGTATACTTTTATTTTAACTCTATAGCAACATCAACAACTACCTCTTCATTTGGCACATAAATTATTTCCTCAGCATTTTTTTACTTTCCCTGTTTTTTATTAGACCTGTGCTTCTCACAAATTTCCAGCATTATCACTGATAAAGTAACTACTAACAGATACTATCAGCCACTGAAACAGAAATAGCTTCTTGTTTCAGTCCTTTCACATGAATTCAGTTTTCATATTAAGTACTCAAGGTACCAAAATGAGAAATACTGAAAAAGTAGAAATTATGAAAAGAAGTGAGGCCTCTATTTCTTCCTTCTAAAATAATAAATGATATGGATCACATAGATCCTAATCCAGTAGTAGAGGTAGAAAATACTATTACTGGTAGTAATGTCACAAAGTTGTACTGAAGCGACACTTAGAAGCTTTGAATAATTTCAGGCTTTCATAAACACTGTTATCTTGTAAAAAAAAAGTTATTATAGCAGATTTGATCTTTGGCCCTGCATCTTCAATGCTGCATCAGAAATGGTCTGCTTAAGTAACCAAGGAAAATGTAATGCTAGACAACATGAAACACATGGAAAAGAAATTTCGAACTGTATTTAAAATTTTTCTTTTCTGTCCGGTGCAAAGTCTGCTTGTCTTTGTTTTTTCCAATAGATGAAGTGACTTGCCAAATTATTTTTACCTAATTTCTTAGTCTTGTCTAATATAAACCACACAAATCATTTTGGCCTTCATTTGTATCCAGTCTCCTCACGTAGAGACTTGATTGTATTGCTCTGCTGTTTTGGTAGGCTAAGCCACAGAGCTGTTCCTAAGACAATCAACCGCAACATGCTTATCTTTCAAAAAAAAAAAAAAAAAGATCTTGGCAGTAATGCGAACTGAACAATTAAACTGACCTCAAATCAGTATAGTTTCTCAGCCTTTTCTAAAGTGTGTGAGAGAGGGAACATCTGGAAGTTTAAGAAAACCTCTAAGCGACTCTCTGTTGTCAGCTTCACAGAGCCAAAACAGCTATTCAGCTACTTCTGTATTTCCAAATACCCAATTTAGTGCACCTCCAACTGCTTCCTTGTGTTTTCTAACAGTAGCCTTCATATGTTCACATACCCACACACACTCCTGCACTCTGACACCTGACACACTGAAAAAAAATTTGTCACTCGTGAGAAATCTGCAGCTTTAGCAATATGGCTAGCAGGTATCGTCTGCCCATACTACACTTTGTGCTCCTTGATTTGACAGCTTCCTAGGAAAATCTTTAACTGGCTTGCTAGACTTCTTTGCTGACCTCTATTTCATGAAGTTTTCACCGCGTGTTTTGTTCCATGTTGCAAAAAATGAATAGCGAGAAAGCAGAAGCATTATATCTCACTGCATTTTTTGTTTGCAAAGCTGAAGAACATTTCTAGAGAACAGACTTAAGGCCTGATTCAACACCTGAAAGGTGATGAATTTCATCTAAGAAGTACTGATTCCCATCATTGCGCATTTCACAGGAGAAAAAAAAATGAAATATTTAATCTGTCTGCTTATTTATAGAAGATAATAATGACATCCAGAAATTCAGTCAATAGCAAAATATAGTGCATTGTGAAACAGTTTTCAGGAGAAAGAGAGAGAAGTACATTGTCAGTGGAAATGTACTACCTGAATGAAAAAAAAGACAATAGGACAGAGAGATTTATTGCACTCTGAATACCAAGTAGTATACGTGACCCTTAATAGGAGTTTTCTGTTATCAGTTCCCGTGATTCAAGTGTTTCAGACTTCTGCACAATAGAATCATCCAAGTTATGCAGCCAATGTGACAAGTAGCTTTGCAGGAGTTGACATACCAAGTGGTATATACTATAACATGCTTTTTTTTTTTTTTATGCTTTAAACACATCCTTTGAAGTATGTGCTGCCTTCAAAAAAAGAGTGAAGCAATGCTCCTTTCAGACAGAGAGGAAGCAGCTACCCTTGAGATACTCCACAAATGTAACTGGGGTCCTTGGACTCACCAGTAGTGCTCTTAGGGTAGTGAGTTCTGCTGGGAAACATGGTCATTTTTAATGGCCCCAGAAATGCTTTGCAAGCTCCCGTTGGCTTTTATGCAGGCAGATTATATGGTTTTAATTTATAGTGGTTTTACTGTGATTCCTCAAAAGAAAACGCCCTTCCCCACCATCCAGCGTGTTTGTACATCCATGCTTAAACTCCTTAATTTCCAAATTGCTGTGCTATTTGTTTATATAGGACTGCTGAACTGATGTAGTCCAAGAAATTAGATGACTGTAAAACTAAACTACCTGTTTGCAAGTTCTTACTTTTGTAGTTTATCTGAACTGTTTCATACATCAAGAAATGGTATCATCTCACACCACAGAATACAAAGAATTCCAAATGCCAAAGAATTTAGAATTAAAAGGAGAAAAGTAGTATTAGGATCACCAGCTATGCCTGAGGTTTCCAGCCATTGTTCCTTAAATTTTAAGTCTCTGCAACTGAATTCATGCACCTCAAATGTTGGTGATTATGAGAATTTACAAGCTTGCACCTTTATTGTTTTGGCTGCAAACATTCTGAATTTGATTGATTTAACTGTGCAGACCTCTCAGCTGTGACAATTCCCTGTTCCACTGTCACCTGTCTAATAACAGTCATATATTTAGCTGCATCCCCTAACTGCCTACTGGTGGTAGGATTCTAATAAGTGATTTGGCCTGGATTTAGGCAAGACATCAGAGATTCTGTGTCCTAATAACACTGCCTTAAGCCATCCACCTTCTTTGCCTTTTAAGTTGTTTACTAACCAAGATAAATGAGCTTGCCAAGACAGGACAATGACAATAGTTGGCAGATACATTGCTCACACAGCTGACCCTGCTCAATTTTAAAACAAAATAAATCTATGCTGTTTTGGTTTATATATGACTTATTAAATTACTGATATATAACTTGTCTGACCCAGAATGCAGGGCACCACTAATGCACTAAGCTGCAGACACTACGTAACCTTAAAAAAAAAAAAGTTTACATCAAAATTAACATGAAAAAGAGACAGGTTCAGATGGAATGAGAGATGAGGGGAAGGAAAAACAAGGCTTGTCTAGTTGTCTTCTGGGAACCCAATATGCTATCAGCTGCTATCATTTACAAAGCAACTGATGATGGGAAAGACAGGTATGACACTAAAGTTGTTCATTCAGAAGGTGGAGTCACTATACTTCAGAAATTGGTGTGTCCAAGGAGTCTCCGTTGTACCTCCATAACTGGAAACACTCAGAAATGTCCCATGAAAGCATTATAGTTACTGCTTATTTGAGAAAGACCCACAAGAACTATTCATTTGAGGCTAAAAATTTTCAGCTAGAACTATGAATTTAGGAAATACTGAGTATAGAGTTCTCTTTGCTACTTCTTATAAGACATGTAACATGCTGGTATTAGGGCCTACAAAACAATACTTAGTTATATTGGACCCTTTTTCTAATCCAATTTATGGGTAGAATCTCTGCCTTGTCTCCTCTATAGCTTGCAAAACAACCCTAGAACTACCTAGCATGTCACTTCCAGGTGGTGTGAACATTTGGTCACCTTATCACCATACCTTGTGCCTTTTTTTACAGGAGCACTAAATAGAAGACATCAGAATGAACCCAGTCAGGGAAGGTCTATGTGACACACAGATTTATTCTGGAAAACTCAATACTCAAAGAAAAGAAGGAACACAATTCAATCTCCATATACCCAAAGAGATATTTCACTCTTTAATCTTCAGATGTTTGTTGTTTAAATTTTTTTTTCATAAAGTAAGCCCCAGTTAATACTACCAGACTCTCTGCTCCAGACTTCCCATACTCCCCAAATTTGTTCCCTCTCCTGGGGGTTTATTGTGTGTATGGATACTCTGATGCATGAAACAATCTCCATTGTTCTTCACATTCTATTAGCAAGAATACAGATCATTTATAAATAATTAGCATACTGGATGGATAAAATGTAAATCTCCATTCTACTCAGAAAATACTTTAACATGGCCTGCAGCACTAATCCTAAAAAGTGACTCCCCCTGTCCCGCCTCCTACCAGTGTGAGGATAACTTCTTAAAACGGCATTTGAAGAACAAAGTAGGTATAACGTAACAACAGAATTTTATGTGTTGGATGAGGCTGGATGGAGTTGGGAAAGTTCCAAGCCACTCTGCAGTTTCTCCATTTTTTAATAGCAAAAACCTGAGTAATTCCCTTATTTCCAGCTTCCCCTCGTCTATTTTAGCACTGACCTCCCAAGCTCATTGCAAAAACTATGTAGAGAGGTCTCAGATGCTTGTGCTGATGGCAGATATAAAAGTTCAAGTTCTTAGTTTTTATAGGTCAAGAGGAGACAGTTGGATAACTTCAGACTGGAGGAAGACAATGAATTCTGCTGGATGAGTGATCAGAGAGTTGGGGCTCAAGCATACGCTGGAGCTCTAAGCTAAAATCACAGTTTAAATCAGCCTTGTGACCTCAATCACAAAGTCACACAAAACACAAAAGTCAAAAAGGTGCCTAACTTGCAACCAGAACCTAACTAAATTCACAAAGACAGGAGTCCAGAATGAATACAAGGACCAAGATTCAAAATATAATGGCAAGTTGTTTCTTTCCAAGCGCTTCCACCTGTAATGATCAGATGCATCAAGCGATACACAATTGAGCTAAATGATTTTGTGCTGGACCAGTTAAAAAAAGTAAAAATAGATTTTTCAAAACCATGGATTATTTTTAAAATTAAGTTTCATATTTTTAAACAGCAATGAGAATGAATCCCAGACTCTGTTTTGCTCACCTGTTATCTCTATTGTTTTAGATGATCACTAGCGACAAGTCACTTCTTTTACCTCCTTTCTGAGGCAACAGTTAATTCTAAGAGACACTACAGTAAATCTAATTAAAACCAGTCTAAGAAATATTCCCAGTGCGTCTTCTTGCCTTGCAAGATCCTTCCTTCCCTCTGCATTTTCAGAGTTAGAGGCTTTGCCTTTCTTTTGCTTGATATCCTGACACAAGACCTAGTCAAGCAGAAGATAAAATGTATAAAACCACAGAAATGTATATAGAAAGGAAATGTTTTTGATTCAGCTTTTAGCAGTTGTAGCCTGCTGCATGTTAACACCAGGCACCTTACTATTTCTCTAAGATCTCACTAGACTATGTCTTAACAAATGAAATGCCACACTTTGTTACAAAAACCACTGCTATTTACAAATGAAGGCATAGATCCACGAGCAGCTCTAGTATTTTATTGTCATATTTGACTAAAGTTTCTTTACACACTCTCATTATTTCTGAGATAAGGTTGAATTGTCTGTCTCACCCACCTACATCATGCCAAGTAAGAATCGGTAACATTACTTCAAGCACTGCTGCCCTAGCAACAAAAAGAAACACATGCGGTTTCATTGCAGGTAGTACAGAGGACAGTCTGAGAAGAAACAGCTAGCACATGCCAGCCATTTGGGTACAGCGGCCTGCCCTCCATTTATTTTGTATACCTGCAGATAAAGGTGTCAAGCAGGGTTTTAGAAAATAAATAAGGAAAACTCTCATGTGATGAAACCAGGATTTCCAGAAAGCTCTAGTCCCATTCCCTACTTTTTTCCTCCCCCCTCTTTTCACCCTCCCTGTGTTTATTGTTCTGTCAATAGTACCAACCTCAGAAGCTGTCCTGTCTATCAAGAAAATTGTTAAGATAGACATGGCAGTATGAAGACACTGAATCACCAACCCTTACTACCTGAGTGGTCCGACTGCCTCAGAAGGCATAGGAAACAACTGCGTTGAATACAGAGAAGGCAGACTACGACTGGAAAGCGAGAAAGAGAAATTAAGCCTGCAGCTCAAGAGCTGCTCGATAACAACTCACTCTTTGATTAATTAGTAAACTTCCTTTCTGTGGCTAATATAAAGTTTAAATCAAATTCACATAAAGCTAACTATAATTTCTTAATCAGAGACTAAATTATGCTCTCTGGCTTCTACATCCTTTTTTAAGCTAAAAACTCTGTGTTGCTTTGTAGCAGNTTTATAAGGAATTTCATTGTTCTGTTTTTCCAGTTCCACAGGATCCCTGCATTGTTCCATGAATACAAACTAACACGCTCCAGAGACCCACTTAATACTTTCCGGTTTTAGACCATTCCCCAATAACTTAGCCTCAAATCCTAAAGTAAGTAATCTTCACTCATGCAAATTCTTCTGCCTTCAAGAAAGTGGCCATAAACATTACTCTGATGAGTTGAGTTTTGTGGAAAAATTAAATAGGATAAAGACTGGCATACTGAAAATAGTAATAGAAGTACTGAAAAGAGTAATAGAAGAAAAAGGAAATAGTTTCTTACACTGCCAAACGGCATTTCATCTTTCTGAAAGACAATAGAATAGTTTGCTTCATTTATAGGATACAGTTGGTATATTCACTTCTTACATATATATGTGCAGTGGTGTCTTCTGCATATTAAACGATTCCACAGGCAGTAAGATTCTGCATTTGTCAGGTGTAGCACAAAGAGTATAAATGATACCTGACGTATCCATTCTATTCATTTCTAAGCATGTGAAAGCATTACTTCAAATGCATGTTTTGAAGCTTCAGTTAACTTTTAAATGAATACAAGCAGTATGGTGGGCAGCATCCAAAATGATGACTGTTTGTCAAAACGGAGCTTAAGAGGTGACAAAGTTCTCTACATGATTTTCCTTTAGTCTGAAAGTCTCTTCAGGCTGGAAATATGACATCGGCAGAAGTCAGGTTTAGTGCTCAGAATGGTGTGATCTCCGTTCAGCCCTTAAACTATATTAAAAAGCAGATAACTCCTTATCAAACAGTTTTGTATTTTTAAAACAGTTTTTTGTTTTTAAAGTTTTGTATTTTTAAACACTCCCATCTATCCTTTCACCTTTTCTTTCAATAGCAAATGCAAAAAAATAATTTTTGAAAGATCCTGACATCTGATGCAGGGGGTAAGACAATTCACGATCTTAAAACTTGTTTCCCTTCACTCACTATTCTCTGAACAGGTCAATATCTCTTGCCCGGGAAGACCATCCATTATCATGGTGACAGTTATTGATTTTAATTAAAGTAGCAGAAAGAAGCTGAAAATATTAAGCCCTATTCTTCCACATTCCAGGTGTCAGAATAAATGGTACTGAGAATTTACACATCTTTATGCCTATATCCAAATCTACAGCCAATCTACACGAGAGATGACAACAGAGTGCTCCAACATCTTTAATTAGTATAGAAAGCTGACTTGATGATAGGGACAACATGTCCTGCAGAACATGTCCTGCACAAGACAACATGTCTTGGCGCCAGCAGCTCACCAGGAGAAGGGAGTCTCAATCGCAGTGAAAAATTTAATGGGCAGGAGTAGTCACTTAACTTGTTTACATAACCAAGCAAGCTGGGTTTGTCCTTTTGTTCCCCCCCCTCCGCCTTGCTTAATTCATGTCTGCAAAGAGAACCAGTTATTTAGGTTACCATCCAGCTACTGACAATTACAACTTGTAATGTCTGCCAAACGCTTAAATCTCAGCAGCCATGAAAAAGACAAAGACCTTTTACTAGAATAACACGCCTAGACACACATACACGCACACAGAAAACAGGAGTACAGTCTGCTCCTAAGCTGTGTATTCTGTCAAAGTTTCTCAGTGTTGTTCAGAAACCATAACTAGATGTTGACGCCCCCAAGCTGCAGAAAGGCATTTCAGTCACAGATTTCAGAGAAGTAAACAGATTCAGAAAGGTTGTTTTTCACCTAAACTTGTACAACGTGCTTGTGTTGAGGGTTTGTTTTTTTTCCTTCCTGTGAGGAACAGCACCTTGTAATACAGCTTTGCTCTCCTGCAAGAACCGACAGAGTGAAGTTCACAAGGCACAGGGCACTCCATTTGGTAGGCGTCAGATACAGAGGACTGCTACTCTAATGGCCAAATAAAATCCATTGATCTCTCAACCTCCATCTGATCAATGGGATCAAATTGGTTTTAAATGAGATCTCACTATACTTTAGAGTAAGCTGACTGATGAACAGACTTATGCAGTCTATTTTCCTTTGTTTGGAGATTTCAGGTCTCCACTGCTATGTGGGTGGGTTGGCAGAAATTTCTCTGTGTATTACATTTTCTCTCCAGAATCCCTGCAGAAAAATAAACCGGTTGCCTTTTCCCAATGATTGTCATGCATAACAGCTTAAGTGTCTAGATATTAATTGGCAATTTTACTTATCAGGACAATTTTTCTTACATTCTCTCAAAAAAATAAAAGATTCTATAAAATCCATAATGACTTTGTTCCATCTAAAGCCATCCATTTTTTAGTACGTGCCCTGGAAGTACTGATACATTTGGGGAAAAACATACTGCAAATAAGCAACTTTCATATACTGCATTACAGTTTTGGAATGCAAAAATTCAAAAAGGTGAAATTCCACTGCATTCTTGTAGCAGATAACCCTGTCTTACAGGTGGTAATACATTGTTGTCATCTGAATGTTTATTCTTTTCTCTCCAATACTATCTGAACAGGTACCTCACCTCAATAAAAGAAAGATGTAATAGAAGAGCCACTGGGAAGCCTGACATTTATACGTCTCTTTTCCCAAGCATTTGTGAATTTTGTTGTCTCCTTGACAGTTCCTTCTCTGTTTGACTATCTGCTGTGCATCTTATGGGCACAGAGATTTCAAGGGACCTGATGTGACTGCGGTTCCTTTTGGAACGATATGCTGAATAATCTTAACTGTCCCCGCTGGCTGAATGACAGGTATTGAGAGCAGGTATGTCTCTCTGTTCAGGGTCATAGAGGAGAACCAGGTGCTTCTGATGCAGTTTTGAAGGCAAATGAAAGCAATTCCATGCTAGTCAGGATTATCATCTGAACCAGTGACTCTTGTCCCTAGACAATAGTGTGAAGAGATTCACCACGTGCAACAGTCGTCTGTGCCACCTAGAGAGAGACTTGGCAGAAAAGTTGTACGAAATTAACAACTGTCACTTAGTTTGCACAGAGAAAAATTAAATTGTTTCCACTCATTTTAAGCTTTGACAAGGCAAACAGGATGTTGATGTTTCCAGCATGCACTGTCTGGGGTAGACTGCAGCATAAACATCTATCGATCCTGAAACTAATTACTGCTCTTCTAATGTCCGTCACAGCAGACTCCTTGTTCTATGTATGAATACTCATTAATCAGATCACTACACATTGCACAGAAGTTCAAGGAGGCTTTCCTTTTCATGAAATGGAGGCTAAAATCTACTACAGTATAAATACATTTTAATGTACAGGGTTGAATTTTGCCAGCATGTCGCAATTCACTCACAGTGCTGCTGGAAATTTTCTTCACTTATTGGCATGGTCTGAATTAACGACTGAAGTGGCACACAAAAAGGAATTGGGGAGGGTACGCAAGCATTTACCCACATCTCTCTTCTTTGTCTTCTTTCAGGGAATGACCCTTTAATCATAGCATGAACAGGAGAAAAAGAATATTTCGGAATCCTTGTGCAGCTAAGAGATGAGTATACCAAAAAGTGGAGAGAATGAGGAGTGCTGAATGTCATGCTACTCTAAGGTGTAATGAAAAAATCAAATTTTTTCCTGAAGACATGAATCTTTCCAGGTTTTCAAGAGCTCCATGTCTCACTCCCAGCTGACAGAATACAGTCACCTTGGGGTTATATTGAACAGAAGCAGCTATCGATTAGAAAAGTGTTTGCAGATTAGGAGCCTTGCAAAAGAGTTACTCAGCAATCTCTCTTAATTGGATATGTTCAGCACTTGAAACTTAATTTCTATCCCCATTTAAGTGAGTCAATATTGTGGAAGCAGCTAGAAAACAGGTCTGACACAATAAAAGTGCAGTTCTGTTGCTATTTGTTTGGATCAGTCTAGTCAGAAGCAGAATACGTCTGCCTTTATTTCACGTCAGATAACCACTGGCCTCATGCTCTGTGAAAGCGCTGTAATGGTTTCCATTTAGCACTATACCAGGGAGTCGTGGACTATACAGAGTTTAGAGAGTCACAGCTTATCGAGGAAGAGATCTCTGGTGATTGCCTAGTCCGTTCCCCTCAGCTCAAGCAGTGTCAACTATAGTACGTTGTTCAGAATCATGTTCAGCTGGGTTTTGAATATCTCAAAGGATGGAGACTCCACAACCTCTCTAGACAGAGTGGTCCAATGTTTCGACTCTCCCGGTAGCAAAGTTTTTTCTTATGCTGAGCCTTCTCTTCAGGGCTGAAAATTCCCAGCTCTCTCAGCCTCTTCCTCTTACATCCCCAAATGTACACTCCCTTAATAATTTTTGTGACTTTTTCTCCAGTATGTCCATGTCTCCTCTCACACTAGAGAGGCCAGATCTGGACACAGCACTCTAGATGTGGTCTCACCAGGAATAAGTAGAGTGCAAGGATCACCTCCCTCAGCCTGCTGGCAACGTTCTTCCATTAATACAGCCTTCTTTGTCTCAAGGGTGCATTACTGGCTCATATTCAATTTTTTTGGTCCACCACCCCCAAGGCCTTTTCTGCAAAGCTGCTTCTCAGACAGTCAGACCCCAGCCTGCACTGATGCATGGGGTTAGTCTTCACCAGGTGCAGGACTTTGCACATGCCTTTGTTGAACTTCATGAGATCCTTGTTGGCCTGTTTCTCCAGCCTGTCAAGATCCCTTTGAGTGGCAGCTCAGCCATCTATTGTATCAACCACTCTTCCCAGTTTTGAATTTTCTGCAAACTTGCTGAGCGTGCACACTGCCCTGTGCTTTAGGTCAAGAATAATAGTAGCGGCCCCAGTATTGACCCTGGGGTAGCACCACTAGTGACTGGCCTCCAGCTAGACTTCATGCCACTGTCACAACTTTCTGAGTCCAGCAGTTCAGCTACTTTTCAGTCCATCTCCCTGTCCACTTATCTAATGCATGCTTCATCAGGTTGTCTACTACGGGCAACTCTTGGAGAAAACAAACTCCAGAAATACCAGGTTCTATTAAATTCTGTTTCTAGTAATATGGAGCTGCTAATCCTTATAGCCCGTTGCATGAAGAGTTAGGCATTAGCTGTGCCTAAACAAGATGACTGGTTATAGTAGTCTTGTCAATCATGTTCCTCAGTTCTGTAGGAGATGACATAACGTACTGAAAAAGGATCAAGAGGCATTACACAATTGAAGGAAGCTCACTGCGTTGCTCCCCTCAAAGGCTAATATGCTAATATGCTAATATGACTAAAGGAGAAATACTGAGCACATTTTCTGAAAAACAACATGACCTTTAATAGGAAAAGAAAAAAGTCTCCTTTTCCTTTGGCTACACAAAACAGAGTGCTCCTGCTTGAAAATACAGTAAATCTGAGCCTTAAACTAACATCTGGAGACCTGCATATCTGTGGTTTAAACAACTCAGAAGCAGAACTTTTTCATTAAATAGCTTTTAATACATATGTTATTGAATACTAAATAGAATGAGGGAAAATTTTACCACACTAGCAAAGATAGGATGGAGACACTAAACTCAAGCATATGTTTTAGTTTGGGTTCATCCATGTACTCATTTTCAAGGTGCACCAACCTTTTTAATTTTTAGAAACACAGCAGCTATATAATGCTTAGAAAGACCTGAACATCTCCTGGCAGCTCTGCTAAGAAAAAGCAGTTATAGCTCTCCTACACCCACTTAAGAATAACAGATTTCCCATAAGCAAAAAAAGTGGACACAACCTCCCAGAGTTCAGGTGTTTCCGACTGTTGGGCTTACAGAGGGAGAGGTACCTCTTCTCATGTTTGAAAGCACCAACTGTTCATAGTTGCTGAGGCATATAGTTCTGCAGGAACGCAGAAATTAGTGGACTGTATTCTTCTCTCATTTTGTGTAACTGTTGTAAATTTCAGTGCCTTGCTCATCCAAGTCCCACTGCACAGCTAAAGTTACAAGAAGAAGGTATCAGTACCAAGTGAAGATAAAGCTCTCCTAAAGCTTGTTTATGATGGCTTCATGTGTTTTCTCCTTCCCTTGACACACGTGATCATTTCATTTATATTCCCCATCTGCAGTGAGAAAGCCAGACTTTGCGAATGCATCTTCCCTAACTTGCTAAATCCTTTTCTTACTGAACAACGATTTGGTCACGCTATTTTTACTGTGATGATATGATGTGTGCTAATAACTTTCTGATTTGGTGTCACCAGTGTCTCAGCAATTGCTTTTTTTCATGGAGTTATCTTTTGAAGATTATGTCACTGCCAAGGGTGACCTGTTAGCTTTATAGTTAATGATTAATAAACTATTCTTCTTTGCTTAATTTATACCAAAAATTAAACTCTAAAGGTTATGCTAGATGTTCCTGTTTCTAAAGTCCAAGTCTAAAGATGCAGGTATTAAAAAGGTGAGAAGCATGAAAGCAGCACAGCTATTCTTGGGCAAGCATTAATAATTAGATATTACTTCAGAGAAAGGGCAATGCTTCAACTGAAGATGAAGTATTATCTTCGATATCTTTTTGTGCAGTTGGCAGAACATTCCCACTGATTGTGCTTCTAATCTCAAAGTAAGTTGGCAGGTTTGCCCTTTTCTAGCTGAAATATAGTCTCTTCTGGGAAACCTTTACCAACTCATCCTGAGAATTGTTATGTCCTATTAAAGGTTGTTCACTGATATTTGTAGTATCTTAAATACACATTGCATTATTACAGGTGAATTTTACATTTGCTTAGAGTAAAGATTACGCTGAAAATAAAAGACATACAGATATCCACAGGGCTACATTGTTTAGGAAGCGGACTCGTTACTGTGCTAGAGTATTGCTGTATACCATGGAGCTGCTTCAGGAACAGCAAAGTCAGCTGGGGATGAAAAACAGGAAGTTGTTGAAGCCTGGGAGAAATATGGTCATTTATGATCTCCTAAACTCTAGGAACAAGAGGCTTCAACAGACATTTCAGACAGAAAAGACAAAAAAACAGAATGACTGACAATCACACCAGAGTGGTATTAAAAATTAGTCTCAAACATTATTTTCTCTTTCTCCTGGATAGAAGTAGGAAATTCCTCTGCATATGGTGGAAGAGTTTTTTATGTTTTGTTTCTTTTTTTAAAAAACAAAAAAAGTTTACCACATGAGAAAATACAGGATTTCATTGCTTTCATGAAGAAGGAAAATGCATGTTTGCCTCATTTAATGGTTGGCAAATTTACCTTGGCTTCAATTAAGTAATTTTAAAAAAATCTGCTTGCTTGCAATAATGAAGAAACCATACCAGAAACTAATGCATTCATTAAATTCTTCCTTTAGGGCTGGCAATCCCATCTACACTCAGTTTTAGTGAGAAATCTACCCTGGAACATCTGATGTCAAGACAATTTAGCTTTTATGTTTGTAACATTTTTAAGGTACCCATTTGCATTTACCACAGTAGCAAAGGACTGTGATGGCTAGTTTAAAAAAAAAAA
>Ga0065711_1035058_pt1 | contig 22871 bp, 10 predicted proteins | sample Hoacrofraction12_FD_59098 | JGI IMG/M metagenome (GOLD analysis project Ga0065711, IMG submission 59098) | Hoatzin crop microbial communities from Cojedes, Venezuela - Epithelial fraction 12 v2 (version 2) | ecosystem: Host-associated > Birds > Digestive system > Esophagus > Crop | place... | reverse complement strand
CCAGCCTGTAGTTCCCTGGGTCCTCCTTCTTGCCCTTTTTGAAGACTGGAGTGACACTGGCCTTTCTCCAGTCCTCGGGCACCTCTCCTGTCCTCCAGGACCTCTCAAATAAAATAGCAGTGTTAAGAGAAGGCAGCCATGGGGCAGTTCCTGGGAAAAAAAGCACACCCCAGGACTACATTACCAGACCAACAGCAACACCTTATGTGGCTGAACCCTAGCAGCAGCAATTGCCTTAAAATTCATTGATCCAGGTCTTTTTCTCTCTCTCTCTTTCAAGCTGTGTTTTATTGCTCAACATCTTTGCACACTGTGGGTGATGCTTACTGCTACTTTGAGCAGAGATATTTGGCACACATGCCCCCTGTGGGATCCACAGATGCATTTGGCACTGCAGAGTCACTGTGGCTGTGTAGGACGTGGTTCTGGCCCATGGGCCCTGGGGAACCTGGGGTTCGCTGTACCTCACTGAGGGCACAGGTTGTCTCAGCGGACAGCAGATGCTGAGCCTTTAACTTTACACCATTCCTTCTTGGCTCCAGGGAATAAAGAAACAAGAGTCTAGCTACTCCCTAGAGAAGTGGATTACACTGCCATCTGGGTTCATGGAGGCCACACATTAGTAAAATGGCTTTTCCTCCATACTTTTAACAAACTGAAAAAAAACACCACCACCACCACTTGTTTCCTTGTGCTTTCAACAGGGCTGAGAAGAACTGACTCCACCTGGTTGAAATGAAATACTTCAGTAATGGGAACAAACAGCACAATGAAGAGACACTTTTAAAAGACTGTAAAAGGCCATGAAGTATCTTGCTGCAAAGATCAGTTCCTTCTAGCTCACACTTATTTTCTGAAGAATTGGAAATCATGAAGGTTGGTAGTAGGAGCAAAGGTGAACTGTGGTGGAGAGATTTTCAGTTATAAAGGATGCTTTGCTGCCCAGTTTCTATAAACAGGTGTCATTTTTGTGTTTTTCAAAATCTTCCCTAGTATGACATAAGCCCGTGTTCAAGGAGTCAGATTTTGAATATATTTCATCTGTTAAATGCTGAGGGATAAAATTAAGAAACACTTCATGAAAATGTTATGACACAGATATAGGAAACTGTAACAACAGTTTCATAAGAATACTTTGATTTTTTCTAAAATGGACTCCTCCACAGCAGCTGTTGTAAAAAGCTTTAACCTGAAAATAGCCATAACTTAAATTAGACTTTTGCATGGAAGAGGCTGTTGTTGCATTAACAAAATGGTGTGGGAAGGTTCAGACATGAAGGATTCAATGTTACACAGTTATTCATATTCTGAAGCAATATCTAAGTGACATTTTTGGTCATGAGAATACTTTGGTAAAAAGACAAAACAGGAGTTTCAACACTCCAGCAGGTTGAAAGGCTGAAGAAAGAAACTGGAAGTGTCCAAGTGTGCTGTCATATCTCTTAGCAAAAAAATAAACAAGGCATATTTTAAAATCATTCAGTTTCTCAAAGAGTGAAAAAGAATGGGAGTGCTCTTCAAAAACGGGATGAAGATTTGGTCTATAAAAGCATTTCTGTATGAAAGTATGCTCTGTTAGTGCTTCTGACAAAAAGATCTTGTTGGATATCTTTAGTTTGACAAGAGAAATTGTGAGCATTAGCATGAGGGATAGGTTTGTGCTAAAGATAAAAGATAAAAAACCAGTCCACAAAAAATTACAAGAGCTAAAATCCCTTTTCAGTATAAATACCTTAATGCTGCAGAATGTTCTTGCCATCAAAAAAGATTTGCAAAGCTTAGTGTGACAACACTATCCAGAGTTTAAATTCACACAGATGAAATCAAACAGCATTAGAAAATGACTGAGCATGGTGATAAAGTGACTGTAAGGCAGGCTGGCAGAAAAGCACTTTTCTAATAATGAGGAAGATGCCCTAGGTGCAAAAACACTAGGCAGATTATTTGCAACAATACACTCCAGGCATACAAATAAAGTTCCTCTGTCACACCTTTTGCTGCCAAATTAGGACAGCAACTATATAGTCATTGATCCTTGCTTTTCTTTGCAAATAATAACTTACTACCATCACTGATGGTAAAAAAAAAATCAAACTATGCTTTTCTGTCTGAAAACTGCTTTGTGAGAACTGCTTTCTCACATTAAGTAAAAATTAACTGATACAGTTTGCACACGAGGTCAACTGTATGCCTCTGTTGTACCAACATCCAGAAAGTCAGATTTTGTTTCTCAGAAGTATAGGAATATTATGGCTTGCTGCTTGGTTCCAGTTATGTGTCAAATCATGCTTTTAACTTTCTATGGATTCCAGAGAGAGAAGGATTGGATACAGCTCTGTGCATGGAAGTCTTCCATTATAAATCAGCCATGATATCTCAGCCCCTGAGTCCATCCTAACGCTTTTGTTTGCAGAGTATGTCTGTCAGCTTGCAGCTTACAGGACACTTTTGTATTCCAGAGCCAAAACCAATATGTTGTTATTGTAGTTTGCAACTGCTGCCTAATTCACCACTGCACTGATTTCAGTGGGGTCATGCTAGTATGGAGCTGCTGCATTCAGAATCATTACACGAATTTTTCAGTGTGCATTGCAACAACTTGTACTCCTAGCACACATTATTTTTCCAATATTGGACAGAGAAAAGAATGATATAATAAAGTATAGCATTAAAGTCTTCAAGTATACCTCTTTAGATGCTGTTTACAAAAAAAACAGCAACCATATAAAAAGGAAGAAATCCCAACACTTAGGTTACCATTAAGAAAACAAAAGGCACCTTTGGATTAATATACATGCCTATGGACTTGTTTCGATCTTAGCTATGAGGAAAATCATGCATGTCCCCACATTTTGTGTACATTGCTAAATGCTTTTGCTCAGAAAACCTAGTTTTAAGACATTTCTTAAACATGAGGAGAATTGTGTAGTTATTATTTATTTAATTACTGATCAGTTACTCTACTTGCAGGTTAGTTTATGAACTAATAATATCATATTAGCATGGACAGGTTTCTTATAGTCTCAGAGATGGTGGCAGAGAAGCTCCAGTTACCCAAGTCACATAGAATCATAGAATGATTTTGGTTGGAAGGGACCTTATAGATCACCTAGTTTCAACCACTCTGCCATGGGCGGGGACGCCTTCCACTAGACCAGGTTGCTCAGAGCCACATCCAACCTGGCCTTGAACACTGCCAGGGAGGGGGCATTGACAACTTTTGGCAACCTGTTCCAGTGCCTCACAACCCTCATAGTAAATAATTTCTTCCTTATGTCTAATCTAAATCTACCGTTTTTCAGCTTGAAGCCATTACCCCTTGTCTTATCACTACATGCCCTTGTAAAAAGTCCCTCTCCAGCTTTCTTGTACGCCTCCTTCAGGTTCTGCAAGTCTGCTATGAGGTCTCCGCAAAGCCTTCTGTTCTCCAGGCTGAACCACCCGAACTCTCTCAGCCTTTCCTCATAGGAGAGGTGTTCCAGCCCTCTGACCATTTTTGTGGCCCTCCTCTGGGCCTGCTCCAACAGGCCACACTGCTTTTGATGCAGCCCGGGATGCAGCTGGCCTTCTGGGTTGTGAGCGTACAGTGCTGCGTCATACTGAGCTTCTCATCAACAAGTATCCCCAAGTCCTTCTGAACAGGGCTGCTCTCAATCTGTTCTCCCCTCAAGCTGTATTTGTGTTTGGGATTGCCCCGACCCAGGTGCAGGACCTTGCACTTGGCCTTGTACTTCATGAAATTCACACAGGCCACCTCTCAACCCTGTCCAGGTCCCTCTGGATGTTGTCCTTTCCCTCCATCATGTTGACCACACCCCACAGCTTGGTGTTGTTGACAAGCTTGCTGAGGGTGCACTCAATCCCACTGTCCATGTTTCCAACAAAGATGTTAAACAGCACCTGTCCCAATACCAACCTCTGAGGAATGCCACTCGTCACTCTTCTCCACTTGGACATCGAGTCGTTGACTGCAATTTTTTTGAGTGCAACCATCCAGCCAATTCCTTATCCACCGAGTGGTCCATCCGTCAAATCCATGTCTCTCCAATTTAGAGACAAGGATGTCATGCTGGACAGTGTCAAATGCTTTGCTCAAGTCCAGGTAGACAACAGTTGCTCTTCCCTTATCCACCAAAGCTGTAACTCTGTTGTAGTAGGCCATCAAATTTGTCAGACATGATTTGCCCTTAGTGAAGCCATGTTGTCTGTCACCAATCACCTCTTTAATTTCCATGTGCCTTAGCATAGTTTCCAGGAGGATCTGCTCCAGGATCTTGCGGGCACAGAGGTGAGACTGACTAGCCTGTAGTTCCCGACTAGCCTGTAGTTCCCCAGGTGCTTTTACCCTTTTTAAAAATGGGGGTTATGTTTCCCCTTTTCCAACCATTGGGGACTTCTCCGGACTGCCATAACTTCCCGAATATGATGGATAGTGGCTTAACAACTTCATCAACCAGTTCCTACAGGACCCATGGATTCATCTCATCGGGTTCCATTTTTTAGAAGACTTCCTACATTGTTATTTTACCCTGACACATACCATTTCTTCCACCACAAAACCTGACCACAGTCATACCACTATACTTTCTACAACATTTCTGAAACCGTAGCTAGTAAGAACCGAAACACCCTCCCAAATGTCACCACTTCTACATCACCAAAGTTAAGAAGAGGCCACGCACTAGATAACATTTCCCTGAAGGGGTTTGTCTTCCGTCATCCTTAGATTTTCTGTGCATCCTCGCCATTTGTTGTATCCTTCTATACATTTCTCGCATACAAAACTCAGCGTAGTCTTGTCACGATTTGTGGTGTTTTAAGTCACCTAACCCAACAACCTTCAGACATCACAGCTAGACAAGTGAAACTCTACTACTTGTTTCTTCCCCATGGACAAAAACCACAAGATGCATTTGGTGGTAATCATTCACCTGTATTTACTTATAAAACCTTATGTTTCTCGTGATGACAAATGATTGATATGCTACAATATATCAGTTCAGGAGAGGTTAAATCACATTGACACATAGGAACAATTATTCCTTCTGCTCTTAGCAAGACCTGGAGGACTGAGTTTGGGTGACATGCCTGGAAAGTGTAGAGTTTACCTGGAATGGCAAATGGTTACTTCGGCCCTAGCACCCAGACAGTGACACTGATCTACCGAATCATCAATACTTCTTACATTCTGAAGCTCCTTTATATTCACAGATGAGCTCCTTTGTAATCCTCAGGGAAAAAGGCTGCTGCCTGCACCCAATTCACATATAACAAATATGAAATTTTATCTGCTCAGGACTTCTGAGCTAAAAGGTTGCAGTATAACAACATCAAGGTTTAAAAAATGAAACAGCAGACTAAATTAGTAGTTCTTCATCCACAGAGAATGAATAAAACAGAAAATAGTTTTACTGAAATAAAGGTGGTAATAACATTTCAGAGACAGAACTGAAGTAGTATTGGGCAACATATAAAATTGATATAACTGAAGAGACTCTTTGTGTTACTACCATGTGTCAGTGTTCCACATATATCCTAAGCTACAAAGTGCCATACAAGAGCCTCACACCCTGACGAGGTGTTAATCTGTTGTGAGTTTGATGTGAGGTAAAACTGGTTGAGGCGTACCACCTTGGAAAGATACGGCATTGGACGCTACATCTGAGCTGAGCAAAGATATTCTTGCATGTCAATACAGAAGGCTGACATTCCCACATAAAATGTCATGTGCAAATATGGACCTGAAGTTAAAAAGTGTTCTCAGAACTTTAGGATAAAATATGCCACCACATAAGAACATAAATAGATGTGACACTTCCTTATTTTCATGCTGGGCTGTATAAAGTAGTTCAGAATCTAATAGACTTTTGTGGATCTTTATCCACTTCAGATCCTTCCAAGATTGTTTATATCGTAGAGGAAGAGATTAAGATTATTAGAAATACTTTTTTTCTGTCTCAGCCATCTATAAATATCTGGTATGCCATTAATTACCCACCAAAAGTAAGAATAAGTGCAAGATTCATCAGTTCCAGACAGTGTCCTGTCCCACTTGAGCTATAGCATCACCAGCTGAAGGAGTGTATGTGACCTGCAGGGCTTCTGAACTCTGGAGTGCTTCTAACAGTAGCTTGGTGCTAGACGTTTTTAGGGAAGGGAGTAGGCTAGTGTTCACTGGGAAACACTGTCAAGTACACTACGACTGAACTACAACTGTTGCAGCTGTAACAATGTTCCTGCAGGCAGGAAGACTACACAGATCATCAGGGTGTACTTGCAAGTGACTTCTTTTGACTGCGATGCAGAGGAGAGAGCATTTACTATTAGGATGCTTATTTCTGTTTCTAAATAAGAAAGGGGCCTTAAGGATTATTTCCGACTTTCATCTAGTTGCAGTTCAAAATAAAATACATTAATACAACCTCTATTTTTTCTTGTACTCAGGTCCTCCAAACTAGATAAGATGACCAACAGCCTACAGAAGCATGCACACCTCAGTGTCAGCTTAATAATCCCAGCTGCATAAGAGCTGAGCTGTAACAGCTGCCCTGGAGAGCACATATCCCTTCTCACAGCTGTGAAGCTTATAGCAAGGGTACTACAGTGAGGCAGGAAAAAGTGTGATTGAACTCCCTCACATAGATCAGTGGTCAGGACAAAGGTTTGCCTCTGGTCAGTGGACTTGAAAGACACATAGTATCACATTTAAAATCACATATTTAAAGAAAATAATAAAATAGCCTTGTTCCTTACATTTAAAGCAAATTTGCAGGTGACAGTCTTCAAGCAAGTTTCTGAGCTCTAATTCCCATCCACATGCAGGGAGCTCTGCTGCAGCCCGCAGTCAGTCTCCAGAGGCAGTGAGATACCAGTACAGCCTGGTGTTTAGTGCTTCCTATGGGCTAACCCTATACAGTTCCTACTTACTATACAGAGTTAGGTAAATTATTCTTCTGAGAAACCTAACTCTCATTACAGGACGTATACAGGATGCTGGTGTTTGAAACTGGGTGCTGAATTCCAGCCCAGGCCCTTTTGCTTTGTGCTTTAAAGGTAAGCTGTGCATCAGCTCACTGTGAGAATCTGTGTTTTGTCTTGTTTTTAACCCCCAAGTGCCTACTTCTTCTTAATTTAAAGATTCTGGTTATCTTATGAAGGGCAATGATCTATATCTAAATTTTTGTTCTGCTTAAACTCAACTTCTGTACATATGTCTTCCTGTATATTTCATGGTGAGGTATAGAGGTCTGGTAAAGAAATTTATCGTCCTGACACACACCTTTGCTGAGGAATAATTATATGAGCTGGAATCCTCTTCTGGCTACGCAGCTCTCTGTTTTCAGTCAAGTGCTTTTTCCAGTATGTGCTTAATGTATAGCTCCATTTTGTTATCTACACTGTCTTCGATTCTCAGGCAGAGCTTACCTGCTTCACAGCATAAAGAATTCATCTCCTTAGCTGTAGCGCGTTCTTTACCTCGCTACCCAGAACACAAGATCTCCTTACTCAGACAGACAAAGAGCAAACTTCTGTTTATTTCCCATTCCCATCAAGTATACTCAAATATACTGTTTTGGTATAGGTATAGAATGTAGCTTGTGAGGCTGAATTGTAAGTAGATCTTGTTACCGTATGTGCAGATTAACATATCCCTACATTTCCCCACAGACAGAAAAGAGGAGTTAAAATAAGGGACCATCTGGAGTGAACTTTGAATTATCTTAAATATATTCTGGTTTGCAGTCAATCACCTGCAGCTTGCCCTTCTTACTGACGTTGCAGCTGTGCTCGCAGAAAGATCAAAGTCCATTACAGTACTCTCACCCACAAGAAGGCAGGGTGCTGATCAACAGCAAAGACACCAAACACAACTGGTGCCCCCAAGCCTGCCCATCCTCAGTATCTGCCACTAATTCACACTGTCTCTAAGGAAACTCTGGAATCTGTAAGACAGACTCTTTATGATCTGTTTTTCTTGGTATTTTCACTCTTTGACAGCAATTTGCTTGTTATTTGACGAATGCTGACTGAAAGCATATAATAGACTGTGGATGAGCTGGGGTTATTGTTTGAACAGTAGGAGCTTATGATTGATATTCATGCTGTGTAATTAATCTCCTAAATCTCATGTTTCTTTTCCCCATCAGATGATTATTCAACCTATATAGAGCTTTCAAAATGGCTTTGCAAAATCTTCCTGTGTGAATGTGTGTCTGAGTAAATATTTATATGCAGCTTATTCACATCACAAATACTCAGATCTCTTTTCTTAACCAAAAGAAATATCCTCTCAGAGACTTTGAATGATTATTTCTGAATGCATTTTTTTCAATGTTTTCCCACCTTCAATTCAGATGCAGACTGGAACTAAATTAGATTACTAATACCAGCTGACTCTTTCTATATTTTCCTCCTGCAAAGATATTCATAGACAAATACATATACAAATATGCACATAAATACACTAAGTGATTTATTACAAAATCTTCCTTGACATCCAGTACTACTTCTAACTTATCTCTTTAAAAGCCTTCCGTATTATACGTGTTGCCTATCAGAGCAACTTTAATATGGATTGAATGAGCAGTTTACCAGTAAACAGGAAACTATAAACATAAAATCAGAATAGTCTATTGATAAATCAAAGCATTATGCATCTGACCATATCCCAAGAGAACCACTGAACCAAGCTACCTCAGCTAATTCAGTGAATTAGTGATGTTTACTGGCTTGCAAAAAAAATCACAAAAAAGAACACTCAGCATTTTTTCTCTTTTTTTTTTTCATTTTATCCTTCACTGGTTCAGTACATTTAAAACTCAACACAGGGAAGATTCCTTCTCATATTTTAAATTCTGTTCCTCTCTTTTGCCATTTTTTTGCACACAGAAATATAGGGTACACATTAGTAAAGATTCTGTCTGGATTCTCTTCTGTCTGGATTCTCTTCTGTGTCAAATGCTTCCTGTCCCCTTTCCCCAGGTCCCAAGTTTAGGTGTTCAGTCCCAGAGGTGGCAGAAGTTGAAACGAAACCTCTAAGACTCCAATTTTCCATTAAGTAGGTACCTTTTAAGACCAGTAGAGGGAGAGTCAGTCCTCTTAATTAATTTCTATTTCAGTGGTTTCCTAGTGATTCCTGAAACTTTTTTTTTTTTTTAACCTCACAGATGTATTTTAATAGGTCTGAGCTCCAGCTGAGAGTACAAAGTCCACAACCGCTCACCTAGCTCTTGCTTACTGGGCTCTGAGCTTTATGGGGACAGAATAGGAGTCTCTCTCACAACCTAGAAGAGGACCCTGATTTCAGCCAGCAGCTGAGGCCAAAAACTTGAAATTATCATCGTCACTGCTTCTCCCCCAGACATTGCTTCCTGCCTCCCAACACTGACACTGAGTATTCATGGGCAAGAAAGGTGGTCAGGGAGATTTCAGATTAAATGGAAAGGTGATTAGAGAATTCAGAACCCTACAGGATTAGAGAGGCAAAGCAAATATTCTGGGATCTAGGCTGGACTGTAAAGTCTGTCTCATCTTGTCTCATTAAGCAGGGGAAGAAAACCCAAAAGTTTTTAATGTTAACTTCTATTACTGTGTGATGCTCAAGTTCCTCAAACACTTCAGTCCCACACAGGATGCTACTGCCATAAGATCCCCATGGAACTATTGCCAGATATAATCAAATCCTTAAAAACTCCTGCCAATGGAAAAGTAACTAAAATAACTAAACACCTGACAATTAACTTGCTCTGTGCCTATGCTACCCTCAGTAACACAATTGCCTTGCAGGTGATGTCAAAAGCTTGTTGGTTGCACAGCTTTTCTCTCCTTCCCTAGTACTTCTGCTGGAAACTCTTTGTTAGTAGTGGCTGTAAGGTCCAGGTTCATATTAATACAACAGTTTCATCATTGTTGCTACCTAGCTTGGCAGGTCAAAAGTATTTCTCACTCTGTTTGCACAGAGCCAGTTGGGTTTTGTTCCTGCCAGTGCCTTCACTGCTGCTTATATAAGAACAGGTCTTATTTAAGCTGGCCCTGGAGCAGAACTCAAGAAGAAGGAATAAGAGACAGTAGTAAATACTATGATGTAGTCGCAAACACTAAATTACGCTTTCGATGGGTTGAGGGCCTTTAGCTGAAGTCCAAGGGAGCAAAACCTCAAAGCTGGTAGGCCAGTTCATCAAGCAGCACACTTGGTCAACTAAGCGACAGGGCTGAGACACTGAATCATACCTATAGCTTATAGGCCCTTACATACAGCAAAGTTACGGAGCAGACTCTAAATTGATGAAAATTTCCAGATCTCTGACATAATTTCTCAATGTAGCTTTTCCTTCTCCTCTCTCTCCTCTCTCTGCTCCCTTACTGCTGTTATCTTTGTTTGAAGTGCTTAGCTCACTGTATTGGCTACAAGTTTTGTCATGTATTCAGCACTTCAGAATGCTTCTGCAGTAGCAATGAAAGTGCTCAATTAAGTTCAGACAGGAAAAGGAGGAAGAGAGTAAAGACGAGTTTATAGAGAATTGATCATACTTAATGTTATACAGGCATCTAATGCTGGACAGAGATTCTTGCTCTATGAAGGCAGTACAAAGAAAATAAACAGACCAATTCTGGTCATGAATTAGTAGAACAGGACCAGCTCTCAGATGTGATAAAGATTCCTGTTTCTTCTCTTTCTGTCATGGATGCAGTTATCCTCAAAATGAGGATAAAAGGCCCGTTATTGCCCACTAGTGGTGGTATTCAGACATGCCAACCAGCAGTAGGAAAGCAGTATTTTCTAGGTTGCCGTTACTGAAATATCTTGAAAAAATGAACTAAGAATGCTGCTACTAAGCAACTTGGACGCAGGATTAGGCTAATATCACACAATTTATGGCTATGGTTTTTTAATAATGAATCAGTTGTCTTACTGTGTTTGGAAGCGGTATTATTTCCAGAGACCACAAAGTCCATGACTCTAATAGGAACAAGCAGAAAAATACAGACATTAAATCTAGCTCTATCTACTAGAAAAAAATACCACATTTTTACATGTTTCAGCTCCTGAAACAACAGTTATTAGTATAATCTCGGAACAAAAATACCCTTGTATGCAGGTTTTCCTTCTGCCAATACCAGAGAGAGGTTATAGGAATCGTGCCCCTTCACACTGATCCATATTTTTCTGCATATATATGTATATATCTCATACTCTGTTTATAGCATATGTAGTTCTGGTAAATTCCTGAAAGTCGTCTGTTTTTAAAGCTTCAGGAACTTTGTAATCTATATAGCAGAGTTACAGATTATATTCAAGTAAAGATTAAATCTTTGCAGCACTGTATTTTTACAGCTATGTTCAGAAACCAGTTTCTTTTCTGTAACCACTGTTGTACCAAAAATAAAAGAAGATTATGAAGAAACTACAGGATCAGCAGTCACAAAGAGCAAACTGTGAAACTGCCCAATAAATTCACTGCTTATAGAAGATAAATTTTATAATACAAAATGGGTTTCATTGTTTTATCTGTCAGCATATTATAATATGATAATTTATCGGATGTTTTTACAGATTTTGCTTAATTGAAATTCAGTAAGGTTCAACCTACTGGGTGATTTAGGGGCTTTTAAAAACATGAAATTATGTTTACCCCTGAAACCCTGGGTTTGTATGTTGATAATCAAATATTTGAAATCTAGATTGTGTGCTTTTAGTCTCATATAGGTGTTTGTTGAAGAGCTATGATATATGCAAATAAAATTTTCATTCTATGAAAAAAGTACATGTATAAGATTAAGTTCTAGAGAATTACTAAATCTAAATTAATTATTTTATTAATCTTCTTTCAAGAAAACCTTTTTTTGTTGAAAGAAAATGACTGTAGTTAGAAAATAAATATCAGTCATCCTCTTTAGCAATCATCATATTGAATATTTATCATTTTTTATTATTATTTCTTTCACTGAACATTTAACGTTGTCTGTTCCTGAGAAAAAATAATGAACTGTTATTTATCATCCCTTCACATTCCAGGGTATGGTTCTGTGACACCACAGTAGGAGTTCCATTTCGTTTTTGCATATTTTTAAAATGTTAAGTACTGTAAACTCGAAATGTAATCCACCCATTTAACACAATGGGTTTCTACAACTTTTATCAATACAAATAAATTCTTTGAAAAATCCTGTTAAGGATTATGGAGTGCAGTTTCCACAGACTGAAATTATGAGGCACATGAAGGGCTTTCAGAAATAGACCTCAAGGAGAGGAATTTCAGCAGAGAGTTGCACTACGCAGAAGAGCCCCTTCTAACCAAGCAAAATTGCAATTCTTTTCTTGTAAGGCTTAACAACAGTATTATGTTCCAAGAGCTGGTCATTCAAGTGCAGACAATTTAAACAGAGAGCTTTAAAGGGAAAAGGCTATGGAAGAGTAAGGCCTGTAAAGCAAAGGTGAGACAGCCAAGTGGAGAACCTGGTACTTCCAGGACCAGCAACAAAGTACCCTATTTTCCTTCTGGCCCTGGTCTATTTCAGAATATTACTGGACAAGTAGTGTTGCTATCATATGTGATGTGAAAAATCCTTTTGCTTTTATTGTCTTGGAGTGAGCCAGAGATGCATACATGGTAGGCGGGGGAGGGGAGGAATGCATCCATATCAGAAAAAAAAGTCACACTGTTGTTTTCAGTCTCAGCAGAGTAAGGTAAATACAAAAAGAATGGCCCTAGAGCATTCAAAAGAATACTAAGCTGGCAGAAAGACTGTATATGAGCTCAACTATCCACTCCAAGGCCTGAGTAAGGAAATGACATCATTGGAGCGTCCATGATTAGATTTTTCCAGTTGTGAATAAAGGAATTAAAGAAAACAGAACTTTATGGGTGTCCTGTGTTGGGCCAGGATAGAGTTAAATTTCACCAGAAGCCAGGAGGTGACACAGCCAGGCCGGCTGGCCCAAAATGGTCAAAAAGATGGGGTATTCGATACCATGTGATGTCGTGCTCGGTTCTGAGTGGGGGCAAGCTGGTCGGGGGTAAGATGGTCATGGCTCAGGAGCACACTGGGCGTCGGGCAGTGAGAGTTGCTCTGTGCATTCTGCTGTTTGTTTTGCATATTCTTCTTGTCAGAATTATTGTTATTACTGTTCGCTTCCTCTACTGTTCTGTTAAACTGCCCTTATCCCGACCCACCAGTTTTGTCTGTCTTCCTTTGCATTCTCCTCCCCACCCCAGTGGGGAGAGGGGTAATAGCATGACTGCGTGGTCCTTTGTTTCTGGCCAGGGTCAACTACAACAATTGGGAGTCAGGAAAAATAAATGGCAGCTCAGAGAAACCTAAGTTAGCAAGTGTTCGAGTGATATTCCCCAAGATACCAGCTGGGAGTCCAATAGTCTTCCCAGTACTATCATCAGCTGGCTCCTTACTGCCCCTCTTACTTCACTGTGATTGCCATGGTGTCTCCTTTCAAATCAATCATTACAATGACCTTGCGCTATTCACCTGCTCAAGTCACCCTTTACAGATTTTCAGGGAAGAATCAGTGGTAAACAAGATCCCTCTTCTAAATCTTTGTAGTAATAGGAAACCACTGCTGGCCTGTCTCCCTCTTTGCTCCCTCTTCATACACCTTCTGCAATGTTCCCGCCTCCCGTTGCTGCTGGGGCAACCTAGTCAAAGGCACCGATAAAGAACATCAACAGAGCATACCATGCACAAGTAGGAACACTGATTTACATCTAAGAAGACCATAACACCATATGAAAAATGTGACCCAGACTATCACAAAGACCTGTAAACTGAACCCTGCAAGACTAACCAGTTACCACTTACTCGTAAAACTTGTCAGTAGAGAGGTTTTATCCAGACAGCCTTCCACACAAGCTTTGCCCATCTGCAGTTTTCCAATAGTCTGGGCTTTTCTTTACTCTGCGAGAAGCATAAGTAGTGAGCTTCCCAGATGACAGAAAATGATTTGACAGTTTTCTAATTATCAGCTTTCTTCTAATCCCATATTACTAGAAAGAATGTAGCACTGTCCCAGTACCATCTATTTTAGTCACACTCTGTGAGTGTACAGCAGTAAGAAATCTTCTCTGTTAAAAAAGCATTTTTCAGCATTTGATATTAATATTCACCATATGCAATATACCATCCCCCTGAGTGAGAAATCTGGCAAAGGAGACAGGAGACCTGCACGGATGAGCAAGGAGCTTCAAGCAAAAATCAAATAGAAGAAAAAGGTCTACAGAATGTGGAAAGACGGACAGGCCACTTGGGAGGCATACAGGAATATTGTCAGAGTGTGTAGGAGCAATGAGGAAGGCTAAGGCCCATCTGGAACTAAATCTGGCAAGGGATGTCAAGGACAACAAGAAGGGCTTCTTCAACTACATCAGCAGCAAAAGGAAGACTAGGGATAATGTGGGGCCGCTGCTGAATGAGGTGAGTGTCCTGGTGAAGGAGGATACAGAGAAGGCAGAGTTGCTGACTGCCTTCATTGCTTCAGTCTTCACTGCTAAGGCTGGACCTCAGGCATCCCAGGCCCTGGAGGTAAGAGAGGAAGCCTGCAGAAAGGATGGCCTTTCCTTGGTTGAGGAGGATTGTATGAGAGATCACTTCAGCAACCTGGATGCCCACTAATTCATGGGTCCCGATGGAATGCACCCGCGAGTGCTGAGGGAGCTGGTAGATGTCATTGCTGAGCCACTCTCCATCATCTTTGAAAGGTCCTGGAGGACAGGAGAGGTACCTGAGGACTGGAGGAAAGCCAATGTCACTCCAATCTTCAAAAAGGGCAAGAAGGAGGATGCAGAGAACTACAGACCGGTCAGCCTCACTTCCATCCCGGGAAAGATGATGGAGCATCTCATTCTGGAGGTCATCTCTAAGCAAGTGGAGGAAAAGAAGGTTATCAGGAGTAGTCAGCATGGATTCACCAAGCGGAAATCATGCTTGACCAATCTGATAGCTTTCTACAATGGCATAACTGGCTGGGTGGATGAGGGGTGAGACATGGATGTAGCCTACCTTGACTTCAGCAAGGCTTTTGACACAGTCTCCTATAACATCCTCATAGGCAAGCTCAGGAAGTGTGGGCTAGATGAGTGGACAGTGAAGTGGATAAAGAACTGGCTGAATGGCAGAACTCAGAGTGTTGTCATCAGCGGTGCTGAGTCTAGTTGGAGGCCGGTAACTAGTGGTGTCCCCCAGGGGTCAGTACTTGGCCCAGTCTTATCCAATTTCTTCATCAATGACCTGGATGAAGAGTTAGAATGTACCCTCAGAGGGTTTGCTGATGACACAAAACTGGGAGGAGTGGTAGATACACCAGAAGGCTGTGCTGCCATTCAGCGTGACCTGGACAGGATGGAAAGTTGGGCAGAGAGGAACCTGATGAAATTCAACAAAGGCAACTGCAAGGTCCTGCACCTGGGGACGAATAACCCCATGCACCAGTACAGGCTTGGGGTGGACCTGCTGGAAAGCAGCCCTGAGGAAAGAGACTTGGGTGTCCTGGTGGATGACAAGTTGACCATGAGCAAGCAATGTGCCCTTGTTGCCAAGAAGGCCAATGGCATCCTGGGATGCATTAAGAAGAGTGTGGCCAGCAGGATGAGGGAGGTTCTCCTCCCCCTCTACTCTGCCCTACTGAGGCCCAGTCTGGAGTACTCTGTCCAGTTCTGGGCTCCCCAATTCAAGAAAGATGAGGAGCTACTGAATAGAGTCCATCGGAAGGCTACAAGGATGATGAGGGGACTAGAGCTTCTCTCGCGTGAGGAAAGGCTGAGGGAGCTGGGTTTATTTAGCCTGAAGCAGAGAAGACTTAGAGAGGATCTTCTAAATGCTTATAAATGCTTATAAATATCTTAAGGGTGGATGTCAGGAGAATGGAGCCAGACTCCATTCAGTGATGCCCACTGACAGGACAAGGGGTAATGGGCACAAACTGAAGCATAGGAAGTTCCAGCTGAACATGAGGAGGAATTTCTTTTCTTTGAGGGTGATGGAGCACTGGCACAGGCTGCTAACAGGGGTCGTGGAGTCTCCTTCTCTGGAAATATTCAAAACCTGCGTGGACAAGTTCCTGCGCCGCCTGTTCTAGGTGACCCTGCTTTGCGCGCGGGGTTGGACTAGGTGATCCGCAGAGGTGCCTTCCAACCCCTACCGTTCTGTGACTCTGTGATTCTGTGATTCTGTGTGATAGTCCTCTACTTTCGATACTTGCCACCTTAAATCCTGTACCACAGGTTTCTCTGTGTGTGGGAGATTTTTAATACAAATATTAGGAATAATTAGAACGGATAAATAAGAATTGACAATTAGAGGAACCTTAAGCAGTTTTTCACCCTATCTGAACAAAATGACTAAACTGCAGCTGACAAGCTTGTAAATTAAAAATCTGAAAATATAAAAACTTTATTACAAGTGTGTCATTTGTGAATCATTTAAGTGGCATATAATTAGATATGCAGTCACTTTATTATGGTTTATTTGTTCATGGCTCATAAAGACTTTTTATCATGAAAAGCTCCCTGACTGTGACATTTTCTGTGAGTGGCCATGAAAGGAATTGTTGAAACTTTGCCACTGAAGACTTGTAAAACTACTTGAGAGAAATTACGTAAACAATCTACCCCAGAAGACGCTTGCAGGAGTTACAGCTGGAAGTGGTACAGAAAATTAATTTCTGAAAACAAGCTTTCTGTCATTGGAAAGGAAGTCTTGCTTTCACTTTTTTTGTTTTAGTTCATTACACAAATCATTTAACTTTTCCTTGGAAGTGAAAGAGAACTAGGTTTCACCAGTACACTAATGACTAATTGTACTGGGTTTACATGGCAAGGTTTTGGTAGAGGTGGAGCTGCAGGGGTGGCCCCTGGGAGAAGAGACCAGGAGCTGCCCCTGTGTTGGACACAAGCAGTTCCAGCCAGCTCCAAAACAGACCCACCCCTGGCCAAAGCTGAGCCCATCGGTGATGCTGGTGGCATCTCTATGATAACGTGTTTAAGAAAGGGTTAAAAATACTGCGTAGCAGCTGTGAGGGACAAGAGTGAGAAAATGTGAGAGAAACAGCCCTGCAGAAACCCAGGTCAGTGAATAAGGAGGGAAGGAGATGCTCCAGGTGCCAGAACAGAGCTTTCCCTGCAACCCAGGGAGAAGACCATGGCAAAATAGGTCATCCCCCTGCAGCTCATGGAGGACCTCATGCCAGAGCAGGTGGATGTGCCTTGAAGGAAACTGTAGCCCCTGGAGAGAAGCTGACACCGGAGCAGGCTTCTGACAGGGCATGCAGCCTGTGGGGACTACCCATGCTGGAGCAGTTTATTCCTGAAGAACTGAATCCCGTGGGAAGGACCCTATGCTGGAGGAGGGGAAGAGCATGAGGAGGAAGGAGAGGCAGTGGCAAGGTATTACAAACTGACCATATCCCCCATTCCCCATCCCCCATGGACTGCTTTGGGGTCAAGAGGTAGAAGAGTTGGAAATGAAGGCATGAAGTTGAGCCTAGGAAGGCAGGGGGAAACTGGTTTTAGCTTTGTTTTGTTATCCTTCTCTACTTTTAATTGCCAGTAAAATAAATCAGTCTTCCCCAAGTCAAGTGTTTTTCCTGTGATGGTACCTGATGAGTGATCTCCCTATCCTTATTTTGATTCACAAGTTTTTTCATTGTATTTTTTCTCCCTATCCCGCTGAGAGGGAGGAGAGAGAGAACAGCTGGGTGGGCACCTGGCAGTCAGCCAAGGTTAACCCTTTACAGCAATGTAAAGTTTAGGCATATTAATCTCTAGCTTGAGACTTGGGGATGAACTCACTGACTTCTTCTGATCTTTTTCAGTTCATTACAGTTCAATACACAGAATGAAACTGGCACTACCTAAGATGAACTGGATTGCTCTTCAGATCAGCAGCCAGCAGGAACCCAGGCAGAATTGTAGATGCAGAAAATATGTAGATTCTAGTTTTAGCTGTTCTTTCCAATTTCCCTCCTTTCCTCTTCCTCTGTCCTCTCTGATGCCTTCCTCCACATTTTCCTCTCCATCCTCCAGCCCACCTCCAAGACAGAGGTACTCCTGTGTCCCATCTTTGTCCCTGCCAGTTCCCTTCTGCCTCCGGATGCAGAAAGAGCTCTTGGTTGTTCAGGCACAAGAAGAAGGAAAATATAGTTGGACAAATGAAGGCTCCATGAAGGCCAAGTTCAAGATGAGCCTTGCTAAATGAGTCTTCTTGAGCTTTCTTCCAGATCAGTTTGTGATGATCAGATGCAGAAACCCTGCAGAAATCACAGTAGGTTCACCATACTGTGCAGATATACTGAACTAGAACCACAAGACAGTGAAAAGCTGTTGTTGAAGACACTCCTATAAAACAGCATAATATCATAGAAAATGCCATCTTAGATTAGATCAGTAGTGTCTCTTGCATACGGATCTGCCACTAGTCTGTCCCAAATCTTTTCTTGAGCAGATCAGGTGCCCTTTGATTTTTCAGTGTGGAATACCATTCACAATTTTTTGTTTCTATCTAATCAGTGCAACTGAGTCACTCTGAACTATGAAGAAATACATTTACTTAGAAGAATCCAACAATTTTACAAAGAATTTTAAATTCTTCTTAAAGCAACTATGAATTTAAACACATACCAGTGTTCTACACAAACCAGTCCTAGACTTCACAGTCTTGTTTCACAGGAAAATGTTTACCAACTTCTGGCTATCTTATCCCCCTTTGTAGTCTGCTTACAGCTCAGGGACCACACTATGATCCCGCCAAGCTCTGCTTCCAGCATTGGTTACTGATACTGTTCTGAACAGTTGTATATTACAGCAGTCCTTGGTGTGCTGTAAGATAAACCGGTTTGCAGAATTGCAAACAGAGTTTCCACGTTGAATAGAACATAATGTGCACAGTCATCTTTGATTAATTCAGCCTGTTCTAACTTCTCTGTTCTTATGGATGTATAGTGAACCATACTTCAGTCATCATTCTCTTCCAGTAAATCCATAACAAATGGCCCACACTCCACATGAGTGCATTTGTGTTTCATAACAGTCCTGATGAAGTTTAATTGCAATAATTTTACCATTTGCCAGAGGAAACAGCTGCAAAGCACTGAGTAGTGACTTGATGTAAGTTGTCAATAACATCTGCAATGCCATCAATCTGAGCTGTAACATTGGGAATGCTTTCCTCACAGTCTTGCCATAACTGCGATTAGGTGACAAAGGCTCTCAGAGGTGTAAAATGAAAGCAAAGCACACTGTAGTATAATACATACGTGACATACAAAATAGTAGAAGTATTGTGTCAGCTACCGACAGAACTAAATGTGTTCACAAACACCATGCTGCTTTTTCAAAAATGTAGTTTCTGTCCTAATGTGCATAAGAGTCGTGCTATGAACTCAAGGAAAAGATGGGGGGGGAAAGTGACACATACCCTGATTCCTGCCAGTGAAGAAATAAGAATTTTAGGTTATCAAAATTCTTACGGTGCTTCTCATTGCAGCTTCAGCCTTGCATGGTCAAAATCATTATGACTGTTCTTCCGTAAATCACACATATTAAAAAGGAAACCTTTCCAGTTAATTTCACTGCATGCGTGTCTCTCCTGATGTCTCTACATTTTTCTTTTCATTATTTCAACATGTTAGTTGCATCTTTTCTACCTTAGCTACAGTAATTTGTCATTTAATAGATAAAATTCTTTCATCTGTCTCCAGTAGTTTGTTGGAGGGTTTATGTTGTGGTTTGTTTTTTTTTTAATAACTATGTGCTTTGGAACAGCGGAATAGCTTGCGTGGGGTGTTTTTTTCAAGTATACTGCAGTATTATTGTCATGATTTTACCTGGCAGCTGGCAACTAAATACCAGACAGCTGCTCATTCAGCCCCCCACTTCCCCTGCAGTGGGAAGGGGAGGAGAATGGTCAAAAAGTAAAACTCATGGTTTGAGATAAAGACAGTTTAATAAAACAACAAAGAAGGAATACTACTACTACTAATAATAAAGAATATGCAAAACAAGCTCTACACGATATGATTATTCTCACTGCCTGACAACTGATTGCACATCCAGTCTCTGAGCAGTGATTGTGGAACTCGCAGACTTTGCCAAACTCGCTGAACTCACGGAAAATTTCATACTTGTGGAAATACACTGAACTCATGTCAAAGATCGACCTCATGGAAAAAGTTTGAACTCACGAAAAAGTCTGAACTCACAGAGAAGACTTCCCACCCTCTGGTCAACCTCTGTTTATACACTTGTCATGGAGGTACACCAGATAACCTCGCATAGACAATAAACTCGAACAAACTTCTATTCGTGACTGAAATCAAACAACCAAAACTGATGAAACAAGGGGAATAACCAAGATGACACTCCGATAACATTCATCAAATTACAGGCTTGGTATACCAGTTGGGGATGTTATTACTACACAACAACATGTAAGAACGAGGATCTAAAGTGTGCACACCTTCACTCATAAAGGGGAAAACTGTCACTCAAGGGTACCCAGAAGATAGGATTGCTCACCCAAAGGGGGAAGGGCTTACTCAAGGATATCCAGAAGATCACTCACCAAAAGAGGGCGGCGCACTCAATCCTAGGAAGTTTCCTTGGGTGACATCTCAGCTCAAGGGGAGAATCCCTGATCACAGGTCCACTGCTCCAGGGAGAACCATCTCAGGGGATCTCAGACAGGGCCCCCTTTTGTAGCCTGGTCAGATAAGAACTGTGGTCATTTATGGTCAGTGGTCTAGAAGTTTCTTTCTGTCAAGGCACATCATTGGCTAGGACCCTGTCTGCAAACCAAAGGCTCCCACCTTCCTCCTTCCTGCCACAAGGTGGGGGTACCATGACTAGGGTCATGGTATCCCAGTGGGGCACAGTGGTCATCACCTGACCATAGCTGTGTACTAGACAACTGCCATGGCAGGGAGCCAGAGGTGTGAAAATAAGGGTGCAAAATAGTTGGCAGCCATCATGTTGAAAAGCCCTCATCCTTACTGGGGTGAGTGCACCAGTCACGCTACTGAGCATGACATCTATGGTATGGAATATTTCCATTGGCCAGCTTGGGTTAGCTGCCTGGCTGTGCTCCCTCCCAGCTCCTGTCTACCTGCTTGTTAGCCGAATGCGGGAAACTGAAAAAAGTCCTTGATTTCTTAGCAACAACTAAAAACATCAGCTTATTATCAACAATCTTCTCATACTAAATCCAGAACATAGCAGCTACGGGGAAGAAAATTAACTCTATCCCAGCAGAAACCAGGACAATTATCTTCTACAATTCTGCGATGTTTTTCTTTCCTACACACTTTATATAACTGCAATGTTCTATTGCTATTTACAATTTATTTCAAATTAGTAACAGTTGCTGTATTTGAGTATATGTTTGGTTCCTCTTATTTGTACAGGACAAAAAGTAAAGTTGAATTGATATCTGATTCCAAATTCTTCATATTGCCTCCAATCTGAATCATTGTTGTTTGTTATTTTCATATTCTTCAGCTACTTTTTAGTCTCTCTGATAACTTTAGTTAATTTTCAAAATGAGGTATTAAATATGGTATATTAACAGTACCACCAAAGTCTTCAAGTGATGAAAATAAATTGAGGGGTTTTTTATTTAGGTGCATAATAACTTTAAAAAAAAAAAACAAGTGAGGAGCAAAGAGTTCAGAACTGGGAACTGATGTGATTGATTCACAGCCCAGAATTCTTTCTCTGAGACCTGAATTATTCTTTTTAGAAATGCAAAACAGATAACTTTTTCTTTTCCTTTTTTTTCCTTTTCTACACAGGTGGTTTGCTGTATGCTAATGTATAAGAATTCAGAGAAGTCATTTTAAAAGCATAAGATTTGGAATTAGTTCACTTCTCGGCTTTGTGGGTTTTGAATCAACTTCTTCCATCTCCCAGAAGAGAACCTATTCAATAAGCTACGGGTACATATGCCTCTCTTATTCTGCAAGGAAAGAGTTAGTTTAAGGTCAAACATTACAGTACATCCTACATTCCCCTCCTGTTACCCCTTATGAATCTTATTCAGATGTTTTCCCATAGAATACAGAAGAAATACCTGGTATGCAGAAGCGCAGAAAAAGTATTAAAAAAAAAAAAAAAAAGGAAGAAAATACCTACAGAAAGCCTGGCAGTTCTGATGACTGTCCTAGCCAGACCCAGCTTCTGAGACTGCCTAATTCTGAGAGCAAAAGCTCTAACCTCTTCTATCCTCCAGCTGGGAGTCCAGACAAAGAGGATTGTAACCGCTGTGTTCCGCTAAGCCCTATTCTACAAGTCAGTCTTACATATGCTTATCTAGAGGAAGGAGAAAATGAAAGGTGCCACAGTCTTTCCATCCAGAGGCAGTTCTGGCATTGTGCCTGTATGATTTGCAGGCACCTAAGAGTTGACCATGCAGACTTCGCATGTACAGAAAGCTGAGAATTTATATAAGGGACTGGGAGGAAGGAGCCCCATAGCTTGAGGTGTGAAATCCATTTCCACTGAAATCCCCAGCAATTTTTCATGGATCTTAATGGAACTTGTTCAGGAACCTCTGAAGCCAAAACAGTCATAGTAAACATTGTCTAAGAAAAAGGAAAAAAAAAAAAAGTTCTGAATTTTAGTAACATTCTCTTTTTTCTTAACTGAACTGCCATCAACAAAGCAAATTTATTTTTCCTGTGATTAAAGATTAACACAACAATACTTTTTTTCTGTCCTCTGCAGCATTCAAGAATCAAATAATTTTAAATCTTCTAGCTGGTTAACTCTGTTATCTCTAAGTTTCTTTCTTCTCTGTTGTGAAAATTGCTGTACAAACGCTTTCCCATAAAGTGCAACTGATGTAGTGGGGGGGTGGGGGGGGGTGGAGGG